>Ga0075423_10007019_pt1 | contig 10607 bp, 9 predicted proteins | sample SoiMethybrSBSTD2_FD_80114 | JGI IMG/M metagenome (GOLD analysis project Ga0075423, IMG submission 80114) | Bulk soil microbial communities from a Populus tree surrounding site in Tennessee, USA - Soil MetaG P. TD hybrid SBSTD2 | ecosystem: Environmental > Terrestrial > Soil > Tree plantation...
GAGCCGCCGCTGCCGTCGAGCCGTTCGCCGGTTTCGAAGTCAATCGCCAGCCAATGCTCCGCGTCCTGAATAAGCATCGTTCGCAGGCGTACAAGATTTCACCGTCGCATGTGCCATTGGAGCTCCTCACTGCGGCTCGTGACGCATGGGATCAGACCTGCGCCGAAGCGGAGCAGCATGGCGTGAAGAATTCGCAAATTTCAGTCTTGGCGCCGACCGGCACCATCGCCTTCATGATGGACTGCGACACCACCGGCGTCGAACCCGATATCGCACTCATCAAGTACAAAAAGCTGGTCGGCGGCGGTCTCCTAAAGATCGTCAACAACACCGTGCCGCGCGCTTTGAGACGCTTGGGATACGATGTCAAACAGATTCAAGAAATCGTCGAATACATCGAAGAGCATGAAACCATCGAAGGCGCGCCGCATCTAAAGGACGATGATCTTGCGGTGTTCGACTGCGCCTTCAAGCCCGTGAGCGGCAGCCGCACGATCCACTACATGGGCCACGTCAAGATGATGGGCGCGGTCCAGCCGTTTATTTCCGGTGCCATTTCGAAGACGATCAATATGCCCACCGACGCCACGGTGGAAGATATCATGCACGCCTATACGGAGTCGTGGAAACTCGGACTCAAAGCGGTGGCGATCTACCGCGACGGATCGAAGCGAACTCAGCCACTGAATACTTCCAGAGATAAGGATGAGAATAAGGCTGAAGTGGCGGAGAGCAGCGAACCGCGACCGCTACGGCACAAACTTCCCGACGAGCGGCGGTCGATCACCCATAAGTTCGATATTGCGGGTCATGAGGGTTATATCACAGCCGGCACCTATGAAGATGGCCAGCCCGGTGAGATCTTCATCACCATGTCCAAAGAAGGCTCGACGATCTCCGGTTTGATGGACTCTTTCGCGACCGCGATCTCGATGGCGCTGCAATATGGCGTGCCTCTCCGGGTGCTGGTCGACAAGTTCAGTCATATGCGTTTCGAGCCATCGGGTTTCACCAAAAACCCCGATATCCCGATGGCCAAGTCGATCATGGATTACATTTTCCGCTGGCTTGCGACCAAGTTTCTTGACGGCGATGCGCAGCAAGAGGTCGGCATCGTCAAGCATGAGCCGGTGGAAGAAGTCCATCAGAAGAAGGTTGTCTCGATCGCGTCGCATCCGCCGCGCGGCGGCGCGCCGGTTGCAAGCATCAGCAGCATCACGAGCCTTTACCAGCAGGACGCGCCACCTTGTCCGGACTGCGGCGCGATCATGATCCGCAGCGGCGCTTGTTATAAGTGCCTGAACTGCGGCGCGGTGAGCGGCTGCTCGTAAAACGATTGAAGGCCGCTAAAACTGGTTCCACGGGCCGGTACTGAAGGTACCGGCCCGGTTTTTTATTTAGAACAAGTTACTGCGTCCGACTGAGTTAGCCCCGATTTTACGGACAGTTAATTAAGCACCCCGCTGGCTGACCGTAGATCCCTGTCGCCTATTTCTTTGCAAATTCGAAGTTGACGCGAACGTCGCTGCTCTCGGAGATGACCACTTCTTGACTCCTCACTCCCGCATCTTCGTGCCACGCTTTTAGAGTGTAAGTGCCGGCGGGGACATTCGCAATGGAAAAAGCCCCTTTGTCATCGGTTACCGCGAAAAACGGGTGATCGAAAACGTGCACGAAGCCGAGCATCCAGGCATGGGTATCGCAGACCAGTTTAAGAATTCCAGCGTCTCTGATCTTCTGCGTCGCCTCTAGGACCGTATTTTTGAACGGCAGGGAAAGCATGAAGACGGTTTTTTCGTTCAGGTATGAGTGCGGGATGTGCAGTTTCGGATCGTTGTTCTTGACTCTTAAGCGCTCGCCTTTTTGCATGGCGAGGACGCGGGGAGCGTAGCGACAACCGCTATTCTCAATCACGTTTAATTTCTGCGGCTCTGCTGGAATGGCAAGCTGCCCTGCTTCGAGAAACACGACGACGTTTTTGAGCCCACCATTGCCATCGACGAGATAACTTTCGTTCGGTAACGTTTCACCGCAATAGTCCTGATCTTTGGTCACCTTCACCGGCGCCATCTTTGGCGGGCTGTCGCCAAACGTTACGTCGCCTGTGATGGTGCCGGCGTCTAAGTTCGCTGCCGCGACGAAGTAAACTGCCACCAGAATCATAACGAGTCGTAGGCTTCGCATCGTTGTCCCAATGCGGGAAAGTCAAATGTATTAGCGCCGCCGTTGTTTAAAAGCGGGGCCAAGTTAGTTCGCCGAGAGATAGAATGTCAAGCCGGGTAAAGTAAAATTGAAAAACCGGGTCTTTCGCCATTACGGTTAGATGACTATATTCAGGTGCCGGCCCGTTCTTTATTTCGCTTCGACGTTGGGAAACTTGCAGACGGGGGAGCTTACAATTTCCAGGTAAAGATCTGTGGGCGACGACAGCGGCTCACTTTTTTTCTAAATGGAGCATCCCTTTTTGCGTGTCGATGTCCATGCGGAAGTTGCTCAAAAAATTCAGCCCTAAAAGGCCTGCGACCTGGGGGTCAGGGACGGCGTCATGGACAGCGGTGGGGAGATTGCGAATTTCCATACCGCCGACGGCGATTGATTCTAAACTGGTTACCGGCGCCTCAATCAATCCATTGGCGGTTTGAAACTGCAAGGTTTTCGGGCTCGGACCCACGTCGATCGAAAGGTCTCGGGCCAGCGCATTCGAGATCAGGGTATAACTAGCGCCGGTGTCGACCACAAACTTTGCCGACCGTTTGTTGTTGAGGGTTGCCTGGATGATGACTACCTCGCCGTGCCTCTCCATGGGAATTGAGGCTTTTCGAGGCGGCGGTTTTCGTTCCGGTTCGGCGACTCGCGGGCTTTCCTGGGCTTGAATTCGGCCGGCGGTTCCCCGTTGTTTCGGCGGCACGTCGTGCAGGTTGTCGGTGATATGGAGCACGCCGTTCTCATCGACCCAACGGTAATATTCGGCAGCCCGCAGTGGCGCAAAAACTAGCCAACTGAGGCCTATCACTGCAGCGACACCAGTGAAGAACTTCACGATTGTGATAAACTTACCACAGTTGTTGATTAGGCGAAACCAAAATGCTGCGCTCGAGGCAGTCGCGCTCGGGGTAGTGGATGGGGAAGATGTCGTCCCCGTCAAGCGTTTGGCCGTTGGGCTGCTTTACAATGCCGGGTCGCTGTGGTAGACATCTAGGCAACTAAGGAAGGAAAGAGAGAAAAAGAGCGGAGAATATGGGAATTGCTGAACCGCAGAAACAAGCAGTCGTCGAGCAGTTCAGGGTTCATCAGACGGACACAGGCTCTCCCGAAGTGCAAGTTGCGCTTCTCAGTCAGCGCATCGACCATCTTACCGAACACTTCAAGGTTCATGTAAAGGATCACCATTCTCGCCGTGGCCTCCTGAAGCTAGTAGGGCAGAGGAGAAGGTTGCTGGATTATCTTCGAAATTCAGATTTCGAAAGATACCAGAGCCTAATCCAGCGGCTTGGAATACGTAAGTAGCTATTTCCAGCCCGTTGCCCTCCGTTTCCACACCTCCGTTAGACCTGTCTCCCGCCAGAGGATTTTTCTATGATTAAGAAAATCGAATTGGATTTTCATGGCCGACCCTTATCCATCGAAGTCGGACGCCTGGCTAAGCAAGCGGATGGTGCCGCGCTGGTACGCTACGGCGAGACCGTGGTCTTGGTGACGGCGGTGGCCACCAGAGAGCTCAAACTGGACACTGATTTTTTCCCGCTCACGGTCGACTACCAAGAAAAAACTTTTGCCGCAGGCAAGATTCCAGGCGGCTTTTTCAAGCGAGAGGGCCGGCCTTCAGAAAAAGAAATTCTAACCTGCCGTCTGATCGATCGCTCAATCCGTCCGCTTTTCTCCGAAGGTCTACGTTGTGAAACCCAAGTCATAGCGACCGTTTTATCGGCTGACCGAGAGAACGATCCCGATGTGGTGGCCATGCTGGGAACTTCAGTGGCCCTGCATGTATCCGATATTCCGTTCAACGGTCCGTTAGCCGGCGTCCGCATCGGTCGCACCAAGGGGCAGTGGGTGATGAATCCGACCCAAGGCCAGCTTGAAGAAAGCGACGTGGATATTTTTCTTTCCGGCAGCCGAGATGCCATCGTCATGGTCGAAGGCGGCGCGCAGATGGTGCCCGAGGATGAAATCCTTGAAGCGCTATTCGCCGGCCACGCGGCCATTCAGCCGCTGATCCAAATACAGGAAGAAATTCGCCGAGAAGTCGGCAAGCCGAAGCGAGAAGTGCCCCTCGTCGAGTTCGATCGCGCGATCGTACGCCGGGTCGAGGAACTGGCGCTCACACGACTCAAACAGGCCCTCGAGATCCCGGAAAAATTGGAACGCTACAAACGGATCGCGGAGGTGAAGGGCGAAGTCGTGCCGCAAGCCTTGGCGGAGTTTCCGGAAAAGCAAAAAGACATCAAAGGCGCCTTCGATGAGCTAAAGCGAAATGTTTTTCGCGGACTGGTGATTCACCAGGAGCGGCGCATCGATGGGCGCGGCCTAAAAGACATCCGGCCGATCACCTGCGAAATCGAGGTGCTGCCGCGCACGCATGGCTCGGCGTTGTTTACTCGCGGCGAGACGCAGGCGTTGGTGGTGACAACCTTGGGCACCACGTCGGACGAGCAGAGAGTCGATGCGCTGCTCGGCGAGCACTTCAAAAAGTTCATGTTGCACTACAATTTTCCACCGTTCAGCGTCGGCGAGGTCAAGTTCCTGCGCGGTCCCGGGCGACGTGAAATCGGCCATGGCAATCTCGCGGAGCGTGCGCTCGTTCCCGTGCTTCCTTCCGAGGAAAGCTTCCCTTATACCATACGAATTGTCTCCGAAATTCTAGAATCGAACGGCTCGACGTCAATGGCGACCGTTTGCGGCGGATCGCTGTCGTTGATGGACGCCGGCGTGCCCGTAACCGCGCCGGTGGCCGGCATCGCCATGGGTTTGATCAAGGAAGGCGAACATGTGCGCGTGCTGTCCGACATCCTCGGCGACGAAGACCATTTAGGCGATATGGATTTCAAAGTCGCCGGCACGGCGGAGGGAGTGACGTCATTGCAGATGGATATCAAGGTCAATGGGGTCGACCGTGAGATCATGCGCCAGGCGCTGCACCAAGCGAAACAAGGCCGGTTGCATATTCTCGGTATCATGAATTCAACGTTGCCGGCGGCGCGCACCAATGTTTCCGGCCATGCGCCGCGCATCATTACGCTCAAGGTCAAACCGGATAAGATTCGCGAGATTATTGGCCCGGGCGGCAAGGTCATTCGCGGCATCATTGAAGCCACCGGTGTCAAGATGGACGTCGAAGACGACGGCACTGTGACGATCGCCTCCGTCGACGAGGCGGCTTCCCAGAAGGCCGTCGAAATGGTGCAAAGGATCGCTGCCGAAGCCGAGGTCGGAAAAATTTACAAAGGCACCGTGCGCAAGATCGTCGAGTTTGGCGCGTTTGTCGAAATTCTGCCAGGAACGGATGGCCTGATTCACATCTCCCAACTGGCCCCAGAACGGGTTCGCAAAGTCACCGATGTGCTCAAAGAAGGCGACGAGGTGATGGTCAAGGTGCTGGAAATCGATAGACAGGGCAAGATCCGGCTAAGCCGTAAAGAGGCCCTCCAGGAAACCAGCAGCTCGAGTAACGCATAATCATGTTTGCTAAGACCGACTTGAACAACGGCATCCGCATCGTGTCGTACGAGATGCCGGAGCATCGTTCGGTGAGTCTCGGTATCTGGGTGGAGAGCGGATCGCGCCACGAATCTGCAGCTCAGAACGGCATCTCCCACTTCATCGAGCATCTACTCTTCAAAGGGACGGAGCGGCGTAGCGCGGCGCAAATTGCCGAAGAAATGGACGCCGTCGGGGGTGTGATCAACGCCTTTACTTCCAAAGAGCACACCTGCTATTACGCCAAGGTACTCGACGAAAACCTGCCGTTGGCGATCGATCTTTTGACCGATATTTTTCTTCATTCGAGTTTCGACGCTGAGGAAATCGAGCGGGAGAGATCGGTCATTCTGCAGGAGATTTCCCAGGCGGAAGACACGCCGGACGACTACGTCCACGATCTTTTCAGTCTCGACTTTTTTAAAAATCATCCGATCGCCCGCCCGATCTGCGGCAGGGAAGAAACCGTCACGAGCTTCCAACGGGACGATTTCCTCGGTTTCTTTAAATCGCGCTATCGCCCCCGCCGAGTGATCGTGTCGGCGGCTGGTCATTTCAGCCACGACGCGCTGGTTAAAGAGATCGCCGCGCGCCTGAGCGCGGTGACGGATGGAGTTGATGGCGACCAGGATCTCAGCCTGGAAGGCGAGACCGTGCCGACGATGGGGAGCGGTGTTTTTTCTCACGCGAAATCGCTGGAACAAGCTCATCTTTGTCTGGGTGTGGCGGGGATTCACCAGGCTCATCCGAAGCGCTACGCGGCCTACGTGCTCAATACGCTGCTCGGCGGCGGCATGAGCTCCCGGTTGTTTCAGGAGATCCGGGAGAAGCGCGGCAAAGCCTACTCCGTCTATTCCTTCGCGACGTCGTACAAAGACGTCGGTTACCTGGGCGTCTATGCCGGCACAAGCATCGAATCGACGGAAGAGGTCGTCGAACTGATTGTGAAGGAGCTGGACAAACTCGCCGCCGGTAAAATGACGGACGAGGAACTACGCCGCACCCAAGGCCAGTTGGTCGGTAGCATGATGCTCGGCTTGGAGTCGACGGATTCGTGGATGAGCCATATCGCGCGCAACGAAATCTACTTCGGTAAGATGGTGACTACGGACGAGATTTGCCAACGGATCCGCGCCGTGTCTCGCGATGAAGTCGTGGAGTTGGCCGGCGCGCTGTTCCGCACAGACGGTATGACGCTGACTCTCCTGGGCAATTTCAACGATAATTTCCAGCTTAAAAATCTAAACATGAATCACTGAGCCGCGGTCGTTTGCGTCCTGCGGGATGATGAGCGGTGGAAGAAGTTCGCATTGAGATCAAACGCCTGCGGCCAAGCGCGAAATCCCTGGCCCTGCCTGCATATATGACCGCGGGCGCAGCGGGCATGGATCTCTGCGCGGATATCGAGGATGATCTGCATCTCGCGCCGATGGAGCGGGCTTTAATTCCCACGGGGTTCGCGATTGCTTTGCCGGCTGGTTTTGAAGCGCAGATCCGCCCGCGCAGCGGACTCGCGCTCAGTCGAGGATTGACATTGGCGAACAGTCCCGGAACCATCGACGCCGATTATCGCGGAGAAATTCAGGTGATCGCGATCAATTTAGGTACCGAGCCGATCATTATCCAACGCGGCCAGCGTATCGCCCAGATGATCGTGCAGCGCATCGCTCGAGCGCAGTGGCACGAAGTGGACGACCTTGCGTCGTCGGCGCGTCAAGCGGGCGGGTTCGGGCATACGGATAAGAAAAGCTAAGTTCAAGGTTCAAAGTTAAGACCAAATCCGAGGACGATCGTTCTTTGAAGGTTGAACTTTTGGACGATCAAAGGGCATTTTCGAAGCATGATTTCTCGTTACACCCGACCGGAAATGGGCCGCATCTGGTCGGAAGAAAATGGCTTCCAAAAGTGGCTCGATGTCGAAATTCTTGCCGCAGAAGGTCTCGCACGGCTCGGTAAAGTCCCGAAAGCGGCGATCGCCCGTATCCGCAAGAAAGCGCGCTTCAATGTGAAGCGCATCCGCGAGATCGAACGCGAGGTCAAACACGAAATCATCGCATTCCTGAGCTGCGTGGCGGAATCGATCGGCGACGACGCCCGCTATCTTCACGTCGGCATGACCTCGTCGGACGTCATGGATACGGCGCTGGCGATTCAGTTCAAAGAAGCATCGGCAATCCTCGAGTGGGACATCAAGGATTTGATGCGGGTGCTCCGCCGTCAAGCGCACAAATACAAGTGGACGGTCATGATCGGCCGCACCCATGGCATACACGCCGAGCCGATCACCTTCGGCTTGAAGCTCGCTCTCTGGTATCAGGAAATGGCGCGGCAACTCTCCCGGTTTCAAAAAGCAGTCGACGATATTTGTGTCGGTCAGATTTCGGGGGCGGTCGGGACTTTCGCGCAGATCTCCCCCAGGGTTGAAGCCTACGTGTGCAAACAGAGCGGGCTTAAAGCGGCGCTGATTTCCAATCAGATTATTCAGCGCGATCGCCACGCGTATTATTTTGCGACCTTGGCGATTATCGCTAGCTCGCTGGAAAAGTTCGCCGTCGAAGTGCGCCATTTGCAACGCACGGAAGTCCAAGAAGCCGAAGAACCGTTTACCGAAGGGCAGAAGGGCTCATCGGCGATGCCGCACAAACGTAACCCGATTCTATCGGAAAATGTCTCAGGACTGGCGCGGTTGTTGCGCTCCTACGCCGTAGCCGCCATGGAAAATGTTCCGCTGTGGCATGAGCGCGATATCAGCCACTCTTCGGTCGAGCGGGTGATCGCGCCGGACGCCACGATCGCGCTCGACTTCATGCTACGGCGCATGACCTATGTGCTTGGCAACCTCTGCGTCTATCCGGAGAATATGAAGCGCAATCTGGAAAAAAGCGGTGGCGCGGTTTTCTCCGAGAGAGTTTTGCTCGCGTTAGTCGACAAAGGTATCGCCCGCGACGTCGCCTACCGCACGGTGCAGCGCCACGCCTTGAAGGTTGGCAAAGAAGGCGGGGATCTCAAGCGCGAGCTGCTGGCTGACGGAGAGATCCGCCGGTATTTGTCTTCGAAGGAGATTGAAGCGCTTTGGAGTGTGAAACAACATTTGACCAACGTCGATTTTATTTTCCGCCGCGTGTTTCATTAGGGCGAGATTGACTAAGGCTGATCGATTATGCGCGTTAAGATTTTCGTTTTGCTTAAAGAGGGCGTCCTTGATCCGCAAGGAAATGCCATCGAGCGCTCGTTGCACACGCTTGGCTACGGCGAGGTGCAGAACGTCCGAGTGGGAAAATATCTTGAGCTCAATGTCGATGCTCCGTCGCGGGCTGTTGCAGAGCTTCGCGTCCGTGAAATGTGTGATAAACTACTGGCAAATACCGTTATCGAAGACTACCGCTTTGAAATTAATTCTGAGTCCTGAGTGATGAGTACTGGGATTCGCGCATTTCCCTTTGCGGTATTCCCGGCTCAGCACTCAGCACTCGTTACTCGGTACTGCGATGCGTTGGGGTGTAATTACTTTTCCAGGCTCCTGTGACGATCAGGACGTGTTCGACAGCCTCAAACTAGAATTGAGGCAGAAGGTCAAGTTCCTTTGGCACAAAGATGAGCTTGCCGGCAATTACTATTGCATCGTGCTCCCGGGCGGATTTTCCTACGGTGATTATCTGCGCTGCGGCGCCATGGCGCGCTTCTCGCCGATCATGCAAGGCGTGGTCAAGTTCGCGCGGAGCGGCGGGCTGGTACTCGGCATTTGCAATGGTTTTCAGATCCTCTGCGAGTCTGGTTTGCTGCCCGGCGCGCTGATGCGCAACGCCGGCCTCCAGTTTGTTTGCCAGCCGGTTCATCTGCGGACCGAAGAAACCGATACGCCGTTTACCGGCGGCCTGAAAAAGGGCCAGCTGCTCCAGATGCCGATCAAACATGGCGAGGGCTGTTACTACGCCGATCCGCGAACCCTCGAGCGGTTGCACAAGAACCGACAAATCTTACTGCGCTATGTTGACGCCAAAGGCAGGCCGGCAGCGACGGCCAATCCCAATGGTTCTCTGGAAAATATTGCGGGCATATGCAACGAAAAGCGAAACGTCTTCGGCCTCATGCCCCATCCGGAAGTCGCCTGCAGCAGAATTCTTGGCAGCGAGGACGGCGTCAAAATCTTTACATCGATCGCGGCGGCTTGCGCTGATAGAGCGAAGTCGCATGGCTAAGCTGCAGGCAAGACACCTTGCACAGCCGTCGGTGACGCCGGAGCTGGTCGCCAGCCATGGAATCACGCCCGACGAATACCAAAAGATCGTCAAGGCACTCGGGCGCGCGCCGAACTATACGGAGCTAGGCGTGTTCTCGGTGATGTGGTCGGAGCACTGTAGCTATAAGAGCTCGCGCCACTATCTCAAAAACCTTCCGACTGAAGGCCCGCATGTCTTACAGGGGCCTGGCGAAAATGCCGGCATTGTCGATATCGGCGGCGGGCTGGCCGTTGCGTTCAAGATGGAAAGCCACAACCATCCGTCATTCATTGAGCCCTATCAAGGCGCGGCCACCGGCGTGGGAGGCATTTTGCGCGATATCTTCACCATGGGCGCGCGCCCCATCGCGTCGCTCAACTCGTTACGCTTTGGCAGCGTCGATCATCCGCGCACGCGCTATTTGCTGTCCGGCGTGGTCGCTGGCATCGGCGGCTACGGCAACTGTATCGGCGTGCCCACGGTGGGCGGCGAATGTTTCTTCGAGGAATGCTACAACGCCAATATTCTTGTCAATGCTTTTACCCTCGGCATCGTCAAGAAAAAACCAATCTTCACCGGCATCGCCAAGGGTGTCGATAACCCGGTGATGTACGTCGGTTCGAAGACGGGCCGGGACGGCATTCACGGCGCCACTATGGCCTCTGAGTCATTTTCTGAAGAGAAGGAACA
>Ga0075423_10007021_pt1 | contig 10606 bp, 11 predicted proteins | sample SoiMethybrSBSTD2_FD_80114 | JGI IMG/M metagenome (GOLD analysis project Ga0075423, IMG submission 80114) | Bulk soil microbial communities from a Populus tree surrounding site in Tennessee, USA - Soil MetaG P. TD hybrid SBSTD2 | ecosystem: Environmental > Terrestrial > Soil > Tree plantation...
GCTCGTCATCACGCAGATCGCGTTCGCCATGGTACTGCTCACGGGCGCTATGCTGCTCTTTCGCAGTTTCGTCTCACTGGCGAACCGCCCGCTTGGCTTCGTGACGGAGCAGGTGGCAAGCGGACAGCTCACACTGCCGCGCCGGGGTTATCAGCGCGATGTGGACCAGCTGCGTTACGCGAACACCCTGCTCGAGCGGCTGCGCAACGAGCTCGGCGTCGAGGCGGCAGCCATCGCGGGCGCTATGCCCGGTGGCCCGAGCGCCGGCTTCTTTCTACTCTCGATCCAGAACGTTCCAGATCCCGACCCGACGAACCGCCCCGTCGCGTACTTCGTCCCGGCGTCGCCCGATTACTTCAGGATGCTGGGCCTCGAGCTGAAATCCGGACGAACGTTCACGGAGTCAGATCGCGCCGACGCGCAGCCGGTCACGGTCGTCGACGAGCTATTCGTCCGCCAATTCCTTGGCAACAGGGATCCGCTGACCCAGCGAGTGTTCCTCGCGATCGACGACTCGGTCCCGCGACAGATCATCGGCGTGGTGGCAACGGTCAAGCAAGCGGGGCTCGATGCCGAGGAGCGCCCCACAACGTATTTGCCGCTTGCTCAGTCGCCGGCGCCGGACATGGCCGTGCTGGTGCGCGGCAGGACATCGGCCCCGCTGGCTGCCCTCAAGACGCACGTGCGCGCCATTGATCCCGACGTCCCGCTCTACGACGTACAGACGCTGGCCGAGCGTGTGGCGGTCACCGTCGGGCCGACGCGGTTCTACACGGTGCTTGCAACCGTCTTCGCGATCATCGCGGTCGTGCTTGGCGCGATCGGCGTATATGGCGTGCTCGCTGACACGGTGTCCCGTCGGCGCCGTGAGCTGGGCATCCGCGTCGCGCTCGGCGCAGCACCAACCACACTCGTTCGCAACGTCCTCACCGACGGAGCGCGGCTCGCCGCGGCCGGTGTCGGAATCGGCCTTCTGGCAAGCTTCTGGACGGGGCGGGCGCTCCGAGCACTGCTCGTCGATGTCGGCGAGCGCGACCCGATCGCGCTGATCGGCGCGGCGGTGATCTTCGCCACCGTGGCGCTCGTTGCCTCGTTAGGGCCTGCCGCCCGCGCCGTCAAGGCGGATCCGATCGAGGCGCTTCGCGCAGAATAGGGAATAGCGAATCGGGAATCGGGAATCGGATGCGAGCGGTCCTTCCGCTCGCCGCGTCGCAGCAGTCTCTTACGGCGAGCCCGTCATGGCTTCGGCCCCCCCTTCCCACACCCCACATGCTCGTCACCCGATTCTCGCTCGTCGCCTCGGTCGTTGCCGTGATGCCATCGGTGTCATTCGCCCAGATCCGCGCCAGCGAGATTGGCACCATGTCGCAGATGATCGACGGAACGAAGATCACCGTCGAGTACTCACGCCCTCGTGCGCGCGGCCGCGACCCGCTGTTCGGAGGCCGGGTCGTGAGGTGGAACGAAGTGTGGACGCCGGGTGCCAACTGGGCGACCACGTTCGAGACGAACAAGGACATCACGCTGAACGGCAGGAAGGTGCCGAAAGGTAAATACTCGGTCTGGATGGTCGTCAGGCAGGATGGCAGCTGGACGACGATCTTCGACCCGCGTGTCCGTCGATATCACGAGGAGCCGCCCGACTCCACGGGTCAGCAGGTCCGGATCGCTACGCATACCACCCAGGCGCCTTTCACCGAGGTGCTGACGTGGGCGATGCCGGCGCTGAGCGCGACCGGGGGAACGCTCACGATGCACTGGGGAACCACTCTCGTATCGATGGACGTCGGCGTGGAGCCGTCACTTCGCATGACGATGGCGCCGGGGGAAGCAGCGCCGTATCTCGGCGCGTACACGTACACCGATCGCACGGGACCCAACAGCGGAAAGACCAGGGTGCTGACCGTTTCGTACGAGGACAGCACACTCAAAGGCCAGTGGGAACCTAACGACCCGTACTTCAAGAGGTTCGCGCTGATCCGCATCGCCCCGGGCTGGTTCGCCCCCGGAGTTTACGATACCAACGGGCAGATCTACGAGGTGTACAAGCCCGAGATGACCTTCGAGTTCAAGCTGGAGAACGGCAAGGCCGTGTCGCTCGAGGTCAGAACCGAGGACGATGAGATCGAGGCCGTGGGAAAGCGAAAGCCCTAACGCGGAATTCCATACGGCGCGAGATCCCGAAGAGCACGAGATCCCAGAGGCGCGAAATCCCTGACGGCGCGAAGTCACAAAAGGGCGCCAATCGCGAAAGGCAACGGCGCGAGACTGCGCCCGCCGTTTCGCGCCGTCTGGGATTTCGCGCCTGGCGCTGTCTGTGATTTCGCGCTGTCTGTGATTTCGCGCTGTCTGTGATTTCGCGCTGTCTGTGATTTCGCGCCGTATGGAATTCCGCGCCGTATGGAATTCCGCGCCGTATGGAATTCCGCGCCGTATGGAATTCCGCGCCGTATGGAATTCCGCGCTGGTTACGCCGTGCGCCGTCTGTGCCCTGCGCCCTTCAGGTTTTCTCCGCCTACCGCCCCATACGTGCTAGCATTCTTCCTCGCAGTATGCCGAGCCGCCGGCGGATCGACCCGTCCATGACGCGGTCCCCGACCCGCACGATGATACCGCCGAGGATGTTCGGATTGATCCGGACCTGCGGGACGACCGGCTGGCCTAACGTGTGGGTCAACTGCCGCGCGATGGCGGCGCGTTGCTCGGCATCCGGTTCTTTCGCCAGCGTCACCTGCGCATGAACGCGCCCCTCCACCTCGTCCACGAGATCACGATACTCGTTCGCGATCGCGGGAATGAGCATCTGCCGGCGGTTCTTGACGAGTCGCTGGAGATACCGAAGGAAGAGACGCGGCGCGCGATCCTCGAACGCCTTCGACAGCACCGCATTCTTCTGGTCGGCCGAGATTTGGGGTGCCTCGAGAAAATTGCGCAGCCGATGGTCGCGCTCGATCGCGTTCGCGACGTCGTCGATCATCCGACCCCATCCCGGCAGGTCATCCGACTTGCGCGCGAGCGAGAGCAGCGCCTCCGCGTAGTTGCGGGCGATCGTGGTCTCACGCATCAGCGCTGGCCTCGGCCGTTTCCACCGGTGGGTACGGACGCGAGAAAGCTCTCGACGAGCTTCCGATTCGTCTGATCGTCGAGGTTGCGCTCTACGAGCTTCGACGCGCCGGCGAGCGCGAGATCCACGGCCTCGCGACGCAAGTCAGTGATCGCGCGCTTGCGCTCGTTGTCGATCTCCCCGCGCGCCCGATCGAGAAGCTCGCGCTGCTGCTGCTTCGTCTGCTCCATCATATCGTTTCGGAGCTTCTCGGCCGTGATTCGGCTCTCGGCAACCACGCGCTGCGCGTCCGCGCGCGAAGCTTCCAACGCCTTTTGCTGCTCCGCCAGCAGCCGAGCTGCCTCGTCGCGGTCCGCCTTCGCGGACTGAATCATTTCCTCGAGCTTCTTTTCGCGCGCCTCGACCGCCGCCGTCAGCGGCTTGAACGCGTAACGCGACAGCACGAAGAGCAGGACGACGAAGATGATGAGCGTCCAGAACATGACGCCCGTGTTCGGCGACAGCAGATCGACTTTTTTCTCGCCTTCCTGCGCGAGGAGTGGTGAAGCGCTGAGCAAGGCGAGCGAAGCTGACGTGAGTAGAGAGCGCATTTGGCAGAGTATGTAAAGGCGGACGTGCGTGTCCGCTGTGGCGCGAGACGGCCGACGTGCCCCGGGGCGCGCCGGCCGTTGTGTTTCTAGAGCTTGCCCTGAATCTGGTACGCGATGACGGCGCCGAAGAGCGCGACGCCCTCGATGAGCGCGGCGAAGATCAGTGCCGCCGTCTGAATGCGACCCGCCGCTTCGGGTTGACGCGCCATTCCCTCGGCTGCGCTGCCACCGATACGGCCGATGCCGATGCCCGCGCCGATGACGGCGAGGCCGGCGCCCAAACCGGCGCCGATGAAGCCGAGCCCCCGGCTGTTGCTCGCCGCCTCGGCGGCCACCTGGAGCAAGGAGTACATGGTCATGAAACTCTCCGAACCGTTGAAGATCGAACTACTCGCCGCTCCGCGCCGTTAGGCGCCGCTCGTCAGCGAGGCCCGGGCCTCAACGAGCATCTCCGGCCATTCGGCCGGATACCACTTTCGCGTTTGGAGCGCCTGCTACGCGAAAGCCCTACTCTCCTGATAGAGGGTCACGGTTCCCCGTTCCCGGTTCCTCTTTCCCTCGATTCCCGATTCCTGATGCCTAGTGGCTGCCTTCCCGCATTAGGCCAATGAACACGCTCGAGAGGAGCGTGAAGATGTAGGCCTGCAGCAACGCAACGAACAGCTCGAGCATCATGATCCCGACGGCCAGCAGGAACGGCGCGCCGGATGCGACGCTCTTGAACGCGAAGATGAGACCGATGAGCGCGAGCACGACGATGTGCCCCGCAGTCATGTTCGCGAAGAGACGAATCGCGAGCGCGAACGGCTTGGCGAGCTTGCCGATCAACTCGACCGGGGTCATGACGAACAGCATCGGAATGCGAACGAAGATCGGCAGTTCCTTGTTCCAGTAGAAGATCGTGCCGAGCCAGCCTAACAACCCCATCGACACCAGGCCGCTGACCTCGATGACCACGAGCGTGATCGCCGCAAGCGTCGCGGTGACGGCGATGTTGCCGGTCGCCGTCGCGCCGTATGGAATGAGCCCGAGCAGGTTCAACGTCAGGATGAAGAAGAACAGCGTGCACCCGAATGGCACGAACGCGTCGCCGTGCGGGCCAATGTTCGGCAGGATCACCTCGTTCCGGAGATACAGCACCGCCGCCTCGATCCCACCGGCGAATCCCTTCGTGTGCACGGCCGCCGCCTGGTGGCGGCGCTGCGCGCGGGCCGAGCCCACGAGCACGAACAGGCAGATCACTGCCGCCAGCAACATGAACAACACGTGCTTCGTTGGCGACAGGTTGATCGACAAGCTGCCGATGTGCACCGGCTCCCAGAGCGGCCCGCACTCGCCGTTCGCTTCGTGTCGTCCGAGGCAGATGTGCTTTGCGAACTCGGCGTTGAACCACGGAATCTCGATCTCGTACGAGTCCGTGATGTGCGGCGTGATGAAGTCCACGGGCTCCGCCGCCGCTGGCTGCTGCGCGGACAGCGCGCCGCCGATACGGAACTCCGGCGACACGACCATGAGCGCGATTGCCACCGCGAAGCCGACGGAGGCCGGAGTGGGAAGCAGCGAAGCCAGAATGCGGCCGAACGGTCTCATGGAGTCAGCTCTTGAGGAGCAGTGGTTCGAGCAACGTCGAGAGAAAAAAGAACGCAACGAGACTGAGGAGCGCAGCGCCCGACGGCAGCCCGAGCGCCTTCACGACCACCAAGGCGTAGACACCGAGCACGACGAAACGAAGAATCGCGCCGACGCCCCACCCCGCCATGACATTCGTCTTGGCCGACAGCTTCACAATGGCGAACGCCATGACCTGGACGGCGAACGCGACCGCAGCGCTGGTCCAGACTGCTCGCGACGCGTCGGGCGAACCATAGGCCGCCGCGATCGCGAATCCGGCAAGGCCGATGACAGCCAGCGTTAGGCCGGCAAACATGGCGACGGGCTTCACTGGGCACCGCCGGACGACTCACCGCCGCGGGCCTTCCGCGCCCGCCGGGCGGCCTCGTCGCGCTCCAGATTCGCCATCAGTTGCCGATACATGCTATAGAAAGCGGTCGCGGCACCAAGAAATACCGCGAGGTAGATGAAGACACCCGTGCCGAATTTCTTGTCGAGCCAGTTGCCGAGCGCGAGCGAGACGAGGATCGTGGCCGCGAACTGCAGACCGATTCCGGCGAACCGCGCCGCGTTGCTTCGCTCACGCTGCTCTTCATCGGACGGCAGCGCCAAGGGCGGCTTGGGCGGCAAATCTTGCCGTGATGGGCCGGCTCGCTCGGTGTCGGACGAGGGCTCGTCGGGATCCGCACTCATTCCGGGGCGGAATCTAGGACTTTGTGAAATTTTTCGCAAGCTCGCCGAAGGGTGGGCTTGACCACACATAAAACGGTCGAGTCCGTTTCACCAAATGCTCAAATTATCACGACTTATGTGTTACGGATTGCCTTGACCATACGTCTCGCTGTTGATAAGTTTTGCCTCGGAAAATCCGTGAGGCCGGACTCGCCGACCTCCCGCCCCGACCCGGTGTTCATGCGTTTTCGGTACGTTCTCCCGCTCCTCGTTGCAGCCGCGATGGCGCTCGCGTACGGATCGCCGTCGCCGTCTCATTCGTACGAGCCGGGCCGCCACCACCGCGCCATGCGCGATACCATCGCCGCTTCGCTCGACGTCAAAGTCGCCGAAAGCGTGACGTTCGCCTTCCACGTGACCAATAGCTCCGCCAAGCGCGTGGAGCTTCGGTTCCCGAGCGGGCAGACGCACGATCTCGTCGTGCTCGACGCCCAGGGCCGCGAAGTGTGGCGGTGGAGCCGCGGCCGCATGTTCACCCAGTCCATGCAGAACAAGGTCCTCGGCGCGAGCGATACGCTCACGTTCACCGAGACGTGGCGTCCGGAGCATGCGGGCAGCTACACAGCCGTCGCGCAGCTTCTGAGCCAGAACTTCCCCACCGAGCAGCGTGCGGAGTTCTCCCTGCCGGGGAAAGCGGTCAGCCTTCGTTAGGCAGCGCCACCGGCGCGCCGAAACACCAGGCACACCGGTCAGGCAGCGCGCCACCTACCAGCCGCCGACCCCAACCCTTTTGCCCTGTCGCGCGTTAGCTTCCGTTTGCCACAGTGGGCATTCAACACACACAGGGACACAGGGTGGGCACACAGTTACGCGAGCAACACCGCACCGACGAGCGTGACCTCGAGCTGCTGCAGCAGCTCACGCACGCGCGGAAGCGGCTCACCGAGCAGATCGGGCGGCGCATCATCGGGCAGCTCGATGTCGTGGACAATCTGGTCGCCGCGATCCTCGCCGGCGGCCATGTGCTGCTGGTCGGCGTCCCGGGAGTCGCGAAAACGCTCCTGATCCAGACGCTGTCGCAGGCGCTCGACCTCTCGTTCAACCGCGTGCAGTTCACGCCGGACCTCATGCCGGCGGACATCACCGGCACCGAGCTGCTCGAGGAGGATCACGCCACCGGGCGCAGGGTCTTCAAGTACGTGAAGGGCCCGGTATTCGCGAACATCGTTCTTGCCGACGAAATCAATCGCGCCCCGCCTAAGACGCAGGCTGCCCTCCTCCAGGCGATGCAGGAGCACACGGTGACCGCCGCGGGCCAGACCCACGCCCTCCCCGAGCCGTTCTTCGTGCTCGCCACACAGAACCCGATCGAGCAGGAAGCGACGTATCCGCTCCCCGAAGCGCAGCTCGACCGGTTCATGTTCGAGCTGCGCATGGGCTACCCGTCCAAGGACGACGAGGAGCGCATCGTGGTCGCGACGACTGGATCCACCGAGAACGAGATCGTCCCGGTGCTGCACGGGTCTCAGGTCATCGAACTGCAGAAGCTCGTGCGGCGAATCCCGGCGCCCCCGACGATCGTGAAGTACGCGGTGCATCTGGCCCGCGCGACACGACCACAGGAGCCCGACGCGGGGCCGGAGGTCAAGAAGTACGTCAGCTTCGGCGCCGGCCCGCGTGCCTCGCAGTATCTCGTGTTAGGCGCGAAAGCGCGCGCGGCGATGGATGGAAGGCCCGTGCCCGATATCGACGACGTGCGAGAGGTCGCGCTGTCGGTGCTGCGCCACCGCGTCGTCATGAACTTCCAGGGCGAAGCGGAAGGCATCAGCGTCGAGAAGCTTCTGCCGCTGAACGAAAAGCGCTGAGCAGCCGTCAGGCGGAGGATCTTCGTCGTCCCGAGCAAGGGCTCTCGTTCGGGACGATGAGGATCCCTCGCTACGCTCGGGATGACAACGCCTAACGCGGGCTCTGTCTATCCGCCGGCGCGCTTGAGGCTCGAAGGAGCCACGCCCTCCGCCATCCGGAAAGCGCGCGTGAGGTGGCTGTGGTCCGAAAACCCCGCCTCGTGCGCGATAGATGATATCGGCCGGTCCCCTCGAAGCAGCTCCGCCTTCACCCAATCGATCTGGCGGCGTCGCTGGTACTGCCACGGCGTGACCTCGTACCGCCGCTTGAACGCCCGGGCGAGAGACGACGGATGAAGCCCCGCCACCGCCGCGATCTCGGCCAGCGGCAGCGCCCGGGCGAAATGCGCCTCGATGAACTCGCGCGCCAGCTCCAGACGGTTGGTAATGGGCGCATCGCCGATCGAAACCCTCGCGGCTGACGTCGCGCGGACGAGGCGGGCGAGGAGCGCGAGCACGAGGCCCTCGATCGCGAGATCGCTCGCCTGATCGCGATGATGCAGCTCCCAGAGCAGCTCGTCGGCGACGCTCCGCACGACCCCATCATGAATCACCGCTGCGCGACTGAGCACGCGTCGAATGCGCCGATCTTCCAGCGTTGGCTGAAGCGGTAAGTCGACGATCAGGATTCTCGAGCCGTTCGGATCGAACTCGTTGGAGTGCGGCTCCTCCGACGGGCGGACGTGCATCATCCCGCTACGGCAGACCTCGGCGCCGTGCCGGTTCGTCTCGCGAAACCCGCCGCGAGCCACATACGATAGCGCCGGCCTCGGGTGCGTGTGGCTCGGTAACGAAAGGCCCTTGGTGTAGACGGCCTCGACCACTCGATAGCCCCCGACCTCCGTCGTCGCAACGCGGCGTCCGGCGATTCCGGCGATCATCGAGGCAGGTCGTGCTAGTCCTGCTTCCATATGGCTACCGGCTCCTCATCACGGCTATCGAGTCCACCTCGAAAAGACGTTAATCAATCTGCGACTCGGCCAACCCGGTTCGCCAACGCAATCTCGTCAACTTTTCAATGAGCCGGGCTCATGACACCGCATCGTGACCTCGCATGGACCAGATCATCCAAGCCCCGGCTCGAATACGACAAGCGTCGCGCGGCACGACGACCGATGATGCGACCAAGGAAATCGATGGCCGTCGTTCACTCGAGCCAAAAAGGGGAACGCGCGATGATTCTCGAGGTCCGCCACCTTCGCATACTCACGGCGATCGCCGATCACGGGACCGTGTCGGCGGCGACGAAACACGTTTACCTCACGCAATCGGCGATCAGCCACCAGCTCATCGAGCTCGAGCAGCGCCTCGGAATCCATTTCTTCCACCGGACGCCCAAGGGCATGGTGCCTACGGAAGCCGGAGCAGAAATGATCGAGGTCGCACGTGACGTCCTCGCGCGCCTCGCCGCCGCCGAGGCGTCTATGCTGCGCGCGTCACCACGCTCGGCGGGACGTCTCCGCGTCGGAACCGACTCGCCACTCGCGCTTGCATGGCTGCCGGCCGCTGTTTCGATCGTTCGCCGCCGGCTCCCGCACATTCGGGCCGACCTGGTCCCTGACACGACCGCACACGGCGTGGATGCCCTTTTCGAGGGGCGTTATGAGCTGGCGGTCGTCGCCGATGCCGTTCAGGACCCGCGGCTCGACATCATTCAGCTGTTCGACGAAGAGCTGGTAGCGCTGGTTGGCCCGGGGCATCGGCTCGCCGGTCGAGTCGCGCTTGGCGCCGGCGATCTGCGCGTCGAGCAGTTGGCGATCCATGCGGCTCGCCCCACCGAGCACCGCTGGCTCACCGAGAAGCTCGCGTCGGCCGGTCTGGAGCCAATGCGCCTGACGACCGTGACGCTCACCGAGGCGATCCTCGGGCTCGCAGAAGCGGGTGAGGCAGTCGCGATCCTGCCGCGCGCAACGGCAGACGTGGCGGTCCGCGCCGGCCGAGTGCTGGCATTGCGTATCGGGCAGGGGCTTCGGCGTCGATGGCAGCTCGTCACGCTCGCGACCGGAGTGAGCGCGCTTCACGTGCAGTGCTTCGCGTCTGCGGTACAGCAGGTCGCTGCGAACGCGGCGTCGCCCAAGGAGCCGACGCTCACGCCGTCGAACCCTCCTCGCGCCGTCACACGCTCCGCGTGACGATTTGTCATCCTGAGCAAAGCGAAGGATCCTCATTCGCCTGATAGAGGGCTTTATCGGGAAGATGAAGATCCCTCGCTACGCTCGGGATGACAAACGAAGCGCCTGATCGAGGTCGGCCCAGAGGTCGTTCACGTCCTCGAGGCCAACCGACATCCGGACTGTCGCGCCTAACGGCGACTCGGCCTCGCCGCCCTCGTCGCCGTCGGTCTCGAAGTCGAGGTCGTACGGCAGCTCGACGATCGTCTCCACGCCGCCAAGGCTCGTCGCGATCGGAATGAGCCGCAGCGCGTCGGCAAATCGGCGGCTGGCACTCGTTCCGCCCTTCACCACGAACGACACGACGCCACCCCCGCCGCGCATCTGCTTCGACGCGATCGCATAGCCCGGATCGCTCTCAAGGAACGGATAGAACACCGACTCGACGGCGGGATGCGACGAGAGCCTTCGAGCGAGCGCGAGCGCGCTCTCCGCCTGGCGTCTCACCCGCACCCCGAGGGTCCGAATCCCTCGCATGAGCAGCCACGCCGCGTGCGGGTCCTGAACGGTTCCGAGAAGGATCTGCATGTCGCGAATCCGGGCGATCAGCTCCCGGCGCCCCGACGCGACGCCGCCGAGCACGTCCGAGTGGCC
>Ga0075423_10007023_pt1 | contig 10605 bp, 8 predicted proteins | sample SoiMethybrSBSTD2_FD_80114 | JGI IMG/M metagenome (GOLD analysis project Ga0075423, IMG submission 80114) | Bulk soil microbial communities from a Populus tree surrounding site in Tennessee, USA - Soil MetaG P. TD hybrid SBSTD2 | ecosystem: Environmental > Terrestrial > Soil > Tree plantation...
CGTGCCGGAATCGACGCGGCAAGCCGGCCGGGCGTCGTCGAAATCTCGGCGGGGAATTACGGCGGCAAGCTGGGCAAGCACCACTTTCACCTGCAAAGCGTTCTGGGGTCCTAGGGGCCCAGAGTTCAAGAGACATTCGTCGCCGGGCCTCGCTCGGAGTGCAAGCCCGTAGACGACGTTGACACTCAGGACTATCCTGCATCTGTGCTCGGGACGACGCTGCGACACTATCGCATCGTTGAGAAGCTGGGGGCAGGCGGCATGGGCGAGGTATATGCCGCTGAAGATACTCGCCTGAACCGGCGCATCGCCTTGAAAGTGCTCCCGGCCGAACTGGCGGCCGACCCCGACCGGCTCCAACGCTTTCGCCGCGAGGCGCAGGCGATTGCGGCTCTCAACCATCCCCACGTCGTCACGCTGCACTCGGTCGAGGAGTCGGACGGCGTTCACTTTCTCACGATGGAAATCGTGCAGGGGAAGACACTTCGCGAGGCCATTCCGAGCGGTGGCCTCCCCTGGCCCGACTTCTTCCGCTGGGCGATTGCATTGACCGACGCGGTGTCGGCCGCACACCAACAGGGCGTCATCCATCGGGATCTCAAGCCTGGCAACATCATGATCGGCCCCGGCGGCCGCCTGAAGGTCCTCGACTTCGGGATCGCCAAGCTGCAGCATGAAAACGCGCCTGATACGCCAACCATCGCGGCGACGCAGGTGACAGGGCCGCACGCCCTAGTCGGCACCGCCGGCTACATGTCTCCCGAGCAGGCGGAGGGGAAGACTGTCGACGCGCGATCGGACGTGTTCTCGCTCGGCGTCGTGCTTTATGAGATGGCGACGTCGGTCCGGCCGTTCCAGGGCGATACGACGTTGGGCGTGCTGTCCGCCATCATCAAAGACGCGGTTCCACCGGTGTCTCAGCGGCGTCCGGATGCGTCCTCCGATCTCGATCGGATCGTTCGCCGCTGCCTCGCGAAGGACGCGGACCGCCGCTACCAGACGGCCCTCGACGTGCGGAACGATCTCGAAGACCTGCAACGGCAACGTGATGTGCGGCCCGAGCCTTTTGCAGCACCCGCACGATTGCAACGCCACGCCGCCGTCATCGGCATCATGGCGGTCCTGATCGTCGGCGGGCTTGTCTACTGGCTACTCGGGCGCTCGGGCCCTCAGTCTGGCAGCCGACCGCCGCTGCGCGCGACATTCAGCCAGCTCACCCACAGCCCTGGCATCGAGTGGTACCCGAGCCTCTCGCCGGACGGCCGCTGGGTGGTCTACGCGGGCGACGCTTCCGGCAATCGCGATGTGTATCTGCAGAGCGTGGGAGGGGAGACGCCCATCAACCTCACCGCCGATTCCCCAGCCGACGACGACCAGCCGGCATTCTCTCCGGACGGCGAGCGCATCGTCTTTCGCTCGGCTCGCGAGGGAGACGGGCTCTTCGTCATGGGGCGGACGGGGGAAGGCGTCCGGCGTGTAACACGTTCCGGATTCAATCCGGCGTGGTCAGCGGACGGCCGCCAGATTGCCTACACGACCTACCCGCAGGAGCTGAGGCCGCAGAACACGGAGGGGTTGAGCGAGCTGTGGATGGTTGGAGCCGACGGCGGCAACGCGCGCCGGCTGGTTGGCCATGACACCAGCCTCCCCAGCTGGTCGCCGAGCGGACGGAGGATTGTGTTTCGACTTCGGCTCTCGCTGAGCGATCAGCGCGGCGGCATCGTCAGCGTGCCGGTCGGAGGGGGTGAGCCGACACCGATCACACAAGGGGACCATCTTGACTGGAATCCAGTGTGGGCGAGGGACGGCCAGGTGTACTTCGTCAGCGATCGCGGCGGCAGCACGAACATCTGGCGCGTAGCAGTCGATGAGTCGTCAGGCAAGCCGGTCGGCGAACCGGAGCCGATCACCTCGCCTGCGCCGTTTGCGGCCTTCTTGACCATCTCGGCTGATGGCCACCGGCTCGCGTACAGCTCGATGCTGGAGACGCAGAACCTCCAGCGGCTGCCAATCAACCCGGCAACGGGCGCGGCAACTGGTCCACCCTCCGCGGTCACGACTGGCACGCGGTTCTGGGCGAATCCCGATCCGTCCCCGGACGGGCAGTTCGCGGTGGCGTACTCGCAGGGTACTCCTGAAGGACACCTCTATATCTTCAAGACGGACGGCTCGGGCGCGTCGCGCCAGCTTACGAGCGACAAGGCGATCGATCGCGTCCCCAGGTGGTCGCCTGACGGCGCCTGGATTACAGCCTTCTCGAATCGCAGCGGCGCGCTGCAGATCTGGAAGATTCGGCCCGACGGGAGCGATCTGCAAGCGGTGACACAGGTGACACAGGCTGGGGTCCATGCGTGGTCGCCCGACGGTCGCAGGCTGGCGGCTACTGGGTCGCTTGCGGCCAGCGGGGCTCAAGGGGCGACCACCGGCCAGGCGATGATGTTCGACATCAGCCGACCGGCCGCCGAACAGACCCCCGAGCGTCTCCCGGATGGTCCACCGCCCGATCCGCGATTCGTACCCAATTCGTGGTCGCCGGACGGACGGTGGATCGCGGGTCAGACCTGGTATGGGATACCCGGCATCAACGTGTATTCGGTCGAGAAGAGAACCTACGAGCGGGTCTCCGACGTCGGCGAGTGGCCGGTGTGGCTGCCTGACAGCCGTCGGATTCTCTTCGTGTCGCGAGGTCGCGAATTCGCGATTCTCGACGTCGCGTCACGACAGATCACCCGGATCTATTCTCTGTTGCGGCCCACGCTGGGGCCACCGCGGCTGACGCACGACGGCCGTGCGGCGTTCTATTCGCACCGGCTGACCGAGTCCGACATCTGGGTCGTGAACCTGCGGTAGCATGACACGCTAGCGAAGGCGGACCTGTCCCGCCGTAGCTCGATACGCAATGACAAGCGAGCGAAGGCGGATTCTGGTCTACGAGTACGCGAGCGGTGGTGGGCTGGCGGGACGGCGGGTCCCGCCATCGCTCCAGCGCGAAGGCGCGGCGATGCGGGCGGCACTGGTGGCCGATCTGTTGGCGATCGGCCACGAAATCGTGTCGGCCGCCGATGCGCGCGTTGGAACGGATCTGCCGCGCAGCGTCGAGGTGATGACGCTGCCTGACGGCGATCGGGCGCGTGAGGCCGCGCTGGACCACGCGATCGACAGCGTCGATGCCGTCTGGTTGATCGCCCCGGAAACCGATCGCATCCTCGAGCGTCTCGCGGATCGCGTGGCCCGGCGGCGGAAGATCCTGCTCGGATCGGAGGCCGACGCGATCGCCCGCGCATCCGACAAGGCGACTCTCGGACGCCGGCTGGGCGGATTGGGCATCCGTCACCCGAGGACTCTTCGTTTGACCCGACGCCAGGGTTTGACACGCGCGGCCGCCAAAATCGGCTATCCGATCGTCGTGAAGCCTGCTCGCGGGGCGGGGAGCGATGGCGTCTCACTCGTCCGTGACGCACGAGAGTGGCGCCGCGCCGTCTCGGTCGCACGACGGGTGGGCAACCGCGGCGCGGTGATCCTTCAGGAATACGTGCGCGGAATTGCTGCCAGTGTGTCGGTGCTGGCAGATGGGCACCGCGCGACCGCGTTGAGCGTCAATGAGCAGACCCTTGCAGGATCGCCGCCGTTTGCGTATCAAGGCGGACGGACACCACTCGATCACGAGCTCGCGCCCAGAGCCATCGCTGCCGCGCTCGAGGCGTGTCGCGGCATACCGGGACTCCGCGGTTTTGTCGGCGTGGACGTCGTGCTCAGTGAACCGGACGTCGTCGTCATCGAGATCAATCCGCGGCTGACCACGGCGTACCTCGGCGTGCGTGCCGCGATGAACGAGAATGTCGCGGCACTGACGATGGACGCCTGCGCGGGGCGTCTGCCAGTTGTCCTCCCTCGCCTGCGACGTTCGATTCAGTTTTCAGCGTCGGGTCGGGTTGTGTCGTGTGAACCCGCGCGCGGCGAGCGCGGAGCGGCGTAAGTGCCGTCAGAGATTCTCGGTTGGGACGTCGGCGGCGCGAATATCAAACTGGTTCGCCTCGTGTCAGATCGCCGGGGCGGACAGGACGGTCCCTCCTTGCAAGTCGTCGAGCGGGCATTTCCGATCTGGCGTGACCCCGCTCGACTGCCGACGGTGCTTGCGGCGATGGCGACTGACGTCGCTCCGGCGTCGCCGATGGCGCTGACAATGACTGCAGAACTGGCAGATTGCTTTGCGACGAAGCGCGACGGCGTCGAGGCGGTCATCAGTGCCGCGGAGCAGGCGTTTCCGACCGCGAGGTTGTGGGTGTACGGCGTCGACGGACGATTCCGTTCGCCGAGTGAGGCGCGTCAGGAGCCACACCTGGTGGCCGCCGCCAACTGGATGGCGACGGCGACGCTGGTCGCCCGCGAGAATCGCGACGCGCTCCTGCTCGATGTTGGCAGCACCACCACCGACATCATTCCCATCGTCGCGGGCAGCGTGGCGGCGGTGGGTCGTACAGATCCCGAGAGACTACGCACCGGCGAGTTGGTCTACAGCGGCTGTCTGCGGACGCCGGTCTGTGCGATCGTTCGATCGCTGCAGCTCGACGGCACGCGTTGTCGTGTGGCGGCCGAACACTTTGCGATCTCTGCCGACGTCTATCGCTGGCTCGAGCGAATCGACGACGACGATTACACGTGCGACACACCGGATGGGCGAGGGCGGAGTCGATCGGAGGCTGGCGCACGATTGGCTCGAATGGTGTGCGCCGACTCGGAAACCCTGAGCGAGGTTGACGTGACCGCCATCGCGAACCACGTCGCACAGACGCAGACGCGTCAGATTGCGCACGGCGTCAGGCAAGTCATGCGCCGACTGAATCCCAGTCCTCGCGTCGCTGTCGTAGCCGGCAGCGGCGCGTTCGTCGCGCGAGCGACTGCCGAATTATTGGATCTCGTTGCATGTGAGCCTTCCAGTCTGGCGAGAGCGAATGCGTGGCGCGTCGCACCCGCAGCTGCCGTCGCGTACCTTCTCGCCGAGCAGTTCTTTGAAGCCGTAACGGCGGATCGACCTGTCCCGCCGAAGCAGTCCCTTCGCGGAGGCGGACCTGTCCCGCCGAAGCAGTCCTTTCGCGGAGGCGGACCTGTCCCGCCGAAGCAGTCCTTTCGCGGAGGCGGATGATCGACCTTCATATGAACGAGCGCGCGTGGACGTTGGCCGACGAGTCTGCTGCGCGCGCCGACGAGCTCCGCATCGCCGTGCACGCGCTGTCATGTGGCGCCCGCGTGATCGACGCCGGCATCGATGCGACCGGCGGTCTTGCCGCTGGCGTCGCGCTGGCGGAGCTGTGCATGGGAGGGCTCGGCCACGTCTCGCTGGTCTCACTCCCCGTCGAGGGCGGAGTATGGCCAGGTGTCCAGGTGTGGACCGACCATCCCGCGGAATCGTGCATGGCGGCGCAGTATGCCGGGTGGGCTATCGATCCTAAAGGGTTTTTCGCCATGGGGTCGGGGCCGCTGCGCGCCAAGGCGCGCGTCGAGCGCGAACTCTTTGGCAAGCTTGGCTACGCGGAGGAGGTGAGCCGAGGCGTGCTCGTCCTCGAAGGGCGCGCGCTACCGACCGACGAGGTCGCGGAGTGGATCGCGGCGAAGGCCGGGATTCCCGTTCGCGGCCTGACGCTTGTCATCGCACCAACTGCAAGCATCGCCGGCGGTGTGCAGATCGTCGCCCGCGTGCTCGAGACGGGTCTCCACAAGATGGACACGATCGGTTTCGACGTCAGGCGTGTGGTCAGCGCGTTCGGCAGCGCGCCGCGACCGCCGATTGCGAAGAGCGACGTGCGTGCGATCGGCCGCACGAACGACTGCATCCTCTACGGCGGGCAGGCGTGCTACGTCGTACGTGCGGACGATGACGAGCTCGCTGACCTTGCCGACCGGCTGCCGTCAACGACCTCGCCCGACTACGGGACGCCCTTCTACGACATCTTCAAGCGGTACGACAACGACTTCTATAAGATCGACCCAATGCTCTTCAGTCCGGCCGAGGTTTCGTTGGCGAGTATGACGAGCGGGCGGACGTTCCATGCGGGACGGGTGAACGTGGACGTGCTGCGCCAATCCCTGTTTTCATAACGATCGGCCACGGTATGCAGGTCGTCGTCCTCAGCAAACCCGGATGGCACGCCGATGAATTGTGCCGCGCGCTCGCCGAACGCGGGCACGGCAGTTGCGTCCTGCCGTACGAAGGACTCGTCGGCCGCCTTCGCGCCTCCGGCGACGCCACTCTCTCGTGCGAGCAGACGGCGATTCTCGGCGCCGACGCCGTCCTCGCCCGTTTCATTCCCAGCGGCTCGCTCGAACAGATCATTTATCGCCTCGACGCTTTGCATTGGATCGAAGAGCACGGCGTACCTGTGATGAACCCGCCGCGCGCGATCGAGCGATCCGTCGACAAGTTCTACACCGACGCACGGCTTCGCGAGGCGGGTCTGCCAACACCGGACACACTGGTGTGCCAACGGATCGACGACGCCATGCCGTTCATCCGCGAAATGCTCGAAGCGACACCCTCGGATGGGGGCCAACCCGCCATCGTGATCAAGCCGATTTTCGGTTCGATGGGCCACGGGATCGTTCGCGTGACAGATCCCGATGTGGCGTTTCGCGTGCTGCAGTCGCTCGATCAGATTCGTGCCGTGTTCTACATCCAGCGCGCCGTCGACTCCGGCGGGTGCGATGTGCGCGTCTTCGTGGTCGGCGGCCGGGTGCTGGGCGCGATCGAGCGGCGCGCGGACGGCGGCGATTGGCGCACGAACGTGTCGCGCGGGGGGTCGGCCAGCGCTTTCGAACTGCCGCCGGCCTGGGCGGCGCTGGCGCTGCGCGCGGTGGCCGCCATCGGCGCCGACTATGCGGGCGTCGATCTTCTGCCGACGAAGGACGGCCGCGTGTTCGTGTTGGAAGTGAACGGCATTCCCGGGTGGCAGGGGTTGCAGCGGGCGACCGGGATCGATGTGGCGGGAACGGTCGTGGATCATCTGCTGGACCGCGTGCGCAGGTCGCGGCCGGCGGCGGCGGTGCCGGTATGAAGGGCGCGGTACAAGAAGTGTCAATCGAATGCCACACCGCGACGGATGTTGCGATTGCCGCGCAGCTCGCGTGCCTCCTCGAGGCGAGCGTGCCGAAGCCGGGCAACGTCTCTCCGGGTCGGCCGTTCGCCGATCTGCGCTACGAAGACTTCCTGGCTGGCGCCGCAGCGATTGGCGCGCCGCTGGCGGCGGCCGGTTCGCAGCCGCTTGGCTTGACGATCCGCACGGCGATCGATGCCACGGCACGTTGGACCTGCTCGAACACCAACCTCGGCATCGTCCTGCTGCTGGCGCCGATCGCGAAAGCAGCGGTCCGGCTGAAGCCGGATACTACGCACGCTGGTGTAGTGTCCGGCTTTAGCCGGACCCTCCGAGACGCGGTGCGTCACGTCCTTGATACGACGACGATCGAAGACGCGCGTGACGTGTACTCAGCTATTCGCCTCGCCGCGCCTGGAGGGCTCGGACGCGTTGACGATCAAGACGTTGCTGGTGAGCCGACGATGACGCTCGTCGACGTGATGCGACTCGCTGCCGGCCGAGACAGCGTCGCGCGGGAGTACGCGACCGCCTACGAGCTGACGTTCATGACGGGCGCGCCGGCTCTCGCACGGGCGCGGCGAGACGGTCTCTCCTGGGAAGACGCCATCATCGAGACCTTTCTCACCCTTTTGGCGGCGACCCCGGACACGCACATTGCGCGCCGCAGCGGCGCCGAAATGGCCGTCGACGTCTCGCGGCAGGCGCGCGCGATACTCGTGTCAGGCGGCGTTCGATCGCATGCGGGGAAGGAGGCGATCGAGCGGATGGATCAGCGATTGCGCGACGCCCGCCACCTGGGGAATCCGGGGACCACGGCTGATCTGACGACGGCAGCCATCTTCGTCGCGCTGCTCGACGGCGCGTGGAGGGGGTGATGGAGCACCGAGGGGAATTCAGCGTCTCGGTGGCGAAGGACTATCTGGTCTTCTCGTCGGCGCATTTCATCACGTTTGCCGGACACCGCTGCGAGGGGCTGCACGGTCACAACTATCGCGCGCGCGCGACCGTCGAGGGAGCGCTCGATCAGGAAACGTGGTTTGTCTTCGACTTCGTGGTGCTGAAGCGCCTGATGAAAGAGCTCTGCGACGAGATCGATCACAAGGTGCTGCTGCCAACCGAGAGCGCGAAGATTCAGGTAACCGAAGAAGGCGACGGCGTGAATGTCGCCGTTGAAGGGAAGCCGCGCTATCGATTCCCCCGAATCGACTGCGCATTGCTGGCGGTCCCGAACACCACCGTCGAGATGCTCGCTGAAATGCTCGCAGGCCGTCTCAAAGCGCGACTGGAGCAGATGGCCGCACACGGACTGACCGCCGTCGAAATCGAGATCGAAGAGAACTTCGGCCAATGGGCCGTTTATCGCGAGAAGCTGCCGTGACGGTGGACGGTGGCGACGTCGCCGGCACTGATTCGGCCGTCGTGCAGCGCGGTGGCAACCAGCGCGCCGTCGCAGCCGGCGTCGGCGAGGCGCGCGAGATCGTCGACGCCACGCACGCCGCCGCCGGCCAGGAGCGTCGTGTGAGGCGCTGTTTCTCGGACTCGGCCGACTAATCCCATATCGATCCCGACGCCGGTGCCGACGCGGGCGAGATCGAGCACGATAATCGATCCGACGCCTGCGTCGACAGCACGCGCCGCCACGGCGCGAGCTGACGCGTCACCCGACAGGCTGCCGTTTCCGAGTGGCGTTCCGTCCCGCAGATCCAGACTGAAGGCGACGCGCCGGCGGTCCACCGCGTCGCAAATCTCGTCGAGCGCACGCCACGAGGGGAGCGTCTCGAGACCGACGATGACGTGGGTGGCGCCCAGGGTCAAGGCGTGGCGCGCGTGATCGGCTGACGATGCGCCGGCATCCAGCCAGAGCATGCCGCCGGTGGCCAGCGACGACACCAATCGATCCTGTGGCGCCCGGCCTTCAATCGCGTCGAGATCGGCGGCGTACAGCTCGTGAAGACCGAATCGATCGCGATAAATCCGCGCGAGCGCCTGCGCATCTCCCGGCTCAATCGCCTCGCCGGCCACCGATTGCACCGGCCCGTACTGTGCGCGATCGCCTGCCCGCGCGTGGACCGCGTGCCCGTGCAGTAGATCCAGGACGCCTATTATTCGCAAACCGTCAGCCGCCGCAGCATGCGAGTGTTCACGGATTCAAGGCGCTGTACAGACCCAGTTCCCCGCATCCTTGAGATCGCCGGCGCCCTTGTACTTTGCGTACTGCGGGTACGCGCAGAGTGGGCGCGACAGGCCCGAGCGCTTGTTGGTCGCCGGTATCGTTGCCGGTGCCACGCCCTTCTCGCGCCATTGTTCGAGCGTGCCGATGGTGTCGAACGTGTCCGGACCGTCGCCGCCGCGGCAGTGGCTCATGCCGGGCACCATGAACAGCCGCGCGACATCGCCGGCGTTCTTGCTCCCCATCTTCTTCACGACGCTTTGGTAGTAGTCGACCGTGTTGACCGGCGTGATCGCCGTGTCGGCCCACCCGGCGTAGAGCAGCAGCTTGCCGCCGTGCGCCCTGAACTTCTGGAGATCGGGATCGGTCGCGTCGACGAAGCCGACCTTTCGATCGATGATCGGCATGTCACGGTCGAGATCGAACGTGCGCCAGTCGTAGTTCGGGTTCTGAAACGCCCAGATCCTGACCGTGTCGATAACGTTGACGTCCTGAGAGCTTCGAAGCGGTGGCAGCGGGTTGCCGATCGCCTGACCCGGGAAAATCACGTCGCCCTTGCTGTTCTTGAGGCCGCCGTAGAACATCTCGACGCTTTTCAGCTGCGCGGGCGTCAGGCACGTGTTCGATTCTGCGCCCTTGCACAGCAGCGACGAGAAGCTGAACGTGCACTGCTGCGGGTTGTTCAGGAAGCCTTCCTTGAGCGTGTCGCACTGGTTCATCACCGCGTTGTTGACCATCTGCGCCTTCTCGGGCGAGATCGCCATGTCGGGATGGCGCGCGAGCACGATCTGCCGCGCCGATCCAGCGGTGTGCATGTAGATGTGGCGGTTGGCGAGGGCCCCGGCAATGATGCCGTCGTAGTCTTCCGGGAAGCGCTGCGCAGCCATCACGGCCTCACGGCCGCCGGTCGAACATCCCTTGAAGTACGAGTACTGCGCCGCGCGATCGTAGAACGCCTTGATCAGACGCTTCGACTCCACAGTCGTTTCGTGTACGGCGCGATAGGCGAAGTCCACGATCTTTTCAGGATGGCCAAGCGCGAACATGCCGTTCGGGCCGTCCGCGGCGTTGTGGCCCGTGTCCGTGGCGGCCGTCGCGTAGCCCAGGCGCAGCGCGATCTGCATGTCGCCGTAGCCCTGAATCGAACCGGCGAATCCGCCGTTGCCGACGACGAGCAGCTTGCCGTTCCAGTTGTCGGTCGGCATCCACAGCTCGCTGTAAATGTTGGAGTCGGCCGATGGGTTCAACGTCAGCTTCACGCGGCAGTGCTGTGGAATCGGCTCGGGCGGTGGCGGCGCGTCCGCGGGCGCACCTCCGCGTGCGCCACGTCCCGCACCGGCAGGA
>Ga0075423_10007025_pt1 | contig 10603 bp, 9 predicted proteins | sample SoiMethybrSBSTD2_FD_80114 | JGI IMG/M metagenome (GOLD analysis project Ga0075423, IMG submission 80114) | Bulk soil microbial communities from a Populus tree surrounding site in Tennessee, USA - Soil MetaG P. TD hybrid SBSTD2 | ecosystem: Environmental > Terrestrial > Soil > Tree plantation...
CCGGCATGTGATGCCATCTTACCTCGATCAGCTGCCGCACATGCCTCGCCGGCTTGGACATCTGCTGCCGAGGTTGCAGCGCAGTGTTCTGCACCCACGTTGTCGATGCCTGCCCCGTTCGGCGTCACCCCTGAACCGTAGGGGCGCGATATATCGCACCCAATCGCACCCCCTCATTGCACGGATCTGCCGTGTGCGCACGCCGCCAGCGCGTGTTCATAGGCCGCCTCGAAGCGCGCGGACGTCGCGTCCCAGGTCAGCTCTGCCAGCACTCGCCGCCGCGCCGCCGTGCCGAGCCGTTGCGCCAGCGCCCGGTCGTCGAGCAGGCGAATGATCGCAGCGGCGAGCGCCTCGGCATCGCGCTCGGGCACCAGCAGGCCATGCTCGCCGCCGGTGATCACTTCCGGGATACCGGCCAGATCCGAGGCGACGATCGGCCGCGCCGCGCCCATGCCTTCCAAAAGCACGTTCGGTAGACCATCGACGTTGCCGTTCTGATCGCGGATGGACGGCACGACAAAGACATCGGCGGCGCTGATGTAGCGCGCAGTGCGTTCGCGCGAGAGCTGGCCGGGGAACCGAACATTCGCAGCGATGCCGATCGCCTGCGCGCGCCGCTCCAGCTCCTCGCGCAGGTCGCCATACCCGCCGACGACCAGCATCGCGTTCGGGTGGCGTGCGCGAATGCGCGGCATCGCCTCCAGCAAGAAGGTCAGCCCTTTTTTATAGACTAGCCGACCCACGGCGATGATCAGCGGCGTATCTTGCGCCAACTCAAGCTCGGCGCGCACGAAGGCACCGGCCTGCTCGTCGGGCTGAAAGAACTGCGGATCGACGCCATAGGGAATGACTTCGACGCTGCCGGGCCGCGCGCCGAGCCGTAGCGCCCGCCGCTGGAGATCGCCGCTGCATGCCGTCACCGATTGGGCGGCGCGGAACGCACCTGCGGCGGCCAGCGTGAGCGGGATGGCGCGCTCGGCCAAGTAGACATCCGAGCCATGCAGGCTGATCACCAGCGGCAGGCCGCGCAACCGCGCGACGAGCGCCGCCGGCACGCCGTTCGGCAGCACCCAGTGGGCGTGGACTAGGTCGAACGGCGCAACGCAATCGGTGGTCGCGCCAGGCGCTGGAGCTTTCGTCAGCTGGAGCAGCGCGCGAACGGTTGCAGCGAGCGCCAGCGGTGCCGCGATCAGCACGCGCCCACGCAGCCCGACATCGGCGCGCAACGCCTCGGCGTAGCCCCACACGTTGAGCGCGCGCCATGGGCTATAGCGAAAGAAGTGAAAATGCACGCCGCGCTCAACCTGCGCGCGTTGCACATCGCGATGGAATGGCGCGACGAGGTGAATCGTATGGCCGCGCCGCGCCAGCCCGGCCGCGATCTCCTCGATAAATGGCGCGGTCGTCTCGCCTGGATACTTCGGGTAGGAGGTGGTGAGCATGCAGATGTTCATCGGCTTCACGGGCGAAACTCCGCCACATCTCCATAGCTTGCTGGAAATCGATAGATCACCGTTGTCAGCGTGATCGGGCGACCTTGGCTGTCGTGAGCTTGATAGACTGGTGTCGTGTAGACCGTCTGGAAGCCCAGCGCGCTATTGGCGACCAGCGCGTTGAGCATCTGCCGCACGGCTTCCGAGCCAGGCCGTTGCAGGCTATCGAACACGAGATAGCGCGCGTGGTAGTGGCGCGCGAGCTCAAGCAGCACCTGCGCGTTGGTCGTGTGCGGGATCATCAGCGCCGGCTGCCGGCTGTTCCAATTCAGCTGCCAGGGATTGCGCGTCATCACGACCTCGCCGGGCGTCGTGTGGTCGCGCAGCCAGCTATATGCATCGATATCGGCAGCATAGCGCTCCGGCTCGAACCGCACTTTTTCCGCGATGATCGGCCAGGACGGCTGAATGATTGCGACCAGCGCGGCGATCGCCAGCACCAACCCGATCGGCGTCCAGCGGCCGTCGCCGATCGCGGCGATGCGATCATAGCCGCGCCACAGAGCATAGCTAGCCAACAGCGCCAGCCAGGGCAGCAGCATAACGAAATAGCGCTCCTCGTCGGCATGCCAGTAGACCACCAGAAACACGATATAGGGCACAAAGGCGGCCAACAGCAGCGTGAATAGCCGGCGCTTGGATCGCAGCGCGCCGAGTGCGCCGAGCAGCGCCAGCCAAGCCCCCATGGCGAACAGCAGCGAATTACGGCCGCTCAACACCGCGCTCAATTGCAGCGGCAGCGCGTCCCATGGCGGAACCAGATAGTCGCGGATGGCGACGACCTGGTTCGCGAGCTTCAGCAGCGTGCGGTCAAAGCCCCAGCGCAGTATCCAGCTGTGGTCCGGCAGGCCGTTCGTCGCGCTCGTCCCCGCCACCGGCGTGTAAACCTTATAGATCTCCCAATCCTCGCCGTAGCCCTGCACCCAGGCATCGCGGCTCTCGGTGGAATAGAAAGGCGTGCCGAACAGGTCGATGTTGCGGAGCAAATAGGGCGCGAGTATCAGCAGCGCACATACCCCCCAGGCAATAATCGGCAGCAGCCCGGCGGCGAACGTGCGGATGGGACGGTCGCGCCGCGCATGGCTGGCGTGCCATGCATGCGCGAGCAGCCACAGCCCCATCCCCAGCGCGATCAGCGCACCGCTCGCCGGTTTTTGCAGCAGCATCAGGCCGGTCAGCAGCGCCGACCCGATCAACCAGCGCCAGATCAGCAGTCGCCGCCCGCCGGGCAACGCTTGTTCAGCGATCGTCGCGCGCGTCGCACGATAGAGCAGCGCGATCGCCCCGAACGAAAACACGACGAAGGCCAGATCGCTGGTCGTGTAGAGCAGCAGCTTGAAGAACAGGTGGCTGGTGAGCACGATGATCGCGGCAGTCAGGCCGACCCGCCGATCCCACAACTGCGCGCCGGTGCGATAGAGCAGCAGCGCGAGCAGACCGATGAATAGCAGGTTCGGAATCTTTGCGGCCCACGCGCTGGCACCGAAGAGCATAAAGAACGGCGCGATCCACACCGGCTGGAGCAGCGGCCAGGTCTCCTGCGGTCGCGTGACGCCGTCGTAGAGCTGGTAGAATTGTGTGACGTAATCGACGACCCAGCCGCGCCCGGCGACCAGATTGCGTGCGACGACGGCGTTATCGGCATAGTCGGCGTGGCCGACGTAGGGCAGGCGCGCGATCAGTGTAGCCGCGTAGCCAAGCCAGATCGCGGCGAACAGCAGCAGCAACACCCGCGCGCCGCGCCGCGAGCCGATCAGCCGCACGCTCGCGTGAGAGAGGCGTGGCAGCCCTTCGCGCCCACATACCACGATCAGCAGCAGCAGCCCCATCCCAAGCAAGCCGTAGAGCAGCGAGTCGGGGAAGTTGTCGCGGATCGCGTTCAGGCCCGGCGGCTGATAGGTGAAGCTCGCCCGCGTGAGGATGTAGGCCAGCCATGCGGCGGACATCGTGACCAGGCCGTAGTTAAGCGCATTGCCGCGCGTATAGCGCCGCAGCAGCTTCTCGAACAGGCTCACAAGCGCGGCGCGGCGGCTGTACAGCAGCAGCAGTAGCAGCGCGAGCGTCGTCCAGGGCAGCAGCGCGACGGCCCATACGCGCACGAGCGCGAGGCCAACCGCCGCAACGCTGACCAGCATGGTTGCCAGCACGAAGGCCAGACTTGGGCGTCGGGTCAGAAAGAGCAGCGCGAGCATGCACAGCGCGGCGTCGAGCACCAGCAGCGCGAGCGGCAACGGCGCCGGCAGCGTGAACTGCGCGCTGCTGCCGCTCGCGCGCACGCCGACATACGCGAGCCGCACGCCTTTGGGGCGCGTGTCGGCGTAGGTGCCAGTGCTGGTGAAGCTGTCGGTCGCATGCAGCGTCAGCGGCAAGACATCACCGCTATATGCGTCGGCAGGGATGCTGAAGCGATAATCAGCCCAATCGGGAGTTGGGACAAAGCTGCTGATCGCCGCGCCGTTGATTTCGAGCGTGATGGTGGGCTGGCGCGTGTCGCGGTTGAGCACATCGGCCGGCCAGCCCTGCGCGTGCAACGTCAGCGTGAGATCCCCAGCGCCGCCGAGGCCCGGCAACCCGATCAGCGCGTCCTGGCGGGTCCAGCGGCTGCGCCCAGTCGGGCTGTGATCAGTCAGCTCGTCGCCGTAGAAGCTGTCGCCATCGGCAGCCCGCTGCCCCTCGCTTGAGCGCAGAAACAACCGATCGCCCAGCCAGCCGATCGCGATATCGGAGGACGGCGGGGCCTGATAGGCCAGAAAGCCGGCCAACAGCGCGAGCGCGATGATCAGGATCAACCGTCGATCGCGCAAATGAATGAGCGGGCCGGTCCTGGCTCCGCTCGATAATCGCCCCGCCAGATGTTCCTTGGTTGCGGTATCTGTCTGCACAGCGTCATTATACCGCGAGTCGTGCTGCCGAGACAATTACAGCGGTACATTACATTTTTTGTCTGTCGGAGATTGAGCCCTGCAGGGCTCAATCTCCGACAGACGAGGAGGAAACAATCCGATGCGAAACAATGACTCGGCAGGGTATTGGCGGTGTTGCTAGGGTTGTGGTATAGTCTGTGCTAGCTGGTTTGATTTGAACACGCTTCGCACACACCAGCCCCGAAAGGAGAAAACCCGTAGTGATGCCCCGGCAAAGCTTTTGGACGCCACTCAGCTTGCTGATTGCCGGGCTGGTCGTGATCATTGTTCTGCTGGCCGGCCCGAATACCCGCATCGACGCGGGACACACGCTCAACCAGAGCTATCCTGATCAGACCGCGACAGCTTCGGCCTATCCGGGGCCGGGAAGCCGCACCCCAACAAAGACAACTACCCGAACTCCCGGCACGGCAACGCCGACCGTTACGGGGACGCGCACGACCGGGCCAACGCAGACGAGTACGATCACCCCGAATCCCACCGGCACATTCATCCGGCCTAGCAGCCAGCCGACCGAGCAAGCTCAGGAACCGACCGACACGCCGGAAGCCTCTGCAACACCAACGTTCACTCCGACTCCCACCGACAAGCTGGACTGCGCGCCTGGCCTGCCGATCGTCATTAGCGGTACAGGGCCACCACGCGCACCGTTTCTGCTCTACTTCGATCAGCGCGCCGTGAGCGGTGGCAGCGTCGAACCGGATGGCCATTTCCTGATCACGCTCGTGGTCGGCAACGAGCGCGCCGGCGTATATACGGTGGCCGTGCGCGTGCGCGGCAGCTCGCAGGTGCTGCGCCAGCTTACCTGCACTGTGCCCCCGACAACGCCGACGCCGCTGCCGACGTCGCTATCTTTGAGCCAGTAAGCACTCAATCGTAATGTGTAGACAGACCGGCACAGCTTGCACGTCCGGTCGGTCTGTGCTATGTTCTATAGTACGAGCCGAGCGCTTGAGCGCGCTGCCAAAGCACTGGCGGATCGGATCAAGGTGGCTGCTATCAGCCAGTTGTGCGAAGAGGGAATGCGTGTGGCGGATATTACCCCGCTGACACCGTGGACGCAATGGGCGGCACTTGCACAGAGCGCGCTACGCCCTGAGCTAGCCGTTCCGCACGAGCAATTGCTGCTCATGCAGGATCTCGCCGGCCGCTTGGTGCGCCCGCTCGCGCCGCCTGCCGGCGTCGTCGCGCGCCCTGGCGCAGTGTTGATCCTGCTCTACCCCGATGGCCCGGACCTACGCCTGCCGCTGACGGTCCGCAGCGAGCAATTGCCAAACCATCGCGGCGAAGTGTCGTTGCCCGGTGGCGCTACCGACCCTGCGGACGATGGCCCGACGATGACGGCCTTGCGTGAGTGCCAGGAAGAGCTGGGTGTGGATCCCGGTGCTGTCGCGGTGTGGGGAACGCTCTCGCCGATCTATATCCAGCCAAGCAATTTTCATATCACGCCGGTCGTTGGGTTCCATGCCACGCCGCCACTTTTCCAGCTCAACCACGCCGAGGTCAGCGCGGTGATCAGTGTGACATTACGCGAACTGCTCGACCCGGCGCTGATCGCAGTCGAGCAGTGGACGTTGCGTGGCCGCGAAGTGCGCGTGCCCTTCTTCGCAATTGCCGGCTACAAAGTCTGGGGAGCCACCGCGCTGATGTTGAGCGAGTTCGTCGCGCGGTTGCGCTCAGCGCTTGACGCGACAGAAATACCTCGATTCGAAGCGTGAAGCGTGAAGCGTGAAGCATTTCATTCAGTAATTCGCGACTTGTTCCACTCAGGAGGATCACAGAATGACCCTTGACGAAGCTATCGCCGATCTGACCGACCGTATCAAAAGCGCTAGCCCCGAAGCCATCGTGCGCGTACAGCGGCGCTCCGACGAGGAGGCCGCGCTCCGCGCCTACGCGCCCGCAGACCACGAAGCCGCGATCAAAGCCGCGACACAAGAGATCACACTTAATCTGCTGATTGGCGAGAGCCTGGATGTGCAGGTGCTCGTCTATGATATCGCGACATCGCTGCCGCCGAGCGAGTGATCTGCTGTTGCTGCCGCGCAAAAATGAACGTTCGCTACGTTCTTCATAGTAGAGGCAAGCGGACCTAGCTTTGATGGAAGGACATAGACATGCCTACGTATATGACCCAATTCAGCTACTCCAACAAGACGTGGGCCAAGCTTATCAACAAGCCGCAGGATCGCAGCGAATATCTGCGCAGGGTGTTCACGCAGTTCGGTGGCCGACTGATCGATTTTTACTACAGTCTCGGCGAATATGATGGGGTCGTGATCTTCGAGACACCCGACGAAATGACGGGAACAGCCATCCTGATCGCCGTGAGCGCCGCCGACTATCTCCGGTCGATCAAGACGACCAAGCTCCTCACGATCGCGGAGACGATGGACGCCATGCACAAGGCCAGCGCGTTCGGCGTCCAAGGGCCGGACAATGCATAGGACAGCGGGGCGGAAACCAGACCCAATGCTCGTTTGACCCTATTGGAGAGCGCTATGGCCAACCGCATACCAATCTCGACCGAGCTCGAATTCGATGTTTGTGGCAACAGCGTAAATATCACCTGGCGTGCCCCGACGTTCGGTCGCCGCAAGATCCCCTTCAAACCACCCTACGACGAGGCGACTCTGCCGCTCGTCGTCAAAGCGCTCGACGCGATACAATACCCTGGTCACCCGCAGCAAGGCCCACAGTTCAGCGCGGATGAGCAAGCTCGGCTCCAGAAACTGGAGCTATGGCAGAGCGATCGCGTGGCAGCCGACGCCTACAAGCACGTTGGCATAGCGATCTACGATGGCCTCGGTGAGGAGGGCAAAGACGCGCTCAACGATGTGCGCAATGAGGCGATCAATCAGCGGCGATCAATCAACTACATCCTGCGCTTCCCTAAAGAGGATGTACATCTCGCAGCACTGCCATGGGAACTGATCTCGGATCAGGATCAGCCAGTGCTCCTCAGCCGAGGAACCGGGATCGACTCCTGCGAGCGCTATGTGGATATCGACCGGGCGCTGCCGCCAACGCTCCCAAGCGACCAACACTTGCATCTGCTGGCGCTGCTGCCCCATTATGGAATCCCCCAGGAAATCCGCCAGCAAGAGCATACGGCGCGATTGGAGAGCTGGGGTAAGCTGCGCGAGACCAAGCACATCACCTTCGACGAGATCGGCCCGGTCACGATGCGCCAACTCGACGATTATCTGCGCAACGCGCAGCGCCGACCGGACATCATTCACTATTTCGGCCACGGCAGCTACCGCGATGGCCAGGGCTATCTGATCTTCGACCACGACGGCGACGAGCGGGAACTGGTCAGCACTGTCAAACTAGCGGCGGCGCTTGGCGATGTGCGGCTGCTGGTGATCCACGCCTGCCAGTCGGCGATGATCGACCAAGATTGCGGCCTGCTGACCGGCGTTGCGCCGGCGCTCAGCCTGGTGACCGGCGCGGTGGTGGCGATGCAACTCACGGTGCAGATCGCGGCGGCAATGCGCTTCAGCGAGGTATTCTACGAGGAACTGCTCGTCAGGTATCGCTCGGTGCAGGAGGCGGTCGGCCTCGGACGGCAAAGCCTCTTCAGCGAATTCCCCGATAATGCGAACTGGTATGTGCCGACGCTCTATATCCGCTCGCGCGAGCCGAAGCCGTTCCATCTGCAACAGCCGCCGCACACGATCAAGCCGCCTGAATTCTTTTAACCGCCATATCGCTGAAATAAGTGGAGTTACGCTCGCATGAATAGCCAACGACGGATCGCACCGGAATCGGGCCAGGAGTCGGTCTGGGATTATCCGCGCCCGCCCAGAGTCGAAGATTCCGCTAGCCATATCCAGGTTGTCTTCAACGGGGTGATGATCGCCGAGACGCACCGAGCCAAGCGAGTGCTGGAAACGAGCCACCCGCCGGTATACTACATCCCGCCGCAGGATGTGCAGATCGAAGCCCACCTCCGCATCACCGATCAGGCGACATTTTGCGAGTGGAAAGGCACTGCGGCCTACTATACGATCACCGTGGATGGCAGTTCGGTAGACAACGTGGCCTGGTTTTATCCGAATCCAAGCCCGGCGTTCGCCGCGATCAAGGGGTATGTCGCCTTCTATCCGGGGAAAGTGGATGCCTGCTTCGTCAATGGCGAGCAGGTTCAAGCCCAACCCGGCGACTTCTATGGCGGCTGGATCACCAGCGCGATCGTCGGCCCGTTCAAGGGCGGTCAGGGCACATGGGGGTGGTAGCACCGGCGGCAACAGTGCCAATTGCTGACGAACAGTAGCGTCCCGATGATCGCGGTAATAATCGAATAGATCTCCCTCTCAGCAGCTTCTTCCTCAAAAAACCACTGCCTCTAGAACGCCACAGATCACTGAAAAATGGCTAATAAAGCCAAATGTTACCGGGCTTAACAGATCCAGGCTGATAAACAAGCAGACCATCCCCAATACCTCAAATAAGCCACTCAACCATAGCGAAGCGTTGCTAACGAACGTGATGCGAATTCGCCTGACGGCGATGTACACGGCCAAGAGCAGCAACACCATTGCCGTGCTCAAAATAGACTGAGGTCGTTGCACACATGTTTCAGTGCTCTCTGCGAGCCGATGAATTGTAAATGAGAAGACCTCATTGAGCGCATATGCGTTGACGTGTTTCAGTGCTCTCTGCGAGCCGATGAATTGTAAATCCGGCGATCACGCTGACCACCACCGTGCAGCACCGGTTTCAGTGCTCTCTGCGAGCCGATGAATTGTAAATTTCGCGGCCTGCGCCGCTCGTGGATCAATCTCGCGTTTCAGTGCTCTCTGCGAGCCGATGAATTGTAAATATGCTGAAAACCTGCTGCCGCTGGCTGGTCGAGCAGTTTCAGTGCTCTCTGCGAGCCGATGAATTGTAAATGCGAAAGCGGCAGCGGGTTGAGGCCGCTAAAGGTGTGTTTCAGTGCTCTCTGCGAGCCGATGAATTGTAAATTGGATGCGCTCAAGGCCCAGACGACAGGCGCGATGTTTCAGTGCTCTCTGCGAGCCGATGAATTGTAAATGCGGCCTGCGATGCTGAGAAGGCACAGCGCACCGGGTTTCAGTGCTCTCTGCGAGCCGATGAATTGTAAATCCGCTTGGCCAGGCCGTTGTCGTCGCTTTTCGCCCAGTTTCAGTGCTCTCTGCGAGCCGATGAATTGTAAATCCGGACCAGGCAAGATACCAACTCGGCTTGCGCACTGTTTCAGTGCTCTCTGCGAGCCGATGAATTGTAAATGTGTGACGAGTGGACCAGCCTACTACGCGGCGCACTGTTTCAGTGCTCTCTGCGAGCCGATGAATTGTAAATCTACAGTCCAATCAACACCCTGACGGGCGCGCCGGGTTTCAGTGCTCTCTGCGAGCCGATGAATTGTAAATCTGAGCCGCCGCATACGCCGGACTGGAACCAGGCCGTTTCAGTGCTCTCTGCGAGCCGATGAATTGTAAATGGGCGAAGATCGCCGAATCCAGAACGGAGCGGCGCGTTTCAGTGCTCTCTGCGAGCCGATGAATTGTAAATCGGCGGACAGCTGGGCTTTCAGTTTTGGAGTGAGGAGTTTCAGTGCTCTCTGCGAGCCGATGAATTGTAAATAGGAACAATTACCATGACACAACAAGGTGTTGATGTTTCAGTGCTCTCTGCGAGCCGATGAATTGTAAATATGACCCCTGACCCTGAGTATGATACGCTGCTCATGTTTCAGTGCTCTCTGCGAGCCGATGAATTGTAAATGCGCGGTGGGTGATGACCAGGAGAGCCGGGTGCGGGTTTCAGTGCTCTCTGCGAGCCGATGAGTTGTAAATCCATATCTACCGGGCCAATGAGCAGTTTATGCGCCGTTTCAGTGCTCTCTGCGAGCCGATGAGTTGTAAATGGTGCAGCGTTCGTGAACGCTCAGGCCATCTATGATAGTTTCAGTGCTCTCTGCGAGCCGATGAGTTGTAAATATGCGCCCCCGCGCCGTCGATGTGGCATTCTGTGAAGTTTCAGTGCTCTCTGCGAGCCGATGAGTTGTAAATAGCTGCACGCATTTGCCAGGGAACTCGGCCTGCAAGTTTCAGTGCTCTCTGCGAGCCGATGAGTTGTAAATACTGCTGCATGTCCCTGCTCCTTGCTGCTAGGTGTGTTTCAGTGCTCTCTGCGAGCCGATGAGTTGTAAATGCC
>Ga0075423_10007026_pt1 | contig 10603 bp, 10 predicted proteins | sample SoiMethybrSBSTD2_FD_80114 | JGI IMG/M metagenome (GOLD analysis project Ga0075423, IMG submission 80114) | Bulk soil microbial communities from a Populus tree surrounding site in Tennessee, USA - Soil MetaG P. TD hybrid SBSTD2 | ecosystem: Environmental > Terrestrial > Soil > Tree plantation...
AGTCCCGACCGTCTCCTCGTCGCGCATCTCGCCGATCAGGATCACGTCGGGGTCCTGGCGAAGCACGCGGCGAAGGGCCTGGGCGAACGAGTTGGTGTCGAAGCCGACCTCGCGCTGGTGGACGACGGAGAGCTTGTCCCGGTGCAGATATTCGATCGGGTCCTCGATCGTGACGATGTTGCGCGGGTACTCCGAGTTGATCCGATCCACCATCGCGGCGAGCGTCGTGGACTTACCGGAGCCTGTCGTGCCGGTCACGAGGATGATCCCGCGAGGCTCCTCCGCGAGCCTGCTCACCACCTCGGGCAGTCCGAGCTCGCTGACGGAGCGGATGCTGAAGGGCACGACGCGGCAGGCGATCGAGATCGAGCCGCGCTGGCGAAAGGCGTTGACGCGAAACCGGGCGAGGCCACGAACGGTGTACGAGAAGTCGATCTCGCCGTCGCGGGCGAACTCCGCCAGCCGGTCGCTGGCGGTGAGCATCTCCCGCAGCACGCGCTCGGTGTCGGCCGGCGTCAGCGCCTGGGTGTCCTTGAGAGGGGTGAGTCGCCCCTGCAGTCGCATCAGTGGCTGGGACGGGACCTTGATGTGAAGATCCGACCCCCCTTCTTCCACGACAGCACGGAGCGCTTGCTGAAGGTCAAACGCCATACAGACGGTTAATCGGCAGCAACGGTCGATGCTTGAGCGCCTTGGGCCGCATTAGGGTTCCCTTTCGGCCTAGGCCTGGCGAACGGACTTGACCGGGAACGATCCCATTCCATTCATAGACCTGCGGCTCCAGCACTCGGCGATCGAGGGCGAGCTGGCGGAGGCGTTCGAGCGCGTGGTAGGCGCGAGCGGCTTCATCCTCGGCCGGGAGGTGGAGCGCTTCGAGGACGCCTTCGCGGCCTACTGCGGTGTCCGGCACTGCGTCGGCGTTGCCTCGGGGACCGCGGCGCTGACGCTGTCGCTCAAGGCCGCCGGCGTCGGGCCAGGCGACGAGGTGATCGTGCCCGCCCACACGTTCATCGCGTCGGCGCTGGCGGTGGTCCACGCGGGCGCCACGCCCGTGCTGTGCGACGTGCACGAGGGCACCGGCCTGATCGATCCCGAGTCCGCGGCTGCCGCCGTGAGCGAGCGCACTGCGGCGATCCTGCCGGTCCACCTGTACGGGCAGCTGTGCGACATGGACGCGATCCAGTCGCTCGCCGAGCGGCACGGCTTGGTGGTGCTAGAGGACTCCGCCCAGGCCCACGGCGCCACATGCGGCGGGCGGCGAGCGGGGTCCTTCGGCCGCGCGGCGGCCTTCAGCTTCTACCCCAGCAAGAACCTCGGCGCGCTCGGTGACGGCGGCGCGGTGACGACCGACGACCGCGAGCTCGCCGAGCGGGTGAGGGCGCTTCGGGACCTGGGCCAGCGGACCAAGGGAGAGCACCTGATGGCCGGCTTCAACGAGCGCCTCGACGGACTACAGGCGGCGCTCCTGAGTGTGAAGCTCCCCCATCTGGACCGCTGGAACGCGGCGCGCCGCGAGCTTGCGGCGGCGTACAAGGAGGCCCTGGGGAACTCGATCACGACGCTCGAAGACCGCGGCACTTGCGTCTATCACCTCTTCCCGGTGCGGGTGGCCGATCGCGCCGCGCTGCAGGGAAGGCTGGACGCCGGCGGGGTCGCGAGCGGCGTGCACTATTCACCGGCCCTCCACCGTCAACCCGCCCTGGAGAGCCTGGCGCGGGCGCCCGTAGGCCTCTCCCGGGCCGAGGACTGGGCCCGGGAGGAGCTGTCCCTGCCGATCTTCCCTGAGCTTCAACAGGTGCAGATCGAACGGGTAGCGGGTATGTGCCGAGAACTGGCTTCGACCCGCTGAGGCGGGTGCTAGTCTCAGCCCCCCGCGCGTCCCGCGCGCGGGACGTCTGTGGAAGGGATACGGTGACGGAAGCACCGATCAAACTTGGCCTTGTTGGACTCGGCTATTGGGGTCCAAGCCTGCTCAGGGCGCTGTTCGACCTGCCCGCCGTGGAGGTGGTCTGGATCTGCGACCTCGATGCCGAGCGCCTCGAGCGATACGGGCGCCGCTATCCGAGCGCCTCCAGAACCCGGCGCATCGACGACATCCTCGTCGACGACCAGGTCGACGCGGTCGTGATCGCGACGCCCGTGTTCACCCACTACTACCTCGCGTCGCGCTGCCTGCAGGCCGGCAAGCACACATTCGTCGAGAAGCCGCTGGCCGCTTCGGCGTCGGAGGCGGACGATCTCGTCCGGATGGCGCGCGATCGCGACCTCGTGTTGATGTGCGGGCACACTTTCGTGTACAGCCCGGCGGTGAAGGCGGTCAAGGGGATCCTCGAGCGCGAGGAGCTCGGACAGATCTTCTTCGTCTCCTCGAGCCGCGTGAACCTCGGTCTCCACCAGCGCGACATCAGCGTGATCTGGGACCTGGGGCCGCACGACTTCTCGATCCTGCTCTACTGGTTCGGCGAGATGCCGAGCGCAGTGCGGGCCGTCGGCCGCGACTCGATCGTGCGCGGCGTCCCGGACGTCGCATTCGTGACGCTGACGTTCCCATCGGGGCTGATCGCCAACGTGGAGCTGAGCTGGCTTGCCCCCAGCAAGCTTCGCCGGACTGTCGTCGTGGGCAGCGAGAAGATGGTGGTCTACGACGATGGAGCCCCCGAGCCGATCAGGGTCTTCGATCACGGCGTCATCTACCAGGACCCGGAGACGTTCGGCGAGTACCAGCTTTCGTACCGGACCGGCGACATCGTCTCCCCGCGGATCGACAACGACGAGCCGATTGCGCTCGAGCTGGGCGACTTCACGGAGATGGTCCGGACGGGAGAGGCGCCGGACTGGCACGTGGAGCTGGCGCGGAACGTCGCGCACCTGACGGAGGCGGCTGAGGAGTCGCTGAACAACGGCGGCGCCGAGGTGTCGCCGCACGGCCGCGAGCCTCGCTTCGTGGCACAGCAGGTCCATGACCAGTAAGGCCCAGAGCACACTCGGCTGGCCCGCCGGCGCGCCGCTCGATCAGGCCAGGCGCCGGGCCGTCGCCTCCAATTTCGGGCGTCGCGACTATCTGATCCGGCGGCTCCTTTTGCTCTCGGACGTCGCAAGCATCGCCCTGGCGCTGCTCGTGATGGTGCTCGTGTCGGCTCGCGCCGACAACTCCCCCCACCTGCTGGTGGGACTGCTGTTCGTGCCCGTCTGGCTCACGGTGCTGGGCGCGTACGGCCTGTACACGCGTGACATCAAGCGGATCAGCCACTCGACCGTCGACGACATCCCGTGGATCCTGCACGCGGTGCTCGTCATGTGCCTGCTGACGTGGATCTACTTCAAGGCGCTCCCGATCTCGAAGCTGATGTTCTCGGACATATTGGTGCTCGGCTCGTTTGCCGCGCTCTTCATGCTCGTGCTCAGGACTGTGACCCGCCGGCTGACCGCGGTGGTGCTCGGCCCCGAGCGCGTCCTATTCATCGGAGGCGACGATCGTGTCGATCTCTTGAGCCGGAAGATGGCAGCCCATCCGGAGTACCGGCTCGCGCCGGTCGGTGTGGTCGGCGAACGCTACGAGCTGGAGGAGGCCCTGATCCGCTATCAGCCCGAGCGGGTGGTGGTGGGCGACACCTCGTCGCTCGATGAGACCGAGCTGGTGGAGCTCATGCACCGTTGCAAGGAGCATTCGCTCAAGGTCAGTCTCCTACCCCACCTGTTCACCGCCCTCGGGCCGTCCGTGGAGATCGACGACCTCGAGGGCATCACCGTGCTCGGCATCAACCCGCCTGTGCTGCCGCGTTCGTCGCGGTATCTGAAGCGAGGCCTCGACCTCGCGCTTTCGGCGCTGATCCTGTTCGTAACGGCGCCGCTGCTGGCCTTGATCGCGATCGCGATCAGGCTGGAGTCCAGGGGACCCGTGTTCTTCAAGCAACGCCGCATCGGCCGCGAAGGAGAGCCGTTCCAGCTGATCAAGTTCCGGACGATGGTGATGAACGCCGAGGACCGGACCGAAGAGTTGTTCACCGACAGCGCAGACGTGCACTGGCTGAAGCTGGAGCACGACCCCCGCGTCACGCGCGTGGGCCGGTTGCTACGACTGACGAGCCTCGACGAGCTGCCCCAGCTCTGGAACATCCTCCGTGGCGACATGAGCCTCGTCGGGCCCCGTCCGCTGATCGAGTCGGAGGACCGGCAGATCGCCGGTTGGGCGCGCAGCCGCCTGGAGCTCACGCCCGGCCTCACCGGTCTCTGGCAGGTGCTCGGCCGCACCAACATCCCGTTCGAGGAAATGGTCAAGCTCGACTACATGTACGTGACAAATTGGTCACTGTGGTCTGACATCAGGCTGATCCTTCGGACGCTGCCGGCCGTCGTGGCGCGCCGCGGCGCGAACTAGCCGCACCTTCCGGAGACGGCGGTTGCCTTGTGCGTGCTCGCCCCGATAGCCTCCCTCGCCTATGGGGCGGTTTGACCGAGACGAGACCCCGAGGGACGAGGCGGACGTCGCAGCCGAGACCGCGACTGAGCAGCTGAAGTCGACGATCGAGCACCAGGTTCGCCAAGTCGTGGAGGAGGCGATGGAGCGCGCCGCAACGATCGAAGCCCGCGCGAAGGCCGGGGCCGAGGACATGGAGCGCGATGCTCGGCAGCGGGCCGACGCGATCGTCCGAGAATCACACGAACGCGCCAACCGGGCGCTGACCCTCGCGCTCGAGCGCGCGGAGGGAATGCGCGACGCGACTGAGACTCTCCAGAGCGAGCTGACAAAGGTGATTGCGTCGTTCAAGGAGGAGGTCGACCTACTGACCACTGAGCTGCGGGCCGCCGGGAGCGAGCCCGGAACGACGCCCGAAGGCCACTCCCCGGCCACTTCTCAGCAGGTCCCGCACGAGCAGGACGAGGGCTCGCGCCGCGGGCTGCTCCGCCGTGGCTAAGCCGCGTTTTCTACCTACTGCGGGTGGGAGGACAGTCAATCGGCCCCCCGGTTAGCTCTTTCGCAAATAGCGGAAATTCTGATTGCAGGGTTGCGCCTTATGGGGGTGCATCGCTACGCTCCCGGTCCGCTACCGGATGGCCGGCGTGACGCGCTTCGAACGAGAAGACACTCAGAAGACGACCCATCTGCCCGAATCGCTTGGAATCGCGACCGAGGGTCTTCGGTCGACGGTCGAACTGGAGGTCACGAAGATCGTGGAGTCGGCCGAGGCCCGAGCCGCCACGATCGAGGACCAGGCGCTCGAGAAGGCAAGCCGGATCGAGCAGGAGTCCGAGCAAGGCCGTGACGCGGCGTTCGAGCGATGCCGGGGGCGCCTCGATCGGCTCCTCGCCGAGATCGATGCTGTCGAGACCTCGCTCGGCAGCGCCGTTCAATCACTTCGGGCCGAGGCGGTGCAGCTCACAGGCGATCTGACCGGGGCGAGCGCAGCTCCGCTCCCGGTCGAGGAGGAGCCCGAGCCCGAGCCGGAACCCGAGCCCCCGCCCAGCCCCGACGCGGCCGAAACGGAGAATGTGCGCGAGCTCATCCGCGAGCAGCTGGCGAGCCTGGCCACCGCCGGCCGGACCAGGTCCGACGCGGAGCGCATGCTGCTTCGCTTCCGCCAGGGTGACCAGTACCTCGACCTGTTGGATGAGATCTATCCGGAGGACACCGGGGAACGTCGCGGGTTGCTCCGGCGGCGCAAGCGGAGCGACTAGCGTGGGCCGTTTCGACCGAGCGGAGGGCGTGGAAGGCCTTCGATCGACGGTTGAGCAGAAGCTCACCGAGATCGTCGAGGCGGCCGAGGCGCGCGCCCACGAGATCGAGGACAGCGCGCTCGAGCAGGCACTCGAGATCGAGCAGGACGCCCGTCAGAAGGCGCGTGGCCGATTCCAGCGCTCGACCGAACACGCCGAGCAGATGGTCGCCGCGATCGATGCCTTCGAGCGGGAGATCGGGCAGGCGCTCGAGAAGCTGCGTGCGCGGGGCCGGGCACTCGCGGCCGAGCTTGGAGCGGAGGCGCCGAGCGAACCCGCGGGCGAAGCGGCGGAGGCCGCCGCGCCGGACGATCCCCGCGAGGGAGCGCGCCGGCGCATCCTGGACCTGTTTCTGGCCGGAAAGCCGCGCGTGGAAGCTGAGCGCATGCTGACCCAACTCGAGGATGGCGGCCAGTACATGGACCTGCTCGACGAGGTCTACGAGTCACGCACCGAGACGCAGCAGGGCACGGCTCCCCGCCGTGGCGGCAGGCGCCGCCGCCGCCCTGGTTCCTAAGTCCCTGCAAAAAAGCAGGAAATTTGCTGGAGCTGCCACTACCCTGGTCGCATGGCCCAGAGTGCCCCCTCTGCAGCATCTCCAGCTACCCGGAAGTGGCTACGGATCCTCCCCGCGGTCCTGGTCGCGATCGCCGTCGCGGTGATCGTGTGGCTGATCGTCCGAGGCGACGACAACAGCAGCAAGACCGCATCCGGCCCGCCGCCGGCGAGCGCCGCCAGCGCGTCCACCCTGCGCGGCCTGTCCGGTCAGCTTGGACACGACGTCTATTGGGCAGGCAACCGCAGCCGGTTCACGTACGAGCTGACCGAGGTGAACGGCAACACGTTCATCCGGTACCTGCCGTCCGGCGTCTCGGTCGGAGACCCCCGTCCGAACTACCTGACGGTCGGCACCTACCCGAGACGGAACTCCTACGCGCTGCTGAAGCGGCAGGCACGGCAGCCGGGCAACGGCTCCCTCGGCGTCGCGCACAACGGCCTCGTGGTGTGGAGCAAGGGAAGACCGCAGAGCGTGTATCTCGCCTACCCGGGGTCGAACGTCCAGGTCGAGGTCTACGACCCGTCCGCCACGCGGGCACGCCGGCTCGCCACGTCGGGCGTGGTCCGGCCGATCCGCTGAGCGCGGCGGCCTAGGCCTAGGCGACTTCGCGCAGCTTCTGAGCCTCGGCGAGGCTCTGGAGCTTCTTCAGCGACTGGTTCTCGATCTGGCGGATGCGCTCGCGCGTCACGTTGAACGTGCGGCCCACCTCGTCCAGCGTGCGCGGGTGCTCGCCGCCGAGGCCGTAACGAAGCTCCAGCACGCGCCGTTCACGATAAGAGAGGTTCTCGAGCGCCTCGCGGAGCGCTTCCTTGGTGAGGTTGTCGACTGCGCGGTCGTACGGCGACTCGGCCCGCTCATCCGCGATGAACTGGCCGAACTCCGACTCCTCCTCGTCGCCAACCGGCTTCTCGAGCGAGATCGGCGCCTGCGCGGAGCGCTTGATCGCACCGACCTCGTCCGGGTCGATGCCGGTCACCATCGCGATCTCCTCGGCGGTCGGCTCGCGGCCGAGCTCGGTCACGAGCTTGCGCTCGGCGCGGCCGATCTTGTTCAGCTTCTCGACCACGTGCACGGGGATCCGGATCGTGCGCGCCTTGTCGGCCAGCGCACGGGCGATCGCCTGGCGGATCCACCAGGTGGCATACGTGGAGAACTTGAAGCCCTTGCGGTAGTCGAACTTCTCCGCCGCGCGTACGAGACCGAGCGTGCCCTCCTGGATCAGGTCGAGGAAGGGCAGGCCCTGGTTGCGGTAGTTCTTCGCGATCGAGACGACGAGCCGCAGGTTGGACTCGACCATCTTCTGCTTCGCGTCGAGATCACCGCGCTCGATCCGCTTCGCGAGGTCCACTTCCTCCTGGGCGGTCAGCAGGCGAACCTTGCCGATGTCCTTCAGGAACAGCTGGAGCGAGTCCGTCGTCATGTCGGGCCGCAGATCGATCTGGCCCTTCGGCTTGCGCCGGCGCTTGCCCGTGTCGGCGGGCTCGACCTCCGGGCGCGGCGTGCCGGCCTCGCTGTCCTCGACTAGCTCGATCTCCGACTTCTCGAGGAAGCCATAGAGCTCCTCGACATCGGCCTCGTCGAGGTCGATCTCGGAGACCGCGTCGGCGACCTCGTTGTAAGACAGAACACCCTGCTGCTGGCCCTTTACGACCAGGCCTTTGATCTCTTCGAGTTCGTGAAGTTCGCTTTGAAGCATCTAAATGGTCTCGTTCCTTCTTGCTGAGGAGAGGGCGCACAGAAAAAAGAGCGGACCCCCCGAGCCGCTCAAAGCGCCGGAGAATGCTATCGCTACATCAATCGAAGTCAAGGTCGTCGAGGGTGCTGAAGGGGCTGATTGCGCTTCTCCCCATGGCCCCTTATGAACGGTTTTCACTACGTAATACAGCTTTCTAACTGAAAAGTTCCTAACAAAGGGACCGGTTCGGCGGCTGGCCGCCGCCCCGGGCCTTCTGGACGCCGCCCCCTCCGGGCTCGACGCGTCTAGTCCTACGTTAACGATGTAGGAATAGACTGCGCAACCGCTTATTGGCGGGGCCGCGCCCGCTCCAAGAGCATCGACCGCGAAAGGACGCCCTGTGGACCCTTACGAGTCTAGCCTCGGTCCCGGAGGAGAGGAGCCCCGGGGCAGCCGCTCCGACCGGGCAGGTTCTTCCGGGGACCCGATCATGGCGAACCTCCCGAAGTCCCGCCCACAGCGGGCGGCGCCGGTCCGCAGGCCACCTCCGCCCCCGCCCCGCGGCCACGATCCGGATGTGAAGGCACCGGCCGAGGGCGTACCCGGCCTGCCCCGGCTGGCACTCGACGGCGCGATCGAGATGGCCAAGCTCCCCGTCAAGGTTGGGGCCAACATCACCTTCAGGGCGCTCGACGCCGTCGCCGACGCCCTCCGACGGCGCTGACGCTGCTCCCGCCCGACAAGGCGGTGGAGCTGATCCTGGAGCGCGCCCGCCCCCTGGAGCTCGAAGTCGTGCCGCTGGCCGAGGCGCTCGGCCGGGCGCTCGGCGAGGACCTGGCCAGCGCCGACGACGTACCGCCCTTCGACAGCTCCGCGATGGATGGGTTCGCAGTCCGGTCGGCCGACACGCGCGGCGCGAGTCTCGATGCCGCGGTTTCCCTGCGGCTCGTGGGAGAGTCGGCCGCGGGCGCTCCGGCGGCGCGGGGCCCCGAGCCGGGTGAGGCGATCCGGATCTCGACGGGAGCGATGCTGCCGCCGGGCGCGGACGCCGTGGTGCGGGTCGAGGACACCGCCGCGGGCGACGGCCTCGTCGAGGTGCTCGCAGAGGTGGCTCCGGGCAAGGAGATCCGCCGGGCCGGGGAGGACATCGCCGCGGGCGAGCAGGTGCTGGAGCCGGGGCGGACGCTGGGCGCAGCCGAGCTCGGGGTGGCCGCGTCGGTGGGAGTGGCCGAGCTTCGCTGCCGGCGGCGTCCGCGCGTCTCGGTGCTGGTCACCGGAGACGAGCTGGTCGAGCCCGGCACCGCGCTGGGGCCGGGCCAGATCCGCAGCAGCAACGGGATCGCGATCGAGGCGCTCGCCCGCGATGCCGGTGCCGACGTGGCCGGGCATGCGACCGTCGGGGACGATTACGGCGCCACGGTCACGGCCCTGCGGGACGCGCTCGACGCCGACGTGGTGGTCACGACCGGCGGCGTGTCGGTGGGCCCGCACGACCACGTGAAGCCGGCGCTCGAGGAGCTCGGCGTCGAAGAGGTCTTCTGGAGAGTGGCGCTGCGTCCCGGAAAGCCGACGTGGTTCGGGACGTTCGGCGACACGCTGGTGTTTGGATTGCCGGGAAACCCGGTGTCGGCGATGGTCACGTTCCACCTGTTCGTGCGCCCGGCGCTCGCGGCACTCTCGGGCCTCGACCCGCGCGGGCGGCGGGCGGCCGCCGTGTTCGACGCGGGCTACGCGAAGCAGCCGGGCCGGGCCCACGTGGTGCGCTGCCGCCTCGATGCGCGCGACGACGGTTGGCACGTGCGCCCCACCAAGAGCGCGCAGGGCTCACACGTGCTGACGTCGATGCTCGACGCGCAGGCGCTCGCTTACCTGGAGGTCGAACGCGGCGACGTCCACGCCGGCGAGCGGGTCGAGATCGAGATTCTTTGAATAAGTAAGCCGGCTTCGCCGGCTCGTATGTGAGAGCGTCGACCTAACGGTCGCCGCCAGTCATCTACTACTACCCGTACCGGGTGCCCGTCAACTCGCGCAGCTTCACGCGGTTGTGCGTGGCCTGAACCTTCCGCACGGTGCCGGAGCGCGACCGCATCACGAGTGAGTCGGTGGTCGCCTCCCGGCCGTCCTGGTAGCGGACGCCGTCGAGCAGGTCTCCGTCCGTGACGCCCGTGGCGGCGAAGAACACGTCGTTGCCGGACACCAGCCGGTCGGCATCCAGCACCTCTCCGAGGTCGTAGCCGGCGTCGATCGCGCGCTGTCGCTCGTCGTCGTTGCGGGGCCAGAGCCTGCCCAGCAACTGCCCGCCGAGGCATTTGATGGCGGCCGCGGACAGGACCCCCTCGGGCGTGCCGCCGATCCCCCAGAGCAGGTCCACGCCGGTTCCCTCGGTGACGGCGAAGAGCGCGGCCGACACGTCGCCGTCGGTGATGAACCGGATGCGCGCACCCACGGCCCGGATCTCGGCCACCGCCTCGGCGTGACGCTCCCGGTCGAGCATTACGACCATCAGGTCGCTGACGTCCGTGCTGCGCCGTTTCGCGACCAGCTTCAGGGTCTCGGCGAGCGGCCTGTCGAGGCTCAGGACATCGGCGATGTCGGCGCCGCCCGCGATCTTCTGCATGTAGACGCACGGACCGGGATCGAACAGCGAGCCGCGC
>Ga0075423_10007027_pt1 | contig 10603 bp, 9 predicted proteins | sample SoiMethybrSBSTD2_FD_80114 | JGI IMG/M metagenome (GOLD analysis project Ga0075423, IMG submission 80114) | Bulk soil microbial communities from a Populus tree surrounding site in Tennessee, USA - Soil MetaG P. TD hybrid SBSTD2 | ecosystem: Environmental > Terrestrial > Soil > Tree plantation...
GAAGGCGCTTGTCGATACCGAGGGTTGTCTCGAGCCGCTCGGGATTCTTGCTGATGAGCCGATACGCGGCGTCCAGCAGACCCTGGGACGAGCGGCGATTCTCGATCAGCGGAACCGTGGTGTGGTCGGGATAGCTCTCGCGGAACCGGTCGAAGTTTCGAAGGGTCCCACCACGCCACGCGAAGATCGATTGATCGTCGTCGCCGACGACGGTGATGTTGCGGTGTGGCTCGGCGAGAAGTCGGAGGAGCTCGAACTGCGCGTCGTTCGTGTCCTGAAACTCGTCAACGAGGATGTACCGGAAACGCGCGCGCAGCCGCGCGGCCGCTGCCGGATGCTCGCGCGGTAGCGTCAGTGTGAGGGCGATCTGATCGCCAAAGTCCACGACACCGTGGCGGTCCTTGATGCGGTTGTAGGCGTCGTAAGTGGCGGCGAGCTCCTCATGCGACGACGCCTCGTCTGCCTTGACGTCGGCGTCTATCGAGCCCCCCACCGCCTCGCGGAGCGACTTCGCGTAGGCGACATACGCCTCCGGCGATATGTCCTCGTCCCGCGCGCGCGCGAACAGATCGAGGAGCGCGCGCACATGCTGGAGTGGATCGCCCGCCGGGCGGTAGCGTCTCAGGGAAAGGGCGATCTCACACTGGGCGCACCCATAGAGGTGCTCGCGGACGAGGATGACCTGTTCAGCCGGAGACAGAACGCGCAGCTCGCCGCTTCGCCCAAGCTCGAGGGCGAACTCGCGGAAGACCTCGTCACCGAATCCGTGGAACGTGCGGATGACTGCGTCGTTCAGGCCGATCGGGGTGTTGATGTCGACGCGTTCCTGCATCTCGGCTGCGGCACGTTCGGTGAAGGTGACGGCCAGGATCTCGTGCGGTTTCGCGGCGCCCGAGGTGATCAGATAGACGATGCGCGCCGTTAGGACGTGGGTCTTCCCCGTCCCGGCGCCTGCGACCACCAGCAGCGGTCCGGCACCGTGCTCGACCGCCAGTCGTTGCTCTGGCTGCAGACCCTGGAGGATGTCGGGCCGCGGCTCGCCCAGACGGAAGCTGAGCTGCTCGGTCATCCCATGTGAACTCGACGGACAGACTCAGCCCGACCGCAACCCTCTCTACGCCGTCGGGCCGAGCCCCCTCTCAGCAGATAGACCACGTGTTCTATTTTCCATCTTGGGCAAGCCGCTCGGCAAGGGCAATCAATGTTCGAACCGCCGGGCCCTGCGGGCCCTTGGGAGCGTGCGGCCGATCCCGATCGAACCAGAACGTACCGGCGATGTCGAGGTGGGCCCACTCCGTACCGTCCTCGACCGCTGACTCGAGGAACGCCGCGGCAGTGATCGCGCCGCCCGCCCGCGAGCCGGTGCTGTTCCGGATGTCGGCAACCTCTCCTTTGACCGCGTCGCGGTACTCGTCGGTGAGGGGCATCGGCCACATCCGGTCGCCGGCCGCGGAGGCGGTTGCGCGAACGAGCTCGACGAAGGAATCCGGCTTCCCGAAGAGGCCACTGAAATGCTCGCCGAGGCCGACCGCGATCGACCCGGTGAGGGTCGCTACGTCGACGACTCGCTTGGCACCCTCGCGCTGGGCGTAGGTGATGCCGTCGACGAGAACGAGTCTCCCCTCGGCGTCGGTGTTGATGACCTCGACGGTCTTGCCGCTCATCGCGGTGAAGACGTCGCCCGGCTTGGTCGCGCCGCCACCCGGGAGGTTCTCAGTGCACGGGGCGATGCCAATGACGTTGACCTTGAGCCCGAGCTTCCCGATCGCGGCGAGGGCTGCGACCACCGAGGCCGCGCCGGTCATGTCGGCCTTCATGTGGTGCATGTTGTCCGCGGGCTTGATCGAGATCCCGCCGGAGTCGAAGGTGATTCCCTTCCCGACCAGGGCCAGGTCGTATCCCGACCCGCCGCGGCCGCGGTGGCGCATGACGATGAAGCGCGGCGGCTCGTGGCTGCCCTGCGCGACGGACAGGAAGCTGCCCATTCCAAGGGTGCGACAGCGGTCGGCGTCGAGTACCTCGATGCGCACGCCCGCCTCTTTCGCGAGCTCTCTCGCGGCGTCCGCGATGAGCGTCGGGGTCATCCGATTGGCGGGCTCGTTCGCCATGCGACGTGCCGCGTTGGTCGCTTCGCCGATCGCGGTGCCGCGCTCGATCGCGCCGGCTACCGCTTTCGCGGTGACGAGAAGCACCTGGTCGATATCCGGCAGACGCCGCTCTTCCGCGTGCGTCCGGTGAGCCTCGGGGCGCCACATCGCGTAGATCGCACCTTCGACCGCGGCCTGTGCCGCGCGCTCTTCACCAAGCGAATCCGCGGTGATCGCGATGGCGACTTTGCGCACAGACGCTCGCCAGAGCGCGCGCACGCCGGCACTCGCGATGTTGCGCGCGCGTTCCGCGTCGAGCTCCGCTGGCTCGCCGCCACCGACGATGACGACGCGCGGCTGCTCGTGCAGCGTGTTGACGCCGTAGAGCCGTGTGACGCCGTGCTCCTGTTTTTGAAGTCTCTCGATCGCGGTCCGCGTCCCGCGCGCAAGCCACGCCGGAGGCTTGGTGCCGGCGAAGAGCGGGACGATGATCGCGTCGACCTTGCCGACCTGCGACGAACGAACTGCGCGAAATCTCATTGAGCGACCTTCTTTCGAGCAACGAGCGTAGCGACGCGCTCGCGCGCCTGCTCTGGCGAGACAACGAGGATGCGGTCGTCGCCGGATCGGCGCGTGAGACCGCGGTCATCCAGGAAACCCAGCAGTGGCAGCACGTGCTTCCGGCTCGACCCGGTGAGGTCGCGCGCGCGGGCGACCGTGATCGTCCCCATCGCGACGAGTTCGGTCACGACGGCGTCCGCGAAGCGCGCGACCGCGTCGGGCAGGAACACGGCCTCCGTTCCGATCCTGACAAGATCGCCACGCTCGGCGAGAGCAGCGACGAGCTCGCGATCGAGGCCGAAATCGGATTCGAGCGTCGCGGGCGAGGGCGGCTGCAGCGGCTCGCGGGCCAGCGCAGGGCGCGCGCGTAACCATGCTGACTCCTGCTCCGCGGTGAGCGTCGGCGTGTGTGTGATGAGCGCGAGCGCGCTCCCCCGCTCCGCGATCCGGCCATCCCGCACGAGACGCTCGACCAGCGCGTTGAATCGCTTCGCCGGGAGATCCACCGACGACCGGATCTCTTCGCGCGGCGCGCCCGCACGAAGAGGGGCGCGCCGGTGCGTCGCTGCGAGGCTGCGTTCGATCCGCGTCGCCAGGGCATCGAAGGACTCGCGCGAGATGAGCGCGTCGGCGAGCGGCACCGCGCGTTCGCTCTCGAGCAGCTCGCGTGTCGCGGCGTCACGCTCGCCCGCCTCAAGCCCGCTTCGCGCTCCGGCTTCGTCGGGCGTGCGGGGCACGTCGAGCGCGGCGAGGAGCCGGAACGCGGCCGTCGGGGCGGTCCGCCGTTCCAGGACGGCGACGGCTTCGCGCCGCCGTCGCATGCGCTCGCCCGAGATGTCCGCGACGGTACCGCCGCCGAGCGTCTCTGGCGGTGACGGACGCCGAATAACGAAACGGTCGCCAACGGCCACAGCCAGCGGCATGGCGAGGCGAAGCTGCACCCAACCGGACGCGCCCGGCTCGAGCGTCGGCGCCTCGAGCAACGACACGCGCGCCATCACTTCGGCCGTCCCCGCGTGCACCTTCACAGCCTCGTCGTGGGTGATCGCGTCTGATGCCGAGCCAAGCAGCTCGACGCGTGCCGAGAGCACCGAGACGGGCGCGAGCGTGCCGGGACGGACGACCACCATGCCGCGCTCGAGCTCGTTCTTTTCGACGCCGGCGAGGTTCAGGGCGACGCGGCTCCCCGGACTTGCCGACTCCAGCGTGCGTTTGTGGGTCTGGATCCCGCGAACGCGTGCGCGTTGAGCGGTGGGAAGGATCTCGATCTCATCGCCGACCGCGAACGCACCGTCGACGAGCGTGCCGGTGACCACCGTGCCGAAGCCGGTGAGCGTGAAGGCGCGGTCGATCGCGAGGCGCGGCCTGCCGAGGTCGCGACGCGCTGGCGCGGTCCGAAGGACCGACTCGAGCGCCGCGACGAGAGCGGTGAGGCCGGTCTTCGCCGCCGCCGAGACCTCCACCATCGGAGCGCCACTGAGCGGCGTTCCGCGCAACGCCGCGACCACGTCGGCGCGCGCGAGAGCCGCCCACTCGTCTTCGACGAGATCGCGCTTGGTCAGCGCGACGACGCCGTGGTCGACGCCGAGCAGGCCGAGGATCGCAAGGTGCTCGCGCGTCTGCGGCATCACGCCCTCGTCGAGTGCCACCACGAGCTGCACCGCGTCGACCGGACCGATTCCCGCGAGCATGTTACGGATGAAGTCCTGGTGGCCGGGGACGTCGACGATCCCGACCTCGTCACCCGTGGACAAACGAAGCCATGCGAAACCGAGGTCGATCGTCATGCCGCGTTCGCGCTCCTCGCGAAGGCGGTCGGGGTCGATGCCGGTGAGGGCCGTGATCAGCGTCGACTTCCCGTGATCGACATGGCCCGCGGTCGCGATGACTCGCGCGCTGGTGTCGGGTCTAGACGTTGCGCCGCACCGCGATGCACTCGATCTCGACCTTCGCCCCGCGCAGAAGGGAAGCGCCGACCGTCGAGCGCGCCGGCTTGTGGGTACCGAACCGCTCCGCGTAGACCTCGTTCATCGCCTGGAAATCCTTGAGGTCCGCGAGGAATACGGTCGTCTTGGTCACGCGGTCGAGCGACGAGTCCGCGGAAACGAGCACGGCGGCGAGGTTGTCGAGGACGCGCCGCGTCTGCGCGCGCACGTCGTCGCCGCCCACGAGCTGGCCGTTCTGTGCGTCGAGCGCGAGCTGCCCCGCGCAGAAGACAAGATCGCCTGCGACGATCGCTTGGCTATACGGGCCGACGGGCGCGGGCGCGCGGTCCGTTCTGGTGGCGCGAAGGTCCATCTGCTCCCCCTTTCGCGAGCGCGCCGACTACGGCGCGCGTGAGAACCTCATCATCCTCAGGCAACACGCTACGCAGGTCGAGCGCAACGCGCTCCTCCACGATCCGCGCGACCACGGGCGGGCTCGCGGACCGAAGGGTCTGCGCGATCTGTGTCGCGGGTCGACCGCCGATCGCCACCGCGAAGGAGGGCTGCGTGTCCTCCGGGAGCGATCCGCCCCCGACCGTCGATCGCAGCTCGATGACCTCGGCGGGGATGCCTTCCGCGTCGAGCGCAGCGGCGAGGCTACGCGCGCGGGCCGCGAGAACCTTCGGCGTCGCGGCGATCATCCGCCAGACCGGAAGCTCCGTCTCGGCGGTGCCCTCGCGGTACGTCTCGAGTGTCGCGAGAAGCGCCGCGATCGTCAGCTTGTCCGGCCGGAGCGCGCGCATGAGCGGATGCGTGCGAAGCGCCGCGATGTGCTCGGCCCGTCCGACGGCGATGCCGGCCTGCGGCCCACCCAGGAGCTTGTCCCCGCTGAAGGTGACGACGTCCGCGCCTTCGCGCACTGCCTCGCCGATCGTGAGCTCCTTGCCCAGGCCGAAGCGATTCGTGTCCAGAAAGGTCCCGCTCCCGAGATCGTGGATGAACGCGATGCTGTGCTCCTTCGCGAGCGCGGCGAGGTCTCGACCCTCGGCGCGGGCGACGAACCCTGAGATCTTGAAGTTGCTCGCGTGCACGCGGAGGATCGCCCCGGTCTTCTTGCTGATCGCGCCCGCGTAATCGCGCGCGTAGGTCCGGTTGGTGGTCCCGACTTCGACAAGCTTCGCGCCTGAGCGTCGGAGCACGTCGGGGATGCGGAAGCCGCCACCGATCTCGACCAGCTCGCCACGCGCGACGATGACCTCCTTGCGCGACGCGAGCGCGGCGAGCGCCAGCAGGACGGCCGCGGCGTTGTTGTTCACGACGACCGCGTCCTCGGCCGATGCCAGATCCGCCAGAAGGCGGGCCGCGTGCCCGTGCCGTTCGCCGCGCTTTCCCGCGACGAGGTCGTACTCCACGCTCACGGCTCCTGCCGCGGCGGCGATGGCAGCGAGCGCGCGCGGCGAGAGTGGCGCGCGGCCAAGGTTGGTCTGCAGTACGACGCCGGTCGCGTTGATGACGCTTCGCAGCGTGAGGCGCTCGCGCTCGGCGAGCGCCTCACGAGTTGCGGCGGCGAACGTCGCGGCATCGCCCGATGCGCGCGCGACGCGCGCTCGAGCCAGCACCAGCCGCGCGGCGCGCGTGAAACGCTGGCGCTCGACATCCGTGGGGTGCCCCGCGCGGAGGATCGCGTCCACCGATGGAAGCGCACGCCGGGGGTCGGTGCGCTTCATTGCATGAGAACCTCGAGCGCTCCGGGACGGACCCGTATGGAGAAGCGTTGCGCGGTCGTCGTCTCGCCGTCGAGCTGTGCGCTCAAGGGTCGCTCGAGCTCGATCTCAACGACACGTGCGCGCTTCATCACGATCTTCTTTCCGTCGACGTGCGTTCCCCGATAGAGCTTGGCGAGCGCGACGACCGACGACCAACGCGAGAGATCGCCGGCAAGCAGCACATCGAGCAGGCCGTCATCGAGCGAAGACTCTGGAGCCACATGCATGCCCGAACCGAAGTGCGTTCCATTCGCCGCGACGACGGTGAGGAATTTGCCGCTGTGCAGCTCGCCGTCGACGAGGACGCGCATCGGCTGAGGCCGATACGTTCCGATCCCGACAAGCGAACCAGCGAAGTAGCCGAGGGTCTTCCCCACGACGCGCGAGGTCGCGACGATGCGCCGCGCCACGTGACCGTCGATGCCGACGCCCGCCGAGTTGACGAAGACGCGGCCGTTGACCTCACCGACGTCGATGGTTCGCCGGCGTGCGTCGCGAATGAAGCGCGGCACGTCGCGCCCGCGGCGTGGGTAGCCAAGCGCCCGCGCGAAATCGTTGCCGGACCCGATCGGGTAGAGGGCGAGCGCGGCGCCGCTGCCGGCGATCCCGTTCGCGATCTCGTTCGCAGTCCCGTCGCCACCGGCCGCGATGATGACCCGGTACCCGTCCGCGGCCCCCTCGCGCGCGAGTCGGGCCGCTTCGTCCGGCGCCGGCGTCTGGATGACGTCGACACGCATGCCCTGACCGCGGAACTCCGCCGCGATTCGCGACGCAATCCGCTCGCCCGCACCGTTCCCCGCAACGGGGTTCACGATGGCGAGCGCGCGCTCCTCCGCTTGCCTAGGCGCCCCGGTCACGCGCCTGCCGGGGACAGCGCTTTGCGGATCGCATCCTGCTCCTCGTCGGACAACGCGTGCTTCGATCGCCCGGCCTGCACCGACTTGGCGAAGATGCGGGTATCCGCCCTGCCGTGGAGGCTCGAGAGCACGATGCCGTTGCCCGCGGCGTCGAGGAGCGCCACCGCGAAGGACTGGTCGCCGCCGGTATCGGTGAATGGGTTGAAGCGGACCACGCCGATCTTCTGGATGCTCTGCTGGGAGAGCGTCTCGAGCTCGCGCTGCAGCCGGTTCAACGCCTCTACCCTCTCGGCAACCGCGTCGAGGCGCCGGAACTGCCGATCGAGGAGCTCGTCGAGGCCGACGCCTTCGCCCTCGCCGAAGAGCCGACGGAGCCGACGGCGCAGCAGAACGTCAGAACGCTGCAGCCAAGCGACCCAGACGACAAGCACTGCGACGACCCCGGCAAGCACCAGCACGACCGTGGAAAGGGCCGGCGCATCCAGGGGCATTTCGCGGCGGAGCATACGGGGTCGGGTATCCTCGTCCTCCCGTGGCAAAGAAACACCGCGTACGCGCGCGCTCCCGCCGGGCCGTCGAGGCTTCCCGCCGGGCGTCGGCGCCACGCCCGGCGACCCCGGAGCGCGAGCAGCAGCCCGCACGCCCCGTGGCCGCAGGTCGTCCGACACGGTACGGATCGCGGAGCGGGACCTCGCGCGCGGTCGGCGCGCCATCGCAGAGCCTCGAACGCGCTGCCGCGTGGGAGCGCGGCTACGTGACGAAAGACTTCCGCCGGATGGCCGTGGTCGTCGTCATCGCGCTCGCGCTTCTTATCGTGGCGGGCCTCGTCCTCAACGCCTTTAATCTCTGAGCTGGGAGACAGCGCTCCGCGTTCGTAGCCCTTCGCGCGCTCGTCGTTTTCGTGATCGTCGCGTCGAGCTGCGGCGCGGTCGTCGCCGGCAACGCGACGGTAGAGCGTGCGTTCGCGAGCCATCTCTCTGGGATCGAGGTCACCGCGGAGGGTGCCGTGACACGACTGCTCGTGGACGACACCGGTCCCTCCGGAACGCACCAGCGCTTCATCATGAAGGTCAGAGGATCGACGCAGACTCTGCTCATCGACAACAACGTTGACATCGGCAAGCGCGTCCCGGTCGCGAGTGGCGACGACGTCACCGTGCATGGCGAATACGTCTGGAACGAGCAGGGTGGTTTGATCCACTTCACACATCACGATCCTGTCCACACGCACGAGGACGGGTGGATCGAGCTGAAAGGAATCCGCTACAGCTAGGTCGAGTCAGTCGGGCACGCCGTCCGCGTATTCGATCGCGTTGACGCCGCGCTCTCGCAACATCGCCGCTGCGTCATCCGTCACGAACCGCGCGGCCGCATCGTTCCCGTTCAACACCGCCTCGAAATGCCCGAGCCCAAGACCGGCGGTTCCGATGGCCGGACGAACGCCGCTCAAAGCTCCCGCGTCTCGTAGAGCAACAGCATCACGCCGAGCTCCTGCATCACTGGCTTTGACGACTGCGCTCCGGCGGAATTGATCGCGCTCATCACGTTTTCAGGCGAATCGATGCTTGTCTGCAGGATGCGCGAGTACGGGATGTCGCGTCCGAGCGGGCCCATGAGAGCACCCTCGCTGACAAAGACCGGACCTTGCCCAGGCTGCGATCTCATCCCGTGCACCGTCGTCGCGATAAACGATTCCACAGCTTGCGGATCTGCCGTCTTCGGAAACAGAAAGAGGACGTTGAACATGATTGCCTCCAACGCCGCGGTCGGGTGTGTTTGTCACGTGAGGTTAGAGCGTCACCGGCCGCAGGCCCGCTGCCGTCGCGCCTTCCCGTAGCCACAGGCTCATGTGCGCGGGAGCCATCGTCTCTCGAACCGCTCCGACAAGGTCCGCACGCACGGCGTCCAGGTCGACCTCATCGCGTAGCCGGACGGCGAAGCTGTCGAGCGTCCGCGCCGCGTCGTAGCGCGAGCGGTAGAAGCGGCGATCGACGGCCTCCTGTATCCGCCGGCGCAGCGGCTGAAAGAGCGCGAGGACGGCGAGGGTCGAAATCGCCACTGCGAGCCCATTGCCCGAGGTGACCGGCGCGAGGATGAAATGCACCAGCGCGACGCCACCGACATACGCGGCGAGGAGCACCGCCGACACGGCCGCGTAGATCAGCGTTCGGCGGATCAGAACGTCGATGTCGTAGAGGCGGTACCGCAGGATGGCGATGGCGGCGGACACAGGGAGGAGCCCGAAGGAGAGATTCGACAGCACGCCGATGACTGGCGGGACCGACGCCATGGGCACCAGGAGTCCCGGGAGCTGCAACGAGACCACGACCGCCGCCGCGGAGACGAACCACTTCAGCTGCTGGCGCTCGACGCCGTGCGAACGGCGGAAGCGCACGACCAGCGACGCGACAGCGGCGATGAGCGTCAACGCCCACAGGAGCGTGCCCACAAGGGACGCCCACCCGAGCGCGAGTGAGATCGACGTGCCTAACGGACCGTCGAGAGTATCCGCCGCGGGGGATGCACCGAATGCGTCTGTCACCGCGAAGAGCAGCGTGGCGCCGACCGCGAGCCAGGCCACCGGCCACCAGCGCGCGGTCGGCGGTCGGCCGTTCGGGAACAGCAACAACATGAGCGGCAGCACGCTCGAAGGTATTGCCCAGAACCAGTGGCTGATCCATACGGCGACTTCCGCCGCTGGCAACCCGCCGGGGGTGGTGAGAGTCCCGTAGAGACCGTAGTTCGCAAACGCCAAGAACAGGTCGCCAAAGAGGCCGAGAAGAATGAAGCACCACCCGACCGGATGACGCGGCTGGCGCAGGGCTATCAGAGCACCCGTCGCGACGAACACCAGCGTGAATATCGGAGAGCCGACATCCACCTTGGAGCCTATGTACAGGGATTCGGGCACCTGGGTATCGCGGTTGAGCCACGCGAGCGCGCTGGTCGCTATCGCGAGCGCCGTCGATGCGATAACGGTCACGATCGCGAGCGCTCTCACCGTGGACTCCGCAGCCAGACGCTCGCGGGTGCCGGCTGGATCGTGTGGTGGACCACGCCGATCAGATCGGCGCGCACGGAGTCGAGGACCAGCTCCACCAGAAGAGAATGTGGGACTCGCGTCCGGGAATCGTTACGGGCGGTTCGACCCTCAACGCCCGAGGGGCGCCGAATCGTCGCCTAAGTGCGTCCGCGTTGTAGCCCGTAGCCACGCAGCCCGCTGACTACTGGTGCGGTCGCCGCCCTGCGCGCTCACCGCCTGCAGTAAATCGAAAATCGCTCCGGGCCGGCGCGACCTGAGAAGACACCGGCTACGTCTTCACGACGCAGGTAGGGACGCCGGTCGGCGCATCCAACTTCATGCGGCGGCACTTCTACTCGATCACGGCGCGCGCGGGCATCCCCAC
>Ga0075423_10007031_pt1 | contig 10601 bp, 10 predicted proteins | sample SoiMethybrSBSTD2_FD_80114 | JGI IMG/M metagenome (GOLD analysis project Ga0075423, IMG submission 80114) | Bulk soil microbial communities from a Populus tree surrounding site in Tennessee, USA - Soil MetaG P. TD hybrid SBSTD2 | ecosystem: Environmental > Terrestrial > Soil > Tree plantation...
CGAGCACGACGAGCGCCGTGCCCAGCACCAGCTCGCCGCCGATGGTCCCGAGGAGTCGCGACGCCGTCGCGCCGATCCATTCGCCGGAATGGCCCACGAGGGCGCGATTGCCGCCGGTGACCAGGAAGAGGAGCCCGACCGCCGTGGCGGCGGCCGCGGCGCCGAGCCCCGTGCGGATCGCCAGCTCGCCCGGCGGATGAAGTCGAAGGCGGTTCCATCCCCAGGCGCCGAGGAGCAACGGAACGAGCCACGCGGCGAGGATGCCGAACGCGCTCACGAGCCCGGCCGCCGCGAACGCGCCGATGACGCCGCCCTGGTTTCGGACGGCGCCCGTCGAGATCAGGTCGGCCGGAGTGTCACGCGCGTCCCGCGTCGCCAGAGCGAGCGCGAGAAAGAGCGCCACCGAGAGCAGGCATAGCCCCAGGATCTGGAACTTCCGTCGGACGGAGACCCGCCCCAAGAGCCACATGCGCGGTGGTCCGGCTTACGTCCCCTGCTGCCAGGAGGCGAGGTACGCGACCTGCTCGGGCGTGAGCGTGTCGATCCGCACGCCCAGCGCCTCCAACTTGAGCCGCGCGATTTCCTCGTCCACCGACGCCGGGATCGGGAAGACGTTCGGCTTCAATTCCTGAGCGTGCGCCAGGACCCACTCGGCGCCCAACGCCTGATTCGCGAAGCTCATGTCCATCACCGAGGCGGGATGGCCCTCCGCCGCCGCGAGGTTGATCAACCGCCCCTCGCCCAGGACGAAGACTCGCTTCCCGCGCTCGACGACGTATTCCTGCACGAACGGGCGGATGGTGCGCACCGACTTGGCCTCCTTCGCGAGCGCCTCCAGGTCGAGCTCCGCGTTGAAGTGCCCCGAGTTCGCGACGATGGCCCCGTCCTTCATGGAGCGGAAGTGCTCCATGCGGATCACGTTCAGGTTGCCGGTCACCGTCACGAAGATGTCGCCCACCTTCGCCGCCTGCTCGGCCGGCATCACCTCGAACCCGTCCATGACGGCCTCGAGCGCCGGAAGCGGATCGATCTCCGTCACGATCACGTGCGCGCCCATGCCGCGGGCGCGGGTCGCGACGCCGCGGCCGCACCAGCCGTACCCGAGCACGACGAACTTGGAGCCTGCCACCAGCTTGTTCGTGGCGCGAAGGATGCCGTCCAGCGTGCTCTGCCCCGTGCCGTAACGATTGTCGAAGAAGTGCTTCGTCTTCGCGTCGTTGACGGCGACGATCGGATAGCGGAGCGCGCCCTCCCGGGCCATGCTCCGGAGCCGGATCACGCCCGTGGTCGTCTCCTCCGTGCCCGCGATCACCGTCTTCGCCTGCTCCGCGCGCTTCGTGTGGAGCACCGTGACGAGATCGGCGCCGTCGTCCATCGTGAAGGCCGGCTTCGAGTCGAGCGTCGCGTCGATGTGCTTGTAATACGTCTCCCCGTCCTCGCCCTTGATGGCGAAGGTCGGAATGTCGTAGCGGTGCACGAGCGCGGCCGCCACTTCATCCTGCGTGGAAAGCGGATTCGACGCGCAGAGCGTCACCTCCGCCCCGCCCGCCTTGAGCGTGATCATGAGGTTCGCCGTCTCGGTCGTGACGTGGAGGCACGCGGCCATCCGGCGCCCGCGGAACGGCTTCTCCTTCTCGAAGCGCGCCTTCACCTGGCGCAGCACCGGCATTTCCCGCTCGGCCCATTCGATGCGGTTCACGCCCTCGTCGGCGAGCTTGGGATTCTTCACATGCCCTTGGGCGGTCATGGCCATCGTCTCAGGCGTCACGTCGCAAATCCTCCACGCGGTCGAGCAGCTCCCAACGGAAGCCCTCCGTCTCGCGTCCGAAGTGTCCATACGCTGCCGTCCGTTTGTAGATCGGCTTCCGCAGATCAAGCGCCTGAATGATGGCGTCCGGACGAAGGTCGAAGTGCTTGCGCACGAGCTCGGAGAGCCGCGCGTCGGGAACGGTGCCGGTGCGGTGGCTGTCCACCATGATCGAGACCGGCTGCTCGACCCCGATGGCGTACGCGAGTTGCACGGTGCAGCGGTCGGCCAGCCCGGCGCCGACGATGTTCTTGGCGACGTGGCGCGCGGCGTACGAGGCCGAGCGGTCCACCTTCGTCGGATCCTTGCCGCTGAAGGCGCCGCCGCCGTGGCCGCCGAAGCCGCCGTAGGTGTCGACGATGATCTTTCGCCCCGTCAGGCCTGTGTCCGCGCGCGGTCCGCCCAGCACGAAGCGCCCCGTGGGATTGATGTGGTAGGTGGGCTCGCCCTTCACCAGGTCCTTGGGCAGAACCGGACGGATCACGTCGGTGATCAGCCGCTCGCGGAACCGAACGAGCTCGGCGTCGCTCATCTCCGCGTGTTGCGTGGAGAGCACCACCGTGTCGATCCGCTGCGGCACGTTGTTGACATACTCGACGGTCACCTGCGACTTGCCGTCGGGACGAAGCTCCGGAAACTTCCCCGAGCGTCGCGCGTCCGCGAGTGCCTTTGTCAGCTTGTGGGCCAGGAGGATCGGAAGCGGCATCAGCTCCGGGCTCTCGCGAACCGCGTATCCGAACATCAACCCTTGATCTCCCGCGCCCTTCCGGTCGACGCCGAGCGCGATGTCGCTCGATTGCTCGTCGATCGCGACCAGTACCGAACACGTCTCCCAGTCGAAGCCGTAGTGCGGGTCGTCGTATCCGATCGACCGGATCGTCTCCCGCACGATCTTGGCGATGTCGACGTAGCACTCGGTCGTGATCTCGCCCGCGACCAGCGCCAGGCCGGTCGTGACCAGGGTCTCGCACGCGACGCGGCCCTTCGGATCCTTGGCGAGGATCGCGTCGAGCACCGCGTCCGAGATCTGGTCCGCGACCTTGTCGGGGTGCCCCTCGGTCACGGACTCGGACGTGAAGAGCATGGAATGGCCGAGGGCCTTGGCGCCCTGCTTGGCCGGTGCCGTTTCGGTTGCCTGAGGATTCATGAAACCTGGACCTCCGATGAGTCGCCCACGTTGAGCCGCTGGTAGGCGCCGCGCACGATCGCGCTCTCCCCGACCACGGACCGGTCGAGCAGCGCGTCCTCCACGACGGCACCCTCGTTCACGATGGAATTCTTTACGACGGATCGCCGCACCCGCGCGCGGGGGCCGATCGAAGCATGAGGACCGATCACCGAGTGCATCACGTCGGCGCCCGGATCGAGCGCGACGGGCGGCACGATGACGACGCCCGGGCGCGCCGGAACGCCGCCGGTCAGGCCGGCCTCGGTGTCCAGGAGCGCACGATTGGTTTCGAGCAGCGTTTCGGTCTTCCCGCAATCATACCAGCCCTCGACGGGGAACGGACGGAGCACTTCCCCTCGCTCCAAGAGCAACGCCAGCGCGTCCGTGAGCTGGATTTCGCCCCGCGTTCGCTCCCCGCGGCGCGACACCTCCTCCAAGGCCTCGAAGAGCGCCGTCGCGTGCTCCAGGAAGTAGAGCCCCACGAGCGCCAGCTTCGACTCCGGCTGGTCGGGCTTCTCGACGAGGGACGTGATCCGACCCTTGGCCACGGTCGCGACGCCGAAGCGGCGCGGATCCTCGACTTCCTTGACCCCCACCCAGGAACCCCCGGTCAGGAGCCCCTCGAGCGGCGCCCGGAGAATCGTGTCGCCGAGGACGATCAAGAGCGGGGACTGGCCCACGGCCTCGCGCGCCTGGGCGACCGCGTGGCCCAGGCCGAGCGGCGATTCCTGCACCACCGCCGTCACGCGAAGGTCGGTTCGGGCCGCGCCGAACGCGCGCAGCCGCTCCCCCTGCTCGCCCGGTCCCACGACGAGCACCACCCGCTCGACCCCGACGGCGGCCACCTGGTCCAGAATGTGGCCCAGGATCGGCTTCCCCGCGACCGCGAGGAGCGCCTTCGGCGTCGTCAACGTGTGCGGCTTCAGCCGCGTTCCCGTACCGGCGACCGGAATGACGACGACCGGCTTCACCGGAGCAGAGCCTTCTTCAGCGATTCCACCCCGGGGAGCGCGCTCGGATCGGCACCGTTCCCGAGGGCCAGGTAGTACGAAACGAGATCCCCGATGGCCACGCCCCGAAAGAGGCGCGTCATCGGATCGGCCCCGGTCACCGTGACCGTCTCCACCCGAGCGCCCCGCCTTCCGAAATGGGTCTTGAGCCAGTCGAAGCGCTTCGCCACGCGGGGGTGATCCGCCGCGTCGCGGAGCAACACGACCGCCGTCTTCCGTGCGAGGCCTTTCGGAAAAATCAACCCATCCACTTCATTATGGGTCATCTCCGGAACCGTGGACGCCCAGGCGAGGTGCTTCGAGTTCTCGTTCAGCTGTCCCTTCCATCGAAGCGCCACGGGAGCCTGGGCCCGTTCCGCGCCGAGCACCAACACGCCGCGGCCGCCCAAGCGTATCGCCAGTTTTTTGGCAGAGTTGCGGGATTGTACCACACTCCTTCCGTTCGTGGAAACGACCTCCTCGACCCCCCTCGCCGCCGCTTCCAGGCGGCGCTCCGCCGAGGCGACCACACCGACGTGCCCGGCCAGGTGGACGAGCGTCGAGAAGGAGTACCCGAGCGCCGCCCGGGGGGGATGCCCGGCGGGAAGGGCCGCGATCGGAATCCCGTCCTCGCGGGCCAGCGCGCCCAGGGTTCCGCCGGTGGTGAGCACGACCGAACGGGCTTTGAGGCGCCGCAGCGTCCGATAGGCCTCCAGGGTTTCCTCGGTGCCGCCCGAATAGGACGAAAAGACCAGGAAGTCCTCCGGCGTGACCCAGGCAGGGGGCTCGTAGTGGCGGACCACGTGGACCGGGACGGAACCCTCGCGATCGGCGAGGAGGCGGAGGAGATCCCCGGCGATCGCCGATCCGCCCATGCCGAAGAGCACGAGCCTTCGAGGAAGATCCGGCGAAAGGCGACCCAGCGCGGGAGCCGCTAGGTCCCCGCCGGCGCGGAGCTGCGCTGGAAGCGACTCGATCCGGTCCCCCATGCCGGCCGGGTCGAGCCGTGCCCGGCGCTTGGGATCGTCGAGCGGCGCCGGCTTCCGGGCTCGCGTCACGAGGCGCTTCACCGGGCGCTTCACGAGGAAAAGTGCTGCGGGAAGCGCCGGCTCATGAACTCGAGCACGACCGTGCGCACCTCCGACGGCGTCGCGAGGCCGAGGCAGCGCTGGGCCAGCGTCACCGCCTCCTCGTAGGTCGAGGCGCGGAGGATTGTCTTGATCTCGGGGACGAGATACGGGCTCACGCTCATCTCCGTCAGGCCGAGGCCGAGGAGGAGGACGGAGTAGAGCGGCTCTCCCGCCATCTCGCCGCAGATGCCGACGCGGATTCCGAACCGCTGGCCCGCCTCGACCACCGTCCGGAGCGCGCGAAGCACGGCCGGGTGCAGCGGCTCGTAGAGCTCCGCGATCGCCTCGTTCCCCCGATCGACGGCCAGCGTGTACTGGATCAGGTCGTTCGTGCCGATGCTGACGAAATCCGCCTCCCGGGCCAGGAGATCGATCGCGAACACGGAAGCGGGCGTCTCGATCATCACCCCCAGGGAGACGCGATCCGCCATCGGCGTGCCTTCGACCAGCATCTGACGCCGCACCCGGTTGACGATCCCGCGCGCTTTCCGGAAGTCCTCGAGCCCGATGACCATCGGAAACATCACGCGCACGTTCCCGTGCGCGGTGGCGCGGAGGATGGCCCGCACCTGGGTGCGGAATATCTCCTCGTGGCGAAGCGAGAAGCGGAGGCCCCGCATGCCGAGGAAGGGGTTCCGCTCGACCGGGGTCCCCAGGTAGGACGCGAACTTGTCCCCGCCCACGTCGAGGGTCCGGATCGTCACCGGGTGCGGCCGCATCGCCTCGACGATCGAGCGGTACGTGGCGTACTGGACCTCTTCGGTCGGGAGCGTCTGGCGCGAGAAGTAGAAGAACTCCGTGCGGTAGAGGCCGATGCCGTCGGCCCCGTTTTCCAAGATGCCGGGAAGCTCCTCGGGCACCTCCAAGTTGGCTCCCAATTCAATGGAGCGCCCGTCCAACGTGACGCAGCGCTGGTCCTTGAGCGAGGCGAGATTCGCCGCGAGCTCGCGGTAGCGGCGTTGCTTGCGCCGATGTTCCTCGAGCGTTTCGGGATCGGGATCGAAGACGGCGACGCCCCGCGAGCCGTCGATCAGCGCGGTCGTGCCTTCCCGCGCGGAGTTCATGGCCTCGCGGAGTCCGACGACGGCCGGGATGCCGCGCGCCCGAGCCATGATCGCGGTGTGCGACGTGCGGCCCCCCAGGTCAGTGGCGAAGCCTAGGATCTTGTCCCGAGGCGCGAGCGCCATCTCGCTCGGAGGCAGGTCGGAGGCGACGATCAGGGAAGGGACGCGAAGATCGCTCAGGGAGCCCGCGCGCACGCCGCCCAAATGCGCGAGGACGCGGCGGCGGACGTCGCGGATGTCGAGCGCCCGGCCGCGGAAGTATTCCCCGTCGGCCTCGTCGAGCCGCGCCGCCACCGCGCTCAGGATCTTCCGGTAGCAATAGGCGGCGCCCTTCAAGTCGCGCTCGATCGCCGCGAGCGTCATGGCGATCGCGTCGGGGTCCTCCAAGATCGCGATCTGCGTGTCGAGGATCCCGGCGTGCTCCTCGCTCGTCTCGAGCGCGATCTTCTCCCGCAGGGCCTTGACCTCGCGACGACCGGCTTCGATCGCGCCTCGGAATCGCTCCTGCTCGGCGGCGACCTTGTCCTTCGAGATCGGGCCGTCCGGAACCTCGATCTCCTCCGGATCGACGATGTGGACCGGCCCGATCCCGATGCCGGGCGAGGCGGCGATGCCGGTGAGCGTGGTCATTCTTCCCCGAACTTGTCGTTGACGACCTTCACCAAAGCCGCGAGCGCCTCGGCCTCATCGGCGCCCTCGGCGCGGAGCAGGATCTCGGCGCCCAATTCGGCGGCCAGCATCATCACGCCGAGGATGCTCTTTCCGTTCACCTCCAGCCCGTCCCGGCCGACCGTGATGTGGGCGGCGTGCTTCGAGGCTTCCTTCACGAAAACGGAGCAGGCCCGCGCGTGCAGGCCGAGCCGGTTTTGGATCACGACGGTCTGTTCGACCATAGGGCGGCGTTCCGACTTCCCTCCCTTGTTCTTGCTCTACGGAATTAGCGCGCCGCCGCGAGGATCGCGCCGGCGAAGAGGGCGGCAAGACCCACTTCGACCGAGCGAGCGGGCCAGCGGCGCATCCCGACAAATCCGACCAGCCCCCCGAGAAGAAGCGGCGTCAACTCGAGGACGCGCCCGCCCGCCTGCCGGCCCCACGCCGAGGACGGGATGTCGAGCCCGGCCGCGAGAAGCGCCAGGAGTCCTCCGAACGCGAATGCTCCCGCCCGCTCCAGGAACGTCTTGAGTTCGGCGAGTCGGAGCGAACGAAGGAGCACGTCGGGGCGATCCGCGTGCTCGTATCCGCGCGAGACTCCGATCCACCGATACGGCAGCGCGACGGCATTGTACGTCAAAACCAGGACCAGCGGGCAGAGGAGGACGCGGAGGTCCGGCTCTCCCTCGGGTGGGTGCGGCAGGACCGCCACCGCGATGACGCCGAGCAGCCCCGCGAGCGGGCGGAGCGTGACCCAAAAGAGCGGATCGCCGAGCGCCGCGAGCGGGCTCGCCAGCGCGCGCTTGTACGAATCGATGCCGTCGTCCGTGAGGGCCGCGCCGTTCGCGCGGCGCTCCTCGAGGCGCGCCGCCGCGCCCAGCACGAACCCCGCGAGCACCGGGTGCGTCGCGAAGTAGTGGAGATGGCGCCGCAGCGCGACGCCGCGCGCCTTCGGATCCGGATAGATTCTCCGGATCACGGGCAGGAGCGAGAAGCCGAAGCCGAGCCCCTGCATCCGCTCCGGCGAGAGGAACGCCTGGATCTGAAGCGCCCGCGTCGCCACGCGCGCCAGGTCCCCCGCGCGAATCGCGGCCGGCGGCCGCTCGATCACAGGGTCCCGCATGACGCGCGCGTCGGGATCCAGCTCGTTCACGGCGCGCCTCCCGGGGAATCGCCCGCGCCCACGTCGGGCCCCGCATGGAACGCGCGGAGCAGCAGGAACGTCACGACGACGCCGAGCACGGCCCACCGTAGCCCGTGGGCCCGACGGCGGACGTTCGCGTGGAAGGCGGCCGCGAGGCCGGCCCCGAGGAGTGCTGCGAACACGATCCCGGCGCGCCGTGCCGTGAAGGTCTCCGCGAGGTACGGGAGGACCCAGAGCGCGAGCCCGAGCAGGAACAGCGTTCCGCCCCACGCCCAGAGCGCGCCGCCGAGGAAGAGACGCACGAGCCCGCCCCCGTAGAGGCGCTCGAAGGATCCGAGGGCGCCTTGATCCGCGAGGGCGTCGGCGCGGTTCGCGGCGGACGCGACGGATGCCCCCGAGAGCCGCGCGAACCATCCGCCCGCGACCGCGGCCAAGAGACCCGCCGCGACGCCGACGACGACCCAGAGGAGCCCCGCCGCGGAGATCGGAAGGACGGGATGGAGGCGGGCCAGACCGAGGAGCGCGACCGCGCTTCCGATCACGCCCGCGCCCGCGGTGTCGTGAGGGCGCTGAGCGGCCGGAAGGGACGCGTTCGTGAGGAGGAGCTGTAAGATGGCCCCCACCGCGATCGGAACGCGGAGGGCCCAGAGCTCCCATTCGGGGCCGGGGCGGATCAAGGCGCCCACCAGGCACGCGCCGACCAGCGGCTGGCTCAGCATGAAGCTCCATCCGGCGACGCGATCGACCGCGAGGATCCCGCCCAGCACCGCGATGCAGAGAAGCTCAGGAAGCACGCCGACGCCTCCGCGCTCGAGCGGGATGCCGCGGTCCCCGGATCACGTTCCCACGCCGCCCAGCAGGTCTTCGAGGTCGTGCTCCGGATTGGACGGAAGATCGCGCGCCGTCACCCGCACGCCGAGCGACGCGAGCCGGCGCAGCCTCGAGCGATCGGCGTCGTCCAGAAAGACGTACGAGAGCGACTCCGACTTCCCCGGCGCGTGATGCAGCCCGCCCAGGTTCAGCGCCGGAAGCGAGCCACCCGCCTCGCGAAACCGGAGCGCCTCGTCGGTCCCCGGAAAGAGGAGGATCGTCCTCGCGCCCTCGATCTCGCGCTGAAACGCGGGCGAGGCCGCTTCGGCCACCGAGACGGCGCGACCGCGCGCCCCCTCGGGCACCGCGAAGAGGTAGAGGTCCGCGCGGGCGGGATCCACCGCGAGCGCGTCCGAGACGATGACGATCAGGCTCGGGCGGAGCGCCGCGCCCCACCCGTGGGCCACCTGGCCGTGGATCAGGCGATCGTCGATCCTCGCGAGAAGGAGCGCCACGCTACCGAACGACGATCCCCGCCTTCCCCTTGGCTTCCATGCGGGGGAGGAGTTCGTCCAGGGGGAGCGTGTCGCGGTAGTGGAAGAATTCGAGCAGCATCGGCAGGTTGATGCCGCTGGCGCGGTGCACGACGCGATGCTCGAGCGCGGCGCGGCGCGTGGCGATGCCGCAGGAACCCGCGGCGAGGTCGCTGAAGAGGATGAGGGGGCGATCGGCGGGCACGCCCCGGACCCCCGACACGATCGCGTCGTCGAGCCCGTCCGCGGAGAGGCCGCTGTTGCTGACCGTGATGACGTCCTGCTGGGCGCCCAGAATCGACTCCACCGTGCGCACCAGCTCCTGTCCCAGGACGCCGTGCGTCACCAGAAGCGCGACCGGCCGATGTTCGATCATGGTCGACCCCGCGGCGCTACTCCGTGTCGTCCCGCACGAGCGGGCTCGAAAGAAGCTTCAGTCGCATGCTCTCCATCAGGCGATCGTTCAGGGCGCGCGCCGGATGGTACCCGTAGACCTTCACCAGGTGGTTGAGCGCGACCACCTCCGCGATGACCGTGATGTTCTTGCCCGGAAAGATCGGGATCGTCACGAGGGGGATCTCGACCTCCAGGTGCTTCACGGTCTGATCGTCGAGGCCGACCCGCTCGTAGTCGCGGCCGTCGCTCCATTCTGTTAGATGCACCTCGACTTCCACGCGCTTCTGGCCGCGGATCGACCGGATGCCGAAAATCGACTGGACGTCGATGATCCCGAGGCCCCGGATCTCCATGGTGTGCTTCAGCACCTCGTTGCAGGCCCCGATCAGGATGTCTCCGTGCCGCCGGGTGATTCGCACGACGTCGTCGGCCACCAGCCGGTGCCCCCGCTCGACCAGGTCGAGCGCGGTTTCGCTCTTCCCGATCCCGCTCCGGCCCGTGAAGAGGAGCCCCACACCATAGACATCCACCAGCGATCCGTGCGTCGTGACCGACGGCGCGAACACGAAGTCGAGATACGCGGTGAGCTGGTGGATGAACGGGGTCGTGTCCTGCGGGGTGCGCAAGAGCGGAACGCCCCGCGCGTTGGCCCGCTCGAGGAGCCCCGTCGGGATCTCGAGGCCCTTGGCCACGATGATGCACGGCATCTCGAAGCGGAGGAACCGGTCGAGCGCGGCCTTCTGCTCCGCCTCGCTGAGGGTCGCCAGGTACGCGATCTCGGTCCGGCCGAAGATCTGGATGCGCTCGGCGAGAAAATTCTCGGTGAAGCCCATCAGCGCCATACAGGGGCGGTTGATGTCGCTCAGCGTGATCGGGACGACGGAATCGCTGGAATCGGAGAGGAGCTCG
>Ga0075423_10007032_pt1 | contig 10600 bp, 14 predicted proteins | sample SoiMethybrSBSTD2_FD_80114 | JGI IMG/M metagenome (GOLD analysis project Ga0075423, IMG submission 80114) | Bulk soil microbial communities from a Populus tree surrounding site in Tennessee, USA - Soil MetaG P. TD hybrid SBSTD2 | ecosystem: Environmental > Terrestrial > Soil > Tree plantation...
CTGGCCGACATCGTGCTGGGCCACAGCACGCTGGAGCCGTACCTCGACCACAAGACCAACCCCTACTTCGGCTCGATCGTCGGTACGCCAACCGGATCACCAAGGGCAAGTTCACCCTCGACGGCAAGCAGTACACGCTCGACGCCAGCAGCGGCGCTGGGGGCTATCCAGCTTGAGCTCCCTGCCGATCTCTCGGCGTCGCGCAGCGGATTTCCAGCAACTCCCAGTGCGCGGGCGATCCGCTCGTCCAGCGCCGCGGTGACACGAGCGAGCATCGCCGGCGTCGTCTCCCTGTAGACTCGGCCATCGGACTGCCGCCGCCGCCGTTCGCCGTCCGCGGGTGTGGCCCACCAGCTTCATCGATCACCCGCGAGGGGACGCCGGCGTGCTCCAGCCAGGTGGCGAAGGTGTGCGGCAGGTTATGGGGGTCATGTAGGTTCAGGTCGTTGAGGTCGGCCCCGGTGGTAGTCCCGTGGCCGAGGACTCATCGCCTGCCGCCCGCCGGCGTGTCACCCTCCCAGATCCCGGACTCTGCGCCCGTGGACCGTCGCGCCACTTCCCCTTACCAGCAAAGCCCTCGATTAGCTGTCCTCCCCCGTCGCCGGCGTTGGGTGGCGGCCTGGGGTGCGTCTGATCCACTATGACGCCGCCCGACAGGAAGCTCGCCGCACAGGAGGCAAACCGGGTGGCTCGGGCGTCCCATCGGCTGCGGACCTCGGCCTATGACGGCCTTCAGGCCGGGCTGGAGCGGCTCCGGAGCGACGGGTGGCTGATCGTCCAGACCGCCGCCGCGGCCGCGATCGCGTGGCTGCTCGCCGCGGCGGTGCTCCACCATCAGCAAGCGGGGTTCGCCCCGATCGGGGCCGTGATCGCGGTCGAGGTGACCCGAGGCCAGCAGGTGCGCCACGCCATCGAGCTGGTGCTCGGGGTCACCCTTGGCATCGGCGTGGCCGTGCTGCTCGGCTCGGTGATCGGCAACCCGCCGCTGCGCATTGCGGTCGTAGTCGCGGTGGCCATGACCCTGGCCCTGCTGATCAGCGGCAGCCTGGTGCTGGTCGTCCAGGCCAGCCTGGCGGCGATCTTTTTGGCCGCAACCCCTACCCCAACCGGCGGGTTGGCCGGCGAGCACCTGGTCGAGGCGCTGATCGGTGGCGGCCTGGCGCTGGTCATGACCCAGCTGTTGTTCCCCCTGGATCCCATAAAGCACGTCAACCAGGCCGCCGAACCGGTCTTCAACCGGCTCGCCGACGCCCTGGAGCTGGCCGCGGCCGGGTTGGCCGCCGGCGACCGTCATCGGGCCAGGCAGGCCCTGGAGGAGGCGCGTGCCATCGACCCGCTGGTGCGCAGCTTTCAGCAGGCCCTCACCGTCGGCTACCAGGTCGCCCGCCTGGCCCCGTTCCGCCGGCGGGCGCGGGGCGAGCTCGACCCCTATGGCAGTGCCGCTAGGCAGGTCGACTACGCGGTCCGTAACACCCGGGTCCTGGCCCGGTCGGCCATGGTGCTGCTGGCCGCCGAGCGGCCCGCGCCCCAGGGCCTGGTGGCCGGGGTCAGGGTCCTTGGCGAGACGGTGCGGACCCTGGGCGGTGAGGTCGTGGCCCGCGAGCCGCGCCGGGCAGCGCAGCGGCTGGCGTTGCAGGCCGCGGTGCACGCCATGGCCGCGCTCCAAGATAATGGCGACCTGGCGGTTGCCATGGTCGTCGGGCAGGTGCGTTCGACCGTGCTGGACTTACTGCGTTGCTCAGGCATGGAGCTGGCGGACGCCCAACAGGCACTGGACGAGGCGGCCGGCCCGGCCATCGAGGGGGCCTAACCCGCAGCTCCACGCTTCATCAGCGCAGGTCTGGCCGCTCTTGCCCCAACGTGCTCATCCGCTCCCAATCGGTGTCAGCCGGGCTGGCCTGCCTCGATGGCGGCGACGAGCTCGCGGCAGAACGCTGGGATGTCAGGGACGACGCGGCTCCATACGAGGTTGCCGTCGCGCAGGGCGGGCTCGTCCACCCAGGTCGCACCCGCGTTCACCACATCATCCTTGATCCCCAGGCTACCGGTGGCGCGCTTGCCGTCCACGATCCCGGCCGAGATCCCGACCAGGCCAGCGTGGCAGATCAGACCGACGGTCTTGCCCTGGTGGTAGGCCTTGGCGACCAGGTCCTTGACCGCGTCATAGCGGCGCAGCTTGTCCGGGGCCCAGCCGCCGGGTACCACGACTGCGTCGACGGTGTCGGCCGAGACGGCGTCGACCTCGACGTCGGCCGTTGCCTCCAGCCCGTTCTTGCCCTGCACCGGTTCGGTGGTGAGCCCGGCAACGGTGACCTGGGCGCCTTCCTCCTGGAGGCGCATGACTGTGACCCAGAACTCTAGGTCTTCGAACCCTTCGGCGAGCAGCACCACCACTGTGCTGCCGTCCAACCGACCGGCCATGTCGCACCTCCAGCTGTGCGTGTCGAGCAGCCGCAAAACGCATTGGTCCACTCTCGCGTCAACGGCTGCCGGGCCGGTTTGGTGACTTACCAAGGAGGCGAAGCCCTTTGGGCTGGAGTGGGCGGCGGGCCGAACGCTCGAAGCTTCACGGCACACCTGAGATCAGATCAAGGGCGTCCGACCTGTCAGCAGGTTGTCAGCAGCAATCCCACACGCCGCCTCGCGTCGCACCACGGCACCCTGTGCCGCGACCTCATTGAGCAGCGCTGACGCGGTGCCGAGCGAAGTGGCGGAGGGCCGCGCGAACGGATGCGGATGGTAGGGGTGGCGTCTCATCGCCGGTGGAAAAGTCGGCGTGGCGCAGGCTCCGTGAGCGGGATCTTACGCGGCCGGAATGACTGAGGCGGCCTCACCCCCTTGGGGCTCGTCGTGGGTGCGGTCGGTGAGCTGCTGGCCTAGCCGTTGCAGCAGGCGGACGTTGGCTGGGCGCAAGTCCACCCCGCGCCAGCCGCGACCGGCGCGGTCCAGCACCGCCCACACCAGGCTCAGGCAGGACCGCTCGCCGGGGAGCCGACCAATGACCTTGACGCGGCGGCGGGTCTCGCCGAAGGTCCGCTCGATCAGGTTGGAATGCCCGGATCCTGGACCAGTGCTCGGCCAGAAACCGCAGGTGCGCGGTGAGCTCGGCGAGGTCGTCCAGGACGCAAGCGACCGCCCGTGGGTAGCGACCACCCCACTGTTGGGCGAACACCTCGGCGCGTCGGCGAGCCTCGGCGAGCGCGGGTTCGCCGGGGATGGCGGGCAGGTCGTCGAAGATTCGCCAGAAGTCGGCCTTGACCAGATCCTGGTCGGCCGTGGCGACCTTGGCCAGGATGTTGCGGACGCGATGGACCAGGCAGCGTTGCCGCAACGAGGCCGGCCAGACCTGCTCGACCGCGCTGATCAGCCCGGCGGCGCCGTCGGTGATGACCAGCAGCGGCACGCCCAGCCCGCGGGCGACCAGGTCGCGTAGGAACCCCAGGCAGGCGTCGGTGGACTCGGCGTTGGCGCCGTCCAGGCTGAGCAGGACCGGCTTGCCGTCCGCGGTGATCGCCCAGGCGCACAGCACTGGCTCGGCTCGGGCGCCGTCGTGGTAGCGGAACTGAGAGCCGTCCACGAACACATACAGCGGGTCCAGGTCGACCAGCCAGCGGGTCCGCCACGCCGCGAACCCGTCCGGAATAGCTTCGCAGAACTGACCGTCGAGCGCGATAGGGCCGCCTCAGGCCGAGCGCCTCGGCCAGGCTGGCCTCCACATCGCGGGTCGACAGCCCGCGCACGTAGCCGGCGATGACCAGCGCCTCCAGCCCATGGGTGCGGGTCACGCCCTTGCCCAGCAGCCGCGAGGCGAACGCGGCGTCGGCGCCGCGCAGCTTGGGCCGCTCCAGGGTGATCGGCCCCGCTGGTGGTCTTGATGGTCACAGGTTGGTGGCCGTTGCGTAGCCGGGCCGGGCGCCCGGGTCACGCTGGTAGCGGTCGCGGCCCAGAAACGCAGTGACCTCGGCTTCCAAGGCTGCCTGGAGCACCAGCCGGGCACTCAGCCGGGCGACCTGCTCCAGGATCACGCTCAGGTCCTGGTCGCTGGCGAACAGCTGATCGATCTCGGTGCGGACACGCTCAACGGGTGATACTCGTGCGGGCACGGGCGTGGGTCTCCCTTCTCGAGTTGGCGCTCGATCCGGAACCTACGCCCGTCCTCCTTTTCCACCGAACCTGAGACGCGACCGTGGATCGTCTTTCGTCAGGAGAGCGGTGACCAGTCGGCGATGATGGTCATGCGCACCGACGGACAGGGGAAGCATGCCATCCTCCCGTTCTCAGCCTTCAGGCCTCGCTCCATGGACTGGGGTCCAGTTCCGAGCTGAACTCGGAAGGTCCCGACGGGGCGCACCTCCGCTGGCGAGGTACGCAGCCAGATAGGTGCGCAAAGGCTTGTCCCGACCGGGGGCACCCGCCAGCGACGCACAGAACCTGAAACGGGGTTCTCGCGGTCGGCCAGGGCTCCGTGGCGCTGTCGTGATGTTGGGTCCATCCGAGGGTGGCCAGGGGGCGGCATGGGTCACGGGCGTGCTGACGGAGGGCGCGCCGAGGTCGGCCGACCCATCTGGCGTGGCGGCAGAGGACCAGGGCGTTGGAGGCGTCCGCGACCAGACGGACCGGACCCCCATCAGTCCGTGCTGGGTCCGCAACCGACCGGTGAACCATGGACAACAGCGGGCAGCAGCGGACGCCAGGCGATCGGTGAACCCGCAGGTCGTTCCACCCACGGCCCCCTGACCTCGTATGGAGAAGACAGGCGATGTGGAGTTCGAGTCTCCCCACCCGGCTGCCGCGAGCCCTCCGGGCTCTTGCCCACGAGGCGGTGGTCACTGAGGAACGGCCTCACCCCGCGGCCAATGTGGTGATCATCGCCGCCAGGCCCGTTCTCGCCGGCCATGCCCTGAACGTGCCCTAAGAATCGGTCTGCCACGGTCACCAACGGTCAACAGCGGTCACTCATTGAGGTCGTCCGTGATGATGTCGAGTACTGGCGAGGATGAGCGGTTCCAGCAAAGGCGAGAAGCGGCTTGGAACCGTCTCTGGCGAGGCCTCAGGCGGCGGAGGACGCGGCGGATCCTGTGGGCAGGGGAACGTTCTCCTCCTCCACGACCAGGAACGCGGACCGGCTCGGGTCCAGGAAGTTCGGCATGTCGGCGGCGACCGCCTGCGCCTCGGGCGAGGCGAGGGCGGCGCCCATCGCCGCCGCGTCATCGAACCAGTCCTCGGAGACGGCGTCATAGGCCGGCGGCGGCTGGTTCGGGTCCGGATGCACCCAGTTCAGAACCAACCGCCGTAGCCCGGGCAGCTTGGTGACCAAGGGCAGGTGGTCTCCCGCATATGCTGCTGGAAGGCCTCCGGGCTCAGGTCGGCCCGCCGTGGCAGGAGCACGATCACCTTCACCATGTTGTGCCTCCTTCCGGTTGGCGCTGCGGATCCTGCCGCGGTGGTTGCGGCCGGGGACGCCTCGCGCCGGCGAACGTACTCTGTGGAGCACCCGGCCTTGCCGCGCCCCGCTGCCGGCACCGCCTACCCTAGCGATGGGCCAGGGGCTGTCAACGCCCGGCATCGGCTGCCGACCTGGCCCAATCCGGTTCCAAGGGCCTACCGGCACGCTGGGGCAGCGGCCCAGGTCCCGCCCGGTGGAGCAGTCGATCGGGCATCTGGCCAATGCCTGGTCGTTGCGCCGCTGGCGGGGCCGGTTCTACCGGGTCCGGGATCTCTATCGCGCTGCCGGGGCGCTGGTCTGCCTCGGCCGGTGGCTGCACCGAGTCCCCGCCTGAAGCAGCATCGCGGACACCCTCATTGAGGTCCCTGACCTGCGTCGCCGCCGGATGGCGAGCAGCACGAACGTGCTTCCCAAGCTCGCGGTGAACCGCGTCAGAGTCCGGGCTGGGTCCGTACCGCATCGGTCATGGGGAGGATCCCGCGGGCACGAACGATCCCGCCCGGTATGCAAGCATCGCAGGCCACAAGGCGCCTCCACCCCGGCTGCGTGGCGGAGCCACCTTACTGTTCAGGCAAGATAGGAGTGTCCGGTCAAGCCTTCCCGAGGGGGTACGTGGCGGCAGGCTATGTCGTCCCGCCCGGCGGTGGCCGATCCTTTGGCCCCGGAATCAATGTCAAGGTTGAGCACGGCGCCAGCCCGAGCTTTGCCGTCATGGAGAGCGTGCTTCCGCCCTTGTGGCCGGGTCCAGGGCTCCACCGGCACCGGGCGTATGACGAGGCGGTCTATGTCCTTGAGGGGACGGTCGCCTTCACCCTGGACGGGGTGGACCACCTCTGCCCGCCGGGTCCTTGGTCTTCATGCCCAGGGGCGTCAGCCACGGGTTCTCCAACCCCTCTGCCGAACCCGCCCGCATCCTGCCCGTGGTGACACCGGATGCCCTGCGTCTGGTCGAAGCGCTGTTCCAACTGGAGCGGGTCGGACAAACCGGGGGGGCCTGGAGCATGGGGCGGTCGATCCCGCGGCGGTCGCCGCCCTGTACGCCCGCTACGACAGCGAGCTGGTGGAGGGCTGACGACCCTGCGGGACCAGGTTGCGGGCGAACCCGGCAGCCGTCCCAGGCCCGGGACGCCCCAGGTGCCGAGCCCATGGTTCTGGCTGGCCGTGCCACCCACGTGCCAGATCGAGCGGACACGAGCGGTAGGTAGCGGATAGTCACCCTCGCTCGAAGAGGGCCCGTTGAGCTGGCGCCAGCTTCCTGACCTGGGTGGGGAGGAGCCCGAAACTGCATGGCCTGCAAGAGGTCGTGCCGCCGGTGGATAGGCCGCAGCTTGTAGGCTTGGGTCTTTCAGGTGCCCGCCGCATGAGAGGTGCAGCACGAGTACGGCCTGGCCGTCGGACTGGTCAGAACGCCTGCGCGGCAAGGACTGCCCGATGTGCGCCCACGACCGCCCCGACGAGGACGAGCACGGCATCCGCATCCATGCCGGCCGTTACAGCGACGCCTACCTGCAACGCGCCAGCTGGCAACTCGGCTACACCATCGTGATGTGGCGCGGCCGCCACGTCGCCGAGCCGACCGAGATGGCCGCGCAGGAAGCCAGCGGCTACTGGTTGGAGGTCCTCCAGGTGGCCTCGGCCCTCCAGCGCCATTACCAGCCGGTGAAGATGAACTACCAGACCCTCGGCAACGCCGTGCCGCACCTGCATACCCATCTGGTGCCGCGGTTCGCGCAGGACCCGGCGCCGGGCCGTCCACTGCCGTTTCCGGAGGGGGAGCGGCCCATGCTTCCCGAGGAGACCTTTCGCCGGGATGCGTTGGCCTTGCGCGCCCTGGTCTGAGCGAGCGGTACACGCTCGGTACACGCGGAGCCGAGGGGTAGAGGGGTGCAAGGGGCACCAGCGGTCACGACGGGTATCCAGGAACCGCAGGTCAAGCCGCTGACCAAGCTATGACCAGGGAGCCTCTCAGACGCCGGGCCAGAGTCCGAGTCTCCCGCCCTCGGGTGACGGTGGAGCTAGACCTTCCGCTATGCCTTCATCGAACGCCAGTTCGCAGAAGGATGCTACGTTGTCTCGGTGCGTCCTTCGTCGTTTCGAAGCTTCCTAGCTCCCGCGCTCCTTGCCGCCATTGCGCGAGGTTGTCCCGGTTTCCGTAGAAGTTGAGGTGGCGGTCCCCGCCTGAGACCTGCCGTGTGGTAGGTGTCGGGCAACCGCCAAGTCACTCGACCAGAAGGGGACCGCCGTGCCGAAGGATATTCACCGCACCGCCAGGATTGACCATGGCGAGCTCCAGCTCCCCGAGCAGGTAAGCGTCGCGGTCGCCGAGCTGGCCGGCGCTGCCCGCGAGGGCCTGCTCGCCCTGGCGGTTGGGACCGGCCTGCAGGTGCTCCAGGCCATGCTGGCCGAGGATGTCGCCCGGCTGGTCGGCCCCAAGGGCCGCCACAACCCGGCCCGGGCCCGGTCCGTCATGGCAGCGAGCCCGGCCAGGTGACCCTCGGCGGCCGGCGGGTGCGGACGCGCCGGCCCCGGGTCCGTACTGCCGACGGCCGCCGGGAGCTGCCGGTGCCGACCTATCAGGCGTTCGCCGCCACCGACCTGCTGGGCCAGCTGGCGGTGGAGCGGATGCTGGCCAAGCTGTCCTGTCGCCGCTACCCGGCCGGCCTGGAACCAGTCGGGATCGGCGTTGAACAGGCCGCGACAGGGACCTCCAAGTCGGCGGTCTCCCGCCGGTTTGTGGCTCGGACCGAGCACGCCTTGGCCGAGCTGCTCGCCCAGGACCTGATCGGCTTGGACCTGGTGGCCCTCATGGTCGACGGCATCGGGGTGGCCGAGCACACCTGCGTGGTCGCGCTCGGCATCGCCATCGACGGCACCAAGATCCCACTCGCCCTGGCCGAGGGGGCCACCGAGAACACCAGCGTGGTCACCGACCTGCTGGTCGGGCTGCGTGAGCGGGGCATGGAGGTCACCCGCCCCATCCTGGTCGTGATCGATGGCGCCAAGGCGCTACGCCGCGTCGTGTTGGATGTGTTCGACCACCCCGTCATCCAGCGCTGCCAGCTCCACAAGCTCCGCAACGTCTGTGACCGGTTGCCCGACGCGCTCGCCTCGACCGTCGCCAAGCGGATGCGCATGGCCTACCACCTGGCGGATCCGCAGCTCGCCGAGGCTGAGCTGGAGAGTCTGGCCCGGTCGCTGGACCGCTCGCATCCCGGGCGCCGCCGCGTCCTTGCCGGAGGGCTTGGCCGGGACCCTGACCATCGTGCGGCTGGGCGTGCCACCCACCCTGGCTCGAACGCTTCGCTCGACGAACTCGATTGAATCGATGATCGAGATCTGCCGTGATCACGCCGCCAACGTCAAGCGCTGGCGGGACGGCCAGATGGTGCTGCGCTGGATCGCCGCTGGGATGGGCGAGGGCCGCCGGCAGTTCCGTCGGGTCAACGGCCACCTGCACCTGTCGGCCCTGCGGGTCGCCCTCGATCAGACGATTGCCACCGATGTCCCACCGACCGAGGAGGATGCCGCCTGATCACTGCTGGGCCGCCACCAACTTCCACGGGGACCGGGAGTGTGCCCAGGGAGAGGGAGGTGATCGCTAAGCGGTCATGACCTGATCTGAAGCTCGTCGTCGCCAGCCGGTGGGAGTCCGGTCCGGGTAGCCGCCAGGGGGCCCGGTAGCAGGCTGCCGGCGTCGGGGGGGAACCCTCGGCGTCGAAGCGCAGCGTCAAAGGCCCTGTGAAGGGGGGCGACCAAGCGGTCCGTAGCATCAAAGCGAAGCCTGCCGCGCCGTGAATGTGCCCGCGTGTGCGGGAGGAGGGGGAGCCGAGCCCCGTCCCTCAGGCGAAGGCCATGGAAGCGGTGAAGACCCTGGACGTGCAGCCGCCAAGAACCCCCCGGCGTAGAGGGCGCGGAACGTTTGGAAGGTGGTGGCGGGAACTGGGGAGGCCCTCGCTGGCCCGGCGGCTGCGGGCAAGCGTCGGAGCGTGGCGTCCTATAACCGAGTCTGGGAAGGGGACGGCCGGCCAGCAGGGCGTCGGAGGCGGCCGTAGTACCGATCGAGCCGGACGGACAACACAACCGCCGGTGATGGGAAGGGCCGCTGCTTCGTCTGCGCGCAGGCTGGCAAGGAGGGCCGGTGAGTGCCCGTCGTGGCTAGTCCCACCCTGCTGGCGTCGAGGAGCCCGAGGCCCTCGATGCGGTCCGTGCCTTGCAGCATGCGCTGTACTGGGCGGCCAAGGCCGATCCCGGACGACGCTTTGCACGCGCTGTACGACAAGCTCTCCCGCAGCGACGTCTTGCAGCGGGCGTGGGTGCAGGGCGCCGCAACCGCGGCGCACCGGGCATCGACCGAGTAACCATCCAGCAGGTCGAGCTGTACGGGGTTGACCGGCTGCTCGACAAGCTTGCCGTGGCACTAAAGGACGGCAGCTACCGACCGCTTGCGGCGCGCCGGGTGTGGATTCCCAAGCCCGGCTCGCCGTCGGAGCAGCGGCCGTTGTCGATCCCTGCGGTGGCGGACCGGATCGTGCAGGCCGCGCTCAAGATCGTGCTCGAGCCGATCTTCGAGGCGGACATGTTGGACTGCTCGTTCGGGTTCCGGCCACGGCGCGCCGCCCAGGATGCCTTGCAGGTCGTCATCGACCAGTCCTTCAAGGGGCGGCGGTGGGTGGTGGAGACCGACATCGCCGACTGCTTCTCGGCGATTCCACACTCGGGGTTGATGTCCGCGGTCACCGAGCGGATCTGCGACCGGCGCGTTCTTGGGCTCCTGGGTGCGTTCTTGCGTGCTGGGGTGCTGGAGGATGGCGCGGTCCGGCGGCCGGTCAGCGGCACCCCGCAGGGTGGGGTGCGTTCACCCGTGCTGTGCAACGTCTATCTGCACCGGCTGGACCGGGCGTGGCGTGGCGCGTACGGGACGTTGGTGCGCTACGCCGATGGTCTGCTGGTGGTCTGCCGGTCCCGTGGACAGGCCCAGGCCGCGCTGGCGCGGCTTCGGGCGCTGCTGGCCGACCTGGGTTGCAGCCCAAGGCGGCCAAGACGCGGATCGTGCACCTGGTCGAAGGCGGCGAGGGTTCGACTTCCTCGGCTTCCACCATCGGCTGGTGCGCTCCCGCCCAGTCCGCGGGACCAGCGGGCTGGTCTATCTTGCCC
>Ga0075423_10007033_pt1 | contig 10598 bp, 7 predicted proteins | sample SoiMethybrSBSTD2_FD_80114 | JGI IMG/M metagenome (GOLD analysis project Ga0075423, IMG submission 80114) | Bulk soil microbial communities from a Populus tree surrounding site in Tennessee, USA - Soil MetaG P. TD hybrid SBSTD2 | ecosystem: Environmental > Terrestrial > Soil > Tree plantation...
GACTCGGCAGGAGCTTGCCATCGGGACGACGGCTGGTCAGGTTGTCGAAGATGTTGAACGAGACCCGGATCTCGTTGGCCGATGTGCTCATGTGCGGATCGAAGAATGCGATGTCACCGCCCTGGGCGATCACCAGCTCGCGCTTTTGCGTCGTTTGCGCCTGGGCGGGGCCGCCGAGCGCGGGCGCCACGGCCGCGGCCGCTCCGAGCGTCGCGGCGGACTTCAACAGGTCTCGTCGAGTCAGTTGGCTCATGGACCACCTCGTTCGGTACGGGGGGCCACCCCGCGGATTCTTCAGCGATGAAGAGGTGCGCTTATTCTCGACATGTGGGCGACGCTGTCAAGGGCGCCGGAGGCGCTCGGAACGCGCCGGTTCGCTCGATCGACCGAGGGCGGATCGACGTGTGGGAGGATGGACGTCATGACGATCGACCTCGTCCGATCGTTCTACCGCTACAGCGCGTGGGCGAACACGCGCATCCTCGACACCGCCGCCGCCCTGGATCGCGCGCAGCTGCTGGCGGCCACCGGGCCAGGGGGCGAGTCCATCCGGGACACGCTCGTGCACACGCTGGGTGCCCAGTGGTTGTACCTGGAGCGGTGGCAGGGGCGCTCGCCGCGCGTGATGCCGGCGCCAGCCGACTTCGCCGACCTCGACGCCGTCCGCGCCCGCTGGAGCGAGATCGAGAACGCGACCGCCGCCTTCGTGGCGGGCCTGACCGAAGCCCGCCTCGCCGCGACGCTCGAGTACGAAAACATGGAGGGGCAACGCTGGCGCTACCCGCTCTGGCAGCAGATGCTCCACCAGGTCAATCACGCGACCCAGCATCGCACCGAGGCGGCGATGCTGCTGACCCGGGCCGGCCACTCGCCCGGCTGGCTGGACTACCTCTACTGGATCGACCTGGAGGGTCGCTCGCTCTCGCCGAACGGCCGGTAGTGTACCATGGGCTGTCATGGCTGATTCCAAGCCGGCGGCCTATGAGACGACGGCCGTCGCGGCGTTCGCCGGTAGCGCCACCAGCGTCCGACCTCACACGAAGCTCATCGGGCTCCTGGCCCTCGGCCACTTCATGATCGACGTCACCCAGGGCTCGCTGCCGGCCGTGCTGCCGTTCCTCAAGCAGCTGCACGCGCTGAGCTACGCCCAGGTCGCGACGATCGTGCTCGCCGCCAATCTCACGTCGTCGATCATTCAGCCCCTGTTCGGCTACCTCTCCGATCAGATCGCGCGGCGCTGGATCCTGCCGCTGTCGGTGTTCGTCGCCGGCACCGGCATCGCCCTCGTCGGGCTGACGCCTGGCTACGGCGCCGTGGTGGCGCTGGTGGTGGTGATGGGACTGGGCGTCGCCGCCTGGCACCCCGAGGGCTACAAGACGGCCACCGTCGTCGCCGGCGACCGCAAGGCGACCGCGCTGTCCTGGTTCTCGCTGGGGGGCAACGTCGGCATCGCCGTCGGGCCACCCTTGATGACGGCGCTGATCGTGGGCTTCGGCGCGGCCGGGACCCTCGGCCTGCTGGTGCCCTCGGTGCTGGTCGGCGCGCTCCTGCTGGCCGCGCTACCGATGTTCACGCGCGAGGTCACGGCGCCGCGTGTGCTCCGGGCTCGCAAGGACGGCGCCAGCATGCCGGGCGCCATGGCCTTGCTCATCCTGGTGGTGAGCGTCCGCGCCTGGGCGTCGCTCGGCTTCACGACCTTCGTGCCGTTCTACTACGTCGACACGCTCAAGGCCGATCCGCGCCTCGTCGGGGTGCTGCTCTTCGTGTTCCTGGGCGCCGGCGCGCTCGGCACGGTCGTCGCCGGCCCCATCGCCGACCGGGTGGGGCCGCGGCCGTTCATGACGTGGGTGCTCCTGGCCGCCCTGCCGTTCGGCGTGCTGTTCCTGCTCTCGAGCGGGCTGTTGGCGTTCGTCATGCTCGGGATGTTCGGCGCGATCTTGACGTCGAGCTTCTCGGTCTCGGTCGTGCTGGGCCAGGCCTACCTGCCGCGCCACGCCGGAATGGCGTCGGGCCTCATCGTCGGCTTCGCCATCGGGCTCGGAGGAGCCGGCGTCACCGTGCTCGGACGGGTCGCCGACCACTGGGGGGTGCCGACCGCGCTCTGGATCAGCGCGCTGATGCCGCTGGCCGCCTTCGTGCTCACGCGCCTGCTGCCGGCGCCCCGCGACGTCGCCGCGTGAACGAGCGGCTGCCGTTCCAGGACGGTGAGCAGGTCCTGCTCATCGATCAGCGCGGCAAGCGCCACCTGATCTTCCTGCGCAAGTCGGAGACGTTCCACTCCGACCGCGGATGGATCCCCCACGACGCGGTGATCGGCCAGCCGGAGGGCTCGTGGGTGCGCTCGTCGATGGGGCTACGCTACCTGGCCTTGCGGCCCACGCTGGCCGAATTCGTGCTCGAGATGCCCCGGGGCGCCCAGGTCATCTATCCCAAGGACCTGGCGATGATCCTGTTCTGGGCCGACGTGTATCCGGGCTGCCGCGTGCTCGAGGCGGGCACCGGCTCCGGCGCGCTCACGCTCGCGTTGCTGCGGGCCGTCGGACCCGAGGGCCGGGTGATCACCTACGAGCAGCGCGACGAGTTTGCGCGCCGCGCGCTCGCCAACATTCACATGCGGGTGGGCGAGGTGACCAATCTCACGGTACGGCTCAGCCCCGTCGAGGAAGGCCTCGCCGACGAGGAGCCGGTGGACCGCGTCGTCCTGGACCTGCCGGAGCCGTGGAAGCTGACCGAGGCCATCGCCCGTGTGCTCCGGCCCGGCGGCATCCTGCTGTCCTACGTACCGACGATCATCCAGTCGCACCAGACGACCGAGGCCCTGCACCGCGAGCGCGCCTGGGCCCTGGTGGAGACCTTCGAGACACTCGTGCGGCCGTGGAACATCGACGGGACCTCGGTGCGGCCGTTCCACCGCATGGTCGCCCACACCGGATTCATCACGGTCGCCCGCCGGGTTGTCCCCGAAGAGGGGCCTCCCGGCGCGCCCCGGCTGCCGCTGCCCGACCGTGACGAGTAGGTGAGCCGGGGCTGAAGGAGCCGCGATGATCACGTTCATGCGCCGCTATCGCAGGGGCCTGCAGGTGGGCCTGCTGGTCGTCATCGCCGCCTTCGTGGCCTCGCTGTTCGTGTTCGGCTCGAGCGGCTTCGACAAGGGCGGCGTTCGCGGCGACACCGTGGCCACGGTCAACGGCGAGACGATCTCCCAGAAGCAATACCAGGAGCGCCTCGACATCTACATCGAGATGCTCTCCCGGAACAACAAGGGCCGCCTGAGCGCGGAGATGGTCGAAACCCTCGGCCTGCCCCAGCGTGTCCTCGACGAACTGGTCACCGAGGTGGCGGTGGAGCAGCGCGCCCACGCCGAAGGCCTGGCCCTGAGCGACGAGGAATTCAACGCGGCCGTGCACGCGATGCGCGAGTTCCAGGACAGCGGCCGTTTCTCGATCGACCGGTACCGCCGGTTCCTGCAGGCCCGGGGCGTCGAGGGCGAGCGCGACCTGCGCCGCTTCCTGACGCTGCGCAAGCTGCAGCGGCTGATCGTGGGCGGCGTGCGGGTCACCGACTCCGAGCTCGAGCACGCGTGGGCCCTGCGCCGCGAGGAGGTGCGCGCGTCGTGGGCGCTGGTCGAGCTGACGCCGCTGGTGGCGGCCGCCACCGCTGGCGACGAGGAGATCGCCGAGTACCTCAAGACGCACGGCGACGAGTTCAAGCAGCCGGAGCGGCGCAAGGTCCAGTACGTGACGCTGGTGACCAAGGACTTCACTCCCAAGGTGAGCGACGCCCAGGTCGAGAAGTACTACACCGAGCACATCAAGGAATTCGAGACGCCGCGCGAGCTCCACGCCAGCCACGTCCTCGCCCGCGTGGGCGAGACGGGGGGCAGCGAGGCCGAGGACCGCGCGCGCGAGAAGATCGCCGGCGTGATCAAGCGCGCGAAGGCCGGCGAGGATTTCTCCAAGCTCGCCCGCGAAGTCTCCGAGGACCCCGGCTCCAAGGACCGGGGGGGCGATCTCGGCTGGGTGGGGGCGGGGACCCTGGTGCCGCAGTTCGAGCAGGCGCTGTTCGCGCTCAAGAAGGGCGAGGTGACGGCCGAGCCGGTGCGCACCCCGTTCGGGTTCCACGCCATCAAGGTGAGCGACGTCCGCGAGGCAGCCCGCAAGCCGCTGAAGGAGGTCGCGGCCCAGATTCGCGATCGCCTCGGAGCCGAGGGCGCTGACGGCGCCGCCAAGGCGAAGGCCGAGGAGGTCCGTCCCGCGCTGCAGGGGGCCGGCGACTTCATGGCCGAGGCCCGCAAGCTCGGTTTCACGCCGATCGAGACGACGATGGCGAAGCTCGGTCGGCCGCCCGTGGCGCCGGGCATGCCGGCCACCGACACGCTCGAGGACGCGGCGTTCGGCCTCGCCGTCGGCGGCGTCACCCCGCCGGTCAACACCCCCGCCGGCTGGGTCGTCCTCAAGGTCGTCCAGGTCATCCCACCCGGTGTGCCGCCGCTGGCTGAGGTCCGCGACCGAGTGATCGCGGCCGTGAAGCGCGGCAAAGCCGAGACCGTTGCCGCCAACCGCGTCAAGCAGCTGGCCGACGACGCGAAGGGGGGCGACCTGGCGGCCGCCGCCAAGAAGGCCGGCGCCACGCTCGGTGAAGCGCCGCGCTTCTCGCGCGCCAAGCCCGCCGAAAAGCTGCCTGCCGACGTCCAGCTCGCCGCGCTGCAGACGCCAGCCGGCGAGCTGAGCGCCCCGGTCCGCACACCGCAGGGCTACTATCTCGTGAAGGTCCTCGAGCGGGCGCCGGCCGGTCCGCTGGATGCCGGCGAGCGCGAGAAGCTCCGGGGCGAGCTGATGAACCAGAAGCAGAGCCAGACGTGGGAGCGATGGGTGCTGGCCGCCCGCGGCGATGCCAAGATCGAGATGCTCGGGCAGCCCCGGCCGAGGCGCGGCTGATGCGCTCGTCCTTCTACGAAGGCAACCGGCGGTTTCGTGTCGGCCCCGCGGCCAGGCCGACGCCGGGGCCCGGCGAGACGCTGCTCCGGGTGCGGCGCGTGGGCATCTGCGGGACAGACCTGCACATCTTCCAGGGGCACCTCGATCATCGCATCCCGCGCGGCGGCGTCATCGGCCACGAGACGCTGGCCGAGATCGCCGAGGCGCCATCGGCGTCCGGCTTCGGTTCCGGCGAGCGCGTGGTCGTGGAGCCGCTGCGCACGTGTGGGGCCTGTCGCGCGTGCCGCATGGGCGCGGCCTACCTGTGCTATCGCCTCCGGGTGCTGGGCGTCGAGGAGCCGGGCGGGATGCAGGACTACTGGGCGGTGCCGACCGACCGGCTGTTGCGCGTGCCGACCACCCTGAGCGACGACGAAGCCGCCGTGATCGAGCCGCTGGCGGTCGCCACTCACGACGTCCGACGCGCCGAGGTGAAGCCGGGCGACGCCGTGCTGGTCTTCGGGGGCGGTCCGATCGGCGCCCTCATCGCGATGGTGGCTCGCCACCGGGGTGCCCGGGTCGTGGTGGCCGAGGTGAACCCGTTTCGCGTCGAGATGCTCGGCAAGCTCGGACTCGACGTGGTCGGACCCGGCCGCGACCTCAAGGCGTTCGTGGACGAGTGGACCGGCGGCGACGGCGCTGACGTGGTGTTCGAGGTCACCGGGAATCCGGCCGCGGTGAAGGCGATGACGGATCTCGTACGCGTGTGGGGCACGATCAGCATGGTGGCCATCCATGGCGAGCCGCTCCCCGTCGATCTCTACCGCTTCTTCGCCCGCGAGCTCACCATGCACGGCAGCCGTCTCTACTCGCGCGGCGACTGGGAAGAGGCGATCCGCCTCGCCGCCGCCGGCGCCGTCACCCTGGCTCCCCTCGTGAGCCGCAAGATCCCCCTGGAATCACTCCAGCAGGGCATGGAGGAAGCCCTCCGCGGCGGCCCCGTCATGAAAGTCCTGATCGACCTGACCACTGAGTAGCGCTTCACGCTTCGAGCGCCGGCTTTGCCGGCGCAATCCTGTTCTTGGTCTTGGTCTGGGGGGAGGCAGGCCGAGCGCGGGCCGCGAGGCCCGCGCCGGCCGTCGGAAGGGGGGGCAAAGCCCCCTTCCGAGCTACCTCGAACCGAGCGGCGTGAACGTCAGGTCCATCGTCACGCTGTCACCCTTCTTGATCTGGCGCAGCGCTTCGGGCGCGACCTTGACCTCGAAGGAATCGCGGTCGGTCTTGATCTTCACCTCGCCGCTGCGATCGACGTCGGTGATCGTTCCGTGGATCGTCTGGCGCACGCCGACCGGCACGGACGTCGCCGGGGCCTGCGTCACGACGGTCGTCGTCGGTGCCGGTGTCACCACGGTCGCCGAGGGCGCGGGGGTCACGACCGCGCCCGAGGGGCTGAGGGCGACGTACTGGCCGCCCCGCAGCGTCACGGCCTCGCCGGACTGGATCACGACGCGCTGACCCGGCACCAGCGCGGTGAACGGCGCCGGCTGGTTCTCCACGACCAGCACCGTGGCAGGCGTCACGCGATACATGCGTCCGTCGTCGAGCAGCACGACCCTGGACTGTGGATCGACGCGAACGACGGTGCCACTCTCGATCGCTTGCGCCGTGGCGAAGGTGGCCGTCCCCAGCAGCAGGGCGGCCGCGACCATTCCGATTGCTGAGCGCATTGGAGTCCTCCCTGTTCGCGCGAGATGTCGCGCGACCCAGGGCCCATTGAGGAGCAAGGCCCCTGCCAGCGGTGGAAGGGGAGGATTGTAAATTCGCGAGCGGGGCGGCTAGTGGCGGACCGGGGTATCCGAAGGACGGAGCGGCCGGCCCGGGCCGAGCCGGCGCGTGGCCCAGGCCGGGCGCAGACGCGGGAAGCGGACACGGGCGAACGCGCGCAGACGGCTGATGTCGTCGAACATCGAGTAGGTCACCGGCGTCACCACCAGCGTCACGATCAGGCACAGCGCCTGGCCGCCGACGACCACGAGGGCGAGCGAGGCCCGGGAGGCCGCGCCGTCGCCGCGGCCGAGGGCGACGGGCAGCATGCCGGCGATGATGGCCAGCGTGGTCATGAGGATCGGGCGCAGCCGCGCCCGGTCGGCCTGCATCTGCGCCGCGTGGCGCGGCAGGCCGCGCGCGCGCAGCACGTTGGTGTAGTCGACCTGGAGGATGGCGTTCTTCTTCACGACGCCCATCAGCAGGAACAGGCCCATGATCGAGTAGATGTTCAGGGTCGCGGTCGGGATCCCCATCCCGTACGCCACCTTGAGCGTGAACAGGCCGAACGGGACGGCCAGGAACATCGAGACCATGATCGTGACCGGGTGGATGAACGACTCGAACTGCGCGGCCAGCACGATGTAGATGAACGCCAGCGAGAGGGCCAGGGCGATCAGGAAGTTCTGGATCGCCTCCTGCAGCAGCTTGCCGCGCCCGGAGGTGACGATGCCGTACTCGGGCGGCATCTGCTGCTTGCGCACGACGGCGTACGCCTCGCGGAAGGAGTCGGCCAGCGGCAGCTCGTAGAGGTTCGAGATGATCGTGATGGAGCGCTCCTGGGCCAGGCGCTCGATCTGGCCGGGACTGGTGCCGTGCTGCAGCGTGGCCAGGTTGGACAGCTTCACGAGGCCGTCGCGGGCCGGGACGTAGAGCTGGGCCAGCGTGTCCGGGCGCGCCCGGAAGTCCTCCTTGAGGCGCAGGCGGACGTCGTACTGCTCGCCCAGCTCGCGGAAGAAGCCGACCTTCTCGCCGCCGACCATCGTGCGCAGCGTCGAGGCGACGGCGTCGACGCGCACGCCGAGGTCCGCGGCCTTCTGGCGCTCGACCTGCACCTGCACCTCGGGCTGCCGGTAGGCCTGGGCGGTGTCGATGTCGACGAACCCCGGCTTGGCGGCCAGCTCGCGGATGACCGCCTTGGCGTAGTGCTCGAGGCGGTCGAGGTCCGGCCCGCGCAGCGTGAGGTTGAACGGCGTCTGCCGGAAACCGCCGCCGCTGATGAGGTTGATCTGCTGCACGCTCACCCGGGTGCCGGGGAACGCGGCCAGGCGCTCGCGGACGTCCTGCTTGATCGCGTTCTGGCTGCGTTGCCGCCGGCTGATGTGCGTGAGCCCGACGTAGATCGAAATGTCGGTGACGTTGGACTGGAACTGACCCCTCACGCCCGCGGTCGAGAACAGCGTGACGACCTCCGGGATCGCCTGGATGGCCGCCTCCATCCGCGCGACGATCTCGCCGGTACGCTCCAGCGACGAGCCGGGCGGCGCCTCGGCGACCACCTCGAACTCGCTCATGTCGTCGTCCACGACGAACTCCAGACGCGAGTTGGAGAGCAGGAACCATCCCCACACGAGGATGGCGATCGAGATCAGCACCACCACCCACCGGTGGCGCAGGCACCAGCCGAGCAGGCCCTCGTAGGCCTCCTCCACCGCGTGATAGAACCCCGAGGCCCTGGCGTCGTGGGCGGCGTGACCGCCGTGGCCGGCGACGGGCGACCCAGCGGGGGACGCCGGCCCGCGCGCCGAGGCCTGGAAGATGCGGGCGGCCAGCATCGGGGTCAGCGTGAAGGCCACCAGCAGCGAGACCATGATCGCGAACGTCGCGGTGAGGCCGAACGAGTTCCAGAACTTGCCGACCAGACCGCCCATGAACGCCACCGGCAGGAAGATGACGACGAGCGAGATGGTGGTGGCCGTCACCGCCAGCGCGATCTCGCGGGTGCCCACGATGGCCGCCTCGAACGGCGACCGCCCCTCCTCCTCGGTGTGCCGGAAGATGTTCTCCAGCACGATGATCGCGTCGTCGATCACGATCCCGGTCGACAGCGACAGCCCCAGCATCGTCAGGTTGTTGAGCGTGAAGCCGGCCGCCCGCATGGCCACGAACGTGGCCACGATCGACGTGGGAATCGCCAGCGCGGCGACGAACGCCGGCCGCAGCTTCCTCACCGAGCCGAAGAAGACCATGGTGACGACGATGGCGACGGCCGTCACCGTGAGCAGCCGCTCGGCGTCCCCCATCACGAAGGTGACCGCCACCGCGCCGGCGATGGCGGCGATGGCCAGCCCCTCCCACAGCACGAGGTTGCCGATGAACACCGCCACGATGAGGCTGGCCAGCAGGCCACCCAGCAGCAGGTGGTCCTGCACCTCGTGAAACGAGCGCTTGATGAACCGCGAGAGATCGCGGACGACGTCGAACTTGATGTCCTGCGGCAGGCCCCTCTGGATCTCGGCCAGCTTGGCCTTCAGCCGGTCGACCACCGCCACCGTGTTGGTGCCCGACTGCTTGCGGATGACGAGCGACACGGCGTTGCGCCCGTTGAGTCGGGCCAGCGTGCGCGGCTCCTCCTCGGCGTCCGCCACCGCCGCCACGTCGCGGACGCGGACGGGCCCGCTCTGGCGGTCGGCGACGATGAGGTCCTCGAAGCCGGCCGGCGTCTCGATCCGGCCCAGCGTCCGCACGCCCTCCTCGCGGCTGCCGCCGGTCAGCCGGCCCCCCGGGATCTCGACGTTCTGCCGGGCCAGCGCGTCCTTGAGCTGCTGGATCGACAGCCCGTGGGCGTTGAGCCGGTTCGGATCGGCCAGGATCTGGATCTCGCGCTTGCGGGCGCCGATCAGCGTGATGGCACCGACGTCCTTCACGGTCTCGAGCTGTCGCTTGATGCGCTTGTCGGCGATCTCGGTGATCTCGCGGGCGGAGCGCTGACCGGAGACGACCACCGCCAGCACCGGGGAGGAGTCCGGATCGACCTTCTCGATGATGGGCGACTCGGTGCCGGCCGGCAGGCTGCTCAGGATCGTGCCGACCTTCTCGCGCACGTCGTTGGCGGCCTCCTGGACGTTGCGCTCCAGGATGAAGGTCGCGAACACCTGCGACTGCCCCTCGATCGTACTCGAGCGCAGCTCGTCGAGGCCGGCGATCGTGTTGACGACTTCCTCGATCGGCTTGGTGATCTGGCTCTCGATTTCCTCGGGCGACGCCCCCGGCAGCCGCGTGGTGATGGTGATGGTGGGCAGGTCGACCTTGGGGAAGATGTCGACCCCGAGCTGCGCGAACGACGCCAGCCCGAGCACGACCAGCGACGTCAGGAGCATCGTCGTGAACACCGGCCGCCGGACGAAGACCTCCAGCATCGGCTACGCGCCCGTCACTGGCGGGCCGGCGCCAGCTCCACGGGGGCGCCGTTGAACAGGGCGGTGAGGTTGGTGACGGCGACGGAGTCGCCGGCCTTGACGCCCTCGGGGATCTCTACCCACGTCCCCTGCCGCGCGCCCGGCTTCACGAGGCGCTCGACCGCCTTGCCGTCCGCCACGACGAAGACCTTGGTGATGCCGGCGATCGAGGTGACGGCCTCGCTCGGCACGAAGACCGCCGCCGGATCCTGGCGGACGAGGACGGCGCCCTTGGCGAAGAATCCGGGCCGGAGCGCGCCGTCGCCGTTGGGGACTCGCGCCTCGAGAGTCAGCGCCCGCGTGGTCACGTCGACGGCGGGGGCGACCCGCGTGATCGTTCCGGTGAACACCCGCTCGCCGAAGGCCTCCACGCTGAGCCGCAGATTCTGGCCGATCTTGAGGTCGGGCGCCTGCCTCTCGGGGACGGTCCCCACGTACTTGAGCGGGTTGGCCACCACGA
>Ga0075423_10007034_pt1 | contig 10597 bp, 8 predicted proteins | sample SoiMethybrSBSTD2_FD_80114 | JGI IMG/M metagenome (GOLD analysis project Ga0075423, IMG submission 80114) | Bulk soil microbial communities from a Populus tree surrounding site in Tennessee, USA - Soil MetaG P. TD hybrid SBSTD2 | ecosystem: Environmental > Terrestrial > Soil > Tree plantation...
GTAGCTATCAGGACGCGAGAAGTACACGTGTTCGAAGATGCACTGGGACTGGCGGGCTGGACCGAACGGCTTGATCGACTTGACTCCCGTTTTGCTGATAATGACGACCTCACCTGGCTCGACGTCACGGACGTAGGCCGCGCCAATCAGATCGAGGGCGCACGTCTCAGAACAGACCACCCAGGCATCTCGCAGCCTGCCCAACGCCAGCGGGCGGAATCCGTGGGGGTCGCGGACGCCGATCACGCGATCTCGCGACATCATCACAAACGAGAATGCGCCGCGCACCTGCGAAACGGCGTCAACGACGGCGGCCTCCACTCCCTCCTCACGAGACCTGGCAAAGAGGTGGACGACGACTTCCGTGTCGCTGTTCGTCTGGAAAATGGCGCCGGTGCGTACGAGGGCGTCCCGCAGTTCTCCGGCATTCACCAGGTTGCCGTTGTGACACACCGCAAGCTGACCATGGACGCTGTCAACCAGGATCGGATGCGCGTTGGCAACGAGACTTTCTCCAGCGGTCGAGTAGCGGACGTGCCCAATAGCGAGGGATCCGGGAAGCTTCGACAGCGCGTCGCTGTTGAAAACTTCGTTCACATATCCCATCGCCTTGTGGTGGCGGACCACCGTCCCATCCGACGCGGCAATGCCGGCGCTCTCCTGGCCGCGATGCTGAAGCGCATAGAGGCCGAGGTACGTGAGGTTTGAGGCCTCCGGGTGACCGAAGATCCCGAACACGCCGCATTCTTCCCTGAACTTGTCCATCGCTGGCCGTGGTTCGAGCGCTGGGCTCTGAGGCTTATAAGTGTACGGTTTCACGCAATAGCTCGCGCGGGCTCGAAATACCGTTCGATGGCCGTATTCCACGTTTGCTCAACGTCAGCGAGCGACTCGTCAATGACGCTTCGGCCATCAATCGTCAGCTGAATGCGGGTTCCCCGCACGACGCCAATTCTCCTGATCGGAACGCTGTGCCGTGCGGCGAGTTCGAGCAACCGCACCTCAGCAGCCGGCGCAACAGACACGACAACACGCGATGCGGATTCGGAAAACAACGTCGTCATGTCGGAAAACGTCTTCGTGCCAACTGAGGCGACCGCGGGCACATCAACTTGCACGCCGAAACCGGTCCCGATGCAGCACTCCGCAAGCGTAATGGCAAACCCGCCTTCGGCACAGTCATGCGCGGACCGAATCACGCCAACTGACGCACCCTCGACCAGCACGCGATGAAGCGCCGCCTCCCGGTTCACATCGAGCTCCGGCGGAACGCCGCGGATGACGCCGTGCACCACCTTAAGGTACTCACTGCCGCCGAGCTCGTCGTACGTCTCGCCGAGCAGCACCACGAAGTCGCCCTGCGACGTAAAACCGCGACGCACAACAGTCCGGGCGTCGTCGATGACGCCAACCACGCCAAGGACCGGCGTCGGCAGGACCGCGCGTCCATCTGTCTCGTTGTACAGACTCACATTCCCACCGGTGATCGGGATGTCGAGCGCGCGGCACGCTGCCCCCATCCCCTCCACCGCGCGCCCAAACTGCCACATGATTTCGGGCTTCTCAGGATTGCCGAAATTGAGACAGTTGGTCGCGCCAATCGGCAGCGCTCCCGCACACGCCACGTTGCGTGCGGCTTCGGCTACCGCCAACTGCGCACCGCGATATGGATCGAGGTAGACGAACCGGCCATTGCAGTCGACCGACATCGCGAGCGCACGTGATGTGCCCTTGACCCGCACGACGCCGGCACCCAATCCCGGCAGCACTAGCGTGTTGGTGCGCACCATATGGTCGTACTGTCGGTATGCCCATCGTTTGCTCGCAACCGTCGGAGAGGCGAGCAGTCGCCAGAACGCGTCGCCAGCCGCTGGAGGTTTGCCAAGCGAATCAAACGAAAGCTGCTGCGCCTCTTTGATGTAGGCCGGCTCCGCCATCGGACGCCGGTAGAGCGGCGCGTCGTCGGTCAACGACCGATTCGGAATCTCTGCGACGACGTCACCTCGATTTCGGACGCGCAGCTTGCCGTCAGTGGTCACTTCGCCGACGCGCACCGCATGCAGGTCCCACTTTTCGAAAATGCGTTCGACCTCGGCTTCGCGTCCCCGTTTGACGACCATCAGCATCCGTTCCTGCGATTCGGAAAGCATGATTTCGTACGGTGTCATGCCCGTTTCGCGCTGTGGAACCAGAGAGACGTCGATGTCAACACCGGCGGCTCCGCGCGACCCCATTTCGCACGTTGAGCACGTCAACCCAGCTGCCCCCATATCCTGGATGCCTACGAGCGCGTCGCTCTTCATCACCTCGAGACAGGCCTCGAGGAGCAGCTTCTCCATGAATGGGTCACCGACCTGCACCGCGGGACGCTTCTCCGCCGACTTGTCGTCGAACTCCGCCGACGCCATCGTCGCCCCATGGATGCCGTCGCGTCCGGTCTTGGCCCCCACGTAATACACAGGGTTTCCGGCGCCGGAGGCGACTCCTTTGATGATCTCGCCGTGCTCGGCGATGCCAAGGCAGAACACATTGACAAGCGGATTGCCGGAATAGGTCTCGTCGAACGCGATCTCGCCGCCAACGGTCGGAATGCCGATGCTGTTCCCGTAACCTGCGATGCCCGCCACAACTCCGGCAAACGTCCGACGGACGAGCGGGTCGTCGAGCGGGCCGAATCGAAGTGAATTGAGAAGTGCGATGGGCCGCGCTCCCATCGTGAAGATGTCGCGGATGATGCCGCCGACGCCCGTCGCCGCGCCCTGGTACGGTTCGATGAACGAAGGATGGTTGTGCGATTCGATCTTGAAAACGGCCGCAAGACCGTCACCGATGTCCACGGCGCCTGCGTTCTCACCCGGCCCTTGAAGCACGCGCGGTCCGGTCGTCGGCAGGGTCTTGAGGTGCACGCGAGAGCTCTTGTAACTGCAGTGCTCCGACCACATCACCGAGAAGATGCCAAGTTCGGTGAGCGTCGGTTCGCGTTTCAGCGCGTCAACAATCCGTTGGTATTCCTCGGGGGTAAGGCCGTGACGTTCGAGAACGTCGCCGCTGATATTCATCGCGCCACAGCGACCGCCTTCGCCGGGTTCGAGAAAGCGCCTTCACTCACTGCCTTTACGACGGACTCAAAGAGGATCAGACCGTCCGCGCTGCCAAGCGCCATCTCGCAGGCGCGCTCGGGATGCGGCATCAAGCCAACGACGTTCCGCTGTTCGCTGCAAAGACCGGCGATGTTGGCGACCGATCCATTGGGGTTTGCGTCGTCTGTTGCGACACCCCCCGCGTTTGTGTAACGAAAAACCACCTGGCGGTTTCGCTCGAGGCGAGCAACAACGTCCGGTTCTGCGTAGTAATTGCCCTCGCCGTGAGCAATTGGGATGCGAAGGACCTGTCCCGTAATACAGGCTGCAGTGAATGGCGTATCCGTCTGTTCGACTTTGATCAATACGTGCTCGCACTGGTACTTCAAGCTTCGGTTACGCAGCATTGCGCCTGGAAGCAGGCCTGCCTCGAGCAACACCTGGAAACCATTGCAGATGCCCAGCACGGGGCCGCCCGACGCGGCGAACTTCTGCACCTGCGCCATGATGGGCGAAAAGCGCGCGATAGCGCCGGTCCGCAGGTAGTCGCCGTGCGCAAAACCGCCTGGGAGGATGACTACATCGGCGCCTTTGAGGCTGGTCTCCTTGTGCCAAATGTACTCGGCCTGCTGGCCGAGGACGTGTTGCGCTGCGTAATGCGCGTCGTGATCGCAATTGGATCCTGGAAAAACGACGACGGCGAACTTCATGCGATGACCTCGTCGGCGATCTCGATCCGATAGCTTTCGATTACGGGATTCGACAGCAGCTTGTCTGCCGCCTCCGCTGCGAGTTTGCGCGCTTCCTCGGGCCGACGCGCCTCGATCTCGAGCTCGAAATATTTCCCCTGGCGAACGTCCTTGACGGCGGAATATCCGAGAGTGTGAAGAGCGTCGGTGACGGTTTTTCCCTGGGGATCGAAAACAGATGGTTTGAGAGTGACAAACACACGCGCTCGCATTTAACCCGGCCTCCCGGCGGGCCGGCTGACGCCGGCTCCGACAACTTCTGGGTGCTCCTGAAAAACGCGTTCAAAGATGCGGTCCACGTGCTTCAGCTGCTCATCGAGATCGAAGGCACGTTCGATGTCCGCGCGCGAAAGGACTCGTGTCACGTCCGCATCCGCCAGCAGCAGATCTTTGAAATCTCGATTCTCGTGAAGGGCACGCATCGCATTGCGCTGCACCCATTCGTACGACTGTTCGCGTGAAATACCGCGGCGTGCCAATTCCAGCAGCACCGTTCCTGAAAACACCACGCCGCGCGAGCGCTCGAGGTTTTCCTTCATGCGCTGCGGATAGACGACCATCCCGCTCACGATGCGGGTGAAACGTTGGATCATGTGGTCGAGGACGATAAAGCTGTCGGGAACAATGACGCGCTCGACCGAGGAATGCGAGATGTCGCGCTCGTGCCAGAGCGCGTTGTTCTCGAATGCGGCGCCCGCGTTCGCCCGTAACAGTCGCGCCAGCCCCACGATCTGTTCGCAGCCTATCGGGTTCCGTTTGTGCGGCATCGCGGAGGAACCCTTCTGGCCCTTCGCAAACGGTTCTTCGACCTCGCCAATCTCGGTCTTCTGGAGACCGCGAATTTCGAGCGCGCATTTCTCGAGGGTCGAACCGGTAATAGCCAGCGCCGACAACAGCTCGGCGTGGCGATCACGTTGAATCACCTGCGATGCGACCGGGGCCGGCTGAAGACCCAACGCTCGACAGACGTCCGCTTCAATTGAGGGTGGGAGGTGCGCAAACGTGCCGACGGCCCCGGACAGCTTGCCGACGGAGATCACTTCGCGGGCCCGTTCAATGCGCGCGACATCACGAGCGAGTTCCGCATGCCAGAGCGCCAACTTCAGACCGAAGGTCATCGGCTCGGCATGCACGCCGTGCGTGCGACCGATCATCGGTGTCCGCCGATGCTCTTCGGCCCGCATTCGAACGGCCTCCATCAAGCCGCTCAGATCCTTCAGGATGACATCGCACGCTTCGCGCATTTGGAGGGCCTGCGCCGTGTCAATGACGTCGGATGACGTGAGTCCGAAATGAAGCCAGCGTGCGGATGGACCAACACGCTCGGCGACGGCGGTCGTGAACGCGATGACGTCGTGCTGCGTGACCTGCTCAATCTCCTCGATGCGTTCGATGCCGAAAGCGGCGCGGGCACGAATCTCGCGCGCCGCCTCTTCGGGCACGATCCCGGCACGGGCCATCGCATCGACCGCGGCCAACTCGACCTGCAACCAGGTCTCGTACTTCCGCTGGTCGCTCCAGATGCGACCCATTTCCGGGTTCGTGTACCTCGATATCATCCCAGCGACAGTCGCTCCGGTGGAATGCTCAGCCCGTTCACGGCGCCGAGGACAGTCGCCGCAAGGGCGCCGTCCTTCAGCAGGTCCCGCGCGACGCGCTGCACGTCCTCCTGCGTAACCCGTTCGACGCCTTCCAGCGTTTCGTCAAGTCCGAATTGCCGATCGAAGTAGATCTCCTGGCGCGCCAGGTGCGACATCCGGCTCGATGTGCTCTCGAGATTCAGCATGAGGCTGCCTTTCAGGTGGTCCTTCGCGCGTCGCAACTCCGCCTCGGGCAACATCTCTTCTTTAATCCGCTTCAATTCGACGACAACCACGTCGATGAGCTCGCCAATCGCGGTATTGGCGCAGCCGGCATAAATCGTCATGGAACCAGCATCGCGATACGCGCTGAGGCCGCTGAATACCGCATAAGCGAGACCCCGCTTCTCACGAACGTTCTGAAAGAGCCGCGAGCTCATTGATCCGCCAAGCACCGTGTTGAGCACATAGCTCGAATACCGGTCCTCGTGATCCTGCTGATAACTGCTCGTTCCGAGACAGACGTGACTCTGTTCCAACTCTTTGTTGCGAATGACGATGCGCGGCTCGACCCGCGGCGGGACCTGCGAGACCTCGGTGCTGTCATTGGAGAGAGTGCCGAAAGCGGCCTCTACCAGCCCGCGGACCTGCTGATGGTCGATGTTGCCGACCGCGGCAATGATCATGTTCGGTGCCGTGTAGACACTATCGAAGTAGGTACGCAGCCCCTTCTTTGTGAGCGCTCCTACCGTTTCTGGCGTGCCAAGAATTGGACGGCCGAGCGGGTGATCTACCCAGAAGTTTTCGGTGAACAACTCGTGCACCAGATCGTCGGGCGTGTCCTCGACCATCTTTATTTCTTCGAGAACGACCTTCTTTTCCCGCTGGATGTCCTCTTCGGTAAATGCGGGGCGACGGACGATGTCCGAGAGCACATCGACCGCTAGGGGCAGGTGCTCGTCGAGCACTTTGATGTAATAGCTGGCGTACTCCTTGGCGGTGAATGCATCCATTTGGCCGCCGATTGAATCGATCGTCTGAGCGATATCCTCGGCACTCCGCGTGGCCGTGCCCTTGAAGAGCATGTGCTCGACAAAATGGGCGATGCCGCTTTGCGGCTGTGGCTCATGACGCGAACCGCGCGCCAGCCAAACCCCGATGCTGACCGACCGCACGTGCGGCATCCGCTCGGTAAGAAGCCGGAGGCCATTGGGAAGCACGTCGCGGACAATGAGTGGTTGTGTCACGGTTGCGTGGGAGTCGAGGTCAGCGTCGATCAGCGCTTTGTGGCCATGCCGCAAATCGTTGACAGACAGGGAATTAGAAGAACACGTGCATGATAACACGCGCGTGAATTGCGCCGCAAGAAAACTGAGTCGCTTTTCGACTGGCTGCTAAAATCGATCGTTTGCATCTTGCAGGAAATGCGGCACATAGCATGAGCGCTTCATGTGTGAACGTGGCCGAGCTGGATCTTCAGGAGCTCGAGCGCGCGCTCGAAACGCGCGGCCGCGAGCGCTTCCACGCGCGGCAGCTCTACAGGTGGATTTATAAGCGCGGGGTCGTCGACTTCGATGCGATGACCGATCTCTCGAAAGACTTGCGAGCCAGGCTGGCGGCGGAGTTTGAGGTCATCACACCGCGTATAGTGACCGAGAGCCAGTCAGTCGACGGCACACGCAAGTTCGTGCTCGAGCTGGGCGACCAGCGCCGCATCGAAGCGGTGTTCATTCCCGACACTCCCGCCATGACGTTCTGTATCTCGACGCAGGTCGGCTGCGCCATGGGATGCGGTTTCTGCCTCACGGGCAAGATGGGCTTGGTGCGCAATCTGACCGCAGGAGAAATCGTCGGGCAGGTGCGCGTCCTTGCCGCAGCGACTGGAATGCTCGATCACCCGTTCAACATCGTCCTGATGGGGATGGGGGAGCCACTGCACAACTACGACAACACGATGAAGGCTCTCAGGATGCTGCACTCAGAGTATGGCCTCGCCGTGTCGCCGCGCCGCGTCACGCTCTCCACCGTCGGTATCGTTCCAGGCATGAAACGCCTGGCACAGGAAGCGCTGATGCCAAATCTGGCGGTTTCATTGCACGCCACGACCGATGACCAACGCAGCGAACTGGTCCCGCCGAATCGAAAGTATCCGCTGGCGGAGATTCTCGAGACGTGCAGGCAGTTCCCGCTGAAGAAGCGAAGTCGTATCACGTTCGAATACGTGATGCTGAAGGGTGTGAATGACACCACAGAGGATGCACAGCGCCTTGCAAGACTGCTGGCGGGAATCAAAGCCAAGGTGAACCTGATTCCGCTCAATCCCGCCCCAGGCATCCCGTACGAGCGGCCGTCCGACGCGACCGTCGACCGCTTTGCGCAGATTCTTGCTGACCGGCACCTGACGGTCTCCGTACGAAAAAGCCGAGGACAGGACATCCGCGCCGCATGTGGCCAGCTGATTGTCGAGGGCGGCACGAAGAAATCCGCCGCCCAGCAGATGGCGCTGTTAATGCGCTAAGCGTTCTGAGTGGTGACGCCCGCCAGCGGGTCGGCGCTGACGATCGTGACCGTTACCCACGAATTTCGCGGCTGCGGATTGCTGATTTGTACCTTCAGGTAGTTTCCCGTCACTACTGATGCGCCATCGTCGACCGTGAGCGCTTTCATCGCGCGGCCTACCTGATCTCGACGGAATTCGCGCGACTTGCTGGCCGCGATATCGCGCACAACACGGGCGCGGTGGCGGATTACGTTGCCGTCGACCTTCGAATCGAGCGCCGTCGCGACAGTGCCGGGTCTATCCGAGTATGGGAATACATGCGCGTAAGCGATCGGCAGCGACTCGAGCAGACGCGCCGTCGCCGCGAATTGTTCGTCGCTCTCGCCGGGAAACCCGACGATGACGTCGGTTCCGATCGCCGCGTGCGGCAGCTGCGCGTGAATGGTTTCAACGACGCGGCGAAAGTCGGCAGCGCTGTATGGCCGTCTCATGGCACGAAGGACGACGTCGGACCCGTGCTGCAGCGGCAGGTGAAAATGGGGCGCGATACGCGGTGAATGCGCGGCGACATCGATGATCGCGGGCGTGCAATCCATCGGTTCCAATGAGCTGATTCGAAACAGCACATCGTCTGGCCACTGACCCAGTGCGCTTACAAGTCTGGCCAGATCGGTCCCGTCGCCGATGTCCCGTCCGTAGGAACCGAGGTGAACGCCGGTCACAGCAATCTCGCGATAGCCTGCGTCGACGGCGCGGCCTATCTCTTGAAGTACGTCGCCGATCGGCCGCGAACGTCCTGTACCCCGCGTAGTGGGGATGATGCAGTAGCTGCACTGCTCGTCGCATCCTGTCTGAACACGCAGCGTCAGCGCGGTTCGTCCCGCAGCGCCTGGTTCGAGCGCGAAGCCGCACGGGCCGTCGCCACCGCCGAAGCGCTCTGCGGTCGTCAGTTCGCCTTCGGCCTCGAGCAGGCTCACCAGCGAGTCCTTGCCGCTATTCGCGATGACGTGCACGACGTTTGGAAGCTGCCTGACTTCCTCCGGACGTCTCGTCGCGTAGCAACCGGTGACGACTACTCTTACGTTCGGATTCGTGCGGGCGATTCTCCTGATGGTCTGCCGCGCCCCCTGATCCGCGGACGCGGTTACTGAACAGGTGTTGACTACGACCAGATCGGCGTTTTCGGGCGCCGCTGCCACGTTGCCGCGCCGCCGCAATGCCTCTTCAATCGTGAATGAATCGGCCTGATTCACCCGGCAGCCAAATGTGACGATGGCGTACTTCACGGCTTCATGCTTGAGGGGTCGCAGCGATCAGCGCCTTGCGACCGATATCGTGGCGATATTGCATCCCTTCGAAGTTGATCTTTGATACGGCGTCGTAGGCGGTGTCGATCCCGTCTCGATACGTCGCGCCGCGACCCACGACGGTGAGCACCCGGCCGCCCGCGGTGACAAGGTCTTCGTTCCGTCTCGCTGTGCCGGCATGGAAGACGACCGCATTCGGCACGGCAGAGGCAGCTTCGATGCCCGAGATGATCTTCCCCATTTCGACGTGCTCCGGGTACCCGCCTGCCGCAAGCACGACGCCGACGTGAACGTCGGTGCTGAACCGCGCACGCCGCGAGGGGAGCGCGCCGTTGGCCGCGCACACCAGCAATGAGGAGAGGTCCTCGTCGAGCATCGGCAGTATTACCTGTGCCTCCGGGTCACCGAAGCGAACGTTGAACTCGACGACCTTCGGTCCGTCGCCGGTCAGCATCAACCCTACATAGAGGAATCCGCGATACGGATGTCCTTCGCGAACCATTCCATCGAGTACTGGTTGGACGATCGTTTCGATGATTCGCCGCTCGACGTCGGATGTGATCAAAGGACTTGGCGCGAAAGCGCCCATGCCGCCCGTGTTGGGACCGCGATCGTCGTCAAAGATCCGTTTGTGATCCTGCGCTGAGGACAGCGACATGAACGATCCGCCGTCAGCGAGAACGAAGTAAGACGCCTCCTGTCCGGAAAGAAATTCCTCGAGCACGACACGTTCACCGGAGGCGCCGAATTTAAGGCTCACCATCACGTCGCGAATCACGGCCTCTGCCGCAGTACGGTCGTCGGCGATCGAAACGCCTTTGCCTGCTGCCAGACCGTCGGCCTTGATCACTAGCGGATAACCGAATTCGCCGCGGGCGATCTCACGGAGTGCAACATCGGCCGAATCACAAATCCGAAATCGCGCAGTGGGAACGGCCTGCCGCGCCATGAAATCTTTCGCAAACGCCTTGCTCGATTCGAGTGCCGCCGCTGCGGCAGTTGGTCCGACGATCGCGTGCCGTTCCGCAGCAAATAGATCGACGACACCACGACTCAACGGAAGTTCAGGACCAACAACAGTGAGATCGACCTGCTCACGCTTCGCCACGGCGAGCAGTGTGTCAGGCCTGGTTGGATCCGCAGGAAAACAACGTGCGATCTCCGCGATTCCGGGGTTACCCGGTGCACAGATGATCGGGCCCACACCATGCTCGCGCGACAACTTCCACGCAAACGCATGCTCTCTGGCGCCAATTCCGACGACGAAGATCTTCATTACTGCCGCTGTTAACTACCTTACTGACAACAATTTAGAACGCGGAATGCGTGAAGGAGGCACGAGGAAAGGAAAGCCGGACTATTTCGTTGACGCGGCGAGGTA
>Ga0075423_10007036_pt1 | contig 10597 bp, 10 predicted proteins | sample SoiMethybrSBSTD2_FD_80114 | JGI IMG/M metagenome (GOLD analysis project Ga0075423, IMG submission 80114) | Bulk soil microbial communities from a Populus tree surrounding site in Tennessee, USA - Soil MetaG P. TD hybrid SBSTD2 | ecosystem: Environmental > Terrestrial > Soil > Tree plantation...
GACCGGGCACTCGATCGGCGGCGTGGCCGGCGGCGTTCCGCGATACCGCGCGACACGGCCGGCGTTCCACTCGCTCACCCAGATCGCGCTCTGCGAGTCGCACCACACGCGGCGTGCCCCCTGGCGCTGCGTCGGCGGTTCGATCACGGTCGCCTCGCCGGTCTCGACATTGATGTACGCGATGAAGCTGCTCGCCAGCGACGCGTAGTACACGCTGCCATCGGGGCATGTCGCGACCCCATACGGGCCCGGGCCGCGCGGCGAATCGAAGACGGTGATCACGCTGGTGCGCGGATCGAGGCGGCCGTAGACGCCGTTCTGGCCCGTGAACCAGAGCGTGCCGTTCCGATCGAACGTCGCGGTGTTCAGGTTGGCGTTGGCGCGGCCCGCTGGGAGCGAATAGCGCGTGACCGCGTGCGTCTTCGCGTCGACCTTCACGATCGCGTTGAGCCCGCCGTCGGTCACCCAGGCGTTGCCATCCGGTCCGACGATCACGCCATGCGGCGCGGAGCCACTGCCGAGCTTCGTCATCTGGTACTCGCCCGACTCGGGATCGAGCCAACCGAGCTCGCCGGTGCGCTGCGCCGTGTACCAGACGCCGCCGTCGGCGGCGGGCGCGACGTCGTGCGGCCCCTGACCCGCGCCGACGCGGAACTCAGTGATCGCGAGGGTCTGCGGCGCCTTCGGCCCCGCTGGCGTGGCGCCACCCCGCGCTGCGCTGGGATTCGCGCTCGCCTTCGGGGAGCTCGTCGTCGGCGTGATCGTCGCGACAAGGACCGGCGATGGAGCTCCGCTCGCGCGGTGGTCCGCGGTGACGGGCTGCGCGACGACGCAGGACACGAGCGCGAGGGGCGCGAGCAGCGCGAGTCGGCGCATGTCGCTGAGCCTAGACCTCCGTGTTACGATCGAATCGGGGAATACCCCCCACCCCCGGTGGGGAGGGTACCGCAGGAGGTGAGCGTTGAAGGCCGACAAGACCGAGCTCGACGCGCGGCTCGCGTCGATCGAGGGCCACATCAAGGGCATCCGGAAGATGGTCGACGAGGACACCTACTGCGTGGACGTCCTGAAGCAGACGTTCGCGATCGAGCGCGCGCTCCAGAAGTTCGAAGCCGAGCTCCTTCGCGGACACCTCTCCACGTGCGTCCCGACAGGGTTCAAGCAGGGACGGAATGAGGCGATGATCCAGGAGCTCACCGACCTCTTCGCGTTGTCCCGCAAATGACGGTCGTGCCGCAGGCGACGGCGGTCCCGCAGGCGACGAGTCTGAGCGCGAAACGTGACCTCGCGATCACGGGAATGACCTGCGCGTCGTGCGTACGTTCCGTCGAGGCGGCGCTCGCGAGCGTGCCCGGCGTCGACTCCGCGGAGGTCAACCTCGCGAACGAGCGTGCGTCCGTGCGGCTGGATCCGGCCAAGGCCGAGCTCGCCGCTCTGGTGAAGGCGGTCGAACGAGCTGGCTATGGCGCGCTCGTGATCCCCGAGGGCGAGGCGGCGCGCAACGCCGCAGTCGAGGACGAGCGCGCGCTCCGTCTGCGGTACGTGGACTCGCTGCGCCGCCGTCTCATCGTCGCGGGCGCGCTCGGCGCGCTCACCGTCCTGCTCGCGATGGGCGGCATGCTCTTCCCCACCCTCGACGACGCCGAGTGGCGGCCGTTCGCGCTCTTCCTCCTTGCGACGCCGATCCAGCTGTGGGCCGCGGCGCCCTTCTACCGCGCTGCGTGGAACGGCGCGCGCCACGGCACGAGCAACATGAACACGCTCATCGCCGTCGGGACGACCGCCGCATACGGGCTGTCCGTCGTCGCGACGTTCTTCCCGGACCTCTTCCGAGCGAACGGCCTGGATCCGCGCGCGAGCCTCTACTACGAAACGTCGAGCGCGATCATCGCGCTGGTCCTCGCGGGCCGCTTCATGGAGGCGCGCGCTCGCGCCCACACCGGCGACGCGATCCGCTCGCTCCTCGCGCTCGGTGCGAAGACGGCGCGCGTCAGGCGACCGGGTGGCGTCGAGGAGGATGTGCCGATCGAGCAGCTCAAGGTCGGTGACGTCGTGCTCGTGCGTCCCGGCGAGACGGTCCCGGTGGACGGCCTCGTGCTCGCCGGCGCGTCCAGCATCGACGAGTCGATGCTCACCGGCGAGTCGATCCCGGTCGAGAAGAAGGCCGGCGACGAGGTCACGGGCGGCACGATGAACACGACCGGTGCCCTGCGGGTGCGCACGATGCGCGTCGGATCCGACACGACCCTCGCGCAGATCGTCCGTCTCGTCGAGGACGCGCAGGCCTCGAAGGCGCCGATCCAGCGGCTCGTCGATCGCATCGCGGAGATCTTCGTGCCGATCGTGTTCGTCATTTCCGCTGTCGCCTTCGTCACCTGGTTGTTGTTTGGTCCCGAGCCGCGCCTGACGTACGCGCTCACCGCCGCGATCGCCGTCCTGATCATCGCGTGCCCGTGTGCGCTCGGGCTCGCGACGCCGACGGCGATCATGGTCGGGACCGGCCGGGGCGCGTCGCGCGGGATCCTCATCAAGAGCGCGCTCGCGCTCGAGGCCGCGCAGAAGATCGATACGGTCGCGTTCGATAAGACCGGTACGCTCACGATCGGCCGTCCCGAGGTGACCGACGTCCTCGTGTGCGCGGACTACGGCGAGGACGAAGCGCTGCGTCTCATCGCGAGCGCGGAGCTGCGCTCCGAGCACCCGCTCGCGCGTGCCGCGCTGGAAGCCGCGGCGGGCCGCGGTCTCGTGCCGAGCGAGCCGACGCGATTCGAGTCAGTCCCCGGCGCCGGCGTGCATGCGGTTGTCGACGGTCACGACGTGTACGTCGGCAATCGAGCGTTCGCGATGGCGCACGGCTTCGCAGACGTCGGTGACCTCGCGGCGCATGAGAACGCCGGGAAGACACCGCTCCTCGCGACGATCGATGGCAAGCCCCTCGCGATCCTCGCGCTCGCCGATGTGCCGCGAGCCGCGGCGCGCGAGGCGATCGCCGAGCTCAAGGCGATGGGGATGCGAACGATCCTCGTATCGGGCGACACGCGCCGGACGGCCGAGGCCGTCGCGCGGACGCTCGGCATCGACGACGTGCGGGCCGAGGTGCGTCCGGACGGGAAGGCGGCGATCGTCGAGCAGCTCCAGCGCGGCGGCGCGCGCGTCGCGATGGTCGGCGACGGCGTGAACGACGCACCGGCGCTCGCGCAGGCCGACCTTGGCATCGCGATCGGGAGCGGCACCGACGTCGCGATCGCGTCCGCGGGCATCGTCCTCGTCGGCGGAGATCCGCGCGGCGTCCCGCGCGCGCTCCGCCTCGCTCGGAAGACCGTCGGCACGATCCGCACGAATCTGTTCTGGGCGTTCTTCTACAACGTCGCGCTCATCCCGCTCGCGGCGGGTGCGTTCTACCCGCTCCTGCGGGTGCTGCTCTCGCCGATCTTCGCGGCAGGAGCGATGGCGATCTCGTCGGTCACGGTCGTCACGAACTCATTGCGCCTCCGTGGCGCGAACATCGATCGTTAAGGAGAACCGGATGACGAAGCTGCTCGACCCGATCTGCGACATGGTCGTCGACCTTGCGGAGGCGTGTGACCAGGGTCTCACGCTCGAGATGAGCGATCGCGAATACGCGTTCTGCTCACATGCATGTCTTGTGAAGTTCAGCAAGGCGCCGGCGCAGTACATCCCGAAGGTCGAGGCATGGCTCGCAGCCGGTGGCTCGGCCGCGGCGAGCGAGGGTCATCACGCGATGGCTGCGCATCCGGACGCGCAGCCGCTCATCGATAACGGGATGCGCGAGTGGTACAAGTCGTGTCGCTGTTGCCTGAGTGAGGCGTACCCCAAGGTCGTCGAGGCCCTCGACGCGGAGAAGACCTCGGCCTGAACGAAGCCGATCAGCCGCTCATCCCGCGACGCTCGCCAGCTGTCGCTCGACCCGACGCAGGAGCAGCGCGTTGCCCACCACAGTGATCGAGCTCGCGCTCATCGCGAGCGCACCGAACTCGGGCCGGAGCAGTAGACCGAAGGCCGGATAGAGCGCGCCGGCGGCGATCGGGATCGCGACCACGTTGTAGATGGCCGCCCAGAAGAGGTTCTGCCTCATCTTGCGGACGGTCGCACGCGAGAGCGCGATCGCGCCCAGGACATCGCGCGGATCGGAACGCATGAGCACGATGTCGCCGGTCTCCACCGCGACGTCCGTCCCGGCGCCGATCGCGAGTCCGAGATCCGCCTGTGCGAGCGCGGGCGCGTCGTTGATCCCATCGCCGACCATCGCGACGAACCTTCCCTCGGACTGGAGCTTCTTCACGACCTCGGCCTTGTGCTCCGGGAGGACCTCCGCAAGCACTCGGTCGATCCCAAGCTGAGCCGCGACCGCTTCCGCCGTCTGCCGATTGTCACCAGTCAGCATGGCGACCCCGATCCCCAGCGCCTTCAGACCGTCGATCGCCGCGCGCGCGCTCTGTCGCGGCATGTCCTGCACCGCGACGAGGCCCGCGACGCGGCCGTCGACGGCCACGATGGTCAGGGTCTTGCCCTCACGGAGAAGGTCGTCGAGCCTCGCCGCGAGGCCTGAGAGGTCGATGCCGCGCTCCTCGAGGAGCCGCCGCGTGCCCACGAGGACGTCGCGCCCGTCGACGCGCGCGACCACGCCGCGCCCACCAAGCGCCTCGAAATCCTCGATCTGCTCGGGAACGGCGACGCGGCGACGAGCGACCTCGTCGAGTACCGCCTTCGCGAGAGGATGGCCCGAGCGAGTCTCGGCCCCTGCTTCGAGCGCGAGAAGTGTGTCCTCATCGAATGGTGGGACGGCCACGACATCGGTGACCCGGGGCTTCCCTTCGGTGAGCGTCCCGGTCTTGTCGAAGACGATCGACTGGATCCGTGAAGCCTGCTCGAGACTCGTCGCCTCCTTGAAGAGGATGCCGTGCTTCGCCCCGATGTCCGTCGCGACCATGATCGCCGTCGGCGTCGCGAGGCCGAGCGCGTCGGGGCAGGCGATGACCACGGCGGTCACGGCGAGCGTGAGCGCGAAAAGGACGGTCTCGTGCGCGACGAGCGTCCAGTAGAGGAACGTCACGAGACCCGCGCCGACCGCAACGAGCACGAGGTAGTGCGCGGCGCGGTCCGCGAGCCGCTGCGCCGGCGGCTTCGACGCTTGCGCGGTTTCCACGAGTCTCGCGATGCGCGACAGCGTCGTGTCCGCGCCGACCTGAGTCGCCCGGAAGCGGATGGACCCGTTCTGATTGACGGTGCCGGCGATCACCGTGGCGCCGCGCTCCTTGTCGACCGGGATGGACTCCCCGGTCACCGTCGATTCATCGACGGCGGTGCGGCCGTCGAGCACTTCCCCGTCGACCGCGACGCGCTCGCCAGGCTGAAGAACGAGGACGTCGCCGACGCGCACTTCCGCGACCGAGACGCGGACGATCCGCCCATCGCGCTCGACGTTCGCCTCGCTCGGCGCGAGCTCGAGCAGCTTGCGCACCGCGTCTGACGATCCGCGCCGCGCCTTCATCTCCATCCAGTGGCCGAAGAGGAGAAAGGTCGCGAGCATGACCGACGCCTCGTAGAACGTCTCGCCGCCCGTCGTGAACGTGAGCCCGACGCTGAAGACGTAGCTCACAAGGATCCCGAGCGAGACGAGCACGCTCATGTTCAGCACACCCGAGCGGATCGACCGAACCGCACCGAAATGGAAGACGCTCGACGCCCACAGCGCCACGGGTGTGGAAAACGCGAGGAGGATCCAGTTGCGATCGATCGGTGCGGGAAGGTCCCGGCCAACGAGCAGGGCGCCGAGGGAGGAATAGGCGACGACAGGCAGGGAAAGCACGAGCGCGACCCAAAAGCGGCGACGCATGTCCGCTTCCATCTCGGCCGCCATTCGCGGATCGGACATGTCGTGGCCCATCGACGCGTGGCCGCCATGCGCGGCGGTCTTCGCGGCGGCGTGATGCATCGACTGGTGCGAGCTCACTTCGGCCTTCGGCAGCGGCACCGGATTGCGGAAGTTGCAGTCCTCGATCTGGCGCCGCAGCGTCCCCGCGTCGGTCATGCTCGCGTGCACGGTGACGCGCGCGACCTTCTGCTTCGCATCGACGTGCGCGTCGACGATGTGCGGCAGCTGCTTGATCGCCGCCACGAGATCATCACCGCAGCACGGACAGAAGACGTCATCGAGCGGGAGCGTCAGCGTCTCGGTCGGGGAGTCATCGCGCCGGTGAATGTCTTCGTGGACCACGGATCGCATCATCGCAGCCGATGGGCTGCCCGCCCATGCGAGCAGCACACGGCCGCTACGGCATGCGCGTGGGCGTGCCGGGCCCGACCTTTGACCACTTCTCGTCGATCGAGCGGCGGATGTCCTTGACCGTGACGCCTTGCTTCTCGAGCGACATGGCCTCGAGCGCGATGCCGACGCAGGTGTTGCACGCGGTCGCGTGCGGGTCGAGCACGAGCCAGCCGTCCTGTGCGAACTGCGCGACGAAGCAGGACAGGTTGTCCTCATGACCGATGCTCCCGCAGCCGCAGTAGCACGGTACGAACTGCAGGATCTGCTGGTTGCTCGCCGCGTACTCGTATGCCTGACGGACGGCAAGTGGCGCCTTCGCGACGAGGTCGGGCCAGACGCCGAGCGCGCGGTTCGCGGCGAGCGGTGAGCTCGGTCGAGCGGCCGATGGCGCCGCCGACCCGGAGGCGACGCCGGGCGTGCATGCGACCAGGAGCGCTGAACCGCCCGCGAGGAGCAGCTGCCGTCGACCGATGCGGAGCATCCGCAGGAGTCTCCAGCGACGCCGCGACGCGCGAAGGTGCCGTCGCTCCCGCTTGGCACGGGCCGAACGACCCTCCCCACGTCGTGTAATCCGACGACGCTAGGAACGAAGGGGGGCGCGTCCAATGATGTATCCCGGCGTAATGCCCGACTACATGGGCTGGATGATGCTCGGCTCCTACGTGATCTGGGCCGTCGTCATCGGGCTCGCGGTGTACTTCGGCGTCCGCGTGGTGCGGTCTCTCGACTCACGGAACAACGCGCGGTCGATCCTCGAGCAGCGTCTGGCGCGCGGCGAGATCAACGAGGAAGAGTTCAGGAGCCGCCTCGCGATCCTGAGAGGCTAGGCCCTCACACCGCGGAACCGCAGCTCGCGCAACGCCCCGCGCGCTCCGAGACGTTCGAGCCGCACGACCGGCAGCGCAGCACGCCCGTGGCGTCCGTGCGCGTGCTGCGTCGGCTCTCGTAGTCGAACGCGGCGTCCCAGCGCCTGCGTGCGCGCAGATCCTCGCGGCTCGTACCGCGCCCGAGGAAGATGCCGAGGATCGCGATCCCGATGAGGAGGAGCGCCGACCAGAAGAGATCTTCCACTACCGCCCTCCCCCGCTCGCGCGTAGCGAGCGTGCGACGGCGCGCAACAGCTCGACGTCGTCAGCCGTGCTCATGTCGAGCGCGTACGGCCGCACGTGGTCGGCGATCTGCTTCGCGATGCGCGCGCGATCTTTCGGCGCGAGCTTCCCCTCGCGCGCGACGAACTCGCGTACGAGGCGCTGCATCTCTCCGGGCAGGACGCGCGTCTCGACGACCGCGCCCGCGCCGAGCGGGGTCACGGTGCGCAGCGAGAAGTAGTCGAGCTGCGGCCGCGGCGCGCGCACGACATACGTGCCCGCCGCGATGTCACCGAGCCGCTGCGAACGTGAGCTGATGATGATCGTCAGCAACCCGAGTCCGTAGAACCCTGGAAGGAAGTCGACGATCCGCATGAGATTCCGGATGAGGACGGCGACGAATCCGGCCGGCGCGCCGTCGTCGCGGATGACGCGCAGCCCGTACATCCGCTTCCCGAGCGTCTGGCCCTGCCAGAGCCACTCAAGGAACACGAAGTAGGACCACGCGAGGAGGAACGTGAGGAGGGTCACCACGCCGAAGTACGGGTTCGCGATGAAGATCGCCGGACTGAATGTCGAGAACGCCCAGAGCGCGCCGGCGAAGATGAGCGACGCGACGATGAAGTCGACGAGCGCCGCGAACCCGCGGTTCCCGCCGCCCGCGAGGTCGTAGCGCAGGACGACGTGATCGGCCGTCTCGACCTCGAGACGGCCCAGCTGGACCGCCACGGCGCCATGGTACGTTCGCGCCGTGACGATCGACCGCTTCGTCGAAGACAGACGGGCACGCTGGGCGCGGCTCGGGCAGCTCGTCTCGAGCGCGCGCGGCCGCGTCGACCGCCTCTCCGCGGATGACGTGCTCGAGCTCGGCCGCCTATACCGCGCGACGACATCCGATCTCGCGATCGCACGCCGTGATTTCCAGCGCGACGTGGCCACGGAGCGGCTCAACGATCTCGTCGCCGCGGCGCACGCGCTCGTCTACAGCGAAGCACCAACGAGTGGTAGGCGCATCCGCCGCTTCCTGTTCAATGAGCTCCCCGCGACGGTGCGCTCGCAGCTCCCCTGGACCGGCGCGGCCTTCGCCGTCTTCCTCGTGTTCGCGATCGCGACGTACCTCATCGGGCTCGCGTTCCCGGACGTCGCGCAGCACGCCCTGCCGGGCGAGACCCGTGAGCAGCTCGCGCGCCGGCACCTCTGGACGGACATCCCCGAGGGGTTCCGGCCCATCGCGGGGCCGCTCATCATCGTGAACAACGTCCGCGTCGCGATCGTCATGTTCGCGGGCGGGATGACCGCGGGGATCCTCACGCTCTATGGCCTCGCGGGGAACGGCGCGATGCTCGGCACGATCTTCGCGGTCGTGCAGAGCTACGGCCTCGCCGGCGGCCTCCTCGCGTTCATCGTCGCGCACGGCGTGCTCGAGCTGTCGGCGATCTTCCTCTCGGGTGGCGCGGGTCTGCGGCTCGCGTGGGCGATCCTCCGCCCCGGCGAGCGCTCGCGCCGCGACGCGATGCGCATCGGAGCGGCGCAGGCGATACGCGTGGTGATGCTCGTGATCCCGGTGCTCGGGATCGCGGGCCTCATCGAGGGATTCGTCTCACCCAGCAACGCACCAGATATCGCGAAAGCGGTCATCGGGCTCGTCACGGGCGTGCTGCTATGGGGGTACGTCGTCTTCGGGGGACGGGCTACTCGTCGACCGTCGCGCGACGCGGCGCCTGCCAGTTGAACCGCATCGCCGCAAGGCGCAGGCCCGTCGCGACGGTCGCGCCGGCGGTGGCGGCGACCGCGGGTGCCGACCCGGCAGCGGCGAGCACCACGATCACGAGCGCGCCGAGCGCCGCGGCGAGCGCGTAGATCTCGGCGCGCAGCACCACCGGGACGATCCCCGCCAAGAGATCGCGCGCCACGCCACCGCCGATCGCGGTGAGCACGCCGAGGAAGATCGCGGCGGTCGCGCCGAGACCCGCGTCGAGCGCCTTCGTCGTGCCCGCCGCCGCGAACAGGCCGAGGCCGAAGGCGTCGACGACGCGGATGAGCGGCTCGACGGCGCTGGCCTGCGCCGCGAAGGCGAACACGAAGAGCGCGGCCGCGACACACACCGCGGCGTAGCGCCAGTCAGCGAGCGCCGGCGGCGGCACCGCGCCGATGAGAACGTCGCGCACCACGCCACCGGCCGTGCCCGCGGCGAGCGCGAGCACGACGAAGCCGAAGATGTCGAGACCGCGGCGCGCCGCGAGCAGCGATCCGGAGAACGCGAAGACGAGCGTGCCGAGCAGGTCGAGCGCCTGCAGCAGATTCACAACAGGCGCTTCTTCAGCTCGAGGTAGCGCTGGATCGTCGCGACCGTGAGGTGCTCCGCGGCGACGTCGATCGTGTGCACGCCGCGTTGCCGGAGGATCGCGATGGCGCGGGCACGCGCGTCGCGCACCTCCTCCGCGACGACGCGCTCGAAGAGCTGCGTCGTCGTCGTCGGCACCCGCGTCGCGGTCTCGGCGAGCTGCGGGTCCGCGAGGAGACAGCAGAGCACGAGGTTGTGACCCGCGAGGCGGGTCACCGCCGCCACGAGCGCACGCGACGCCTCCTCATCGACGAGGTCGGTGAAGAGCACGACGAGCGAACGCCGTCCTGACCGCGCCCGCAGGAACTCGAACGCCGCGCGGTAGTCCGGCTCGGTCGTCGACACCTCGATGCGACGGAGCTCTTCGGTGAGACGGAGGAATTGCCGGCGCCCGCGACGCGGCGGCGCGTAGCCGCGCACGCTGTCGGCGAAGCCCAGGAGCCCGACCTCGTCGCCGCGCGCGATCGCGACGTAGCTGAGCATGAGCGCGGTATTCACGGCGTGATCGAGCTTCGTCAGGCCGCCCAGCGTGCTCGACATCATCCGGCCCGCGTCGAGGAGCACCTGGATCCGCTGCTGACGCTCGGTCTCGTACTCGACGGTGATCGGACGGCCGCGGCGCGCCGTCGCGGTCCACGAGATCGAGCGCGGGTCATCGTCGGGCAGGTACTCGCGCAGGCGCTCGAAGATCGTCCCCGCGCCGGGGATGCGCGCGCGCCGCTGACCGGCGTCGTAGGCGAGCCCGCGCCGGAGCGTGACCTCGTACTTGCGGATCTCGTGGAGGTCGGGGTACACGTTCGCCGGCGCGGCGGCCGCGACGCGACCCTGCTTCTCGATGAGGTCGAGCGGTCCACGCACCCGCAGCTCGACGTCGCC
>Ga0075423_10007038_pt1 | contig 10596 bp, 8 predicted proteins | sample SoiMethybrSBSTD2_FD_80114 | JGI IMG/M metagenome (GOLD analysis project Ga0075423, IMG submission 80114) | Bulk soil microbial communities from a Populus tree surrounding site in Tennessee, USA - Soil MetaG P. TD hybrid SBSTD2 | ecosystem: Environmental > Terrestrial > Soil > Tree plantation...
GTCGCGCATGGCCTTGTAAACCGCCTCGACCAGGTGAGGCGGAGTTTGAAAATCGAAGATATTGGGATCACCTACATTCAGGGGCAGTACGGTGTGTCCCTGGCGGGTGACTTGTTCGGCGACCGCGGCAAGATCTCGAATAGCGTAGCGGACGTTTTCGAGGCGGTGAGCGGCGTTAATTTCCCGAGTTTGGATGGAAGGCATGGCAGCAGGCCATTTTATCAACTTCCCGGGGAGACGCTGCGAGGCGACGCTTTTAACCGCGAAGGTCGCAAAGCTTCGGCAAAGTTCGCGAAGAATACGCAGGTGGCTTACTGGCGGGGGTCAAATTCTACGTTTACGCGTACTTTCGTCGCAGCATCAGCCGGGGCGTATTGCCATTTTTTGACAGTTCGAGCGGCAACGTCGGCCAGGATGGGATTTCCACCAACAACCGAAACGCTCTCCACGTTACCGCGAGCTGTCACCAGAATATCCAGCCGCACGGTGCCGCCGATGTAGGCTCGCTTCAAGTCCCAGGGATATGGTGGATCGACCTTGTGAATCAGCTTTCGGGGGGGCACCTTGTCAGGTTTAGTTTGTCCGTGAACCGGGCGAGCTGCCAGCAGCGCGAACAGCGAGACCCAAATGAGCGTGAGGATGCGAGCGGCTCGCAACGCATGCTCTCGCCAAGGCGGGCGAGTTGAGACGGAGTTGGGCATTGCTCCCCGGATAAATTGCAGGTTTTGTTCCTAAAATAGTCCGGGTGGCAGGTTAGGACGGGTCGCCGTTACAGGCAAGATTACGGTCGTAATACTATGTCCATTAAGGCCATTTATTCTGGCCTGTCGATCTGGGCTTTCTGCAAGCGGTCAGAGTAGTCGACGTAGACCGATTTCCATTCAGTGTAGAAATCAATGGCTCCAATCCCGCCCTCGCGGTGGCCATTGCCCGTGGCTTTCACTCCGCCGAAGGGGAGATGTACTTCAGCACCGATGGTAGGCGCATTGACGTAAGTTATGCCGGCTTCGAGGTCGCGCATGGCGGCGAAGGCTTTATTTACGTCGCGTGTGTATAGCGAAGACGACAGGCCGTACTGAATGTTGTTAGCGGTCTCGACGGCGTGTTCCAAGTTTTCACAGGCGATGATTGAAACCACTGGGCCGAAGATCTCTTCCTGTGCGATCCGCATCTTGGGATCGACATCGATGAACACCGTCGGCTCCAGGAAGAAGCCGTACTGATACTCGCCTTTATCGAGTCGATTGCCGCCGCATTTGAGCTTTGCGCCTTCAGAGCGGCCGATTTCCACATAACCCAGGTCGGTCTGGAGCTGGCTGGCATTGATGACGGGGCCCATCTCCATGGTTTCGTCAAGTCCGTTGCCGACTTTCAGCGTCTTGGCTCGCTCCACGTAGCGCTCGACGAACTCATTGTAAACACCCTTCTGCACGATGATGCGGCTGGTGGCGGTACAGCGCTGGCCCGTGGTACCGAAGCCGCCCCAGAGCCCGCCTTCAATGGCGAGATCGAGATTGGCGTCGTCCAGCACGATCATCGGATTTTTGCCTCCGAGTTCGAGCGAACAGTGCTTGAAAGTCTTGGCGGCTGTGGTGCCTACGATCCGCCCAATATCGGTAGAGCCCGTGAGGGAAATGACGCGAACGTCGGGATGTTCGGTCATCGGGCTGCCTACGCTTCCGCCGAAGCCGGTCACGATGTTGATTACCCCTCTGGGAACGCCGGCATCGGTTAGTGTGCGCACGAAGTTGAAGGTTGAGAGTGGAGTGTCCTGGGCAGGCTTGATGACGCAGGTATTGCCGCATACGATGGCCGGCAAAAGCTTCCAGGATGGTATGGCCATTGGAAAATTCCAGGGCGTGATCAGGCCGCATACGCCAAGAGGCTGCCGCATGGCCATAGCAAACTTGTTGGGAAGCTCGGAGGGAGTGGTCGGGCCCAACATGCGACGGCCTTCTCCGGCCATGTAGTAGGCCGTATCGATGGCTTCTTGAACGTCGCCTCGGGTCTCTTTAAGAATCTTCCCCATCTCGCGAGTCATGTCGCGAGCGTATTCTTCCTTGCGCTCGATGAGCATTTCAGCGGCACGGTAGACGATTTCGGCGCGGCGAGGAGCCGGTACGAGGCGCCACTTGGAGAAAGCGCGTTTAGCGGCGTCGACGGCAGCATCGACGTCGGCTTTGGCCGATTTCTGGAAAATGCCGACTACTTCCCGAGTGTCCGCAGGATTGCGATCTTCAAAGGTCTCGCCGGTCGAGGCCTCTACCCACTCGCCATCGATGAAGTTTTTGTAAACCCTGGTCCGCGTGGCGGTGCCCACGATGGTGGGGGCAGTAAGAATGTCAGTCGCCATAAGCCTCCTGGGAACTTGCAGAGCCTCTATGCTACAGGTGGGAGCGAAGGGGCGGCAAGCGATGGATGTCGGGCGTGTCGGGCGGCGTGGTGTAAAAGCCAGTTCATTTATGATGGACAGTTAGGCCGAAGTCTATTTTCCACGAATTGGTAATCGGGGGCTGAATGCTGGTCTTCCGTAAAGCTATTTCTGGTATCGAGCGCCCGCAAATGCCAGCCGAGGTTGTTATCGTCGGGGGTGGGCCGGCAGGGATGGCGTGTGCCTTGCGTTTGGCGCAGCTCATCGATGGCCACAATCTAAAGAACCCCGACGCGCAACTCAGCAAAGAAAACATTTACCTTCTCGAGAAATCGCGGGAGGTTGGCCAGCACTGCCTTTCTGGTGCGTTGCTCGATCCGCGCTCGATGCGGGAGTTGGTTCCTGGATTCGAGAAGGAAGCGCCTTTGGAGGCGGAGGTCACGAAGGAAGCAGTCTATTACCTGACCGAGAGGTGGAAGTTTAAGTTGCCCATGACACCGCCGCCGTTGCGGGACCACGGAAATTACGTCATCTCGCTGAACCGTTTTGTGAAATGGCTGGGCGGCAAAGTCGAGGAGACGGGAGTTACGGTATTCACCGGGTTTGCAGGTTCCGAGTTGCTGTTTGATGGCACGCGAGTAAACGGTGTTCGCACTGACGACAAAGGCGTCGACAAGCTGAACCAGCCAAAATCGAACTTCGAACCCGGGTACGATCTGCAGGCCAGAGTTGTGATTCTCGCCGAAGGGACACGCGGTTCCTTGACCAAACAGCTCATTGCGCGTTTCGCCTTGGACGGTGATCGAAATCCGCAGACTTACGGACAGGGGATCAAGGAATTATGGGAAGTTCCGGCCGGACGGATCATGCCGGGCGAGGTGATCTACACCATGGGATGGCCGCTGACGTCAAAGGAATACGGCGGCGCCTGGATTTATGGCAATCCCAACAACATTGTTTCGCTCGGGTTTGTGACTGGACTGGATTATCCTGACCCGCGACTTGATCCGCAGCGCGTGCTGCAGGAGTTCAAGAAGCACCCTTTTATTAGCAGCTTGCTCAGCGGCGGGAGGATGATCCGCTACGGAGCGAAGTCCTTGCCTTATGGCGGCTGGTGGGCGGTTCCGCCGTTGGCGGGGAACGGCTGGATGATTCTGGGAGACTCAGCCGGCCTTTTGAATTCGCAGCGGCTCAAAGGTATTCATCTGGCGATCAAGAGCGGCATGCTCGCTGCCGAGACTGCGTTCGATGCGCTGCGGGCGAATGATTTCTCTGCGAAGATGCTCGCCGAATATCAACGAAAAGTAGACTCGAGCTGGATCAAAGAAGAGCTCTGGAGGGTCCGGAACTTTCATCAGGGATTCGAACATGGGTTCGGGCGCGGCATGATACATGCCGGACTGCAGCAGATCACCGGGGGTCGCGGTGTGCACAACCGCTATTCTTCGACAGCGGGCTATCAACGGCTGAAGAGGTTAGCTGAATTGCCCGCCGACGGAAATGACGAGGCCCATCTTTTGGACGGCGCGAAAGGTGACGGTAAGCTCACGTTCGACAAGCTGACCGATCTCTACCACTCAGGCACGAAGCACGAGGAAGACCAGCCTTCGCACCTGATCATTCACGACACGGACGTATGCAATCGGCGGTGTGTGAAGGAATTTGGCAGTCCCTGCCAGCACTTCTGTCCCGCGAATGTTTACGAACTGGTGGATGACGAGTCTCAGCCCAACGGCAAGCGAATCAGTCTGAATCCGTCGAATTGCGTGCACTGCAAGACGTGCGATATACAGGACCCATATCAGATCATCACGTGGGTTCCGCCCGAGGGTGGCGGGGGGCCGAATTATGACGGTATGTAAAACCTCCTAGCTTAGCTACGGATCTACGCGGATCAACGCGGATCAGGATAATGCTCACACAATACCGTTCCTGGAACAGCACCCTTACTTCAGCGAGGGTGACGATGCGCCTTAAACGACTCTGTTACGAGCCCTTCCTGTTCATGGTGCCGCTTGTTTTCTGCGCGTTCGGGCAGCAGGTAATACCGCCTTCCACCGGCCATCCCGGCTTGGATAAATACCGGGCATCACGCATCGCCATCTACATGGATGATTTCGGTCAATTGGCGAGATACCGCGAGGCGAATGCGCAGCTCAAGTCGCCTGCTGGTAAGGAGAACCGCGTCGTCTTCTTTGGCGACTCGATCACGGATATGTGGAAGCTGGAGGAATATTTTCCCGGCAAACCTTACATCAATCGCGGCATTGGAGGGCAGACCACGCCGCAGATGCTGGTGCGCTTCCGACAGGATGTGATTGATCTTGAGCCGAAGGTTGTGGTCATGCTTGCCGGCACAAACGATATCGCAGGAAATACTGGACCAATGCGACGCGAGGATATTGAGCAGAATTATGCGTCAATGGCTGAGCTGGCGCGGTTACACGATATTCGTGTGGTCTTCGCATCCGTGCTTCCGGTGCACAATTACACACCGCCGTCGCAGGAACTCTTCGAGCAGCGCCATCCGCATGAGATTCTCGAGTTGAACGTCTGGCTGGAAGATTATTGCGCGGAGAATAAACACGTTTACCTCGATTATTTCGAACAGATGGTGGACGACACCGGGCTTCTAAAAAAGGAACTTGCCGATGACGGATTGCATCCCAACAAGGCGGGATACGCCATCATGGCGCCGCTGGCGGAGGCAGCGATTGAGAAGGCCTTAGCAACCTCGAATGCTACTAAATAAGGCTAACGATTGCGTAACTTCTGGGACCTGCCCTGCTGTTGACACAGCAACTCCTCAGCGTTGAAAAGAGACGTTTAGCCCCCGGTAGTCAGCAAAACATCGTTCTGCTTCTTGCCTCCTGGTGGATTGGTCACGTAAATATCGCCGAAAGCGTTCTGCCAGCCCAGCCACTTGTTCAGCTTGGTTACAGTGCCGAAGTTGAAGGTGGCGCGATATTCACCGCCATCATTCAGATCCGGATAGGCGTATAACTTCTGGGTTAGCACGGTCGCGGCCCCAAGTTTGTGCGTAAGTTCGCCGATCGTCAGCGCCGCGATATTCCGCTGAAGCGTCGAGTAATTTTCCCGCGTGTAGTTTGCGCCGCCAAGCAGTCGAGAGTCGTGCGCTCACTCTTGATGATATGAAGTCCAGGACCTCCGCTGAAGACAGAACGTAAATTCAAATCCTGCAAAGCATCAGCCTGAAAGTCTGCTCCAACGAAGCCGAAGAGTCGGGCGCCGAGATCGTGGTCATAACGGGCTCCGCCTTGAGTGGCTTGGGCTGTGGTGCTGGGCATCGCGCCGATAGTGTCATTCGAGGCGAACACGGAGTTGGCGTACATTCCGAGGTGATCGGTTCTGGTCTTGCGGTCCCCAGTAAAGGCGAGCGCAAGATTTTTGCTCTGGCTGTTGCCCCGTGTAAGGGCAAAACTTACGTTGGCGCCTCCGTTCCAGCCTTGCAGCAAGCCAGGGTGCAAAGATTTCTCGTACGCAATCTCCTCGGACTGGTTACGCAAAGAAGATATGGCATCTTTCGAGATCGCAACCGGACCTTGTTCTCGGGTTTCGACTTCGACTTTGCCTTGCGTGGTCTTCAACTCCCCCACGAACGCCTTGACCATCCCGCACTGCGACGTGCAGCGCGTTGGTCGAATTGATTTCGGTGATTGCGGTCCACTGCACAGAGACGTCCCCGGCGAACTCCGTCTTGATCGCGAGCTTTTTGCCGTCAGACTTGATAATGAGCCCGCCAAGGCGGTCGCCATTGCTCATGACAATCTGGTCGGCGAACGAATGCGTTTGAAGAAAGCCAAAAGCGATCAACACTACCAGCAGAAACCTGCGCATTGCCGTTTTCTCCTTACTAAATGGTGCTCACGGTAGCGGTCTTGCGAATCGGAGCTACTTGGCCAGCATCGCCCAGTGCGATGAAAGGTAGAAGCCAGCTAGTTTATAATCTAGAGAGTTTCCGATCGCGGTGGCCTTAAGGGTATACCTTGGCTGCAGCGGCGAGGGAGAGCGTACGCGGGCGAGGGCGCCCGCGCCACATGGCTCCCGAGGGTGTGAGGTGGAAACGCCCACGCCTCCCGTACTTGGAAAGGAAACCTCCGGCTTGCACCTGCCTGTTGTGTCTCCTTTCCAACGCGTAGTGAATCAGATGTGTGGCCAATGGCTGTTCTGACTGACAAATTCGGACGCGCGATTACCGATTTGCGGATCTCGATTACGGACCGCTGCAACTACAAGTGTGTTTATTCCCGGACGGGGAATGAGAGGGCGCTTTACGGGGATTTGCCATTTGCCGATTACCTGCGCATGGCGCGGGTGCTGGCCGGAATGGGAATCCGGAAGGTCCGTATCACTGGCGGCGAGCCGCTGCTGCGCAATGGCGTTGTTGATTTTGTGCGCGAGCTATCGAAGTTGCGTGCCGTAGATGGGGAGCCGCTTGATCTTGCCATCACGACAAATGGGCATTTGCTTTCTGACATGGCCCAGCCGCTCAAGAATGCCGGTCTAAATCGCGTTACCGTAAGCATGGATGCGGTTGATCCCGACCGCTTCGCGCGCATCACGCGCGTCGCCAACGGTTTTGACAATGTGCTGGCTGGAATTCGAGCCGCTCGCCGCGCGGGTCTCTGGCCCGTGAAGGTGAATTGCGTGCTCATGCGCGGCTTCAATGAAGACCAGATCATTCCGTTTGGCATGTTCGCGCGGGAGGAAGGCGTGGTCGTGCGGTTCATCGAATTCATGCCATTAGAAGAGGATCGGGTCTGGGCGCCCGACACGGTCGTGACGCTGGATGAAATCCTGCATCGCATGGCTGGGTACCGGCCACTGGTGGAAATTCCGCACGCGCGCAGCGAGACAGCGCGCCGTTACCGATTTGAGGACGGGATTGGAGAGATAGGAATTATCGCGCCGGTTTCTCATCCCTTCTGTGGACATTGCAGCAGGATCCGCATCACTTCCGATGGAAAAATTCGCACCTGTCTTTTTTCTATATGGGATCACGATCTGTACGAGTTAATGCGGCGAGGGGCTTCGAATGAAGAGTTAAGGGAATTCATTCACGGTGTGGTACAGAGAAAAGAAGAACGTCACCATATCGGAGAGCCGGATTTCATACCGGCATCGCGCACGATGGTCCACATCGGCGGCTAGCTCGTTTCAATGTGATCGGACATTGCTGCGTGGACTAGCGATAGTGCTCAAGGTAGTACAGGGCAAGGAACGCAAGAAGCAAGGCACCAGCTGGAAATCGTAACGGGCGCGCACTTCGCAAAGGCTGTTTCCAATCTGCCGTAGCGAGGAAAAGCAAGATCGTTGGTATCAGCGCCAGGATTGACAGCTGAAAGATGTGTGCTGCCGCTCCTTCGTCTGGTTGGGGCGGCTGTGTATACCCGCTCAGTACGGTCAGCAACGCGACAAGAGACAGCACGACTAGGGCTTTGCGATTTAGGCGATTAATTAGCTGCACACTCACTGCGCCTTTTCCTTCCCTGTTTGTCGTCACCGATCAAGTCCTGTTTCGGGCACCAACCTGGCCCCGCGCGCTAGGACTGTTCAATGATGCTCGCGAATTGCAGTTTTCACAACGGGCAAAACTGGTCTGAACTGTCCGATGGCCATTTAGGCCACCTCGGTAGTATCATTCGCCCGCCATGAGGACACTCACAAAACAGATCATCGTTTATCTGGCGCTCGTCTTCGGCTTTAGTAGCCTGCCGTACTACCTGATCATTCACACCGGGCGCCTCGGGACGGGCGCAGGGATGGCTGTGTCGCTGATCATGTGGTGTCCGGGGCTGGCGGCGTTGGCCTCGTGCGCGCTATTCAGAATCGACCTGGCCAACCTCGGTTGGAATTGGCGGCCCGCGAAATATGAAATCTGGGGATACGTCGTTCCGCTGATTTACGCGCTACCCGTCTATATCGGGACGTGGCTGCTGATCCGTGGCTCATTTGCATTTTACGATTTTGCGAAGCCCATGGCCGAGTCGTTCGGGTTTCCCGAAGCGCCGTTAGCCACGACATTATTGCTGGGAATACCGGGTCTCGCGACCATCGGAGTGATAGGTAGTCTCTCTCGCGCTCTGGGAGAAGAGATCGGCTGGCGAGGATTCTTGCTGCCGCGATTGGTGGAGCGAGTAGGCTTCATCTGGGGATGCCTGCTGAGCGGCTGCATTTGGGCGGCGTGGCACTATCCGGCGCTGCTTTTTGCCGACTACAACGTAGGTACGCGGCCGGCGTTTGCATGGGCTTGTTTCACATTGATGGTAATTGCTATCAGTTACGTTCTGGGTTGGTTGCGGCTGAGGTCGGGAAGCTTGTGGCCGGCTGCGATGCTGCACGCAAGTCACAATCTTTTTGTTCAGGCAATTTTCGATCGGATGACCAGGCCTGTTGGTAGGACCTTGTACATCACCACGGAGTTTGGCGCTGGGTTGGCGTTGGCTGCTTGTGTTTGCGGCTTCTATTTCTGGAGCCGGAGAAAAGAAGTGGTGCCGGTGGTTAGCCACGATGAGAACGTGAGGATCGCGGCTGTGGCGTAGCCGACCTGTTCGTCCGAGGGAACCCGAAGCGTATTCTCCTACTGAGAGACTGCGGCTTGCACACATAAGAGGCCGTCCCTCTGCCGCCGCGTTTCTCTTGCTAGTATCTCTAAACCAGACACATGGCCGCCACTGCAGCACCCCCAGTTGCCAATATTTCAAAACAGTCATTCTTGACTGGCGGGATGACGATCGTCATGGCGATCGCCGTTGCCAAACTTCTGCTTCACTGCTTCTTCAATAATCGCTACGGATACTTTCGCGACGAGTTCGATTACATCGCCTGCGGGCGGCACCTGGCGTGGGGATACGTAGACCAGCCGCCGCTGGTTCCCTTTCTGACCCGAGTCAGCCTGAGCGTCCTGGGAGATTCACTGCGCAGCATACGCTTCCTGCCGGCATTGGTCTCTTCGGCCACAGTAGTTCTCACGGCGATGATTGCGCGCGAATTCGGAGGTCGCCGGGTCGCCCTTGCTCTCTCGGCCGTAACTATTCTTATCGCGCCGATTTATCTCTCTGCAGGCAGTCTGCTGACCACAAACTATCTGGAGCCGCTGTTCTGGATGGGATGTGCGTACTTTGCCATTCTCGCCATCCAACGCGACGACCCCCGTTACTGGCTTTGGTTTGGAGTCGTGGCCGGCTTAGGCATGGAAGAAAAGTACTCCATCGCGGTGTTGGGGTTCGCAACGGTGGTTGGGCTGCTGTTGACTCCACAGCGGCGCCTTTTGTTCAGCAAATGGATTTGGCTGGGGGGCGCTGCCGCTTTCCTGATTTTCCTGCCAAATCTCATGTGGAACGTTCAAAACCACTGGCCCTTTGCAGAACTCATGCGCAACCTCAAAGCCGACGGTCGCGATGTTGTGCTCTCCCCATGGCAGTACTTCTCGCAACAGATGCTGCTGATTCATCCGCTCTCAGCGCCAATTTGGATCACAGGTCTGGTGGCTCTATTCGCCTCGCCGAGATTGAAACCATACCGCGTGCTGGGATGGTGTTATGTCATCACCTTCACCGTTTTCGTTGTGCTGAAAGGCAAGAACTACTATCTGGCGCCGATTTACCCCATGCTTCTGGCCGCAGGCGCCGTAACGATGGAGGCTGGCATTGAGCGATTGCGGCAGGGCTGGCTCAAACCGGCCATCGTGGTGGTTTTGCTGGCCGCGGGAGCGTGGCTGACTCCTATGATCGTACCGGTGCTCCCGGTTGAGCAGTTCATTTCCTATATGAACAACCTGCCATTCAAAGTTCCGCGCAGCGAGCACAGCCATATGGCTGCGGTCCTGCCGCAGTACTTTGCAGACCAGTTCGGCTGGGAGGAGATTGTGGCGGAAGTCGCTCAGGCGTGGTCACAGATTCCGGCAGGTGAACGCCATGACTGCGGCATTTTTGCCCAGGATTATGGGCAAGCGGGAGCGATTGACTTCTTCGGACCTCGCTATGGTCTTCCCCCGGCGCTCAGTGGGCACCAGACTTATTTTCTCTGGGGACCACGCGGCTATTCGGGGAACTGCCTGATCGTGCTGAATGATCGTAAAGAAGATCTAGAGGACATGTTCGAGGACGTCGAGTACGTCGGGAGTTCCGCCGACAATCCCTATGCGCTGGAACGTCAGGTTCCGGTGTTTATCTGCAAAGGTGCGAAGTTTGGCACCTTGGAAC
>Ga0075423_10007040_pt1 | contig 10594 bp, 9 predicted proteins | sample SoiMethybrSBSTD2_FD_80114 | JGI IMG/M metagenome (GOLD analysis project Ga0075423, IMG submission 80114) | Bulk soil microbial communities from a Populus tree surrounding site in Tennessee, USA - Soil MetaG P. TD hybrid SBSTD2 | ecosystem: Environmental > Terrestrial > Soil > Tree plantation...
ACCAAGGCCACGGGCGGCAACCTCCCTGTCGCGGTAGACGCCAATGTCTGGCTCACCGGCACCGTTTCGATCGTCCTCCTGAGCCTGGCCGTCGGCCTGCTGCCGGCCCTGCGCGCGGCCAGGCTCACCATCGTCGATGCCCTGGCGGGTCGCTGAGCCGGGAGCGCAGCCATGCTGAAGCAGGTCCTTACGATCACCCAGCTCGGCCTTCGCAGCATTCCCGAGCGCCTCGGCCCCTCGCTCGTGATCGTCGTGGGGCTTGCCGGTGTCGTCGCGGTATTCACGGCACTGCTCGCGATGGCGGCCGGGTTCCAGTCGACGCTCGAGGCAGCCGGACGGGCGGACGTCGCACTCGTACTCCGCGGCGGCTCGCAGGCGGAATTGAACTCCGGCCTCACGCGCGAACAGGCGACGATCATCAAACAGGTGCCCGGCGTCGCCGCCGGCGACGATGGCCAGCCGCTCGCCTCGGCGGAAGTGATGGTGATCGCGGAGCTCATGAAAACGGGCGAGCAGTCCGGCTCAAACATCACCGTCCGTGGCGTCGAGCCGGCGGGCTTCGAGCTGCGGCCAAAGCTCAAGATCGTCGAAGGCCGCCGGTTCAAGCCCGGCCTCAAGGAATTGATCGTCGGGCGCGGCGTCACGCAGCAATACCAGGGCGCGGGGCTCGGCAAGACGTTGCGCATGCGCGGCTCCGACTGGACCGTGGTCGGCGTCTTCGAGTCGGGCGACGCGAATGAAAGCGAGCTGTGGGCGGACGCGGAAGTCGCACAGTCCGCTTTCAACCGCCAGGGCTTCAGCTCGGTGCGGCTGCAGCTCGCGGACCCGAAAGGGCTGCAGGCCGTCAAAGACGCGCTCACCGCCGACCCGCGCGTCAACGTGGACGTCGAGTCCGAGCAGTCCTATTTCAGCGGCCAGACCAAGAACTTCCGGCAGACGATTGGCGCGCTGGCCGGGGTCGTGACTCTCATCATGGCGCTCGGCGCGACGTTCGCGGCCCTCAACACCATGTACGCGGCCGTCGGCACGCGCTCGCGCGAGATCGCGACGCTGCGCGCGATCGGCTTCGGCGGCTTTCCGGTCGTCCTCTCGATCATGATCGAGTCCCTGGTGCTGGCGCTCGCGGGCGGGCTCCTCGGCGCGGCGCTCGCCTACGTGCTCTTCAACAACATGGCGGTCTCGACGCTCGGTTCGAACTTCACGCAGGTCCTGTTCCGGTTCGCGGTGACGCCCGCGCTGGTCGTCGACGGGCTCGTCATCGCCGTCGCTATCGGCATGCTCGGCGGCCTGCTGCCTGCGCTCCGCGCGGCGCGGCAGCCCGTGACGACGGCGCTGCGCGCCGCCTGATCCGCGCGGGCGCCCGGTGACGCCAGTCCTCGTCGACATCGGCGCTAACCTCGCGCACAACAGCTTTGACGCCGACCGGGAGGCGGTACTCTCGCGAGCGGCTGCGTCCGGCGTCGCGGCGATGATCGTGACGGGCAGCACGCTCGACGACAGCGAGAAAGCGATCGCACTCTGCCGGCGTTATCCGGGCAGACTTCGTGCGACCGCCGGCGTTCATCCGCATCATGCGACGGGGCTGGCCGATGCGGATGCCGGCCGGCTCGAGGCGCTCATGAGCGATCCGATGGTGGTCGCAGCCGGCGAATGCGGCCTCGACTACTTCCGGAATTTTTCGCCTCCGGCCGAGCAGCGACGCGCCTTCGAGCTGCAGCTCGGGTCTGCGGAGCGCCATGCGCTCCCGCTTTTCCTCCATCAGCGCGACGCGCATGCCGACTTCGTGGCCATGCTTGGCGAGCACCCGCAACTGCTCCCGCGCGCGGTCCTCCATTGCTTCACCGGCGGGCCCGCCGAGCTCGAGGATTGCCTCGCGCTCGGGCTTTCCGTCGGTATCACGGGCTGGATCTGCGACGAGCGCCGTGGCCAGGCGCTGCGCGACGCGGCGCCGCGCATTCCGCGCGACCGGCTGATGCTCGAGACCGATGCACCGTACCTCCTCCCCCGCACGATCCAGCCGAAGCCGCCTCATCGCCGCAATGAGCCGGCTTACCTGCCCGAAGTGCTGCGCGAGACAGCGAGCTGCCGCGGCGAAAATGTCGCCGTGCTGGCGGAAGCGACGACCGCGAATGCCTGTCGATTCTTTGGCCTTAGACTGGGCCCGGGACCCGAAGGCAGTATCGCGGAAGTGGTTTAGTTATACTCAGTAACCAATTGATAAATAGGCTGTCTATGGATTTTATTCGAGCGAGGCAAACCACGGCTGCGGCATTCAAAGACTCGATCGTCCCGCAGCTTTCGGAATACATCCGCATTCCCAACAAGTCGCCCGCCTACGACACCGACTGGCAGGCCCATGGACACATGGATCGCGCGGCGGAGCTGATGGCCGCCTGGTGCCGGCAGCAGCCGATTCCGGGTCTGACCGTCGAGATCCTGCGCGAGAAAGGCCGCACGCCCGTTCTCTTCTGCGAGGTTCCGGGCAGTGGCACGGACACCGTTTTGCTTTATGGCCACATGGACAAGCAGCCCGAGTTCACGGGCTGGGCGGAAGGACTATCGCCCTGGCAGCCCGTAATCCGCGACGGCAAGCTCTACGGACGCGGCGGCGCCGACGACGGCTACGCGGTGTTCTCTTCGCTCACCGCGATCCGACTGCTGCAGGAACAGAAGATTTCGCACGCGCGCTGCGTCATCCTCATCGAGGCCTGCGAGGAGAGCGGCAGCTACGACCTCCCCCACTACGTGGAAAAGCTCGCCGACCGCATCGGCTCGCCGAGCCTCGTCGTCTGCCTCGACGCCGAGTGCGGGAACTACGAGCAGCTCTGGTGCACGACGTCGCTGCGCGGGAACCTCGTCGGCGATCTCGTGGTCGAGGGCCTGACGGAAGGCGTGCATTCCGGCGCCGGGACCGGCATCGCGCCGTCCGTCTTCCGCATTGCGCGCGCGCTCCTCGCGCGCGTCGAGAGCGACGTCACCGGCGACCTGCTCGTCGACGAGCTTTCGACCCCCATCCCGCCCGCCCGGATCGAGCAGGCGCGTGCGGCGGCTGCCGTGCTCGGCAGCAACATCGCCGACAAGCTGCCGTTCATCGCGGGCGCACGCGCCCTGTCCGACTCGCCGGTCGAGCTCGTGCTCAACAACACCTGGCGACCGACGCTCGCGGTGACGGGTGCAGCCGGATTGCCGGCGCTCCAGGACGCCGGCAACGTGTTGCTGCCCCGCGTCGCGCTCAAGCTTTCCTTCCGCATGCCGCCGACCGCGGATCCCGAGAAGTCGGCAGCGGCCGTCAAGAAGCGCCTGGAGGCGGATCCGCCCTACGGCGTGCGTGTGCGCTTCGAGGTGGATTCGTCGCTCGCGGGCTGGGACGCGCCACCGGTTGCGCCCTGGCTCGAGTCGTCGATGCACGCGGCCTCGCGCGCGACCTTCGGGCGCGATGCGATGTACCTCGGCACGGGCGGCAGCATCCCCTTCATCGGGATGCTGGGCGAGCGCTTTCCATCGACCCAGTTTCTGGTGACGGGCGTACTGGGACCGCATTCCAACGCCCACGGCCCCAACGAGTTCCTGCACCTCGACTGCGCGGAAAAGCTGACGGTCTGCGTCGCCAAGGTGATTGCGGATCACCACGGCCGCGAGGCGAGCTAGCTCCGGGCGAGCGGGCTCGGCTCCGCCTGCGCGGAGAGCTGGTTCCAGGACTCGCGATAGCGCTCCGCCGGATGGGTGGTTCCGAGTGCCGGCGCCGGATATTCACTTTCGAGCAGGTCGAGCCGCATCACGCGCGGCGGCCGGCCCTTGGGGAACTTGGAGCGGCTTGTAAACACGATCCGGCCGTCGACCGGCGCTTCTCCGGCCAGTGACTTGACCGCCGCGATGCGGTCGTAGAGCGCCTCGAGCGGATTGAGGAAGGTCGTGCGCTCGCTTCCGTTCATCACGGCCCACTCGCGCATGTGCTCACCGCCGAATACGATGCCCTCGATATCCCGGTAGTCGACGACGAGGAGGCCGCGTCCCGTGAGCAGCAGGAAATCGATGTGCAGCTGGCCGCCACTGCCGTCCGGGATGAGGACGTCGCGCAGCACCGCGGCCGAAACAGCTTCGAAGGACTTCACGAGCTGACGGCGGGCGCGATAGCGGCCCCAGCGCCGGTAAATCGCGATGCCGGCGGCAATCAGCACGCCGAGCACCATCACCGCCACGGTGACCTGGACGATGATGTCGTTCGCGTTCATGCGCTTCGCTTCGCGTGCCAGTTGCGGAGGAGCCGCGCACCACCCGGCAAGCGAAGCAGCGCCAGGAGGCAGCGCGCCGCGAAGCGCTCACGCGCCGTCAGTGCGAATGGCTGATGCAGTCCCGAGAGCAGGCTTGGCCGCATTTCAACGGCATCGACCGCGCGCGCTTCGAACTCGAACGAGTCGTCGCGGGCGTTGATGCGCCAGGCGCCGGCGCCCCGCGATTCCAGCTGCGGGTCGGCCAGTGCCGCCGGCGGAACTGCTCTCCCAAAACCCGATGCAACGATAGCCGCGCTGTCGATGCCTGCGCTGGCGCGCCACTGCACGCGCTGCCCGGGCCCCGCGCGCTCGACCAGGCGGAAACGATGAATGTCCGATGCCTGCATGGGCAAATGATACCTCGCGGGCATTGCGGCATGATGCGCGCATGGCCGTCCATGCGCCGTTGGCCGAATTGCTCGCCTGCCCGGCGTGTGGTACGCGGCTCACCGGCGCAGGTTGCCTCGCCTGCCGCATCGACTTTCCGGACATCGGGGGCATTCCCTGGCTGATGCCGGAGCCGAGGCTCGCCCTCACCGAATGGCGCGGCCGCTTGCGTCACCTCCTGACGCACTACGCGACCGAAGCGTCGCGCCAGCGCGCCGCGCTCGACGGAGCACCTGCGAGTGGCCTCACGCGGCGTCGGTTGGAACACGTCGCCGCGGCGCTCGATGACCAGGCCGTGCGCCTCCGCGAACTCATGCGGCCGCTCGGACTCGATCGCCGCACGGAAGCCCACGCGGTGCACGTCGCCCTCGGGACCGAGCTGCCGCTCAGCCAGGGGCTGTCCACGTACTACCCGAACCTGCACCGCGACTGGTGTTGGGGCGACGCCGAAAACAAGGCGAGCCTCGAGGCCGTGCTGTCGAGCCTTCCGCAGGCCGCGGCGCCAGGGCGGGTCCTCGTGCTCGGTGCGGGCGCCGGCCGCCTCGCCTACGACCTGCATATGGCGCTGAAGCCGTCGCTCACGGTCGCACTCGATTTCAACCCGCTGTTCCTGCTCGCTGAAACACACATCCTCGGCGGCGCGACGCTGGAGCTCTACGAATTCCCGATCGCGCCGCGAACGATTGAAGACCATGCTGTCCTGCGGCGCCACGGAGCGCCGGCGCTCCCGGCGCCGGGGCTGGAACTCGTCCTGGCGGATGCGAGCGCGCCGCCCTTCCAGCCGGGCCGCTTTGACGTCGTCCTGACTCCCTGGTTCATCGACGTCGCGACTGAGCCGGCTTCACGACTCCTGGCGCGCATCAACGCCCTGCTGGCGCCGGGTGGCCAGTGGGTCGACCACGGCTCGCTCACATTCGCGAGCGCCGCGCCCGCGGACGCATGGAGCCTCGACGAGCTGCTCGAGCGCATGCCCGACCTGGGTTTTGCGAGGCCCGAAGTCCGGGAAGCGCGCCTGCCGTATCTCAGCTCTCCCGCGAGCCGGCACGCGCGCCTCGAGTCGGTCATCACGTTCTGCGCCCGGAAGGAGCGCGAAGTGCCCGCACCCCGTTCGGGCCGCGAGCTGCCGGAATGGATCCGGCGAACGGACCGGGCCGTCCCGCTGCTGCCGGCATTTCGCGCCCAGGCATTATCGACCCGCGTCTATGCGTTCCTGCTCGCCATGATCGACGGCGAGCGGACGATCCATGACATGGCGCGCCTGATGGAACAGCAGAAGCTCATGTCGGCAGATGATGCGCTGCCCGCGATCCAGCGCTTCTTCGCGCGGGCCTTGCAGGATCCCGACCGCCGGCCCCAGTTCTGATGCGGACTTGTCCGGCCGCGGCGGGTCCGATTATCGTGGCGCCGGCAGGCGGAGGCAGGCAACGATGACGAGTCAAAGGTTGGTCCGTGGGGCTGCTTGGACTGCGATCGCGGTCGCAGGCGCGGCGGCTTTCGGCGGCATCGCCCTGAACCGCGGCGAGACCGTCAACGCGCTCTGGTTCGTGGTCGCGGCGGTCTGCACGTACCTGATCGGTTATCGCTTCTACAGCGGCTGGATCGCAACCCGCGTGTGCCGGCTCGACCCCACCCGGGCAACACCCTCGGAGCGGCTGAACAATGGCCGCGATTTCATGCCGACGCACCGGTCGATCGTATTCGGCCATCATTTCGCGGCGATTGCGGGCGCGGGCCCGTTGATCGGCCCGACGCTGGCCGCGCAGTTCGGCTACTTGCCCGGGACGCTGTGGCTCCTGGTCGGTGCGGTGACAGCCGGATGCGTGCAGGACATGCTCGTGCTCTTCTGCTCCACGCGCCGCGACGGCCGGAGCCTCGCGAACCTCGCGCGAGACGAGCTCGGAAAATTCGGCGCCTCCGCAGCCATGGTCGGGACGCTCCTCATCATGGTCATCCTGATGGCCGTCCTCGCCCTGGTCGTGGTCAAGGCGATGGCACATAGCGCATGGTCCACGTCCACCGTCTTCGCGACCATTCCGATCGCGCTCCTGGTCGGCGTCTACCTGCGCGCCTTGCGGCCGGGGCGCGTGCTGGAGGCGACGGTCATCGGCGTGGCGCTGCTCCTGCTCGCCGTCGCCGCCGGCGGATGGGTGGACCGCGACCCCGCCCTGCATGCCCTGTTCGACCTCGACGCGAAGACGATCGCCTGGTTCGTGATCGGTTACGGCTTCGTCGCCGCGATCCTGCCGGTGTGGCTGCTGCTCGCGCCGCGCGACTACCTCTCGACCTTCGTCAAGCTCGGCGTCGTTTTCATGCTCGCGATCGCGATCTGCGTGCTGCAGCCCGAGATCCGGATGCCTGCGATCACGCGTTTCATCGACGGCACGGGCCCGATCTTCAGCGGCAAGCTGTTCCCTTTCCTTTTCATCACGCTGGCCTGCGGCGCGATCTCGGGCTTCCACGCGCTCGTCTCCTCGGGAACGACGCCGAAGCTGATCGCGCGTGAAACCGACGTGCGCATGGTGGGCTACGGATCGATGGCGCTCGAGTCCTTCGTCGGGATCATGGCGCTGATCGCCGCCTGCGTGCTCGACCCGGGCGTCTATTTCGCGATCAACACGGCCGCCGGCGTGGTCGGCGCCGATCCCGCGACGGCGACCGCGACCATTACCGGTTGGGGTTTTCCGGTTGACGCGGCTCAGATGCAGGCGCTTGCGCATCACATGGGCGAGACGACGCTTTATGGCCGGACCGGCGGCGCGCCGTCGCTCGCGGTCGGCATGGCCCACATCTTCGGTTCGGCCTTCGGCGACGGCCTGTACGCGATCTGGTACCACTTCGCGATCATGTTCGAGGCGGTCTTCATCCTCACCGTCCTCGACGCGGGCACCCGTGTCGGCCGCTTCATCATGCAAGACGTACTCGGCGCGGTGTGGGCGCCGCTCGGCCGTACGTCGTGGTACCCCTCGGCCTGGGCGTCGAGCATCCTCGTCGTGCTTGGCTGGGGCTACTTCCTCTACATTGGCGTGATCGACCCGAATGGCGGCATCAACATCCTGTGGCCGCTCTTCGGCATGGCGAACCAGATGCTGGCCGCGATCGCGCTCGCGGTCGTGACCGCGATCTTCGTGAAGTCGGGACGGCTGCGTTATGCCTGGGTGCCGGGCGCGCCGCTCGCCTGGCTCGTCACGGTCACCTCGGTCGCGGCCTGGCAGAAGATCACGAGCGACGACCCACGGATCGGTTTCTTCGCCGCGGCGCGAGACCTGGCGGACAAGCTTGCAGCCGGCGTCCTGCCGCCCGACCGCGCCGCGGTCGCGGGCAAGCTCATCTTCAACCAGCAGCTCGACGGCTGGCTGACGCTCTTCTTCCTGCTCGTCGTCTGGGTCATCGTGGCGGACATGCTGCGCGGCTGCTGGGCGCACCTGTCGGGCCATCGGCCGGCGCACAACACGGAGACGCCCTACGTGGCGACCGAACTCACGTGAACGCGATCGCGACAGGCTGGCGGCGCTTTTGGGCGGCGCTCCGCGCCATCACGGGCGACGATGCCTACGAGCGTTACATCGCTCATCAGAGGCTCCGGCATCCGGATGCGACGCCACTCGATCGCGCTGCGTTCTACGTCGCCGAGTTGGAGCGGCGCTGGAAGCAGGTCAGCCGCTGCTGCTGAGCCGATGCTGCGCGATCAGCCGCGCATGCGGTCGATCAGGAACTGGCCGCTCTCGATCGTCCCCGACTCCGTCTCCGCCAGCACTTGCAGGCGGCAGGACCGCGTCGCATGGAATGGCGTGACCGCCAGGATGCCGGTCATCGAAAGCCAGCGGGCCCACTCGGGCGGCGCCTCACCGGCATTCAGCTTGTCAGGGTTTGCGACCAGCTCCGACAGCACGTCGTCGCCGCGCACGAGCCGGAGCGTGAGCCGCCCGAACGGCTGCTCGCGCGGCGTGCGCACGTGTACGAAGGCGCACAGCTTCGGCAGCGTGATCGGAAAGGACGGTACGTAAAGGTCCGTGCCGTAGCAGCCCATCAGGGAGAACTTGTTGCCGATCTCTTGGCGGACGTCATCGCAGAACTGGGCGATGACAATGCGATTTCCAGTCATCCGTGACCTCGGTTCGCTAGAAATTGATAGTCTCTGTGTCCTCGTAGCCGAACTTCCTCACCCACCGCGCGAGGAATGGCCGAATGGGCGCGAGCTCAGCCTCGTAGTGCCGCCACTGCCCCACCGACGACGCGTAGAGCGGCTTGATCACCTGCGTCGCGCTCGGCGTGAATATCGCGCGCCGGCCCGCGGTCTCGGTGAACTTCAGCACGTCGTCCGCCCAGGGAAGGCCGAGGAAGTCGAGCGTGCGCATGGCCTCGCGCCGCAAGTCGTCGACGACGTCCTCATAGCGCACGACGTGCACGTCGATCGGCAGCCGATCTCGCGAGCGCTCGGCGACCGACATGACGGCGTCGTAGCAGCGCGCGGCGCCCTCGAGCGTCAGGAACTGGAACATCGCGGCATTCACGGCGAAATGGCTGCGGAAGCAGCTCACGATGACGTCGCGCGGGTCGCGGAGCACGAAGAGGATCTTCGCGCCCGGGAACAGCAGGTGGATCACTGGCAGCACGGCCAGGTTCATCGGGAGCTTGTCGACGTACATGCGGCCGGCCGCTAGCTCACCCGACGTCTTCGTGACGCGGTGCCAGAAGTCCGCGCGCCATTTCGACAGCGTTTCGCGCGGCAGCGTGCTCCAGCGCTCGAGCGCGCCGGGGGCGAGCAGGAGCTCGCGATGCGCCTCGTGGAAGTTGTCCTGCTCCTCGAGCGTCGCGAGGTTGGGATGGCCCGCGAGCGCCTGCTGAAGCAGTGTCGTGCCCGAGCGCGGGAAGCCCACGAGGAAGACTGGCGTCGGAAGGCCGTCCGCCGGCGGCTTCGTCCAGGTCGCCGGGTCAGTGGTCTCCAGGAACGCGTTCAGCTTCGCGATCGAAGCGGTCGACGCCGGGAAATCCACGCCCTGAAAGCGCGACGCGTGGATCGTGTGATCGATCGCGTTCGCGGTCGTGAAGCAGGCGAAGGCCTCGGGGTAACGTTCCCGGCTTTCAAGCGTCTGGCCGAGCAGCATGTTCGCGGTCGCGCGGAGTGTCGGCTTCACGTTCGGCTGCTCGAGCACGTCGCGCAGGATGGCTTCCGCGAGAGCATCCTCGCCGGCGCGTAGCGCGAGCCTCGCATCCACGGTTCGTGCGCCGATAAATCCGGGGGCCAAGGTGAGCGCTTGACGGACAAGGAACCGCGCGTCCTCGAGGCGGTTCTCCTTTTCCGCGAGGTCCGCCAGCGCGGAGATCGACTCGACGTGGCGCGGATCGGCCATAAGCGCCCGCTCGAAGCAGCGCCGCGCCCCGGCGCGCTCGCCAAGCTCCAGCAGGATGCCGCCGAGGTTTTGCAGCGCCCAGGGGAAGCTGCCATCGATCCGGAGCGCGGCCTCGAGCGCTTCCTTCGCCTCGGCGAAACGGCCGTTCGCCGCGTAGGCGCCGCCGAGGCTGTTCAGGATGAAGACATTGCCGGGCGCCGCCTTGCGCGCGCGCTCGAAGAGGACTTGCGCCGTCGCGGTGTCGCCGGAGCGGGCGCGAATGTTGCCGAGGAGCTGCAACGCATCCGGGTGGTTGCGGTCGGCCTTCAGCAGGTCGGCGCAGTCGGCTTCGGCATTGGCCCATTGGCCGGATTCGTAGGCGGCGATCGCGCGCCGCAACACGGGGGAGCTCACGCGCCATGGTGTCACCCGCGCGGGAATCGCGGCAAGATTTGTCTCGCACCCGAAATTCGTCGTAAGAGGAGATGGTGGGCCGTGGTGGGATCGAACCACCGACCAACTGGTTAAAAGCCAGATGCTCTACCACTGAGCTAACGGCCCGCTCGCGGCGGCGCATGATACGCGAAATCGCGGCCCGCCTTCACG
>Ga0075423_10007042_pt1 | contig 10593 bp, 8 predicted proteins | sample SoiMethybrSBSTD2_FD_80114 | JGI IMG/M metagenome (GOLD analysis project Ga0075423, IMG submission 80114) | Bulk soil microbial communities from a Populus tree surrounding site in Tennessee, USA - Soil MetaG P. TD hybrid SBSTD2 | ecosystem: Environmental > Terrestrial > Soil > Tree plantation...
CCGTATCACAGCCAGAACACCGAGCCGTGGTTCTATCGCACGCCGGGCCTGAAGATTGTGGCCCCGTCGACGCCGTACGATGCGCGCGCGCTGATGGCCAGCGCCGTCGCCGATCCAGATCCGGTGCTCTACTACGAGCACATCGCGCTCTACCGCGATCCGCGGGTCAAGCAGGTGCTCGACGACGCGGCGCCGGAGCCGATGCCGCTCGGTCGAGCGGCGCTCAGACGAGCCGGCGATGACCTCGTCATCGTCTCGTACGGGGCCTACGTGCACGTGGCCATGCGCGTGGCCGAGCGCCTCGCCACCGACGGGATTCAAGCGAGCGTGCTGGATCTTCGCTCGTTGTCCCCGCTCGATCGCCCGTCGCTGCTCGCCTGCGCTCGTCACTGCAGCCGCGTTCTCATCGTCCACGAGGACACGCGGACGGGAGGCATCGGCGAAAGCGTCGCTGCGATCATTCAGGAAGAGGCCTTCGAGTATCTCGACGCGCCGATCCGGATCGTCGCCGCGCTCGATACGCCGGTGCCGTACTCGCCGCCGCTCGAGGCGTTCTTCCTTCCGTCAGACGAAGAAATCGAGCGCGCTGCGCGCCTGCTGGTGGCGTATTGATTGAGAAGGCTCACGGCCCAGGGCTCAGGGCTCAGGCTAAGATTTTCCTTGAGCCTTGAGCCCTAAGCCTTGAGCCACGACGCGCTCCGTGTTGCCATCGTTCTTCAAACCCCCAAGGACCAACACTCCTCCGTCTATCTCACATATCAGGGGCTCGCCCGCGAGCTGACTGCGCGCGGCCATCAGGTGGCAATCGTCACGCCGCAGGATTTTCCGCTGGCCCGCCGCACGGCCGGGCGGTGGACGCCATTGATCTATCCGCTGATCGTCGGCCGCTGGATGCGGCGGCACGCGGTCAGCTGCGACATCGCGATCTTTCACAGCTATGCGGGATGGCGCGCGGTCACGGCGGCGCGGCGCAAGCAGGTGGCGACGATCGTGGCGTTTCACGGCCTCGAGCCGATGTATCACGCAGAGATCGTCAAGGAAGGGCCAGTGAGCTGGCGCTATCGCTGGCTGCAGGAGCGGCTGATGCCGATGTTCCTGCGGCGCGCGTGCCGTGGCGCGACGCTGATCACCTGCCTCAACGGCGCCGAGCGTGACGAGCTGATACGCCTCGCCTGGGCTCCCGCGAGCCGGATCGCCATCGTCAGTCATGGCGTGGGCAATTCGTTCTTCGCTCCACCCCGTCAGGCGCGCCCTGTCACGACGCTGCTCTTCGTTGGTCAGTGGCTGCCCATGAAGGGCGTCGAGTACTTGCGGAAGGCATTCGAGCAGCTCGCACGGCGCCACCCCGATCTCCGGCTGGTGTGCGCGGGCACCTTGACCGAGGCCGATCGCGTGTTGGCTGACTTCGATCCGGCGGTCCGGCCGCGCGTGACGGTGATGCCTCGGGTCGATCAACCGGCGCTTGCCGCCGTCTATCGCGACGCCGACTTGTTCGTGTTTCCGAGCAGCTACGAAGGGTTCGGCCTTGCGATCGTCGAAGCCATGGCGGCCGCCCTTCCGATCGTCACGACGACCGTTGGCGTCGCGGCCGACGCACTCACCGACGGCGACAGCGCGCTCTTCGTACCACGCCGAGATGCCGCCGCGATCGTCGCTGCCGTCGAGCGCATTATCGAGGACGCCGCACTCCGGCTGCGATTGGGGCAAGGGGCGCAGCAGGCCGCGCGCGGCTACCGCGAAAGCGAGACCGTGCGCGCATGGGCGCACACGGTGACCTCGATCGATCGGTTATCCTAGCTCCACCCTTGAAAGCCTGGTTCCAGCAGCTCATCGAGCTCCGGAATATCCTCCAGTTCCTGCGGCCGTATCTCGTCAAGCAGCCGGGGATGCTCACGGCGGTGCTCGCGAGCGCGCTGTTCGTGATGCTGTTCGAGGGCTTCGGCGTCGGGCTCCTCGTCCCGCTGCTCAATCTGCTCCTCGGCGGCGACCGCGCCACGCCGATGCGCCCGCTGCAATGGCTCGAGCGGATGCTGCCCGGGCACTCGCCGGCGTTCTACATCGGCTTCATCGCCGTGTCGATCGTCGCGGCGATTGCTCTGAAGAACATCGCGTTCTACATGTCGCTCGTCCTCGCCGCGAAACTGAAGCGCCGCATCGCCGTGCGCCTTCGCGATGACCTCTTCCGCCGGCTCCATAGCGCCGACCTCGACCTTTTCGACCGCCTGCCCGGCGGCGAGCTCGCGAACGTCTTCCTGGTCGAGACCTACCGGACGACGGTGGCGGTCGACGCGATGCTGGCGTTGATCCAGCGATCGAGCATCGCGTTCTTCTACGTGGCCGCGCTGTTCTTCCTGTCGTGGGCGCTGACCGTGCTCGTCGTACTGCTCGCCGTCTTCCTCGGAAGCGCCCTGTCCTTCGTCTACGGCCGGCTCAAGTCCGCCGGCGTCGAGCTGACCGATCTGAACCACCGCATGGCCGGCACGCTCGGCCAATCGTTCTCCGGCGTCCGCATCGTCCGGGCAACGCACTCACAGGAGCGTGAGATCGAGCAGTTCCATGCGCTCAACGAGGCGCAAGCGGCGGCGGAGGAGAGGAGCGCGGAAGCGCTGTCGCTGTTGTTTCCGATGACGGAAACGCTCGCGGTTGCCGGTGCGATGGTGATCGTCACCTGCGCGTACATCTTCTTCGTCCGACCCGGCTACATGTTGAGCAGCTATCTGCTGGCGTACGGGTTCGTGCTCTTGCGGCTGCTCCCGCTGCTGAATCAGCTGTACGGTCTTCACGGTCACCTCGCGTACCTCGCCGGCGGCATTCGCGAAGTCCAGACATGGCTCGCGACGCCTTACTTCCCGACGCGGCCGTTCGGCGACGTCCCGTTCGCAGGCCTCGAGCGCGAACTGAAGTTCGATCGCGTGAGCTATCGGTATCCGAACGGCAAGGTCGCGCTCGACGAGATCGACTTCGCGGTGCCGGTCGGCCAGACCGCGGCCATCGTCGGACCGTCGGGCGCGGGAAAGTCGACGCTCGCGAACATCCTGCTGCGCCTGCGCGCGCCGTCGAGCGGCCGCGTGGCGATCGATGGGCGTGACTGTTGGGAGTTCTCGTCCGAGAGCTGGCACCGGGCGACCGCGCTGGTCGAACAGGATGCGTTCCTGTTCCACGGAACGCTCCGCGAGAACATTCTCTATGGATGCGATACCGTCAGCGAGGAACAGCTGAACGACGCGCTTGCTGCCGCGCATCTGACCGAGGTCGTGGCGTCGCTCCCCGACGGCCTGGAGACGCTCGTCGGCGAGCGGGGCGCAATGGTCTCAGGGGGGCAGCGCCAGCGGATTGCGATCGCCCGCGCCGTCATTCGCAATCCGAGCATCCTGATTCTGGACGAAGCGACCTCCCACCTCGACGCCGTCTCCGAACGTCTCGTTCAGCAGGCACTCCAGAACGCCTCCCGCGGCCGCACGACCATCGTCATCGCCCATCGTCTTTCGACCATCCGCGACGCCGATCGCCTCATCGTTCTCGAGGACGGACGGATGGTGGAGCAAGGCACCTGGGACACGCTGGCGACGGCCGGCGGCACCTTCTCCCGCTTGATCCGGGGCCTGGGGGCGTGACACGATCGACCTCTCCCCGATAGGCCAACGTTTTTCGCCCGTTTTCTTGGCACGCAGTTCGCGAACCTACGAATATCGTGCGCGTCTCACCGCGCCGAAATAACAAGGATTGCAGTTTCAGCCGCTATCCGGCATGGGACTGAGAGGGCGGAGCTGCCATTGCGTGCATCTACGTGCATCGGCCTGATTACGGTTTTGTGCCTTCATGCGACAGTTTCGTATGCGCAGACGCCGTCCGAAACGGATCCGCTCGAGACGATGCCCATACGATTCGGCCCTTTGGGCCTCAGTCCGACGCTGACCATCACGAATTTCGGAGTCGATTCCAATATTTTCAACGACTCCGCGAACCCCCAGAGCGACTTCACGATGACGGTCACGCCGCGCGTGCAGGCGCGGCTCAGGAACGCGAGGGTCCTGTGGTCAGGGGCGATGGCCACGGGTCTCGTCTACTTCAAGAAGTTCAGCGACGAGCGTTCGATCGACTACGACGCCGACGGGCGGTTCGACGCTGATCTGAACTGGTTCCGGCCGTACGCGCTGGCGAAGCTGCAGGACACGCGCGAGCGGCTGAACGCCGAGCTCGACGCGAGAGCGCCTCGCACTCAAACGACGGCGGCCGCCGGAGCCCGCGCCGTCGTCTCGCCGAAGGTCGGATTCGTCGTCGATGCGCGGCAGTCGAGCGTGCGTTTCTCGGAAGGGATCCTGTTCGAAGGCGTCCCGTTGAGCCGAACCTTGAACTCGAAGACGAACATCGTCGAAGGCGGACTCGAGGTCTACCTGACGCCGCTCACGACGTTCAGCATGACGGCGTCGCGGCAGCACGATCGGTTCGACGAATCTCCGGAGCGCGACTCTGATACCTTCCGGATCATGCCGTCGCTGCGCATGGAGGCGCCGGCGATCATCGAGGGCAGCCTGGCGGTCGGCTACCGGCGGTTCACGCCGCTCTCCGACGCGCTGCCTTCGTACTCGGGCCTCGTGGCGCTCGGCTCGATTTCGCACACTTTCATCGAGCGGACGAAGGTGGCGCTCATCCTGTCCAGAGACGTGCAATACTCGTTCGAGCTGAACGAACCGTACTACCTCACGACGGGGTTCAGAGTCGCCGTGAATCATCAGGTCCGCGAAGAGCTCGACCTGCGAGTGACGGCTGGCCGCGATCGCCTCGAGTATCGCGCCGAAGAGACCGTCCCGGACGCCGTTCCGGACCAGAAGCGCCGGGATCGGTCGAGCGTGTTCGACGTCGGCGCCGGCTACCGCTTTCACCCAAATCTGCGCGTCGGGTTCGACGTCGAGTACGCGCGGCGCTCGAGCGACCGCGCGGAGCGCGAGTATCGCCGCACGCGCCTGTTCGCCTCGATGAACTACGGGTTCTGATTCATGCCTGTGTTCCTGCTGCTAGCGCTCGTTCTCCACGCTTTTCAACAGCCGTCCGCGTCCGCCGAGTACATCGTCGGACCGCAGGACCGGCTCGCGATTACCGTGGTCGACGAGCCGACGCTGACGAAGACGCTCTCGGTGGGCGCCGACGGCACCTTCGACTACCCCTACATCGGTCAGGTGAAGGCGGCGGGTCTCAGCGTGCGGGCGATTCAGCAGGACATCACGACGCGGCTGAAAGAGAAGTACTTGCGCAACCCGCAGGTGTCGATCGAGGTCGAGAGCTATCGCAGCCAGGTGGTCTACGTCTGGGGTCAGGTGAAGAACCCGGGCGCCGTGATGCTGATGGGGAACATCAACCTCACCGAGGCGCTGGCGAAAGCGGGCTCGCCGACGCCGGATGCCGGCTCCTACATCGAGATCAACCGCAAGCCGCGGGTAGTGGCGTCGGGTCCCGACGCCCCTGCCGAGCTGAAGCCGCCGCCGCCGGAGCGGATCAGCATGTCCGACCTTCAGAGCGGCCGGGCGCAGAACATCGTCCTCTCCGATGGCGACACGATCTTCGTGCCGAAGGCGGAGACGTTCTATGTGACCGGGTTCGTCAAGAACGGCGGGCCTTTCCTCTTCGAACAGGGCATGACGGTGTCGAAAGCGATTTCGATGGCCGGCGGCGTCACCGAGAAGGGGTCGCGCAACCGCATCCGGATCACGCGTATGACCGGCGGCAAACAGGTCATCATCAAGGACGTCAAGCTGGACGATCCAGTCATGCCGGGCGACTCGGTTGAAGTGCTCTCCCGTCTGTTCTAGATGCGCGTTGTTCATGTCGTCAGCGGACGGTTGTTCGGCGGCATCGAACAGATGCTCCTGACGATCGCGCGTTGCCGTCATGTCGTGCCGGGGACCGAGGCCGTCATCGCGCTTGCGGCGTCAGGGCGGCTCGAGCAGGAGCTGCGCGAGGGCGGGGCCGAAGTGGAGGCGCTCGGCGATGTCCGTTTGAGCCGCCCTGCGTCGGTCGTGCAGGCGCGCGGGCGCTTCGCGCGGCTGCTGGACGGATCGACCGCGCAATCAATCGTCGTGGTGTGCCACGCGCCGTGGGCCTTTGCGCTGTTCGCGCCGGTGGCGCGTCGCGCGAGTGTGCCGGTCGTGCTGTGGCAGCACGATCACGCGTCAGGGCGTACTCTCGTCGAACGCTGGGCGAAGAGCACGCGTGCCGACCTCGTCATCTGCAACAGCGCGTGGACGTCGAGCACCGCGAGCGCGCTGCAGCCCAACGTCCCTGTGAGCATCATTCATCCGCCGGTCAGCGTTTCCGTCTGTCCGCCGGATGCACGCGATCGGATTCGCGCCTCGCTGCGCGCGGATCGCAACGACGTGGTCATTCTGACCGCCAGCCGGCTCGAGCCGTGGAAAGGACACCTGAATCTTCTGGGAGCGCTTGGCGATCTGCGAGACGTCACTGGATGGACACTCTGGATAGCCGGCGCGGCACAGCGTCGGCACGAGCAGCGGTATCTCGCGCAGCTTCGCGACGAAGTGGCGCGGCTGGGGCTCGACAGCCGCGTTCAATTCCTGGGCGAGCGTCGCGACGTGCCCATGTTGATGCGGGCGGCCGATCTGTTGTGTCAGGCGAACGAAGGCCCCGAGCCGTTCGGAATCGTGCTCGCCGAGGCGCTGCTCTCGGGAGTGCCGGTCGTCACGGTCGATCTCGGCGGCGCGCCCGAAATTGTGTCGAGCGACTGCGGGCGGCTGGTCCCGGCCCGCGATCGCGCCGCCTTGGCGGATGCGCTTCGTGAGTTGATTCAGAACGCGGAGCTGCGGCGCCGCCTAGCCGCCAATGGCCCTGGCCATGCGGCGTCGCGGGTGGCGCCGGACGTCGTGCTGCCGCGGCTCGCCGGCGCGCTCGAGAAGCTCTGCGTCACAGCCGCGGCTTAGACCATGGAAATCGCGGAAGCGGCGGTGGAGCGAGCCCTGCAGACGCAGGGCGAGAGCGGCGATCCAATCTACCAGGCTGGTGCGGCGCTGCTGCGCGCACGCGGCGCACGCGGCGCGCTGGTCGACGTCGGCTGCGGCATCGGCCGCTTTCTCGAGTTCGCGCGCGACCTCGCGACCGACTACGTCGGTGTCGACGTCGTGCGCCATCCGGCGCTTGCGGCCGAAGCGAAGTTCCATCGCGTCGATCTGGATCGCGAGGGCATTCCGGTTGCCGATCGATCCGCCGACATCGTCGCGGCGATCGAAACCATCGAGCACCTCGAGAGTCCCCGCGCGTTCATGCGCGATCTGGTCAGAATCGCCAAGCCGGGCGGGTGGGTGCTGGTGACGACGCCGAATCAGTTGAGTATGTTGAGCCTGTTGTGTCTCATCGTGAAAGGCAGGTTCGTGGCCTTTCAAGATGCGTACTATCCGATTCACCGTACGGCGCTGCTGCCGGTCGATCTCGCCCGCATGGCCACTGATGTCGGACTGACCCGCGTTGAGATCGCGTTCACGTGCTCGGGCCGCGTGCCGCTGACGGCCGCGCACTACCCGTCGGCGCTGTCGCGCGCGTTTCCGCAAGCGCTGTCGGACAACGTCCTGCTGATCGCACAGCGGGCACAAGGGCAGGGATGATCGCGCCGGCACCGCTCTGGGTTTCGCTGTCCGCTTCTGCGATTCGAACGCTGCCGTTCGGACGTTATCAGCTCGCGAACGCCCTGGCGCGCTTCGCCCAGCGGCCCTTCCTTGCGCGCTTACCCGCCGATCTCGGCGGCGCCGCGTTCATCTGCGATCTACAGGACACGATCTCGCGCGAGGTCTGCTTCACGGGCCGGTATGAGCCGCAGGAAACACAGCTCGCGATGCGGCTGTTGCGTCCCGGGATGCTGGCAGTCGACGTCGGCGCGAACTGGGGCTACTTCACGTTGCTCTGTGCGCATCTCGTTGGCAGCAGCGGTCGCGTTATAGCGCTCGAGCCGCACCCCCGCCTGTCCTCGATGCTGGCGGAGAACGCGGCGACCAACCGGCTTTCGCAAGTCGACGTGCTGAAGCTCGCGGCCGGCGCGGCGTCGGGCGCGCGCAAGTTCGTCGACTTCGATGCCGCCGGCGGCAACTGGGGGCTGTCCCGGACGGCGCAGCAGACGGAAGCGGGGGACTTCGAGTGCGAGTCGGTCGCGTTGGACGCGCTGCTCGATGCGCGGGGCCTCGGCCGCGTCGACCTCATCAAGATCGACATCGAGGGGGGCGAGGCGGAGGCGATTCGCGGCATGGCGGCCGGTCTCAGCGCGCACCGTTATCGCTACGTGTTGCTCGAATGTCATCCGAACGAGCTGGCCGGTCTGGGCGCGACGGTCGAGCAGTGTCTGGAGCCGTTCCGCCGCGCCGGTTATCGCGGCTGGCACATCAATCATTCGGTGGCCATGCATCGGCGCGCGGCCGCCTCGATGATTCCGTCAAACGAACTGTTGTCGTCGATCGATGCCGGCGCCGTCGCGTCGGATGCGTGGCCGCATCTCCTGTGGGCGGCACCGGGTGAGCCGCCACCGGCGTGAATGCGCATCGCCTACTTGAGCGTCTCGGACCAGTTGGGCGGATCCGAGATCGCGCTGCTCGAGATGATCGCCGGCGTTCGCCGGCTTCGTCCAGCCTGGAGGCTTCACCTGATCCTTCCCGGTCGCGGCCCGCTGCTCGACCGGGCCGAGGCGGCGGGCGCGGACTGCACGGTGCTGCCGCTGCCGGCGTCGCTGGCACGCCTCGGCGAATCGGCGGCGGAGGACGCGCGATGGAGCGTGCTGACGCGGGCGATGCTCGCGGCGCGGCTCGCTGCAGTCGCGTTCTCGATGCCGTCGTACATGCGTGGGCTTCGCCGCGTGCTTCGCGGCATCGACCCAGCGGTTCTGCACACGAACGGGCTGAAGGCGCACGTCGTCGGCAGTCGGGCCGGCGGCCGGTGTCGGGTCGTGTGGCATATCCACGACTACGTTGGCTCGCGGCGCGTCACGCGCACCCTGCTTCGATCGCATCAATCGCGCGCTGCCGCGATCCTCGCGAACTCGAAGAGCGTCGCGGCGGACGTGACGACCGCGATTGCGCCGTCGGCGCCGGTCACGGTCGTCTACAACGCCGTCGATTTGAAGACGTTTGTGCCCGAAGGCCCGGCACAGGATCTGGACGCCGCCGCCGGCTGGGCGCCGCCGACGTCGCCCGTCGTTCGAGTCGGACTCGTGGCCACGTTCGCGCGATGGAAGGGGCATGAGGTGTTCCTGCGCGCGCTGTCACAGCTTCCCGCCACTCTGCCGATGCGCGCTTATGTCATCGGCGGGCCGTTATACGACACGTCAGGCAGTCAGTACTCGATGGACGAGTTGAAGGCGCTGGCGCGCCACGCGGGTGTGCACGATCGAGTGGCCTTTACCGGGTTTCTGCGGCCAGCGCCGGCAATGCGGGCCCTCGACGTCGTCGTTCACGCGAGTACCCGTCCGGAGCCCTTCGGACTGGCGATCGCGGAAGCGATGGCGTGCGGACGTGCCGTGATTACGAGCGCGTCGGGCGGCGCGGCGGAGCTGGTCGAGGCCGACGTCGATGCGTTGACCCACGTCCCCGGGGACGCTGATACGTTGGCGGCGGCGATCGGCCGCCTGGTCGCCGACGCGACGCTGCGACACAGGCTCGGCGCGGCGGCCCGGATATCCGCGTGCCGCCGGTTCGATCCCGATCGACTCGCGCGCGAAGTCGTCGAGGTGTATGAGCAGGTCGCTCACTAGCTCGTCGCCGCGCCCGGTGGTGTCGGCACCGGCGTTTCTGTCCCTGGTGTCCGACTGGGGTCTCGCGGAGTTCTTCGTCGTCAGCCAGACGGCGATCCCGGCGCTGCTGTTTCTTCCCGGTACTCAGCGGATCCGTCTCTACGTCCGGGTCGCGTCGTTCGCCATCTCGATGGCGCTCCTCGCATGGTGGGCATTCGGCGACGCGAAAGCGGGACGGAAGCACCCGTCACAGCCCTGGCTGGTCGCTTCGATTCTGTACATCGCGGTCATGGTGCTGCATCCGTTCACGAGCTCGGCGCTCGGCGGACTTGCGCAGCTGGTTCTCTACGTCGCCGTCATGGCGCCGCTGTTCTGGACGCCGTCACTCGTTCGCAACGCGGACCATCTCGCCAAGCTGATGACGCTGCTGCTCGTGTGCAATGGCGTCAACGCGTTCGTTGGCGTCATGCAGGTGTACGACCCCGGCCGCTGGATGCCGCAAGAGATGTCGCACATCGTGACGGAGTCGGCGTTCGGCCTCGGCGCGGTGACCTATCGAGGACCCAACGGGTCCTTGATCGTCAGGCCGCCGGGATTGTTCGACAATCCCGGTGCGGTTGCCGGGCCGGCCATGTACGCGGCGCTGCTCGGCCTCGTCTTCGCAACGAGCGCGTCGAAGTGGTGGAAGCGCGGCATCGCCTTGATCGGCTCGGGTGCGGGCGTGGCGGCGATCTACTTGAGTCAGGTTCGGGTGTCGCTCGTCGTGCTCGCGCTGATGCTGGCGGCATATGCGGGGCTGCTGATGCTGCAGCAGCGCAAGCAGCGCGCGTTCATATTTGGCGCCGCTGCCGGCGTGATGGTAGTCGGCGCGTTCG
>Ga0075423_10007044_pt1 | contig 10593 bp, 12 predicted proteins | sample SoiMethybrSBSTD2_FD_80114 | JGI IMG/M metagenome (GOLD analysis project Ga0075423, IMG submission 80114) | Bulk soil microbial communities from a Populus tree surrounding site in Tennessee, USA - Soil MetaG P. TD hybrid SBSTD2 | ecosystem: Environmental > Terrestrial > Soil > Tree plantation...
CTGTGCGACCAGCCCTACCAGGCGATCATCGATGCCGCGAAGCGCCACGGCTGCGACGCCATCTTCATGGCCTCGCACGGCCGTTCCGGCATCCCGGCCTGGTGGTACGGCAGCCAGACGCGCGAAGTGCTGACGCGCACCGACATCCCGACGCTCGTCTATCGCTGATTGCGCAAGGAGGGCCTGATGCGTATATCCAACTGGTTCGTCCTCGCCGCGGCGCTCGCGGCTCCGGCATTCGCGCAGCAGGAAGCGAAGGTGGAGGGACTGGTGATAGAACTCGGCGTCATGCCGGCGGAGAAGGCCGTGCATGCGCTGGGCCACGCGCAGCTGCATCCGCAGAAATTCCCGAGCGGCTCGCAGCATCTCCTCATCACCGTGGCCGAGCAGAAATCCGGCCGGCGTATCGGCGATGCCGACGTGGTCATCGAGGTTGTCGATCCGCACGGCAAGTCGGCCCAGAAGACGCTCGTGCACACCAGCACGGGCGGCATGCCTGACTACAGCGAGCTCTTCATCTTCGGCTGGTCCGGCGCGTACGCCGTGCGCGTGAACATCACGCCGTGGGCGGGTGCGAAGCCGGTGAAGACGAGCTTCACCGTCCACCACCAGATCTAGAACTTCAGCCCGCCCTCGCGCAGCGACTCGACGTAGGGCGCGGCGGGGCAGAAGCTGCGGTTGCCGCCGTGCCCCGGCGTGGCAAGGAGCTCGTCGCAGAGACCCTGGTGCAGGCAATGCTCGCAGCGCTGTAGCGCGGCGATCGCGTCCGCATCGAGCGGAAGCGGCAGCCGGGCGCCGCGCCGGTGCAGCATGGCGATGAGCCGGATCCGGCGCGCGTGTTCGCTCATGGCCCATTGTGGTCCCCGCCGCGCGGTCGTTTTTGACGAAAATCAAATCCGAGGCCCGCCCGGGTTCTATCGTTGGGGGTATGAGAATCCAGATCCCGAGATCGCTGCGCGTCGAGCACGAGGAGCTGCACGATTTCCTCGCGACGGTGCGCCATGAGCCGGGCGAGCTCGGCGACAAGCTGCGCCGCCTCGCGCGCCTGCTCGAGCCGCATTTCCGCAAGGAAGAAGCGTTCGCCATGCCGCCGCTCGGCCTGCTGGTGCGGCTCGCGCGCAACGAGGTCAACGCGGCGATGGCCGAGGTCTATCCGCACACCGACTGGCTGAAGAACAACCTGGCGGTCCTGATGGCCGAGCACGATGCGATCGGCGCCGCCGTCGAGGAGATGCTGCACGCGGCGCGCGACGCCCAGCGCATCGACTACATCGATCTCGCCGAGAAGCTCGTCAACCACCTGCGCATGGAGGAGGAGGTGATGTACCCCGCCGCGATCCTCGTCGGCGAGTACCTGCGCCTGCTGCTGGGAACCAATGCGCGCCTTGACGCCGTCTAGCGACGCGAGTCCGCTCGTCACGAGCACCATCGCCGAGCTGCGCCGCTACGCGCCGTTCGACGAGATGGAGCCGCCGGCGATCGGCTTCCTCGCCGCGCGCCTTCGCATCGCTTACTACCCGCGCGGCACGTCGATCCTCGGCCCCGAGAGCGGCGACGTCGATCGCCTCTATCTCATCCGGCAGGGCGCGGTGCGCCGCACGCGCGGCGGGCCCGAGCTCACGCTCTCGCCGGGCGAATGCTTTCCGATCGGCGCCCTGATCGGCCGGCGCGCCACGGTCTATTCGTACCAGAGCGAAGAGGACACCTTTTGCTGGGAGCTCGCCGCGGCGGATTTCCACCGCCTGCTCGACGCGAGCCCGCGCTTCCATGCCTTCTGCAGCAACCATCTTGCCGTGCTCGTCGAGCGCTCGAACCGCGCGCTGCGCGAGCAGGCGGGCGAAGGATTGCTCGACGCCGCGGGGATGCTGGCGCCGCTGCGCGTCGCGCTGGCGCGCTCGCCGGTTTCCTGCGCGCCGGACACTTCGATCGGCGACGTATTGAAAACCATGCAGGGCAGGCACGTCGGCTCGATGGTGATTACGGATGGAGACGACCATCCGAGCGGCATCTTCACGCAGCCCGATGCGCTTGCGCGTGTCGCCCTGCCGCAAGTCGCGCTCTCCGAGCCGATCAGCCGGGTGATGACGCGCGAGCCGGTCACGCTGGAAGAGGAAGCGACGCTCGCCGAAGCGGCGATCGCCATGGCGCGACGCGGCATCCGGCACATCGTCGTCACGCGGCAGGGAAAGTTCGCCGGCGTGATCTCGGAGCGCGATCTCTTCGCCCTGCAGCGCGTCACGCTCTCGCACACGTCGCAACGCATCCAGCTTGCGAACACGCTCGAAGAGCTGATGACGGCCGCGGGCGACGTGCGCAAGCTCACGCGCCAGCTCCTCGCGCAGGGCGTCGCCGCCGAGCACCTGACCGCCATGGCGAGCGCGCTGAACGACGCGCTCACGCAGCGCCTCATCGCGCTCGTCGCCGCGCGCTACGACCTTGCCGGCCAATGGTGCTGGCTCGCGCTCGGCAGCGAAGGCCGCATGGAGCAGACCTTCGCCACCGACCAGGACAACGCGCTCATCTACACCGATCCCGGCGCGAAGAACGCCTTCCTCGCCTTTGCCGACGAGGTGAACCACGGCCTCGCCGCGTGCGGTTTTCCGCTCTGCACCGGCAACGTGATGGCCGGAAATCCGCGCTGGTGCCTGACGCCGGCGGAATGGCGCGGCGTCGTCCGGCAGTGGATCGAGCAGCCCGAGGGCGAGGCGCTGCTCGACGCGAGCATCTTCTTCGACTTCCGTGCCCTCGCCGGCGACGCGCGGCTTGCCGCGGAGCTGCGCGAGCAGATGTCCGCGATGGTCAGGGAGCGCGCCGCCATCTGGCGCGCACTTGCGCAGAATGCGCTGCGCATCAGGCTGCCGCTTGGCGTGCTGCGCGACTTCGCGAGCGACGAGCCGTTCGACCTCAAGCTCTACGGCGCGCTCACCTTCGTCGAGGCGGCGCGCGTCTTTGCGCTCGCGCACGGCATCGCCGATACCGGCACCGCGGCCCGGCTGCGCGCCGCGCAGGCGGCAGGAGCGCTCTCCACCGAGGATGCGGACGCGGCGGTCTCGGCGTTCCATTACGTGCAGGCGCTGCGCCTGAAACGCCAGGCGCTCAGGCAGGGCGATCCAAACCACGTCGCGCCGGCCGCGCTGAATGCGATCGACCGCCGCGTGCTGCGCGAGGCGTTGCGGCAGGCCGCGATGCTGCAGGATGTGCTGCGTGTGCATTACCGGTGAGCTGGTTCTTCCAACGCACGCCGCTCCCGCAGGCGCGCTGGGTCGTGATCGACTGCGAGACGAGCGGGCTCGATCCACGCCGCGATCGCCTGCTCTCGGTGGGCGCAATCCGGATCCGCGCCGATCGCATCGAGCTCGGCGACGCGTTCAGCGCGCGCGTGCGCTCGCCGGTGGCAAGTGGCGCGGAAAACATCCTCGTGCACGGCATCGGCGGCGATGCGCAGCTCGGCGCGCCGTTGCCCGGGCAGGTGCTGCCGCAGCTCGCGCGATTCATCGAGGGTTGCATTCCGGTCGCCTTCCACGCGTGGTTCGACCGGGAAGTCCTGCAGCGCTCGGGCCTGCGCATCGCGCACCGCTGGCTCGACCTCGAGCCGCTGGCGCATGCGCTGTACCCCGGGAAGAAGCTGCGCACGCTGGACGAGTGGCTCAACGCGTTCGGCATCCAGCCCGTCGCGCGCCACGACGCGCTGCTCGACGCACTGGCGTCGGCCGAGCTGCTGCTCGTGCTGCTTGCGCAGGCACGCAGCGCGCGGATGCGAACCGTCGAGGACCTGATGGCAGCCGCGGGTAAAATTTCCCTATGACAATGAAAATCCTCCTCGCCGTAGACGGCTCCAAGACCTCGCTCGATGCCGTCAAGTTCGTGATCAAGCATGCTCACTGGTTCAGCGAGCGCCCGCAGCTCGAGGTGGTGAGCGCGCACGTGCAGATCTCGGTGCCGCGTTTCCCGGGCATGCGCGGCATCGGCAGAGCGCAGATGCAGCAGTACTACGAGGAGGAAGGCGGCAAGCGGCTTACCGAGGCGAAGAAGCTCCTCGACCAGGCCGGCATTCGCTACGAGGCGCGCGTGCTCGTCGGCAATCTCGCCGAGGTCATCGTCAAGCACGCGGCGAAAACCGGTTGCGACCTGATCGTCGTCGGCGCGCCGCAGGCCGTCATCGGCTCCGTCTCCTCGAAGGTCATGCACCTCTCCGAGGTTCCGGTGCTGATGGTCAAGTAGCGGGCAGGCGCAGCCCCGCAAAGCGGCTCGGCAGCCCGAGCAGCAACTGGCCGAATTCCCAGATCGCCTCGTCGAACTCGCTGCTGCGCAACCGATATCTCGCCGGACCCAGCACGCCCACGTTCTGGCAGTGGATTTCGACGGTCTGCTTTTCGTAGTCGGCCCGCAGCTTGGCGCTCGCCGCAATCTCGGCATCGATCAGGAAGGCCTCGTAGGCCGAGCTTCCGGCGGCGATCTCGCGTGAATCGAACTTGAGCCCGGCGCGCTCGAGCTGGGCCTTCAGGACGCGCGCCTCGTCCGAGCGCAGCGCAGCGCGCGCCTTGCGCGGCGAGCTCATCCGGTAGGTGAACGTGACGGCGTCGACGACCTCGGCGTCGGCGATTTGCTTGGTCGCGCAATCGACGTGTCCCTGCGACAGGCTCACGCTCGGCAGTGCGCCGAGGTAGATCAGGTCGAGCTTCACGAGGAACGGCGGCTTCGCCTGGATCACCTGGCGCACCAGCTCCTCGAGGTAGTGGAACGCCTTGCGCATCTGCATGTTGAGCTCGCCCGCGGCTTGTGCGGCCGATGCCTGGCTGCGCGAGAAGGTCTCGAGATCGGCGAGCAGCTTGGAGAGGCTCGTCTGCGCCGCCGCATCCTCCGCCGAGGGCTCGACCTCGGGCGCGAACTGCGTCCCCGCCGGAGCGGCGATCAGCTCGCGCAGGCGCTGCGCGAAATCCCCGGCGCGCTGGAAGCGATTCGCGGGTTCCTTGGCGAGCGCCCGTTCGAGGATCGCATCCAGTGCCGCCGGCAGCCCTGGCCGTTGCGCCGAGGCTGCGGGGACGGGCTCTCGCACGATACGCTCCATCAGGGAAAGAAGATCCATGCCCGGATGCTCGAAGGGCGTCTTGCCGACGAGCATCTCGTAGAGCACGACGCCGAGGGAGAAGATATCGGCGCGCGGATCCACCGGCTGCTCCTGTACCTGCTCGGGCGAGAGGTACTTCGGCGAGCCGAGGATGCTGCCTGCCAGCGTCATCGCCGACGACGGCACGTGCGCGAGGCCGAAGTCGGTGATCTTGGTGAGCCCCGTGGGCGAGACCATGATGTTCGCGGGCTTGATGTCGCGATGCACGATGCCGAACCGGCCGGCGTAGTCGAGCCCTTCGGCCACCTGCGCAACGATGTCCGCGACTTTGTCGAAGGCGAGCGCGCTGCCCGATTTCAGCTGCTGGAGCGACTGGCCTTCGAGGTATTCCATCGCGATGTAGGCCAGCTCGCCCGCAACGTCGGCGTCGTACACGGTGACGATGTTGGGATGGTTGAGCCTTCCGGCCGATCGCGCTTCGCGCACGAAGCGCGCCTTCATCTCGGCGATCGTCTCGGGAGCGAGATCGGGGTTCAGCGTCTTGATGGCCACCGGGCGATCGAGCACCGGGTCAAGCGCCAGGTACACGGTGCCCATTGCGCCGCGGCCGATTTCCTTCTGCAGCAGGTAGCGGCCGAGCGACGTGTTCTTGGACATGGGTTTTGCTTCGCGTCGATAATCCCACATCTGCCTCCATCGAGCGGTTTCCGTTTTTCTCCCAGAATGATCGATCCGGTTTGCGGCATGACGGTCGAGCCCGCCACGGCGGCGGGCAGGGTCGAGCACGCGGGCAAGACGTACTACTTCTGCTCGCAACATTGCGCGCATGCGTTTAAAACGGATCCCGCGCGCTACTTGAGCGGCTCCCATAAGAAGGAAATGCCTGCGCCGAAGGGCGCGCAATACACGTGTCCGATGCATCCGGAGATCGTGCAGGTCGGTCCGGGATCGTGCCCGAAGTGCGGCATGCCGCTCGTGCCGATGGTGCCGGCGGCGGGCGCGCCCGAAGAAGACGCCGAGCTGCGTCACATGACGCGGCGCCTGTGGCTCAGCGCGGCGCTCACCGCGCCGCTCCTCTTCATGGCGATGGCGCCGATGCTCGGCCTGGGAATTCACAGCTACCCACGCCTCGAGTTCGTGCTGGCGACGCCCGTCGTGCTGTGGGGAGGATGGCCTTTCTTCCACAAGTTCTGGCTCTCGCTCGAGAGCAGGAACCCGAACATGTACACGCTGATCGGCTTGGGCGTTGCGCTCGCCTATCTCTATAGCGTGGCCGCCATCGTCGCGCCCGGCGTGTTCCCGGCCGAGCTGCGCGCGCACGGCGGCGAGGTGGGGACTTATTTCGAAGCCGCTGCGGCGATTGTCACGCTCGTGCTCGTCGGCGAAGTGCTGCAGCTGCGGGCGCTCGGCGCCACCAGCCAGGCGATCAAGCAACTGCTCGCGCTTGCGCCGAACACGGCGCTCCTCATGCAGCCCGATGGCCGCGAGGTCGAGGTGCCACTCAACACGATCGAGGTCGGCGACCGCCTGCGCGTACGCCCCGGCGAGAAGATCCCGGTCGACGGCACGGTGCTGGAAGGCTCGTCCAACGTCGATGAATCGATGGTGAGCGGCGAGCCGGTGCCGGTGCCGAAGGCGCCGGGGGCCAAGGTCACCGGCGCTACGCTCAACGGCAAAGGCAGCCTCGTGATGCGCGCCGAGCGCATCGGCGCCGACACGCTGCTCGCGCGGATCGTGCACATGGTGGCGCAGGCGCAGCGCACGCGCGCTCCAGTGCAGCGCCTCGCCGACCTGGTTGCCGCCTATTTCGTCGAGACCGTGGTCGCAGTTGCCGTGCTTACGGCGCTTGCGTGGTGGTCCTTCGGTCCTGAGCCGCGCCTCGCCTACGCGCTCGTCAACGCGGTCGCCGTCCTGATCATTGCGTGCCCTTGCGCGGTGGGCCTCGCCACGCCGATCTCGATCACCGTCGCGATGGGCCAGGGCGCGATCAACGGCATCCTCTTCCGCAATGCCGAGGCGTTGGAAAGGCTGCGCGACGTCGACACGCTGGTGGTCGACAAGACCGGCACGCTCACGCTCGGACGACCCGAGCTCGTCGGCTTCAAGGTGCGCGACATCGACGAGCGCGAGGCGCTGCGCCTCGTCGCGAGCCTCGAGCGCGCGAGCGAGCATCCGCTCGCCCAGGCGATCGTCAACGCCGCGGAGAAGCGCGGCATCGCGCTGGAGAAGGTGGAGAACTTCAAATCCGTGACCGGCCAGGGCGTCGAAGGCGTGATCGCCGGCCGGCGCGTGTTCGTCGGCAGCCGCCGCGCGATGCAGGCGTTCGGCGGCGTGCCGCCCGCGTTCGAGGGCTGCAGCATCTTTGCCGCCATCGACGGCAAAGTGCTCGCCGCAGCGACGGTGGCGGATCCGATCAAGGAAACGACGCCCGATGCAGTGAAGATGCTGCACGCCGAAGGCATCCGCGTCGTCATGCTGTCGGGCGATACCCGCCAGAGGGCCGAGGCCGTCGGCCGCGAGCTCGGCATCGACGAGGTCGTCGCTGAAGTCCTGCCCGAGCAGAAATTGGAGAAGATCAAGGATCTGCAGGCCGCGGGGCGCATGGTCGCGATGGCGGGCGACGGCATCAACGATGCCCCGGCGCTGGCGCGGGCAAGTGTCGGTATCGCGATGGGCACCGGCACGGATGTCGCGATCGAAAGCGCCGGCGTGACGCTCGTCAAAGGCGACCTGCGCGCGATCGTGAAGGCGATCCGACTCTCGCGCGCGACGATGCGCAACGTGAAGCAGAACCTCTTCTTCGCCTTCGTCTATAACGCGCTCGGCGTGCCGATCGCCGCCGGCGTGCTCTATCCGTTCTTCGGGCTGCTGCTTTCGCCGATCTTCGCCGCCGCGGCGATGGCGATGAGCTCGGTCTCGGTCGTCAGCAACGCACTGCGCCTGCGGCGCGTGCGTCTCTGATCAGTGCTGGGCGAAGAGCCAGCTGCGCGCTGAGTCGAAGGCGAGGGTCTGGTACGGCATGCCGCGCCGCTGGTCCATGCCGGGCGCGTCGGCGGGCATGCCGGGCACGGCGAGGCCGGTCATTTTCGGCCGCTCGCGCAGCAGCTTCCTGACGTCGTCGGCGGGCACGTGGCCCTCGATGGCGTAGCCGGCGATGAGGGCCGTATGGCAGGACTGCAGCTTCTCGGGCACTCCGGCCTGGCGCTTGATCGCGCTGATGTCGTCGAACGTATAGGAGCGCACGGCAAAGCCTGCCGCCTGCATGTGGCTTTCCCATCCGCCGCAGCAGGTGCAGCCGCGGTTCTTGTAGACCACCAGCTCCGGGCGCGCTTGCGCGCGCGCCGCGAGCGGGATAAAGGCGGCCGCTACAAGTGTTTTCAGCACCGAGCGTCGGGTACTCATGACCGCATGATCCCGCCTCCGGCCGCAAGGAGGTTGACGGAGGTCAAGGGTATGATCGGGTGATGGAAACCGTTGACCTGAAAGTCGAAGGAATGGACTGCGACGGCTGCGTGAAGAGCGTGACGCGCATGCTCTCCGGCGTCGCAGGCGTGCAGAAGGTGGAGGTGTCGCTGGCCGATGGCCGCGCTACCGTCGTCTACGATCCCGCGAAAACGCAAGTCGCCGACATGAAGCGCGCCGTCGAGCGCGCAGGATACAAGGCGCCTTGAAGCCGTCGCTGAAGGTCGGCCTCGCGACGAAGCGCGAGGTCGTGGTGGATGAGTCGCGCTGCATCGGTTTCATGGGCAAGGAAGGCGCGGTCTACGCCACGCCGCGCATGGTGAGCGATGTCGAGTACACCTGCCGCGACTACCTGCTCGAGCATCTCGACGCGGGCGAGGACTCGGTCGGCGCGCACGTGTCGATCGACCATCTCGCGGCGACGCCGATGGGCCTGAAAGTGACCGTCGAGGCAAGCATCGTGGAGATCGATCGCCGCCGCGTCACGTTCGAATTCACGGTGCACGACCCGATCGAGCAGTGCGGGCGCGGAAGACACGTGCGCTTCGTGGTCGAGACCGCCAGGAGCCGCGAGCGCCTCGCGGCGAAGCGCGCCAAAGCCGGGCTGAAATAGCGCATGGCCGAGCCGTGGCTGCCGCTCGACGGCGTCCGGGTGGTGGATTTCTCGATGTTCGTCCCCGGGCCGTTCGCGTCGTCCATCCTTGCCGACCTCGGCGCCGACGTGATCAAGGTCGAGCCGCCGCGCGGTGATCCCGGGCGCTCGTACGTGCCCGTGCAGTTCGAGTCCGAGAACCGCAACAAGCGAGCCATCGCGCTCGATCTCAAGCATCCCGACTCGGCAGCCGTGGTGGAGAAGCTCGTCGAGCGCGCCGATGTCGTCGTGGAGGGCTTTCGTCCCGGCGTCGCGAAGCGCCTGGGCATCGACTACGACACGCTGCGCAGCCACAACGGCAAGCTCGTCTATTGCTCGATTTCCGGCTACGGGCAAACCGGTCCATGGCGCGAGCGGCCGGGCCACGACGTCAACTATGTAGCCGCCGCCGGCGCGCTCGCATTTCCCGGACAGTGGTTGAAGGCGCCGGCGCGCTCGTCATTGCCGATCGCCGACATGGCGGGCGGCGCCTTTGCCGCGATCGCGATTCTTGCGGCGCTGCGCGAAGGCAAGGGGGCCTACCTCGACCTCTCGCTATTCGAAGCTGCGTTTTTCCTCGCCGCGATGCGGCACAGCCTGGACCCAAAGGTCGACCCGCGAGCGCATCTTTTTCCGGTCAACGACGTGTTCGAGACCGCCGACGGCAAGCGCCTCACGCTCGGCATATTGGAGGAGCACTTCTGGACGAATTTCGCGCGCATCGTGCCGGAGCTTGCGAGCGAGCGGTTTGACACCGACGCAAAACGCCGGGCGCACGGCGACGAGCTGTCGCGCGAGCTGGAGCGAGTCATAAAGACGAGGACGGCGGCCGAATGGCTGCGCCTTTGCGACGAGAGCGACGTGCCGGTCGATTTGTGCGTGATCCCGGGCGAGGCGGCGAAGCACCCGCAGCTCGTCGAGCGCAAGGCTACGGAGCTGGGACATCCGAAGTTTCCGGTGTGGGCGAACGGCCGCCGTGGGAGCAGCATCCGGCGCAAGACGCCGGCCCTGGGGGAGCACTCCCGCGAGATCCTGGTCGAGCTCGGATTCGATGACGGCGAGATCGCCGAGCTGCGGAAAAAGCGGGCGGTGATCTAATCCGTCCATGGACTTCGCGCTTACCCCCGAGCAGGAGCGCATCCGAGAGGCGATCGCCAAGCTCTGCGAGCGCTTCGACGCCGACTACTGGCTCGCGCACGACAAGAGCGGCGAGTTCCCGCGCGAGTTCCAGCAGGCGTGCGCGCGCGACGGCTGGCTCGGCATCGCGATGCCGGAGGCGTATGGCGGCGCGGGGCTCGGCATCAGCGAAGCCGCGGTGCTGATGCAGGCGATCGCCGAGTCGGGTGCGGGCTTCTCGGGCGCATCGACCGTGCACATGAACATCTTCGGGCTGAACCCGGTGGTGGTATTCGGCACCGAAGAGCAGAAGAAA
>Ga0075423_10007045_pt1 | contig 10591 bp, 10 predicted proteins | sample SoiMethybrSBSTD2_FD_80114 | JGI IMG/M metagenome (GOLD analysis project Ga0075423, IMG submission 80114) | Bulk soil microbial communities from a Populus tree surrounding site in Tennessee, USA - Soil MetaG P. TD hybrid SBSTD2 | ecosystem: Environmental > Terrestrial > Soil > Tree plantation...
ACTCGTCGACTACTCGTTCGGGACGCTCGAGGCCGACGTCGTTCGCGCGTACGCCGGCGCGGAGAACACGCCATCGATCCGCGTGATGGAGAAGGTCGGCATGCGGCTGATCGAACGGTTCCAGGGCAGCGACGGCGAAGAGAGGTGGACCGGCGTGCGATACGAGGTCGCGCGCGACGAGCGCGCGGCTGCGGACTGAGTCGCGGCGACCCTGATCGGGGCTTGCGGAGGCCTTCCAGCCCTCCCATCATCATGGTCGTGAAACGTTGCCCATATTGCGCGGAGGAGATCCAGGACGCTGCGATCGTCTGCCGCTACTGCGGGCGCGACCTCCAAGCGCCGACCCCGGCACCGGCCGCGCCGGCGACCGACACGACGATCGCGTCGGATGAACCGTACGGAAGCGGTATGGCCCTGGGCGCGACGTTGCTCACCATATTCGCCCCGTTCATCGCGTTGGTCGCCGCGCTCATCATGCGGGGTAGCGAAACCCGTCCGAAACGGCTCGCGTTCCTCCGGACGTGGGCGATCGCGAGCGGCGCCTGGCTCGCGACGGGTTCATCATCGTCCTGATCGCAGCCGTCGCCGTGCTCGGAACGGCCGGCTGCAAGGGCGGTATCGATCAGTACTCACCGCCGAGCTATGAGAGCCGGGATGGCGTGCACTGGACGGCCGTCTATCCGTGCCGGGAGGGTGGAACGACGCGGACGCCCGCGTCTCCTGGGAGCGTGCCGGGGGCCTAGGGAAGCTCGGATCGGAGAGCCGGCTCCGCGAGGATCGCCGAGCCCGACTCGACCTCGCGTGTTCGTCCCGACGAGGCACACGGTGTGATGGAACTTCCCGAGCGACCGACCGAATCGGTCAGCGGTTAGCGGACCGCGGCACGACCAGCGCGTCGACAGCGAGGCAGCCCGTCGGCGAGACGATCACGGGGTTCGCGTCGAGCTCGGCGATCAGATCGCCGAGCTCGACCGCGAGCACGCTCAATCGTGAGACGGCGCGAGCGAGCGCGGCGACGTCGGCCGGGTCGGACCCTCGAGCCCCGTCCAACAACGGCCGGATGCGGAGCGCGTCGATCATCCGCATCGCGCTGGACTCATCGAGCGGCGGGAGACCGAGCCGCCGATCGTGGAGCAGCTCCACGAGCACACCTCCCGCCGCGACCAGCACGAGCGGGCCGAAGGTCGCGTCGTGCACGATCCCCAGCGCCATCTCGACCCCAGGGGCAGCCATCTTCGCGACCGTGACATGTGGTCCGAGTCGCGCGGCCATGTCGACGTATGCCATCGACACCTCCTGGCCGCCGTCCAGCCCCAACCGCACGCCCGCCACATCGGTCTTGTGGTGGATCTCCGGCGCGGCGGTCTTCAGGACGACCGGGTACCCCAGGTCCTCCGCCGCCCGGATCGCCTCCTCGGCCGTCGCGGCGACCCGGACCTCGACGGTCGGGATGCCGTAGTCCGCGAGGAGGCGCAGCCCCTCCTGCTCCCCGATCGCCTCGCCGGTCCCCAACCGCACGCGCCACCACTCGCGCACATCGCTCGGCGCGGCCTCCACGTCGGCTCGCCGAGATCGTCCTCGCCACGTCGCGTCGTCGATCAGATGCTTGAGGGCGCGGAGGCCGGACGTCGCGCCCTCGAGGACGGGGATGCCGGCACCCCGGAGCAGCCCGACCTCCTCACGGTCGATCGTCGCGGAGAGGTTCGACAGCACGCAGAAGGGCTTCGTCGTCGTGTTCCACACGTCGAGGGCGATCTGGAGATAGCCCTCGTCGTACGGCTCGCCCTGGCGCGTCAGATCCACCACGAACGCCATCGCGGCAACCTCGTCGTCTTCGTGGAACGCCGCGAAGGACTCTCGGAAGATCCGATCCGCGTCGATCCCCGTCCCCCACGCGTCGAGTGGGTTCGCGGCCTCGAGGCCCGGGTCGAGCACCCCGGCGACCCGTGCGAGGGTCGCTTCCGAGACCTCGGCGAGCGGGACGTCCTCGTCCGCGGCCAGGTCGACGAACAACGCTCGCTCGCCACCGCTGTCGTGAACGCTCGCGACACCGGTCCCGGCGGTGACCCGCCGCGGCGCGGAGAACAGCTCCATCGCGTCCGCCAGCTCGTCGAGCGAACGCACCTCGTGCACCCCATAGGCCTCGAACACGGCCTCGAACGCGCCGTGCTCGCCGGCGAGCGCCCCCGAGTGTGCGGTGACCATCGTCATCGAGCGCTCCGTCCTGCCGACCTTCAACGCGAACACCGGGACGTCGCGCTCGGCGGCCAGCGCGAGGGAGCCCACGAACCCATCGGGGTTCCGCACGGTCTCCAGCAGGAGCGCGAGGACCTTCGTCGTCTCGCGGTCGAGGGCGAACCGGACGTACTCGTCCATCGTCGTGACGATCTCTTGACCGCTCGAGACGACGAGGTCGAAGCCGATCCCTCGGTCGTTGAACGCGAGCGCAGCGAACGCCGACCCGCTGTGGGATATGAACGTGACGGGGCCTTGTCGCAGCTCGTCGGGCGTCGCGAAGCCGGTCGCGCGCAGGTGGCCGGGGACGTTCAGGAACCCCATCCCGTTCCCGCCGCACACCGCGATCCCCGCATCGTGGGCGAGCGCCGCCACGCGCTCGGCCAGCGAGGGCCCTTCGCCAGGCTCCTCGTACAGCGACGAGAACGTCACCACGCTGCCCACGCCGGCCTCGACCGCCTCTTCCATCGCGCGCTCAATCCGGGCGTTCGCGACCCCGAGGATCGCGAGGTCGACCGGCCCGGACGCCTCCAGGATCGAGGGGTAGCAGCGGTAGCCGTCGACCTCGTCGTATCCCGGGTTGATCGGGAAGACGTCGCCGTCGAACCCACCGCGGCGAAGCTCGGCCATCATCTGGGCGCCGAGCGAGCCCTCCTTCACTGACGCGCCGACGACCGCGACCGAACGAGCCTCGAGCATCCGCTCGAGGCTCGTTCGCGGATCGTTCGGGTCGGGGCTCACTTCGTGCGGATCGCGCGGTCCTTCTTCGCCTGGCGGTACGCCTGCCAGCCGGGGATCCCGTTGACGCCGCCCCCGGCATGCGTCGCCGAGGACCCGTGGTAGAGCCCCTTGAGCGGCGTCCGGTAGTCGCCGTAGCCGGGCGCCGGGCGCATGTGGAACAGCTGGTCCGCCGAGAGCTCGCCGTGGAAGATGTTGCCCCCGATCAGGCCGAGCTCCTGCTCCATGTCGTACGGGCCGATCACCTGGTAGTCGATGATCGAGTCGTTGAAGTTGGGCGCGAGCTCGTCGTAGAGGTCGAAGGTCCGCTTCGCGTACGCATCCAACTCGTCGCGGTGTGGCTCGCCGGCCCAGTCGTCGGGCACCCATTGGCTGAACATGGAGAAGACGTGGGTGCCCTCGGGCGCGAGCTTCTTGTCGAGCGTCGTCGGGATCGTGCCGTCAACGAACGGCGCGACCGCGGGCTTCCGGGACATGTGCGCGTCCTGGAACGCCTGCTCGGCGTAGTCCGAGGAGAAGCACAGCTCGACCGACCCCGTGTGGTGGTCCTGCATCTCCTTCCCAGGTTGCGCCTTGAAGTCCGGCAGCTCGCTGATCGCGACGTTGATCTTCACGACGCCGCTCCGCGTCTTCCACCGCTCGATGTCCCAGACGAAGTCTGCGGGCAGCTCGTGGCGCTCGATCAGCTCGAGGAACGCGATCTTCGGGTGGATGCAGCTCACGACGACCGGCGCTCGCAGCTCCGAGCCGTCGTCCAGCACGACGCCGACGGCGCGGCCGTTCTTCGCGACGATCTTCTTCACCTTCGCCTTCGTCCGTATCTCGCAGCCGAACGCCTCGGCGGCCTTGCGGATCGACGTGCTCACGGCGCCCATCCCGCCCTGCTGGAACCCCCACGAGCCGAGGTGGCCGTCGCCCACGTCGCCGATCGAATGGTGCAGCATCACGTAGGCCGTGCCGGGCTCATCCGGGCCCGCCCACGTCCCGATCACGCCGTTGACCGTCAGCATGCCCTTGACCGCGTCGGACTCGAACCAGTCGTTCAGCAGATCGCTCACGCTCATCGTGAACAGCCGCGTGACGTCGGCGACGCCGCGCACGCCGAGCTTGCGCACCTTCCACGCGGTCTGCGCCGTCGCGAGGAGGTCCATCGGGTGCATCGATCCCACGTTCGGTGGGACCTTCAGCAGGAGTGGGCCGAGCACGTCGGCGACGCCCTTCAGCCATGCCTCCCACTTGGGCATCGTGTCGGCGTCCCGCTTGGAGAACTGCGCGATCGAGTCGTAGGACTTCCGCGAATCGTCGGGGTACACGGTCACGGCTCGGCCGTCCGGATACGCCTGGAAATACGGACCGAACGGCGTCACGTCGTAGCCGAACTCCTTGAGCTTGAGGTCGCGGATGATCGTCGGCGGCATCAACGACATCACGTAGGAATAGGTGGTGACGTTGATCTCGGGGTGGTCCGCGAACGGGGCGCTCGTGTCCGCCGCGCCGCCGGTCTTGTTCCGAGCCTCGAGGACGACGGTCCGCGCCCCGTCGCGGGCGAAGTACGCGCCGCTCACGAGGCCGTTGTGGCCGCCGCCGATGATGATCGCGTCGTAGACGTTCGCTGCCATCGCCGGTGTCCGTTCCTTCCCCCGGCGGTCGCCGGAACCCGCGTATCATGCCTCCCGTTTGAATCGCCAGTCAACTCGGACCACGCCTTTCGGATGATTTGACTCCGCAGGTCAGGGCCGTACACTCCCCTGAACCGTCGATCAGGACCGACGGCCTGGGCCGTCGGGTTTGGTCCTCGTTCAAAGGACGTTCCAAGGAGCTATGTGAGCGCGAAGCCGAGACAGAAACCCCAGCGCGATCGCCACCAGGAGATCGTGGAGGCGGCCGCGCAGGTGATCACGGACCGCGGGCTCGCCGAGACGCGGATCCAGGACATCGCCGAGCGCTGCGGCGTCTCACCGGGGCTGATCCTGTACTACTTCGAGTCGAAGGACCGTCTGCTCGTCGAAGCCCTGACGTACGCGAACGACCAGTCGTACCTGCGGACCACCCGCGAGCTCCGGAAGCTGCCGGCCGCGCACGAACGGATGGACCGCCTCATCGAGCTGTCGGTGCCCGGCCTGCTCCCCGAGTACTCGCTCCTGGACGAATGGGCGCTCTGGCTCGAGATCTGGGTGCGAGCCCTCCGCGACCCGCAGATGGCGAAGGAACGCGAGAGCCTCGATCGCAGGTGGGTCCAGTCGATCGCCGAGGTGATCCGATACGGGCGTCAGACCGGCGAGTTCCCGCAGGACAGCGGCGACGCCGACGACATCGCGATGGAGTTCGGCGCGATGGTGGACGGGCTCGCGATCCAGGTCCTGTTGAACGATGCGGTGATGACGCCCCCTCGGATGTACGAGATCTGCCTCGACGTCGCCCGGCGCCTGATCGGCTACGACGGCGCGCGGCCGCGCTGAGTTCTCACCGAAGCCTCTCCTCCCGTTCCCTGCTCATCCTCAGGTTCCGGCGATGTGCTGGTCGCCGAAGAGGGAAGGAGGTGATCGGGGATGACCAGCAAGGTTCGCCGAGGGGCGGTCGCGATCGCGCTCGCGCCGGCCTCCTCGTCGGCGGCATCGGCGTGACGCAGGCGTGGGCGCACACGTCGTCGCCGTCGGCAAGCTCGAGTACCTCGAGCGGGAGCGGGAGCTCGAACAGCAACAGCAACTCGTCGAGCGACCACTGCCCGCACGACGCATCGAGCGGCTCGAGCTCCAGCAGCAGCTCGGCCAACGCGTGAGGTGAGATGGGATGGGCGGGCCGCTCGAGCCTTGGGTGGAACATCCGGCTCGTCGGTGACGTTGGAAAGGGCGCCGCCGTCCCGGAGGGAACCTTGTCGACCTGCGTCACCTGTCAGAACGAACTGGATCCAGAACGAGCCGAGAAGTACCACTATTGCACCCGCCCGGAGTGCCAAGCAGAGAACGCGCGTGGCCTCACGATGGTCGCGGTCGGCGTGAACAAGGCCTCGGATCAGTTCGAGGTCCTGACCGATCGGGTCAAGGACGAGATGGCCGGAGGGGCGTACCACGATGCTCGCCGGCGGACGTTCGCCGGCCACGTCGTTTCCCCTTCACGCCGGCCCCATGCCCGGCAGACGCCCGAGCGGGCGCCGAAGCCCGACTCCGAAGCCACCGAGTCATGGACGGATGCTCAGCTCGAGCGCGCGCTCTCGATGCACTTCACGGGACGGAAGTCCGACCGCGAGATCGCCGAGCGTCTCGGGCTGCGCGAGCGAACGGTCTCGAAGATGATCGCGACTGGGTACTCGGCTCGCGCCAGATAACTCGCTCACCCGATCGATGATCCCGGCTCGACCTCTCGGTCGGGCTTCAGGAGCACCACCCCGTGCTCGGCGCTATATGCGCCGAGCACCAACACTTCGGACGGGAAACCGGCGATCCGCTTCACACCGAAGCCGACGACGCAGACGACCTGACGACCGAGCAGCTCGTCCTTCGCGTAGTGCGTCGCTTGCGCGCTCGAGCGCTTCGTTCCGATCTCCGGCCCGAAGTCGATCGTGAGCTTGTACGCGGGGTTCCGCGCCTCCGCGAAGTCTTCGACCTCTGCGACCACGCCGACGCGCAGCTGCAGGCGCTCGAACTCGTCCCAGGTCGCGCTCATCGCCGATGAGCGACCTCGCCGCCCACGATCGTGACGTCGACGGACGTTTCGAGCAACGCCGCGGGTTCGTCGGCGAACACGTCCCGCGACAGCACGACGAGGTCCGCCTGTTTCCCGACCTGGATCGACCCTCGACGGTCCTCGACGAAGTTCGCGAACGCCGAGCCCAAGGTCGCCGCCTCGATCGCTGCCGGCGCGTCGAGCGTCTCTTCGGGGGTCCACGCGCCGGAGCCGTCGAGGTTCGCCCGGGTACATGCCGTGTACAGCCAGATCAAGGGATCCATCTCGGCGACGTTCCAATCGGATGAGAAAGCGAGCGTGGCGCCGCGGTCCCGCAACGACCGGAACGGCCACGCGTACCGCCACCGTCCCGGGCCGACGTTCGCGCGCCAGTCCTCGACGATATCGGGAGCGCAGTGGCGAGGCTGCATGCACGCGACGACGCCGAGCTCCGCGAAGTGGGGCAGGTCGACGGGGTGGACGAGCTCGACGTGGACGATCTGGTGTCGCGCGTCAGCGGGGCCGTTCACGGTCCGGGCATGCGCGACGGCGTCCAGCACCGTTCGGATCCCACGGTCGCCGGTCGCGTGCGTGAATGTCTGGAAGCCTCGTCGCTCCAGATCCACGATCAGGTCCGCGAACGCCTTGGGCTCATAGAAGGTGGAACCGCGCGTGTCAGGCCGGTTCGCATAGGGCTCGAGCAACGCCGCGGTGTGCGGCTCGATCACGTCGTCGATGTAGAGCTTGATCGGACCGACCCGGAACCTGTCGTCGTCGTAGGTGCGCTTCGCGTCCGCGAAGGCGTCCAGTTCCTCGGTCGTCGTGTCCGGCGTGTGGAACAAGGCAGCGATCACCCGCGATCGCATCGCGCCCTCGTCGCGCGCCTTCTCGAACAAGGGCAGGTCGTCGACGGCGTTCTGGGGATCGACCGCGGTCGTGATCCCGAGCTCGGCAGCCATACCGAGGCTCCGAAGCAGCTTGCGGTAGGTCGCGTCCGTCCCGAAGTTGGGCACCTGCGCCGCCAACGCCGCCTGGCCGTCCTTCGAGAGCCCCATCACCGCGAAGTCCGTGACGAAGCCCGTCGGCTCACCTCGGTCGTCGCGCTCCACCCGACCGAAGGCGACGTCGCCGGTTCCGGCGCCGATCCCGAACCGGCGCATGGCCTCTTGGTTCAGCCATGCGTTGTGCACGTCGTAGGAGAAGACCATCACGGCCCGCCCGGGAGCCACCCCGTCGAGGTCCGCCGCGCGCGGCCGGCGCCGGCCGGGAGCGCGGCGTAGTTCCAGGCCTCCGCGACGATCCAATCCCGGTCCGGGTTCACGGAGGCGAAGGCGTCGATCGTCGACCGCACTTCGTCGAGCGTCGATGCGGACGCGATCTGAACGGCCTCATCGTCCGAGCCCAGCCGGAGGTGGTTGTGGGCGTCGATGAAGCCGGGAAGGACCGTGGCGCCGCGGGCGTCGATCTCTTCGGCGTCGGAATCGACCGCATGCCGTGCGTCTCGGTCGTCGCCGACCGCGGCGATCCGTCCGTCGCGGACGGCGACCGCGTCAGCCTCGGGCCGGGTGGGATCGACCGTCCAGACGTTCGCGTTGCGGATCAGCAGGTCCATCGCTCGGGTAGCTGAGCCGACGCTCGGGCGTCGCGTCAACCTGGGTATCGTTCGGCGATATGCCGACCCCGTTGATCCTCGACGTGGACACCGGCGTCGACGACATGGTCGCGCTCGCGTTCGCCGTCGCTTCGCCCGAGGTGGAGCTCATCGCGGCGACGTGCGTCACCGGGAACGTCCACGTCGACACGGTGACGAGGAACACGTCGCTGACCCTGGAGCTCGCGGGTGCCGGTGATGTCGAGGTCGCGCGCGGAGCGTCCGAGCCACTCGACGGTCGGTACGAGTCGTTCCTGGTCGTCCACGGACCTGAAGGCCTCGGCGCGTACGTGCCCGGCCACCACGAGGCACAGATCTCCGCGAGGAGCGCGGCGACCCTGATCACCCAGGAGGCGAGGCGGCGGCCGGGCGAGGTTCAGCTGGTCGCGACCGGGCCGCTCACGAACGTCGCGCTCGCGTTGGAGGAGGACCCCGAGCTCCCGACGCTGCTGGGCGGGTTCGCGCTGATGGGCGGCGCGTTCCGCTCGGGAGGGAACGTGACGCCGAGGGCCGAGACGAACATCTGGATGGACCCCGACGCGGCCGGTCGGGTTTTCGATGCGTGGTCGGGCGCCTCGAGCCTGCCGCTCTGCATCGGCCTGGACGTCACGGAACAGGTGTGGATGACGCGCGAGGACGTCGAGTACATCTGCGCGCCGGCATCGACATCCGACCTCGGCACGCTGCTCGGACAAGCGATCCCGTTCTACATCGACTTCTACGCGTCGACGGGCCGGGACGACGGCGCCGCGATGCACGACCCGCTCGCGGTCGCGGCGGCGATCGACCCGTCGCTCTGCGAGTGGACCGACACGCGTGTGCAGGTGGAGCCCGAAGGCCGGTGGACCCGCGGCGAGACCGTGACCGACCTGAAGAACCTCCGGCGGAGGCCGTGGTCTGACTGGCCGGACGAGCAGAACGCGCGGGTCGCCCTGGAGGTCGACTCCGCTCGCGCGATGGAACGGATCATCGACAGGCTGCGGTCCCTCGTCGAGGCGAACCCGACGTGAGCGCAATAGGCGGCCTCTTGGTCCTCGGCGCGATCAACGTCGACCTCGTCGTCTCGGGCGCATCCCTGCCGAAGCCGGGCGAGACGGTGACCGACGGCGAGTTCGCGCAGCACCAAGGAGGCAAGGGCGGGAACCAGGCGACGGCTGCGGCCCGGGCGCTTGGGGAGGCGGGCCGCGTGGCCATGCTCGGCGCGGTCGGCGACGACGATCTGGGCCACGCGGCCCGCGCGGCGCTCGAGGCCGACGGGATCGATGTGACGCACGTGCGCACGAGCTCCGGGAGCCCCACCGGGGTGGCGCTCATCGCCGTGGACCGGCACGGCGAGAACCAGATCTCCGCCGCGCCGGGCGCGAACCGGGACGTGGGCGACCCGACCGAGGCGCTCGAGGGTTCGCGGCCGGCGCTCGTGCTCGCGAGCTGCGAGATCCCGTACGAAACGCTCACCGCGGCGGCGGAATGGTGTGACGCGCACGACGTCCGGTTCCTCCTCAACCCCGCCCCTGTGTACCCGCGGCTGCGGAACCTCTTGGACCACACGTCGATCGTCACGCCGAACCAGGGCGAGGTCCTCGACCTCGCGCCGACCGCCGAGGACGCGGTCGACGCCGCACACAAGCTGATCGACCGAGACCCTAGGTTGACGGTGCTCGTGTCGATGGGCGAGGCCGGCGCCTACCTCCTCGACGCGAACGGAGAAGCGGGCGTCCCCGCCCCGAGCATCCATGCGGTGGACTCGACCGGCGCGGGCGACTGCCTCAACGGGGTGCTCGCCGCCGCTCTCCTCGAGGACCGTCCGACGCGCGAGGCCGCGGGGCGCGCCGTCGCCGCCGCGACGATGTCGACGGCGGTCGCCGGCGCGCGCGACGGCATGCCGACGCGCGCCCAGCTCGATGCGTTCCTCGCCGGCTGATCCTCAGCCGTCCAGCGCCGCGAGCACGTCGCCGAACGCGCGGATCGCCCGTTCGGTGTTCGGACTCGGGACCAGGATCACCTCGTCGGCGCCCGCGTCCGCGAACGCCCGGAGCCCTCGCGCGATCTGGTCCGCCGAGCCGGTCAGCGGCTCGACGTCCTCGTCCACGGGCTCCTCGCCCGGCGCGAGCTCGATCGCCGTGAAGACGCAGACGCTCCGCTCGATCGACGTCGGGTCTCTCCCGAGACCCGACGCGATCTCGCTAACGCGGGCGTTCTCGGCCGAGAACCCGGCGGGATCGTTCCCGTGCCATGGCCCCCAGAGGTTCCAGACGTCCGCCGACCCGAGCGTGGCGGCGAGGACGCGCGCCCCGGTCGAGCCGA
>Ga0075423_10007046_pt1 | contig 10591 bp, 11 predicted proteins | sample SoiMethybrSBSTD2_FD_80114 | JGI IMG/M metagenome (GOLD analysis project Ga0075423, IMG submission 80114) | Bulk soil microbial communities from a Populus tree surrounding site in Tennessee, USA - Soil MetaG P. TD hybrid SBSTD2 | ecosystem: Environmental > Terrestrial > Soil > Tree plantation...
AGAACTCACGGTCCAAGGCGAGCATCATGTTCGAGTTGATGGCAACCTTGCCTTCCAGTTCGGTCATCTCCAGGTAGCCGGAGACGGCGCCGCAGATCACAGCAAGCCACTATTCATTACCGTTGCCCCACCAGCGGTCCAGTTCGCCGAGGGTGGGGATCCTGGCCTGATATTCGGCCCACTGCACGACGGGACGTTTCGTTCCGTTCGGCAGGATAGGGATGGTGCTGACCCCGGCGGTGTTCCACATCTGAGCCGCTTGTGGTAGGCTAATCATAGGAACCGATCCTTCCTGTTGTAACGGCGGCCCCTTGTCCCGGGGGCCGCCGTTTGTTTGGCATCAGGAGATCTCCTTGGAGAGAGACAGGTTCTCAGTGTGCCCCTCCAGTGAGATCAACACCAGTAGCTCAGAACGGCGGGTTCTCGTCCGAAATGGACGGTGGTGGCGGCGGCGGGGGCAGCGGTGCCGACGGCGCAGTGCCCCGGTTCGCCTGCTGGCGCAACCGTTCCAGCGTCGACGCCTGAGCGTCAGTACGTGCCGGTGCCGGTGCCGGTGCGTCCGCACCGTACCGTTCGTCCGGATCGCTGGGACGGAAGTTGGGGTTGGCGGCCTGCCACGCCTCGGCAAGCTGCACCGAGCCGGGATTCTGCAACTGCTCCACCAACTGGTAGGCGTCACCGTCACGGGTCATCTGGTACAGCAGCGGATCCTTGACACCCACGAAATGCTTGGTGTCACGGATCAGCCGACCCTGCGTCCACTTGGCCTGCCGCATGACCTTCCCGGCGTAGCCGTTGTCATCGGCCATGGACAGGTCGACGATGTCCACGTAGACGGCGTCGGAGGGCTTGCCGTCCTGGCGGGGGTACTTGGTGTACGTGTCGGGCTCGTACCGGATCGGCCACACCATGATCAGATGGTTGATCATGTCGGGCGGGTTGATGTAGTCGGAGCGACGGTCGTCGCCGTCATCCCGGGTTGCACTTGAGGTGAAAGGCATTCTTGTCTCCGTTTCAGTTACTTACCGGGGCAGCCTTCGTCTGAGGCTCCCTGTTCTGGTTCCCGCTTATGATTGTACCAGGGACAGAATCCACAGTCATGGGACGGCATGGCATTGACCTGTTCCCACCGGTGCGGTTGCTGGAGAACATCAAGTTCCAGTAGGCGACCGGCGATGGCCGGGATTCTCGCCACCGAGACCGGACCCACCGTCGGGTCATACGGGAAGACTTCTACGTGCAGATCCTTGATGTTGCCTGCCCGGGGAAAGAATGCCAGCGCCACCCGGTTCACCGTGTACCCGAGCCGCTCGTACCCCCAGCCGTAGATCTGGATCTGCCGTTGATAGGTGACCGGTGACCCACCAGCCTTGATCTTCTTCATCCGATCAGTGCTGGTGCCCTTCCAGTCGATCACGGTTCCGCTGGGCACGTGGAACAGGTCACTGCGCCCCAGTACGTCCTCGGTCAGGGACAGCCTCTGCTCCGTGATCCACTCTTTGGAGTTGAACGTTTTCAGCCACTGATCGAATGCGCTTTCCAGCCAGTCGTGGACGGCGGTACCGACGATGGCAGGCCACGGATCCAAGGTGGTGTTCACTGGGGTGATCGCGGCCAGCCGGTAGCCGATCCGCCGGTCACACAGTGACGACAGTTCGCTCGGCCCGATGTTCACCTGATGGCTGCGGGGGTTGCCTTTGTCCCGCCACCGGATCACGTCGAGAAGTTTCTCTTTCAGAGCCTCCGCTTCCGGGTCGACCCCGGGATTGGATTGCGTGAACGGCATCTCTAGTTGCTCCCCCTTCGGTTGCCTGCGAATGATCGGCTCACAGTAGGGGTGGCTACCGACATCTTCCAGAAAAGGATCAAGTCTGGTCCGGCATACCCGGCATAGCACGTGCGGCCCTCCGGAATTCGTTGACCTTGCTTCGCTCCACGAACAGTCCCAGCACCCCGGCGTCGAACGTCAACTCGGCCACTCGGGGCATCTGCCGGAACTTCTCCAGCAGCCACTCGGTGGGGACACCCATCCTCTGGGCCACCAGCGGGTAGGTGACGAACCGTTCCGGAAAGTCCGGGAACTCCTCCAGGATCCGGTCCGCTTCATCCAGGAAGATCGACACCATTTCGGCGTTGCGGGCGTTCAGCCGGGCCATCATGCCGTGCGTCTCCCACCGGTACAGGGAACCGGGCGAGACGCCGAGAATGTCCGCCAGGAACACCTTCGACAGTCCCAGTTTGTGCCGGGCGTCCATCAGATCCCCGAAGAAGAACCGGTCCCGGCCGTCTTCGACAGTCACGACTGAATCACGGCGTGGATCACCAGTCTTTCGTAGTTGTCCCACTTCGGGTTGCATGTCGTCAACGTCAGCACCTTCGTTCCGGCACCGAAACCCGGCGGGGTGGCGGACACTTCCGGCCACGACTGGGGGCTGGTAATGAAGTTACGAGTCACCACGTATGTGTAGATCGTCTTCCGGGTCTCCACTGTGATCAGGTCGCCCTTTCGGAGCTTGTCCAGGTCCCAGAAGACTCCCGGTTCCCGGTGACCTGCCACCGCGAAGTTTCCCCGTTGTCCGGGCATCGCCGAAAACGAGTAGTGGCCCGGAGCAGTCGCTATATCCGCAAGCGACGTCCCTTCCACCACGATCCACTGCTGATGGAGGGAGGGAATGCTCATACGGGCTATCGCATTTCCCGGCAGCGGTTTCGGTGGTTCGACCAGCGCGCTGGCAGAAGCGGTACCAACCTGCTCTCCCGGCGACAAAGACCACGCCTGCTCCAGTTGTGATTGGCTGGCGTTCACGTTCGCCACATTGCCGAACAGATCCCAGGCTCCGTAACCGATCAGAACCAAACCCGCTGTGATCATCGCGAGGATGGTCAAACGTAAACGTCGCATGATCCCCCCAAAATGGGACTGGATCCCCGGACAGCCGTCGGGAAGCCGGGGATCCAGTCGCTGATGGTGCGAACTAGCTGGTGAAACTGTTCCGGCGACGGCGCAGGTACACGCCCAGACCGGCAGCGGCGGCCAGCAGTGCCGCACCCGAGCCGAACCATGCAGTCAGCGACGCACCGGTCACCGGCAGATCGTTGGAGCCGACCACAACCGGCGGGGTGGTTGACGCTGGAGCCGAAGTGACTGGAGCCGACGGCGACACCGACGGGGTCGGTGAAGCAGTCGGGCAGGCGTCCGGAAGCTTCCACGTCCACGGGTCCCCGTACGCCTTGGTGATTACGATCTCGTCACCGTTGGGTGCGGTGAATCGGAACACCAGATACGGCTGCAGGTCGCTGATCTTAGGACCGACAGTGACTTCGACAACGTTGGGGTCCGAGCCACCCTTGAGCTTGTACTCGGTTCCCTTCAGGCTCACTGTCAGCACGGTGAACTTGTTGTCGTTGAATGCACCGTTGGACATCTTGACCACGGTGTTGCCATCGCACTTGTCTGTGAACGTAATGTCCAGACAGGCACGGGCCTGGATCGAATCGACGACATCCTGCGCCTGAACCTGCGCCACCTTCTCAGTGGGCAGAACACATGGCCCGATGACGGTGGTACTTGCGTTTCCAGGAGCAGCGAACGCGAACGCTCCCATCACAGTCGCGATGAACGTCACCGCAACCAGTGCTACGAGGCGTTGCCTCATTAGCTTTTCCCTTTCGTTTCCGGGACACGCACCGGTTCCGATGCGCAACCACGGAAGTATATAACCCAGGTTCCCTCCGGGGGGAAGTCGACCGGTGGGAATGTACACTATGATCTTTTTGTGGCTTTGTCTGTTGCCGAGCGGTTGGCTCTCCTCCCGAAGGAGGAGAGGGCCGAGTTCATCGGTGCGCAGACACCCGAAACGCTGCAGGAAATGCTCAACGGCGAATGGTGGTATGTGTCCCGGCCGGAGCAGAGGCCACCAGAAGACGGAAAGTGGCTGGTAGCGCTCGCCTTGGCCGGTCGTGGCTGGGGGAAGTCCCGGGCTTCCGGGGAATGGCTGATCGAGAAAGTTGTCAAACATCCCTACGACCGGTCCGGGGCACCCACCGAGTGGTTGCTCATCGCGGAGACCCTGGCCGACGCCAGGACTATCTGTATAGAGGGCCCGGCTGGTGTACTGCGAATTTTGAACCGGCGGCGGATCGCGCACCGGTATAAGCAGTCGCCCCGTCCGATGATCCTGTTCCCGGACGGTCAGAAGATCTACGCGGAGGGTGCCGACGACGCCGACGTGGGACGTGGCTACAACGCCTCCGGTGCGGTACTCGACGAGGTCTGCAAGTGGCTGCGACCGTACGAATCCTGGTTCGAGGGGATCCTGCCGTCACTGCGTGCCGACCTGATCAACGACCATCCCCGGGCGTTCGTGGCGACCACCCCGAAACCGATCCGGATCATCCAGGAGTGGATGTCGTCCACCGACGGGTCCGTGCACCTGATGGGTGGATCCACGTTCGACAACAAAGCCAACCTGTCTTCATATGTTCTGGTTGAACTGGAGAAGAAGTACCGGGGCACCGCACTCGGGCAGCAGGAGCTTTACGGCAAACTGCTGGAACTTCAATCCGGTGGCCTGTTCCGGCGCATCGACATCGTCAACGACCGGCTGCCTGCGATCCCGCCGGAAGTGACCGTCGTGCAAACGGTCGTCGGCATGGACCCCAACTTGACCGGTGAGGATGCCCAGACCGGCATTGTGGTGGCGTGCCGGGGAGACGACGGTGGCCTGTACATCATGGCCGACCGGACCATTCAAGGCTCCGGACGTCAAGCTGCCCTGGCCGCGTGGCGGGCCGTGTCAGAGTTTGAAGCTGACATCCTTGTATATGAGGAGAACCTGGGTAAAAGGTATCTGCAGGAGGTTCTGCAGGACGCCTATTTTGAGTATGTGGAACTGGGCATGTTCCCGAAGAACACGTCCCCGCCGATGAAACCGGTCCATGCTAAGCATGGAAAGAAGACCCGTGCCGAGCCGGTGGCGATGCGATCCGAACAGCACACGCTGCATTTCATCGGGGAGATGCCTGAACTGGAAGACCAGTGCGTCATGTACGACCCGCTGTCCCCGGGGGACAGCCCGGACCGGTTGGACGCAATGGTGCACGCCTGTATCTATCTGATGGCCGGTGAACGTCGCAGAATGAAGATCGGTAAGGCGGGGGATCTGAGTCTTCCCGCTGATTTCTACGATTTGAGTCAGTTGGGGCCGTTGCCCCGGCTGTAGGCACATCTTCCACTTGCGCAGAAGGGACCTTTATAGTATGGCTATGCTCTTGATCAGTCTGATGTTGGGAACGCTCGCCGTAGTGCGGGTGACCCGGTTTCTGATCGAGGACAGACTCGCGCTGCGGTACCGGGTGTGGGTGAGACGAAAGTGGGGCGAAGAGTCTGTCGCGGCATATTTCGTAGACTGTCCCTGGTGTACCAGTATCTGGGTGGCGGCGGCGATCATGCCACCGGCGGTGCTGTTCCCGAATCCGTACGTGATCGCAGCAGAGGCAATCCTCGCCGCGTCGATGGTGACTGGTTTGACCTTGGACCGGGAGTAACCGATGGCACTTGGGCGTCAGCGCAAGGTGGTCTCTGATGCGATGACGCCTTCCCCGCACCGGGACAGTCCCAACTCTCTGGTGGCGGCAGCCGCCCGGATCAGCCTGTCCGGGCAGAAGACGTGGCTCAACTACCGGTTCGGCGACAACACGTGGCAGGAGGAATGCTGGCGTCTGTACGACGTCATCGGGGAGCTTCACTTCGCCGCATCGTGGGTAGCTTCGGCCTGTTCCAGGGTCCGGATCTACGTCGCCGAGGTGGACAAGAATGGGCGTGTACAGCAAGAAACCAAGAAGCCGAAGGTTGCTGCTCTTGCTGACACTCTATTTGGTGGTCCGCCTGCTAAGGCTGAAGCCCTTCGCATGCTTGGACTCAACCTTACGGTTGCCGGTGATGCGTACATTGTCGGTAAAGCTGGCTCTGAAACGGATCCAGATCAGTGGTTCGTCGTCTCCTGCTCCGAGTTCAAACGCTACCGGGGGCAGTTGAGATACGAGTGGTCCGACGGAACGATGGGCACCGTCGAGGACGGCGACATTGTCATCCGGGTATGGACCCCGCATCCCCGTAGGCACATCTGGGCTGACTCACCGGTGCATTCGGCGATGCCGATGCTGTGGGAGATCGAACGTCTCACCCGGTTCGTGTTCGCCCAGATCGACTCCCGTCTGGTTTCGGCCGGTCTGCTGCCCATCCCGAAAGAGGCTTCGTTTGTTGACGAGGACGGGGAGGTCACCGGCGCGGAGGGACTGACCGACCACCTGTCCCGGGTCGGTTCGATGCACCTGAAGGGTGAGGGCACAGCCGCCGGTGTCATGCCGACGGTGGTGGAGATGCCCACCGACGCGCTCGGCAAGATTCAACTGATTCAGTTCACGTCTGAACTTTCTCAGCAGGCCCGGGAGCTTCGCCAGGAGGCCATCTCCCGGTTCGCGACGGCCATGGACTTTCCGCCAGAAGTGCTAGGCGGCACTGGAGGCACCAACCACTGGTCCGCGTGGCATATCGAAGAGTCGGCGGTGAAGATTCACATCGAGCCGTTGATGACCCGCATCTGTGACGCGCTGACCACCGCATATCTTCAGCCCGCATTGAAGCACCTTAAGGAAGACCCGGACCGGTTCATCTTCTGGTACGACACCGCTCCGCTGACCGTGCGGCCGGAGCGGTTGAAGGACACCTTGAACATGTACGAGAAGGGCCTGGTGTCCCGGGAGACTGTCCTCATCGAAGGCGATTACAAGATCACCGATGCGCCGTCGGAAGAGGAAGACTTGATGCGGTTCACCCGGGAACTGATGCTCCGGGATCCGAATCTTCTTCAGTCTCCTGCGGTCCGGAAAGCGGCGGGTTACACGGATGAGATCCTTCCACCGGATGCGCAAGTAGCTCCCGCAGCCGGTGCACCAGGGGCCGGTCCGCCTCCGCCACCTGCTCCGCCAACAGGGATTCAGCCCACCGGACCTGCTCCTCTACCGCAAGGATCGACAGCGGAAGGTGCACCACCACCCGTGGAGGGTGAAGGGATGGTGGCGTCGGTGACGATGCCGCCATCAGTGACCACCTTCGTGGTCGCTAACGCAGTAGCACTTCGTGCTCTGGAAGTCGCGGGTAAACGGCTCCTGACCCGCAATCAGCGGGGCACTGTCGTGGGTGTGCAGCCAGAACTGTTGCACACCAGACTCAAAGTCGAGGGCCCGGAACATGCGGGCAAGCTCCTCGCTGGGGCGTGGGATCATCTGACCTCCCTGTCTATGCACATGGGCATTGAGGATGCGGACGTGACCGCGCTGCGAAACACCCTGGACGGGTATTGCACGCAGCGGCTACTGAGCGCGAAACCCCACGACCCTATTGTACTCCGGGACGAGATGTTGCAGCGGGGGCTGCTCGATGTCCCGGTCGGCTGACGAGAACAGTCTCCTCGGCGTTGTCAACAGCGTCTTCCAGTCTTGGCTGCCCAAGGTTCGCGAGGCGGTGATGAGGCCGTGGCGGACCTACAAAGGAATGCCAGACCCGAGTGGCGTCTACACAGTGCCGTGGGAAACCGACACCATCCTCACCGAACTGGGCAAAATCTCCTTGTCGGCCTGGTCCCAAGCTTCCGATGTCCCCCCCGTGTCCCGGCACGCGTTCGTGATGGCGCAACTGGCCCAGACACAGAACTTTCTCGTCCGCATACCCGATGAGACCGCAGACCTGGTTTTCGCCGAGATCACCGATGCCATCAACGCGGGCAACGACACCGCGCAGGTGGCCGGGAGAGTGGAACGGATCTTGACATGGACAGGAAGCGAGTACTGGCCCCACCGTGCACGTGTCATCGCCATCACGGAGACCACCCGAGCGTATGGTGCCGCAACCCTTGCCGCAGGCATGGAACAGAGCCGAGTCACCGGGAAGCTGCTGCAGAAACGCTGGCGCTCGGAGGCCGACAGCAGGGTCCGCAGTACCCACCGAGGCGTTAACGGGCAGACGATCCCGTTGACCGCTATGTTCCAGGTCGGTCTGGACCTTATGCTTTTTCCGGGAGATCCCATGGCATCTGTGGACGAAGTGGCAGGCTGTCGGTGTGATCTTGAAATCGTGGATGGAGGGTAGCCATGGAAGTGGAGCATCTGTACCTTTCCACCGCCTGCCTTCACGAGTGCCACGATCAGTGTGGAACTGCGCAGCATGACCGAGGTGAACCAGGTCATCCGCATTGCAAGTTCTGTGACGCGGAATGTGTCTGCCCGTGCCACTGGGAGGAGACCCAGTAATGGTTGATCCGAACCCGGCTCGGGGTATGCCACTCCAGTTGCAGCGGTACTGGCTGGCAGGCAAAGGGGCAGCGAAGATCCGGTGGAACATGCCCGGAGATTTCCTTCGCTGCGTTCGTGCCCTGGCCGAATTCTTTCCAAAAGACCCCAAAGGTCTCTGCAACATCCTGCACACCAAGGCGACTGGCGGCCCTCCCGGGCACGGTAGTGCCGAAGTACACCACTCCCTGGTGGCTGCAGCCGAAACGCTGATGGGGATGCAGGACCATCTGGGCCCGGTGTGGTGCGGGCCATTGGCCCCCATCGGCCGTCCCACCATGGAACCGTTCAACACCCGTCTCTTCGAACCGGGTGCTCTCGGTGTTTCCCGTGTCGTGCCGATGCCGCTCGCCTGGCAGAAGGTACGCACCCGGGACGGTCACACCGGAGCAGTGACGGTGGCCCGCATTCTCGGCACCTCCATCGGCCCCGACCAGAACAACCAGGAATACCTGTGGGGCTGGGGTGACTGGCTCGACCCGGAGATCATTCCCGAGGTGGCAGCCGCCAGATATCTGGTCCAGCAGGGTGTCGCCGGAACCTCACTGGACCCGGGCGGACCGGTACGCGGAACCATGAACCCGGAAACCGGTGTCGCGCACCTCATCGAATACGTGATGGGGGGAGCCACCCTGGTCAGCATTCCCGCGTTCTCCCCGATGCGTATTCGCGACCTGGGTGACGAGGACTACCTCGAAGACGACGACGACATGCCGTGGGAGTACGCCGAAGACGACGCCGACTGCGGTTGCGACGACTACGCGCTGACCGCTGCAGTGAACGCGAAAGGCTGGCAGGGACTGCCACTCGCGCCACGTGAGGCCGTGTTCGACAACGACGACGCGGTGAAGCGGATCACCCAGTGGTCGGCGCAGGGTGGCCAGATGCCCGACCCGAAGCTGCTGAACAAGATGTTCATGTGGCGGGACCAATCGAAGTCACCCAGTGACCCGACCTCGTACCGGTTGCCGTTCGGGGACATCATCTCCGGTCAGCCCACCATGGTGTACCACGCGATCTATGCGGCAGCGGCACTGCTGTCCGGTGCCCACGGTGGCCTGCCCGACATTCCGGACGAGGAAAAGAACCATCTGCGGGGGGTCATTTCCGCGATCTACCTGGAGATGGCCAAGACATTCAACGACGCGAACATTCGCGCACCCTGGGACCGCCCAGCGGTACAAGAGGCGAGAGAAGACGGAGGTCAGTTCGCCATGGCAGATAAGGCTGAGCCGTACGGGGACGTGACCTACGCCGACCCCGGCTACCGCGACAACAAGAAGCGCTACCCGATCGACACCCCGGAGCACATCCGTGCAGCGTGGAGCTACATCAATGTCCCGGAGAACGCGGGAGAGTACACGCCGGAGCAGGTCAAAGCCATCAAGGCGAAGATCGTTGCGGCGGCGAAGAAGGCTGGTATCCAGATCTCCGAGCAGGCCAAGGGTGAGATGGCCGTCGACCTGACGTACCCGCCGAAGGCCTGGTTCGAGAAGCCGAGTCTGAACAAGCTCACGCCACTTGTAGTGGAGTCAAACGGTCGCGTCTACGGTCACCTGGCAGCCTGGGACACCTGCCACCGTGACGTGGGCATGAACTCGTGCGTCCTGGCCCCCCGCAGCAAGAAGGACTATGAACCGTTCCACCTCGGTACCGTATTCACGGCAGAGGGGGAGGCGGTCCGAGTTGGCAAGATCGTCATGGATACTCGTCATGCTGGTATCAACCTGGGTTACCGTGCCGCTGCAATCCACTACGACGACACCGGCGACGAAGTGGCGGTGGTACGTGCCTACGAAGACCAGTTCGGGCCGGTCCTGGCCGGTGCGGTTGTACCTGAAGCGGACGAGCGGAAAGTTGCGAAGCTACGTCGTTCGCCGCTCTCGGGTGACTGGCGGGCGCTGGACGGCAACCTGGAGCTTACGGCGGCACTGGCGGTTAACGTCCCCGCTTTTCCGGTCTTCGCCATGGACGGGGACGACCGGCTAGCCCTGGTCGCCGCAGGCACTGTGATCGCAGACCCGGACATCGAGTTCGAGGAACTGGACGCCGAGGAGCAGGAGTACGGCATGAGCGAGGAACAGGAAGATCTTGCCTGGGAGATGAGGGCCGTGATCGACGACCACGAGCAGTCGAACCAGTGGCGGCGTGCGAAGGACCTGTACGAGTTCGCGACGGCGACCGGGCAGGAAGGTGTCGTCGACCCGGGCGAAGATCCTCTGTATGGTGATCAGGCAATCCT
>Ga0075423_10007047_pt1 | contig 10590 bp, 9 predicted proteins | sample SoiMethybrSBSTD2_FD_80114 | JGI IMG/M metagenome (GOLD analysis project Ga0075423, IMG submission 80114) | Bulk soil microbial communities from a Populus tree surrounding site in Tennessee, USA - Soil MetaG P. TD hybrid SBSTD2 | ecosystem: Environmental > Terrestrial > Soil > Tree plantation...
ACGAGCAGCACGCCGCCCAAGAAGCCGTGCTCCTCGGCCCAGACGGAGAAGATGAAGTCGGTATGCTGCTCGGGCAGGAAGCTGAGCTGGTTCTGCGTGCCTTCGCCCCACCCCTTCCCGCTCCACTGGCCGCTGCCCACCGCGATGACCGACTGGATGGCGTGGTAGCCCGCGCCTTTCGCGTACGCCTGCGGATCGAGGAAGGTGAGGATGCGGCTCTTCTGGTACGGCTTGAGCAGCCGCTCCCAGGCGAAGACGCACGAGGCGATGCCGCCGGCGAACAGTGCGGTGAGGCTCTGCCACTTCACCTTGGCGAAGACGATGATGGTCATCGCGATGAAGAAGGTCACCAGCGCCGTGCCCAGGTCGGGCTGCTTCATCACCAGCGCGACGGGGATGAGCACGAACAGGAACGGCCGCCACAGGTCGAGCAAGCCATACTGCCCTTTGCGCGCGCCGACGTCGTCCTTGGAGAAGAAGCGCGCCATCAGCACGATCAACGCCAGCTTGACGAACTCGCTCGGCTGCAGCTGCATCGGGCCGATCTGCAGCCAGCGGCGCGCGCCCAGCACCTTCTTGCCGCGGAAGGCGACGGTCGCGAGCAGTGCCAGCGCGGCGAAGTAGCCGGGCCAGGCGGCGGTCGAGAGGAACCGGTAGTCGATGAAGAGGAACGCGGCCACGGCGAGGACGCCGAGGAACATCCACTTCGACTGCGCGACCCACATCGGGCTGACGGCGTTCTTCGTCGCGCTCGCCAGGTTCCACACGCCCAGGCTGCAGATCACGATGGTGCACAGGACCAGCGGCCAGTGGAGGTGGTCGAGCTTCTTCTCGGTCGCGATCGACACTACTCCACCGCCTTCATCGCCACCGCGTCGCGCTTCTTCAGCTCGAAATAGGCCTTCACCAGCTTGGCCGCCGCGGGCGCAGCCGCCTCCGCCCCCCACCCGCCGTGCTCGTTCAGCACCACCACCACCAGCTCGGGGTCGTCGGCCGGAGCGAACGCCGCGAACCAGGCGTGGTCGCGCGACAGGTACGCCTGGGTCGCCGGGTCGAGCTTCTGCTTCTGCCCCAGCTTCATCACCTGCGCGGTGCCGGTCTTGCCGCCGAACTTCGGATCCGGCAGCCGCGACCGGTAAGCCGTCCCGCCCGGCTCGTTCACGACCGCGATCAGCGCCTCCCGCACCGCGGCGAGGTTCTCGGGCTTCACCTCCAGCTTGCCCCCGTGGCCGTTGTTCACGTCCGGCTGCGGCTCGAACTCGCGCACCACCTTCCCGTCCGGCGTCTCGATGCGCTTCACGATCTGCGGAGTCCACACCGTCCCGCCGTTGGCGATCGCGGCGTACGCCACCGCCTGCTGCAGAGGCGTCACGTTGATCTCGCCCTGCCCGATGGCGGCGTTGATGGCGTGCGCGCGCAGCGAGCCCGTCTTGGGGTCGATGCTCTTCGAGTCGGGGATGATGCCCGGGATCTCGCGCCCCAGATCCAGCCCGGTGGGCTGCCCGTAGCCGAGGCGGTGCGCCATCTCGCTGAGAGCGTCGATTCCCACCCGGTCACCGACCGCGTAGTAGAACGAGTCGCACGACACCTGCAGCGCGCTGTGCAGCGTCAAGACGCCGTGCCCTTGCGGCTTGTCGCAGCGCCAGCGGTGATTGCCCATCGTGTAGCCGCCGTTGCAGAAGAGCGTCGAGGTCGGCGTGATCTCGTTCTCCTCGAGCCCGGCGAGCGAGGTGACCACCTTGAACGTCGAGCCGGGGTGGTAGTTCTCCGCCATGACCCGGTTGAGCATCGGCTTGAGCGGGTCCTCGTTGATCTTCTGCAGCTCCGCCCGCGTGATGCGCCCCGACATCTTGTTCGGATCGAACGACGGCCGGGACACCATGGCGAGGATGAACCCCGTCTTCGCCTCCATCGCGATCACCCCTCCGGCCCGGCCCGGAAAGGCCGCATCGGCCGCTTCCTGCAGCCGCTCGTCGAGGGAAAGGATGAGGTGGTTTCCGGGCACCGCGGGGACCAGCCGCTCGCTCTCGGGGATGAGCAGCTCGTCCATCTCCTTGCCAAGGTGCTGGCCGCGGGCGTTGACGGCGATGTTCTCGCGCCCGTCCTTGCCGCGCAGCTCGCGCTCCCAGCGCCGCTCGAGCCCGCGTCGGCCGATGGTCTGGCCGCGCCGGAACTCGTCCGGCTTGTCGTCCAGCTCCTCGGGCGTGACCTCGCTCATGTAGCCGAGGATGTGACCGAGGCTGGGGCCGACGCGGTAGTTGCGGTGCGGCGTGGGGATGAGGTCGACGCAGCTCAGCTCGCTGCGGTGGGCTTCGAGCACGTCGACCTGGTCGCGCGGGATGTCCAGCTCGACCAGGTACGGCTTGAACTTCTCCAGCTTGTCCCGCGAGAACCACGAGCGCTGGTAGTCCTGCTTCATCCGCTCGACGTCGTCGGGGCTCATCTCCAGATAGGTGGCGAGCTTCGCCATCACCTCGTCGCGCTCCTTGCCTTTGCAGAATGCGGGGGTGAGGAACACGTCGAACGACGGCCGGTTGTCGACCAGGATGCGGCCCTGGCGGTCCTTGATCGTCCCGCGGTCCGCGGGCACGAAGAGCGACTTGCGGAAGTTGCTCACCGACTGCGCGCTGTACTCGTCGCCGCGGAGGATCTGCAGCTGGTAGAGGCGGACCGTCAGCACCAGCATGGCGCAGACGACGACCAGCGCGCCCAGCGCCGTCCGCGGGCGCAGCTCGCGGATCTCGTCGGAGTCGCGGCGGACCAGCCCGAGCATCGAGGGCATCAACGCACCAGGGTGGCGCCGTCGGCCGGCACCAGTTTCGCGTCGAGCCGGCGCAGCACCGAGAACACCGCCGGGGCGGCGATCGCGGTGGCGAGCGCGCTCCAGAAGAGCGGCACGAACTGGAGCAGCACGCCCTGGCTGCCCGGCGCCACGAAGTAGAAGAGCACGGCGGCGAGCGAGGAGTGGATGAGGCTCGCCGCGAAGGCGACCACCGCCGACTGGATGCCGCCGTCGGTCTTGATGGCGCTGCCGGCCAGGCGCACCACGACGAACGTGAGCACTGCGAGCACCGTATAGAGACACGGCGGCGTGGCGGACGTGAGATCGCTCAGGTATCCCGCGGCGAGCGAGAGCGCGGCGCCCTGCACCACCTCGTCGTTCAGCGCCAGGTAGAGCACGACCGACAACAAGAGATCGGCGCGGGCGGCCCTCAGGTGGAACAGGTGCGGTACCGTCGCCTCGACGATCGACGCGGCCAGGCAGACGGCGATCACGAGCGCGTTGCGCAGCGTCACCGTTGCGCTCCCACCGTCGATGCGTTGACGACGCTCGGACCTGCCGGGACGTGACCGAGCACCACCATGACTTCGTCGAGGCGGGAGAAGTTCACGGCCGGCACCACGTCCGCGGCGGTGAACATTCCGGTGGGCCGCTTCTGCACGTTGACGACGCGTCCGATGGGCAGGCCCTTGGGGAAGAACCCCGGCCCGCCCGCGGTGAGCAGCAGGTCGCCTTCCTGCAGGTCGTCGGTGCGCAGCGCGTACTCGAGCTTGCAGCGGGTGAAGTCACCGACGCCCTTGACCGTGCTGCGTCCGCGCGTGCGCTGGGACACCGCCGGGACGGCGGAGGTGGGGCTCAGGATGAGCTGCACGTCGGCGTAGTGCGTGGCGGCGACGGCGATCTGCCCGACCACGCCCTCCGGTGCGAGGACGGGCGCGCCCTGGGCGACGCCGTCGGCCGTGCCGCGCGCGATGCGGAGCACGTGGCTGTGCGGCGAGGCGCCGACCGCGATGACTTCCGCGACCAGGTAACGGGTGGGGCTCGTCCGGTCGGCGTACTCGAGCAGCCGCTTGAGGCGGTCGTTTTCCCCCTTGACCTCGGCCATCGCCGCCGCCTGCGCCTGCCCGCGCAGCACCTCGCGACGCAGCCGCAGGTTCTCCTCGCGAACGCCGCGGAGCGCCACGTACCCGTGCCAGGCGTCCGCCACCCCGTTCACGCCCAGGACGATGGCCTTCTCCACGGGCGCGGTGAGCGCCAGGATGGCCCGGTCGAGCAGGGTATGGCTCATCGGCTTGCGCGCCCTCGCCGCGAAGATCGCGAACGGCGCCGCCAGCAGGAACGCGACGAAGACGGGCTCTCGGTAGCGTCGGAGGAGGGAGCGCACGGCTACCCGTGAAAGCACCGCCAGATGGCGTGCATTCCCGGTTTTCCTGCTTGCATCACAGACTTGGTTCTCCTAGGCTGTCAAGCTTTCAAGCGGCCGTCCGTACAGGATTTTCGCGCGCATCTCCCGGCGAAAAGCAGGAGCTTTCCTCACATGCTCGACGTGATGCGGTCCAACGCACGATCCTCGCTGATCGTGCTCATTTTCGGCGCCATCATCGTGACGTTCATCTTCTCGTTCGGCCGCGGGTCGTCCGGGTTCCGCACCCGGACCCCGGAGACCTGGGCGGCGAAGGTGAACGGCGACGTGGTCACCGCCGGCGACTTCGCGACCGCCTACGCGACGCGCTTCCGGCAGATCTCGGCGCAGCGCGGCGGAAAGTACACCGCCGAGAACGCCAAGCAGGACGACCTCAAGCGGCTGACGCTCAAGTCGCTCGTCGACCAGGAGCTGATCGCGCAGCAGGCGAAGGACCTGGGGATCGTGGTCACCGAGCAGGAGCTCTCGGATTCGATCGCGAAATCGCCCCAGTTCCAGCAGAACGGCCGGTTCGACTTCGACTACTACAAGCGCCTGGTCGAGAACGGCTACGGCATGGGTCTGCCGCGCTTCGAGGATGCCTGGCGGCGCGACATGCTCCGCGCCAAGGTGCTGCAGGCGGTCTTGAACGGCGCCCAGGTCTCGGACGACGAGGTGCGCGCGTTCTACGTGGCGCAGCACGAGAGCGCCTCCATCGCGTACGCGAAGTTCAACGGGTTCATGTTCCGCGACAAGGCGCAGGTGAGCGACGCCGAGGCCGAGGAGTACGCGAAGGCGCACGCCAAGGAGATCGAGGACGCCTACGCGAAGGATGCGAAGACGCGCTGGACGCAGCCAGCCTCGGTCAAGGTACGGGTCATCACCGTCCGCGTGCCGCCGGGCTCGACCCCCGAGCAGGAGCAGGCTGCCCGCGCGCGCATCGAGGCCACGCTTGCGGAGTTGAAGGGTGGCAAGGACTTCGCCGCCGTCGCCAAGGAGAAGAGCGAGGACGAGGCGACCAAGGCGAACGGCGGCGACCTGGGGTTCGTCGCGCGAGGGGCTTCGCCGTACGGGAAGACGCTCGAGGACGAGGCGTCGAAGCTCGAGCCGGGACAGACCTCCGCTGTCTTCAAGGACCGCACCGGCTTCCACGTGCTCAAGGCCGAGGAGAAGAAGCCCGAGCAGGTCCAGCCGCTGGACGCCGTGCGCAAGCAGATCGCGCAGGAGCAACTGCGCTCGCAGAAGGCGTCCGAGCTGGCGAAGCAGAAGGCGCAGGAGGCGCTCGCCGCCGTCAAGTCGGGCAAGGACTTGAAGGACCTGTACCCCGCGAAGAAGACCGAGCCGGGTCAGTTCGACTTCACCAGCTTCACGACGCCGCAGGCGCAGGAGACGGAGGAGTTCCACCCGGTGGGCGGCTACGTGCCGGGCATCGGGCTCGCTCCGAAGTTGTCCTCCGCCGTCTTCGCGCTGACCTCCGCGGGAGCGCTCCCCGACGCTCCGGTGCAGGAGGGCGAGATCTGGTACGTGTTCAAGGTGAAGAGCCGCGAGCGCGCCGACGTCTCGAAGCTCGACGACGGGGAGAAGAAGCCGCTGCGCGAGCGCCTCGAGACGCAGCGCCAGAACGAGCTCTACCAGAGCTGGCTGGATCGGCTGCGGAAGAAGTCGACCATCGTCGAGAACGTCGCGATGCTCGACTACGACGCCCAGGCCGGCCACGAGCAGTACAACCCGGACGATTATTGAGCGATCCATGAACGTCGATGCGGCGCTCGCATCCGCCGAAGTGAAGGACGCCGAAGGGAAGCCCGTCCGCCTCGGGACGCTGTGGTCGGACAAGCCCGCGGTGGTCATCTGGGTCCGGCACTTCGGCTGACCCGCCTGCCACGAAGAAGTGGCCGAGTTGCGGCCGCACCTGAGCGAGATGCGCCGCAAGGGCGCGAACGTCGCCATCGTCGGGAACGGCCTGCCCGCGATGGCGAAGGGGTTCATCCAGAGGCTCCAGCTGGGCGGCGAGGCGACTGTGCTCACGGATCCGAGCCGCCAGAGCTACCGGCTCGCGGGCTTCCGCCGCGGCGTGTGGGAGACGATCGGCCCGCGGGCGCTGGTCAACCTGCTCCGCGCCCTGCGCAAGAGGCTCGGCACGGGCAAGATCGAAGGCGACCCGTGGCAGCAGGGCGGCACGCTGGTGGTCGCGCGCGGCGGCGAGGTCCTCTTCCGCTACGCGAGCCAGCGCCAGGGAGACCACGCGGCGCCGGAGCGGATCGTCGCCGCGCTGGCCTGATCACCTGTCCTCGGAGAGCGCCCGCAAGAGCCCTTCGAACGAATCGGCCAGCCCCTCGAACTCGTGCGCGCCCGCGGCGAGCAGCGAGATGCGCCCGTACCTGCCGCTCTTGAGGCGGGGCAGCCAGCCGTAGCCCTCCGATCCTCCGTCGGAGGCGAACAGCACCAGCCCGGGGACGGCGCGCGTCACCTCCTGCGCGTCGCACTCGGTGACGATGCGATCGAGCGGCCACAGCTCGATCGGCCGCTTGCGCGGACCGAGCGTTCCGACCCCGCCGTCGTGCTCGCCCAGGAAGTCTTTCACGTCCTGCGGGAGCTTGCAGTCCATCTGCTCCTCGGCGTGCGCGATGCGTTCCTCGGGCGAGCCTTCCTTTGCCAGCTTCACGTCGGCGAGCAGCGCGGCGTCGGTCATGAGCGTCCTCACAGTTTCCTCAGGAACTCCTCGCCCAGCTCGCGGGAGCGCCGCGTCGCCGCTTCGACCGCGTTCATCAGCACGTTGCGCAGCCCGCCGGCCTCGAGGGTGTGCAGGCCTGCGATCGCGGTGCCGCCGGGGCTGGTCACGCCGTCCTTGAGCATGCCGGGATGCTGGCCGCTCTCGATGAGGAGCTTCGCGCTCCCCAGGACCGTCTGCGAGGCGAGCTGCATCGACGCGCGCCGCGAAAGGCCCACCTTGACGCCCGCGTCGGCCAGCGCCTCGATGATGAGGAACAGGTAGGCCGGACCGCTCCCGGAGAGCCCGGTGACCGCGTCGAGCTGCGACTCTTCGAGGACGACGGTCAGCCCGACCGAATCGAAGATCGTCTTTGCCGTCGCCAGATCGGCCTCGGTGGCGTGCTCTCCGAGCGCGAGCGCCGTGGCGCCGGCGCCGACCGTCGCCGGCGTGTTCGGCATCGCGCGCACGATGCGCATCGGCGGTCGCAGCCGGCGCTCGATGGCGGCGATGGGGACGCCGGCGGCGACGCTGATCACCAGCTTGTCGCGCGAGACGTCGGCGGAGATCTCGCGCAGCACCTGGTCGAGGATCTGCGGCTTCACCGCCAGGACCACGACGTCGCTCTCGCGCGCCACGTCGGAGTTGCTGCCAGAGCGCACCCGGTAGAGCTTCTCCAGCTCGTCGACGCGCTCGCGGCGGCGCGCGCTGACGAGGATCTTTCCCGGCGCGGCCGCCTTGGAGGCGATGAGGCCCTTCACCAGCGCCTCGCCCATGTTGCCCACGCCGATGAAGCCGAGCTTCTTGTCGGTGACCATGGCGGGCGAGTCTACCAGCCGGCGCGTCCGGGCGCGGCGGAGCGCTGTCTTCAGCCGATGATCAGCGTTTCCTTCTCGAAGCGCCCTTCGGCGAAGCGCGAGACGTTGAAGCGCTCGAACAATTCGTCGCGCGCGCCGCCCATCCACTCCGCCATCCGGCGCGCCACGGCCGGAGCCATCATGAAGCCATGGCCGACGAATCCGCTCATCTGCAAGAGGCCCCGCACGCCCGGCGTCTCGCCGAGGATGGGCGAATGGTCCGGCGTGACGTCGTAGCAGCCGGCCCACTGGCGCAAGAGCTTCACCTGGGCGAGGCGGGGCACGAGCTCGGTGAGCGCGCGTGAATAGCGGACCAGGAAGCGCAGCGACGACGTCTGGTTCAATCCCGCCGGCTCGTCGGGGTCGCCCATGCCGCCGACGATCTCGCCGCGCATCGACTGCGAGAAGTAGAGCCCCGTCCCCATCATCGTGACCAGCGGTCCGAGGAAGGGCTTCAAGGGCTCGCTAGAGACGATCTCATGACGGTAGGGCACGTTGGGGAGCGCGACGCCGGCCATCGCGGCGATCGCCGGACTCCAGGCGCCGCACGCGAGCACCACCCGATCGGCGCGCACGGTGCCGCGATCGGTGCGCACGGCCCGGACCGCGCCGCCTTCCACCTCGAGTCCGGTCACGCGGGTGAACGTCTCGACTCGCGCCCCGCGCTTGCGCGCTCCGTGGGCGTATCCCCACAGGAACGGCCAGGGAAAGACGACGCCGTCGTCCGGGTTCCACGAGGCGCCGACGAACTTGCGCGTGTCCAGCTCCGGCACGAGGTCGCCCGCCTCGCCCGGGTCGATGATTCGGGTGGCGAGGCGGTGCGCTCGGTGCAGCCGGGCGCCCGCCTCGAGCATGCGCAGGGTCCGCTCGTCGTGAGCGAGGAAGAGATATCCGCCGCGTCGGAGCCAGACGTTGATGCCCAGCTCCTGCGCGAAGCGCCCCATGAACTCGATCGATTCCTTCGCCAGCTCGATGTGCGCGGGCGTGGTCCACTGCGCCCGGACCCCGCCGCCGTTGCGGCCGGAAGCGCCCTCGCACAGGTAGCCGCGCTCGAGGACCAGCACGTCGGATTCGCCCCGCCCCGCGAGGTTCCAGGCGAGCGCGAGCCCCATGATGCCGCCGCCGACGATCACCACCGACGCCTTGGCGGGGAGCGGCTCGCGCGGCTGCAGCGGGTGCACTCCGGCGCTCGACCTCGGTGGCGGGACCGGCGACTCGCGGCGGCGCACCACGTCGTCGGGCATCCCCGCGAACGCCGCCAGCGAGGTGGGCGACAGCGGGGGGCGCGCCCGGAAGGGGACCTGGGCCGCCTCGGGCAGGTCGGCGCGCTCGGCGCAGAGCCGCATCGCGGCGGAGAGGCAGCTCTTGCCCTGGCAGGGCCCCGTGCCGAGCCCGGTGTAGCGCTTCATGCTCTCCACGTCGGCGTAGCCGGCGCGGATCGCGTCCTCCAGCTCGCGCCGGGTGACGTCCTCGCAGGCGCAGACGATGGCCTTGTCGTTCATGCCGCGCCCTTGCCGGCCGCGTCCGCAGCTCCGACGCCCGCCCGCATACCCGAGTCCGGCGCGCGCGCCCGAGGTGCGCCTGCCGCGCGGCCGGCCGCGAAGAGCCACGGCACGCTGGTGCGGCCCGACGCGTCGACCTGGACCTCGAAGCCGCCGGACTCGGCAGAGAACCTCGCCTGCGCGCCGGCCTGCGAGGCGAGCTCGTGCAGCGGAGCAGGCGGCAGCGCCACCGCGACGGCGTCGCAGCGGATCGCCTCTTCCCCGGCGCGCAGCTCCGTGACCGGATTCCCGCGCGCCCGCAGCTCCCGTGCACGCAGCAGCGGCAGGCCGGCTGCGCTCTGCTGCGCCGCCTCGCCGGACGGGCGCGGCCAGGCGCCGGCCGCGTCGACGACCCGTGCCAGCGCGTAGCCCGCCATGCGCAGCGCACGAGCACAATCGACGAGCTCGCTTCCCTCGCCGACGACGCAGAGCCGCTCTCCGACGCGCACCCCCCGGTGCGAGGCGAGCGCGAGCAATCCGCGCGCGGCGTACACGCCCGGGCGATCGGACCCGGGAAAAGGCAGAGGCTGCGACACGCCGCCGGTCGCGACGACCACCGCGTCCGCGAGCACCGCGACCGCCGCAACGGGGCGCCGCACGGCGAGCAGCGCAGGCTTGCCCGGACCCGCGGCGGCGTCGTTCGCGTACAGGCCGATCGCCTCGGCTTCGAGGACGACCTCGACGTTGGCAGCCGCGAGCGCGCGCGAGTGCTCCGCAACCCAGGCGGGCCCGGGCGCACTCTCGTCGATGCCGAGCAACGCGGCGCCGCCCAGGCGCGCTTCGCGCTCGAGGAGCAGCACCCGCCCTCCCCGGTGCGCCGCCGCCAGCGCCGCCGAGATGCCCGCGGGCCCGCCCCCGACGACGACGACGTGCTCCTCGCGGACGGCGCCCGGAATGGCCGGTCGCGGCTCGTCCGGGATCTGGCCCAGGCCCGCCAGCCGGCGGGCGACCTCCAGCGCCACGCGCCCCAGCACGCGCGAGCCGACGAGGAGGTGGTGGTGGTCGAGGCCTTCCGGGAAGAGAAAGTCCGACGCGCGCAGCACGTCCGCGTCGGCGCCGAGCGGCGCATTCTGGCGCACGCACCGCATGCCCTCGCGGAGCGGGACGCGACAAGCGGGCAGGCTCGGCACGCCGTCCACGCGCATCAGGCACTGCCCGCACGATCCGGCGAAGCAGAACGGCCCTCGCGGCCGGTGGAACTTGATCGACCGCGTGAACGTGGTGATCCCGGCGCGCAGCAGCGCCGACGCGACGGTGTCGCCTTCGCGTCCGTCGATGCGCTCGCCGTCGAGGGTGAA
>Ga0075423_10007048_pt1 | contig 10589 bp, 6 predicted proteins | sample SoiMethybrSBSTD2_FD_80114 | JGI IMG/M metagenome (GOLD analysis project Ga0075423, IMG submission 80114) | Bulk soil microbial communities from a Populus tree surrounding site in Tennessee, USA - Soil MetaG P. TD hybrid SBSTD2 | ecosystem: Environmental > Terrestrial > Soil > Tree plantation...
CGGCCGTCGGCTTCGCGGGCGATCACCGTGAGCAGGCGCCGGGCCGCCTCCCGCGCCCTCCAGGGCAAGAGACCGAGGTGGGTGTTGAAGAACACGAGGCGGGCTCCGTCATTGGCATCGGCGGCGCGCACCCAGTTGACGAGGTGCGGAGTGCCGGTCGAAGGCACGTTGGCCAGCGGCAGGACATCCGCGCTGCCGGTCTCGAGCGAGTGGAACCGCTCCTTTCTCAGGAAGATGGGGCATCGTTCGCCTGAGTACATGAAGTCGCGGAGCACGAGGCGGAGCAGCGGAGCGGCGAACCCGAGTGCTCCGGGAAGCCGGGTGGCCCCGCTCGGCGGCCCGGGGAAGCACTCGAACTCCGTGAGGTCGCCCTCGAGGTCCAAGAGCTGGCGCTCGGAGACCTCCTGCAGGCAGACCACGTCGGGGCGCGCGGCGCGGATGACGTCCGCCACGTGGGAGCGCCGCGCCTCCCAGCGCCGCAGGAGATTCGGCACCGAAGAGTGCGCGATGTTGAACGTCATGATGCGCAGACTCACGCTTCCATCCTCCCCGGGCATCGCTGCAGATTGACAGATACCACCGCCTCCCCCACCTTTCCGCGCATGGACGCCCAGCGCGGCATCGCGCGCCGCATGGTGATCGGCCTGCCGCCCGAAGGCCTGTCGAGCCCCTGGGAACGCGACTTCGCCGCCTACCCTCCGGCCGGCGTGCTCCTCTTCGGCCGCGACTTCCGCGATCTCGACGATCTCCGCCGCCTCACCCGGCGCCTGCGCGACCTGGCGCGTCCGCGGCGCATCTTCATCGCCGCCGACGAAGAGGGCGGCTTCGTCTCGCAGCTTGCGCCCCACCTGGTGGTCCCGCCCAACGCCGCGCTGCTCGCGCGCGGGGCGGAGGCGGGCGAGATCGAGTGGGTGCACTCGGTCACCGCGAGCCGCCTGCGCGCGCTCGGGCTCGACTGGGACTTCGCGCCGGTCGCCGACATCCATTCCTCGCCGCTCAACCCGGTGATCGGACCGCGCGCTTTCGGCACCGAGCCCGCGGCGGTCGCGGCGCGGCTGGGCGAGGCGCTGCGCGGGATGCGCGCGGGCGGCGTCGCATCGTGTCTCAAGCACTTCCCGGGGCACGGCGACACCGCGCTCGACTCGCACCTCGCGCTTCCGGTGTGCGACGCGGATCGCGAGCGGCTCGAGCGCCGCGAGCTGGCGCCGTTCCGCGCCCATCTCGAGGCCGACTCCGTGATGACCGCGCACGTGGTCTACCCGGCGCTCGATCCCGAGCGGCCCGCCACGTTCTCGCGCGCGATCGTGCACGACCTGCTGCGCACTCGGCTCGGCTTCGAGGGCGTGTGCATCACCGACGCGCTCGAGATGAAGGGTGCTGCGGCGGGCCGCGAGCCGGCCGAGGTCGCGCGGCTGGCGCTGGATGCGGGCTGCGACCTGCTGCTGTTCGCGTGGCACGACGAGGCGGTGCGCCGCGTACGGCTCGAGCTGGCGAAGGCGCTCACCGACGGCGGCCTCGATCGCGCGGGCTTCGATGCCGCGCGCCCGCGCCTCGAGCGGCTCGATCGCGAGCATCCGGCGCCCGACCCAGAGTCGCTCGCGCGCCCGCTCGACACGCTCACGCCGCCCGACTGGCAGGAGCGGCTCGAGCGCATCGTGGAGCGCGGGCTCGAAGTGGAGGGGACGCTGCCGGCGGACGCAGCGGCGCGGCCGTGGCGCGTGACCGAGCCCGGCGTTCGGCACGGCCCCAGGCTCTCGGACCTGCTGGCGGATCAGGGGCTCGCGATCCAGCGCGGAGCGGCGGAGCTGGGAGCCGAGCCCGACGGCGCCCCGCCGGCTGTGCCGGCGGCGAAGCCGGGACGGGCCGCGAAGCGCGGGGCCAGGGCAGCGCAGAGCGCGACCGGCGCGCACGGCGCGGTCGAGGTGATCGCGATCGCGAGCCGCAGGCCGCTCCCTGCGGAGGAGGTCGAGCGCATGCGCGCACGCTGCCGCGCGCACCCGGTGGTGCTGGTGGCACTCCAGAGCGACGGTTTCCTCGCAGCGGTGCCCGAAGCGGCGTTGCGGGTCTCGGCTTGTGATTCCACTCCGGTCACGCGGCGCGTGGTTGCGCGCACGATCGCGGCGCGGCTCGAGGAGCCGAGCGCCCCGCCCGCGGCACGAACGCGGCGTGCGGCGCGGGCGGTGCGCACGTGAACGACCGCGAGCTCCTGCGCCACACGGTGGCCACGCTCGCGTACCGCGCGGCCAAGGCCACGCGCGGCGCGCCCGCAGCGTTCGCGACGTTCAAGGCCGGGCCGACCTCGCGGACGCCGGTCGAGGTGCTCGCTCACATGGGCGACCTGTTCGACTGGGCGCTCTCGATGGCCACCGGCGCGCCACGCTGGAACACGTCGGAGCCGAAGCCCTGGAACGAGGAGCGCGAGCGATTCTTCGCGACGCTCGAGCGATTCGACGACCGGCTCGCGGCGCCGGAGCCGCTCGCGTACGAGGTGACGCGCCTGTTCCAGGGGCCGGTCGCGGACGCGCTCACGCACACCGGCCAGCTCACGATGCTGCGCCGGATCTACGGCGCCCCGGTCAAGGGCGAGAGCTACAACCGCGCGGACATCGCGATCGGGCGCGTCGGCGCGGAGCAGAAGCCGCCGGACCCGAAATACGAGTTCGACTGAGCACGCCGCAATGACGAGCGACCGAGCCTAGTACGAGAAGTGGAGCTGGAGAAAGGCCTGGTTCTCGTTGTCCGCGCCGAGCGGGCCCTGGTTCTCCTTGTAGTCGATGTGACGCAGCGCGGCGCGAATCTCCGCGAACGGCACCGGAACCCATTCCGCTTCCAGCGCGAAGCGCGAAAACGTGTTGTCGTCCAGCACCGCCTGCGTGCTGCTGCGGTCGGTGACCATGTAGTCGTAGCGCGTCCGCAGGTTCGTCGAGCGCGATGGCGCGTAATCGAGCTCGGCCCACCCGGCGAGCAGGTTGGTCTTGGCCCCGGTCACCGTGCCGGCTGGAGGCTCCGCCTCGTCGGTCCCGGCCGCCGCCTCCCCGAGCGCCGCGAACTTGTGCCAGTGGGTGAAGCCGTAGATGCCCCAGCGCGTCTGGCGCTGCGGCTGCCCGGCCCCCGGCTTCTTGGCGTAGTCGTCGTAGAGCGAGACCGCGGTCTCAAGGACGGGAGCGCGGAAGCCGAGCTTCAGGGCCTTGGTCTCCGCGTACCCACCGCCCAGCACGTTGCTGCGGCCGTCGGTGTAGGAGGCGCGGCCGAAGAATTTCGAGCGCTCCGCACCCGCCTCGATCCCCATGTCCGGCAGGCGCGGGTCATAGGGCAGGAACGATTTGCCGTTCGCGAAGTCGAGAAAACCCGCGCGCGTCGCCACGGTGTGGTCGTCCAGGCGGAGACCGAACGGAACCCGGAAGCGCCCCGCACGCAGGTAGCCGTCGAACGGGAAGCCCCCGATGATCCCGAACGCCTCCCCGGGACGTGCGAGCGAAGCGCTCTGCGTCACGCTGAACGCGTCGTTGGTGTACACCAGCGTGAGCCGGGGATGGGGCTGGAAGACGACGTGGATCGCGCTCTCCATGTTGAAGAAGCCGAAGCGGTCGAGCGAGTCGGCCGTGGTGGAGTTCGTGAGCAGCATGAAGCGCTGGTTCACGCCGAGGTAGACCGGCATGGTGTCGCCGATGCGGTTCGTGAGGTTCAGGTCCTTCCACGGGCTTCCGTCGGGCTCCTCCTCGAGCGAGTGGCGCTTCTTCGCGAAGGCGAAGCCGAAGTCGTTGCGCGGGCCGCCGCCGTTGGGATCGAAGTGGCAGGTCCTGCACGCGAGTCCGTTGCGAGCGGCGTAGAGCGGGACGGTCTGCGCCCGGCGCGCCGTGAACAACGCCACGAGGGGAATGCTCACGAGCAGAAGCGGGATCGCGCGAACCAGTCTCGACATGGGCTCCTCCCCCGGCTTCGAATCACGTGCGCGGGGCGTCGCCGCCGCGCAGCGAGCGATCGTCCGTGGAGCGTGCGATCGCTCTCTTCCTCCGGCGCGCCGCGCGGCCGAAGCCGCCGCCGTCGGGGCTGCGGACGGTTAGCACCGCACCCGCTTCCAGGTCAATCGGGAGCTTGGAGGGAAAGCGCGGCCGCCCGGCAGAGTTGAGCCACACTGAACTCGGTGACGCTGGTCCCGAGGCGGCGCGTTCCGGCGCGACGCCTGGCGGCCGCGCTCTATCGGATCACGGCGGCGCGCGCGCGGGCCACGCCCGCGCCCTGCGCGAGCTGCAGGAAGTAGATCCCGGGCGCCATCGCCCGGCCCTCCGACAGCTCGAGCGTGTGCCTTCCCGCCCCCAGCGCGCCCACGCGCCTCGAGACCAGCGTCCGCCCCGCGGCGTCGAGCAGCACGAGCCGCGCCGGGCTCCCGTCGCGCAGCGTGATCTCCACGCGCAGCCGGCCGTCCGCGACCGGGCTCGGCGAAGCGAGCCGGATCGCGAGCGCGTCGCCCGCACTGCGGTCGTCGCCCGGCCCGACCGACTCGGCACCGCCGAGATTCAGCAGCACCGAGACCGTGCTCGACTGCTGGTTGGCGGTGGCGAGGTCCGGCCGGCCGTCGCCGTTGAAGTCGGCGATCGCCACTGCGATCGGGCGCTTCCCGGCGCCGAAATCGGTCCTGAGCCCGAACGTGCCGTCCCCGTTTCCGGACAGCACAGAGACCTCGTTGTCGTGCGCCGTCACCACGTCCGGCCGGCCGTCGGCATCGAGATCCGCGATCGCCGCCGCCTGGGGCTCGACCCCGAGATCGTAGTCGGCCTTGCTCCCGAACCGGCCGCCGCCCATCCCGAGCAGGACCGAGACCGAGCGCGAGACGTAGTTCGCCACCACCATGTCGGGCCGGCCGTCGTGGTTGAGCTCTGCGATCCGCAGCGGGAAGGGGCTGCCTCCGGTGCCGTAGTCGGACCCGGGAGCGAACCTGCGGTTGCCGCTTCCGAGCGCGACGCACACCGTGCTCGTCAGGTACTTGAGCGCTGCCAGATCCGCCTTGCCGTCCCCGTCGAGATCCGCGATCGCGAGCGAAGAGGTGCGGCCGCCGAACGGAAGCTCCGTGCGCGGGCCGAACGTGCCGTCGCCGTTGCCGAACAGCACCGAGACCGAATTCGATCCGGAGCTGCCGACCGCGAGGTCCAGCCGGCCGTCGGCATCGAGATCCGCGATCGCGGCCTGGATCGGACCCGGCCCGGTGGCGCAGACCGCACCGGTGTGGAAGCTGCCGTCGCCGTTGCCGAGCAGCACCGTGACGGTGCTCGCCACCTCGTTCACCACCACGAGGTCCGCGCGTCCGTCCGCGTCGAGGTCGGCGATGGTGGTCGAGCGGATGCCTCTGCCGTTCGCGGCCGGGTACTCGCCACCCGAGCGGAACGTGCCGTCGCCGCTTCCGAGCAAGACTGCTACGGCGTCGGTGCTCGAAGCGACGAGATCGGCGTTCCCATCGCCGTCGAGGTCGCCGGCCTCGACCCAGACCGGATTCGGCGCGGTCGCGAAGGTGCGGGCGCCGAAGGTCCCGTCCCCGTTCCCGAGCAGCACCGAGGCCGCCGAGAACTCGGCGAAGTCTCCGCTCCCGCATGCCGCCAGGTCCGGGCGCCCGTCCCGGTTCAGGTCCGCGGCCACGACGCTGAGGCTCGCGTTGTAGGTGGCGAAGTCGGACGGCTCGGTGAACGTCCCGTCGCCCCTGCCGAGCAGCACCGAGATCGAGCCCGGGCCCCAGTTCGCGACGGCGAGATCCGGACGCCCGTCGCCGTTCAGGTCGGCGATCGCGACGGCGTGCGCGCTGCCCGCGCTGGCGAAGTCCGCCTTCGGTCCGAAGGTGCCGCCCCCGTTGCCGAGCAGCACCGAGACCGTGGAGGAGCCGAGGTTCGCCACGACCAGGTCGGGCAGGCCATCGTGGTTCAGGTCGCCGATCGCCAGCCCCCGCGGATCCTGTCCCACGTCGAGCTCGGTTGGCGCGCCGAACGTGCCGTCGCCGTTCCCGGACAGCACCGAAACCGTGCCGGTGCGGTTCGCGGTCGCGATGTCGGGCATCCCGTCCGAGTTCAGGTCCGCGATCGCCACGGCGTAGGGCACATACCCGGTGCCGGAATCCGTGCGGGCCCCGAACGTGCCGTCGCCGTTGCCGAGCAGGACCGAGACCGTGTTCGAGCTGTAGTTGGCCACCACCAGATCGGGCTGGCCGTCCGCGTTCACGTCGCCGATCGCGACCCCGTCGGGATACGTGCCGGTGTCGTACTCGATCCGGGCTCCGAACGTGCCGTCGCCCTTCCCGAGCAGCACCGAGACCTGGTCCGCGCCGATGTCCGCAACGGCCAGATCGAGCCGCCCGTCCGCGTTCAGGTCCGCGCTCGCGACCGCGGCGGGCGTGGCGCCGGCCGCGAAGTTGGCCATGGGCGCGAACCTGCCGTCGCCCCGGCCGAGCAGCACCGAGACCGAATCGTTCCCCGATGCCGCGACCACGAGATCGATCCGCCCGTCCCGGTCGAGGTCGGCCGCGCACATCGACCACGGCTCGCGCCCGGTGGGGCAGGTCAGGAAGGCGGAGGAGAAGACGGGCGCCGCGCGGGCCGGAAGCGCCGCGACGGCGAGGGCAAGAGCCGCGAAGAGCAAGACGCGCGTGCGCACGGCTCAGGGGGAACCAGTTGGATGAGCGAGGCCGGGAGACATCGGGGGACCCCGGGAAAACTGCGGCCCGACACGAACAGTATGGCACGGATGGCCGCACCGCGGATCTACCAAATGCAGCGAGTCCAGAATCGACTCAGCGCTGCACTCGCGAGCGCCCCCCTCCGGTCCTCCGCCGCGCGGTGGGTGCCGCGCGTCCGAAGCCGCCGCCGCCCGGGCTCGCGACACTTACGATGGCGCCCGCCTCGAGGTCGATCTGAAACTTTGCAGGCAGCTTCCGGCTCGCCGCCCGAGCTCCGGTCGCCACGCGGTTCACGCCCGGCTTCCCCGCTTCTCCCCCGCCGAGACCGTAGGGCCCGCGCGCCCGGCGCTCCGAGATCACCGTGACGCGCGCCGGCGCGAGCAGCTCGAGCGCGCGCACGATGCCGTCGCCGCCGCGCCAGCGCCCCCGCCCGCCGCTGCCACGCCGGATCGCGGTGGTGAGCACACGGAAGGGATAGGCGTGCTCGAGCGCTTCGACCGGCGTGTTGCGGGTGTTGGTCATGTGGGCCTGGAGCGCGCGCGCGCCGTTCCAGCCCGGCCCCGCCCCGTGGCCGCCCGCCAGCGTTTCGTAGTAGGCGTAAGGCGTACCCGTGCGCGGATCCATGCCGCCGATGAGCAGATTGTTCATCGTGCCACTGCTCGCTGCCGGCACGCGGTCCGGCAGGGCGCGGGAGAAGGCGCCCAGAACGGTGTCGACGATGCGCTGCGAGGTCTCGACGTTGCCGGCGGCCACAGCTGCGGGCGGGACGGCGTGGACCACGGTGCCGGCAGGGGCGATCACCTCGATGGGACGGAACGCCCCGTCGTTGACCGGGAAGTCCCCGCCCAGCACGCAGCGCACCGCGTAGGTGGTGGCGGCGCGCGTCACCGCCTCGACCGCGTTCACCGGCCCCCGCACCTGGGGGCTCGAGCCCGAGAAGTCCGCCGTCATGCGATCGCCGCCCAGCGTGAGGCGGACCACGATCGGCACCGGCGCGGTCCCCAGACCGTCGTCGTCGAGGCAATCCTCGAACGCGTACTCGCCCCGCGGCAGCTTCTTGAGCGCGGCGCGCACCAGGCGCTCCGCATGATCCATGAGCGCGAAAGCGGCGGCGCTCAGCTCGGCGCGGCCGCGGCGCCGCGCGAGCGCCTCGAGCCGCAGCGCACCGGTCGCCTGCGCGCCGAGCTGGGCGTCGAGGTCGGCCATGCGCTCGCGCGGGGTGCGCACGTTGGCGAGCACCAGGCGCAGCAGGTCCTCCTGCCTTCGCCCGGCGCGCGCGAGGAAGACCGGCGGCAGGCGCAGGCCTTCCTCGTACACCTCGCGCGCCAGCGGCATCGAGCCCGGCGAAGCGCCGCCCACGTCCGCATGGTGCGCGCGGCTCGCGACCAGAAAATCGGGCTCTGCGGCACGGCCGAGGAAAACCGGGGAGACCAGCGTCAGGTCGGGCAGATGCGTGCCGCCCGCGAACGGATCGTTGAGCAGCACCACGTCGCCGGGCTCGAGCGGCCCGGCGGCGAGCGCCGCCGCGACCGCGCGCGGCAGGCTCCCGAGATGAACCGGGATGTGGGCGGCCTGGGCCACGAGCCGCGCGCGCCCGTCGAAGACGGCGCACGAGTGGTCGAGGCGCTCCTTGATGTTGGGCGAGTGGGCGGTGCGCATGAGCGTGGCCCCCATCTCCTCTGCGCACGCCGCGAACAGCCCCTGATAGAGCGCGAGCGATGCGCCGTCGAAGCGCTTCACGCGCGACCCTTGCGGCGGAGGACCAGCGTTCCGCCACGCTCGAGCTTTCCGCTCCAGCCCGGCGGCACCCACAGCGTGGCCCCGGACTCGCGCACCACCGAAGGACCCCGCACCGTGTCGCCCGGGGCGATCGCGGAGCGCTCCCACACCCGCGCCCGCAGCCATGCGCCGGCGTGGCGCACCCGGGCCGGGGCCGGCGCCGCGGCGCGGCCTTTGCGGGACGCAGCTCTTGGGTTCACGCCGAACACGCGCTCGCCTGGGATCGAGCCGCGTGCTTCGAGCGTCACCACCTCCACCGTGCGCGCCGGGTCGGCGAAGCCGAAGCGCCGGGCGTGCTCGCGATGGAAGCGGGCGGCGAGATCGGGCCCGGCGGGCAGCGACAGCTCGTGCGACTGGCCGCGGTAGCGCACCTCGGCCCGCCGCTCGATCTGCACCCGGCGGCGCGCGGCAGCCGGGAAGCGCGCACGCACCTCGCGCTCGAGCTCGCGCAGCGTGCGTGCAATCGTGGCGGTCTCCTCGGCCGCGAGCACCACCGAGCGGCTGCACTCGCGGCGCGATTCTGCGCCGAGCGCGCCCAACGCCGAGAGCACGCCGGCCCGCGCCGGGAACAGCACCACGCGGCCGCCCAGCGACTCGGCGACCGGGCAGGCGTGCAGCCCGCCGGCGCCGCCGAACGCCACCAGCGCGGCGTCGCGCGGGTCGTGCCCGCGCTCGACCGAGACCTTGCGCAGCGCGGCCTCGATCCGGGCCTCTGCCACCAGCAGCACGCCCTCCGCGGCCGCGACCGCGTCCGACACATTCAGCGCGCGCGCCAGCTGCGCCATCGCATCGTTCGCGGCCGCGCGGTCGAGTGCCAATGTGCCGCTCGCGAGTGAATCGCCCGCGATGCGGCCGAGCGTGACGAGCGCGTCGGTCACGGTGGGCGGTCCGCCGCGCCCATAGCACGCGGGCCCGGGCGATGCGCCAGCGCTCTCGGGCCCGACGTGGAGCAGGCCGCCCGCGTCCACGCGCGCGATCGAGCCGCCGCCCGCGCCCACGGTGTGCACGTCGAGCAGCGGCAGCAGCAGCGGAAAGCCGCCGACCTCCCGTGCGCGCCGGCGCGGCAGCTCGCCCTCGACGAACGCGCAGTCGGTGGAGGTGCCGCCGACGTCGAGCGTGAGCGCGCGCTCGAAGCCCGCAGCGCGCGCAACGGCGTACGCCGCGGCCAGCCCGGCGGCCGGGCCGGACAGGAGCTGGCGCGCCGGCTCCAGCGCCGCCTCGCGCGGCGCCACGGTGCCGCCGTGCGACAGCACGATCTCGAGATGGCGACCGCACGCGCGCTCCAGCGCCTCGATGTAGCGCGCGACGCGCGGCACCAGGTAGGCGTTGGTGACGGTGGTGGCGAGGCGCTCGTACTCGCGGATCTCGGGGCACAGCTCGGACGATGCGCTCACCGCGATGCCGGCGCCGCGCAGCGCCCGCGCCAGCGCCCGCTCGTGCGCGGGGTTGGCGTACGCGTGGAGCAGGCCGACCGCGACGGTCTCGGGGCGCGAGCGCTGGACCGCGTCCAGCGCGGAGTCGATCGCGGCCTGGGTGAGGGCGAGGAGCGGCTCGCCGCGCGGCCCGAGCCGCTCGCGCACCCCGAGCCGGCGTTCCGGCGGCACCAGCGGCTCGACCCGGCGCGGGGCGAGCGCGTAGATGTCGGGGCGGTCCTGGCGCCCGATCTCGAGCAGGTCTTCGAAGCCGGCGGTGGTGAGGAGCGTGACGCGCGCCCCTTTGCGCTCGAGCAGCGTGTTGGTCGCGACCGTGGAGCCGTGGCGCACGCGCGTCGCGGCGGTGGCGCCGAGCTGCTTCAGCCCCTCCAGCACCGCGCGCTCGGGCGCATCGGGCGTGGAGGGGAGCTTGAGCGCCACCAGCGTGCGCCCGCGCCGCGCCACGAAATCGGTGAACGTGCCGCCGGTGTCGACGCCGACGGCGTCGCACGCCGCAACCCGCTCGCTCACTCCGCGGCCCGGCGGCCGCGGCGCAGGCGGTCGATGAGCACACCGAGCGCGACCGCGACGGTGGCTGCGATCAGGAGCCAGGTCGGAGGCTTGAATTTCCGGCCCGCGATCACGAGCACGAAGTAGTAGGGCATCGCACCCAGGAAGATGGCGAGCGCATAGCGCCCGACCGGATAGCCGGCAGCGGCCGCCACCAGCTTGAGCGGCGC
>Ga0075423_10007049_pt1 | contig 10589 bp, 9 predicted proteins | sample SoiMethybrSBSTD2_FD_80114 | JGI IMG/M metagenome (GOLD analysis project Ga0075423, IMG submission 80114) | Bulk soil microbial communities from a Populus tree surrounding site in Tennessee, USA - Soil MetaG P. TD hybrid SBSTD2 | ecosystem: Environmental > Terrestrial > Soil > Tree plantation...
CCTCAACCCGCTGGAAGAAATCGCGCGCGTCGTGCAGAAGCACGGCAAGGGGCTGATCGTGGACGCGATGAGCTCGTTCGGCGCGATCGAGATCGACGCCCGCAAGTTCGCCCTGGACGCCGTGATCGGCGCCTCCGGCAAGTGCCTGGAGGGCGTGCCCGGCATGGGCTTCGCCATCGTGCGCCAGCCCGCGCTCGAGGCGGCCAAGGGCCACTGCGGCTCGCTGTCGCTCGACCTCCACGATCAGTGGGTCGCGATGGAGAAGACCGGCCAGTGGCGCTTCACCCCGCCCACCCACGTGATCGCCGCCCTCGATCAGGCGCTCGCCGAGCATGCCGCGGAGGGCGGCGTGGAGGGGCGCGGGGCGCGCTATGCCCGCAATTGCGGCATTCTCATCGGCGGACTCCGCGCGATGGGCTTCGAGACCCTGCTGCCCGACGCCATCCAGGCCCCCATCATCGTGACGGTGCGCATGCCGAGTGACCCCGCATTCGTCTTCCAGACCCTCTACGACCGGCTCGCCGAGCGGGGCTACGTGATCTACCCGGGCAAGCTCACTGTGGCCGACAGCTTCCGCATCGGCTGCATCGGGCGGCTCGGCGAGGACGAGATGCGCGGCGTGCTCGTCGCCATCGGCGAGATCGTGAGGGAGATGGGCGTATCCCGCTGTGGACGGGCCTGAGCGGCTTGCCACCTTTCGGGAAGCCCGCTAGAATCCCCCCGCCTTGAGAAAGCCCACGCCCGCAAAAGCCTCCGAGGCGGACGAGCTCGAGTCGCTGATCCGCAAGGGGGAGATCGACACCGTCCTCACCGTCTTCCCCGATCATCTGGGCCGTCTGCTGGGCAAGAGGGTCGTGGGCCGCTACTTCCTCGATCACGTGCTCGGCGACGGCGTCCACGCCTGCATCTATCTCTTCACCGTGGACATGGAGATGGAGCCGCTGCCCGGCTTCACGCTCACCTCGTGGGAGCGCGGCTACGGCGACATGAAGCTCGTGCCCGACCTCGGCACGTGGCGGCGCATCCCGTGGCTCAAGGGCACCGCGCTGGTCTTCTGCGACGTCTACACCGAGGAGGGCGCGCCCATCGAGGAGGCGCCGCGCTGGGTGCTGCGCCGCCAGGTCGAGCGCGCGGCGAAGGCGGGCTACGTCGTCCAGACCGCGTCCGAGCTCGAGCTCTACCTCTTCCGCGAGTCGTTCGACGAGGCGCGGGCCAAGCGCTTTCACGGGCTCACGCCGGTGTCCAACTACCTCGAGGACTATCACATCCTCCAGACGAGCAAGGAGGAAGGGCTGGTCCAGGCCATTCGCAACGGCATGGAAGGAGCGGGCGTGCCCGTGGAGACTTCCAAGGGCGAGTGGGGCAAGGGGCAGGAGGAGATCAATCTCCGCTACGCGCCCGCCCTCGAGATGGCCGACCGGCACGCCCTCTACAAGCACGGGGTGAAGGAGATCACCTGGCAGCAGGGATCCTCGGTGACCTTCATGGCGAAATACGACATGAGCGCCGCCGGCTCGTCCTGCCACATCCACTCGTCGCTCTGGGACCGGCGCACGGGCAAGGCGCTGTTCCCCGCGCGCGACCGCCAGGGGAGCGCGCTGTTCCAGCACTGGCTGGGCGGGCAGATGGCGATGGCGCGGGACTTCGCGCTGCTCTACGCGCCGACCATCAACTCCTACCGACGCTATCAGGCCGGCTCGTTCGCCCCCACGCGCATCGCCGCGGGCTGGGACAATCGCACGTGCGGCTTCCGCATCTGCGGCGAGGGCGCGGGCTTCCGGGTGGAGAATCGCATCCCCGGCGCCGATGCGAACCCGTATCTGGCCTTCGCGGCCACGATCGCGGCGGGGCTCCACGGCATCGACAAGCGCCTCAAGGGGCCGAAGCCGTACACCGGCAACGCCTACGAGGATCCCAAGCTCGCCCAGGTGCCCACGACCTTTCGCGAGGCCCTGGACACGCTGGAGGGCTCACGCGTCGCCCGCGAGGCGTTCGGCGCCAAGGTCGTCGACCACTACCTCCGGCTCGGCCGCCTCGAGCAGCAGGCCTTCGACCAGGTCGTCACGGACTGGGAGCTGATCCGGCACTTCGAGCGCATCTAGACCTCCAGGCACGTCAGGAGACGTCATCACGATGGCGGGAAGACTGAACGGCAAGGTCGCGCTGATCACGGGCGCGGGCATGGGGATGGGACGCGAAGCCTCCACGCTCTTCGCGAGCGAGGGCGCGCGCATCGTCGTCTGCGACATCAACGAGAAGGCGGCCAAGGAGACGGTCGCCCTCGTCGAGAAGGCGGGAGGCAAGGCGGTGGCCACGGTGGGCGACGTCGCCGTCGAGGCCGACGTGAAGCGTATGGTCGACGACGGGGTGCGCGCCCTCGGGGCGCTCCACGTGCTCTACAACAACGCGGGCGTGCTGTGGAAGGACAAGGACCGCTCCGTCCTCGAGACCGACGGCGCCCAGTGGGACCGGGTGATGGGGATCAATCTCAAGTCCGTGTTCTGGGTGACCAAGCACGGGATCCCTCATCTCCGCGCGGCGGGGGGCGGCTCCATCATCCTCGTGGGCTCGGTGTCGGCGCTGGCCGGCTTCACCCGCGCCCAGGACGCCTACACCGCCGCCAAGGGCGCGCTGATCTCGCTGAACAAGTCGCTCGCCATCCAGTTCGCCAAGGACGGGATACGCTCCAACATCATCCACCCCGGCATCGTGGAGACGCCGCTGCAGGCCCCCTATCTCAACGACGAGCTGCGGGCAGAGTTCAAGACCGGCATCCCCCTCGGCCGCATCGGCCAGCCGCGCGACATCGCCTACGCCGCCCTCTTCCTCGCCTCCGACGAGTCGGCCTTCATGACGGGCGCGGAGATGATCGTGGACGGCGGCTTCATGGCCCAGTAACCCAACGTGGGTATGGTAGTCTCTGGCAGCCCCACCACCCGGACCAGCCCAAGGAGGCCCGCATGCTGAAGCGCACCTGGATGATCGCCGTGCTCGCAGTCGCCGCCACGGCGCTCGTCACCGTTCCTGCCTTCGCCCAGAAGCAGACGGTGGTGGTGTACACCGCGATCGAGAACGAGCAGATCACGGAGTACATGAAGGCGCTGAACAAGTCGCACCCGAACCTGGACGTCAAGATGCTGCGGCTCTCCACCGGCGACATCGCGGCCCGGTTCATGGCGGAGAAGGACAACATGCAGGCCGAGGTGATCTGGGGCGTCGCCGCGACCAACCTCCTCGTGTTCAAGAACGCCGGGCTCCTGGAGCCCTATGCGCCCAAGGGGCTCGATCGCATCCAGCCGCTGTTCCGCGACAAGTCGAATCCGCCCTCCTGGGTGGGCATCGACATCTACATGTCCGCGTTCTGCTACAACACCGACATCGGCAAGAAGAACAACCTGCCGAAGCCCGAGTCCTGGGCCGACCTCACCAAGCCCGTCTACAAGGGCCACGTGGTGATGCCCAACCCCGCCAGCTCGGGCACGGGCTATCTCTCCGTCGCGTCGATCCTGCAGCGCATGGGGGAGACGGAGGGCTGGAAGTACCTCGACGCCCTCAACGTCAACATCGCGGAGTACACCAAGTCCGGTTCCAAGCCCTGCAAGGACGCGGCGGCGGGCGAGCGGGCGGTCGGCGTCTCTTTCGAGTACGTGGCGCTCGAGATGAGGAAGAAGGGAAGCCCGGTGGAGATGGTGCTGCCCAAGGAGGGCTCGGGCTACGAGATGGAGGCCAACGCGCTCACCAAGAAGGGCGCGAAGAGCGCCGCCGCCAAGGAGTTCCTGGACTGGGCGGCGAGCGACGAGGCGATGGCGCTCTACGCCAAGTTCTTCGCGGCGGTGGGCGTGGCCGGGTTCCCCGTGCCGGAAGGCCTGCCCAAGGACATCAGCAAGGTCGTCTACCCCAACGACTTCGACTGGTCGGCGAAGAACCGCGATCGCATCCTCGCCGAATGGAGCAAGCGATACGCGAAATAGTCTGATGCCGGGCGCGGCGGCCGCCTCGTCGGTTCATGGGTCGGCCGTCGCGCTCGATCTTCCCGCCGGGCTCGCCCGCCTCGGCTATCGCGAGTTCCGCCCCGGTCAGCGCGAGGCCATCGAGGCGCTCCTTGCCGAGGGCCGGCTGCTCCTGGTCGCGCCCACCGGCGGCGGCAAGAGCCTCACGTATCAGCTCCCCGCCGCATTGCTGCCCGGCACGAGCCTGGTGATCTCGCCGCTCGTCTCGCTCATGCACGATCAGGTCGCCGCGCTCACCGCCCGCGGGGTCCCCGCGACGTATCTCGCGGCTACCCTCTCCGCCGACGAGCTACGCGCGCGCATGCGCGGGCTCGGCTCGGGCGCGTTCCGGCTCGCCTACGTGGCCCCCGAGCGCCTGGGCTTCCCCGGCTTCCGCGCGCTGCTGCGCGAGCTGGACTGCCCGCTGGTGGCGGTGGACGAGGCGCATTGCATCAGCGAGTGGGGCCACGACTTCCGTCCGGAGTACCTCGAGATCGGCGGGCTGCTCGCGGATCTGCCCCGCGCGGCGGTGCTCGCGTGCACCGCCACCGCCACCCCGGTGGTGCGCGACGAGATTCTCGCGAGGCTCGGGCTGCCCGCCGACACGCGGCAGCTCGTGCGCGGCTTCGCGCGCCCGAACCTCGGCCTCCGCGCGGCGACGATCGGCGGGGGGCGCGAGCGGAGCGCACAGGTCGACGGCGTGCTCGCCGAGATGCTGGGACGTCCGCGCGCCGGCCGCGGCACCGGCATCGTCTACGCGCCCACGCGGAAGAGCGCGGAGGAGGAGGCGGAACGCCTCGCCGCACTCGGCTGGCGCGCCGAGGTGTATCACGCCGGGCTCTCCGGCAGCGCGCGCGAGCGCGCCCAGCGGGCGTTCGCGGAGGGCCGCGCGGAGCTCGTGGTCGCCACCAACGCGTTCGGCATGGGCATCGACCGGGCCGACGTACGCGCGGTCGTCCACCTCGCGCCGCCGGGCTCGATCGAGGCGTACTACCAGGAGGTGGGTCGCGCCGGCCGCGACGGCGCGCCCGCGGTGGGGCTGCTGCTGATGTCCGCCCGCGATCTCCCGCTGCGCCGCGCGCTGCTGGAGCGCGGCAGCGAGGGCGCGCCGCCGCCCGAGCCCGCCGTCGTCGAGCACAAGTGGGGGCTCTTCCTCGAGCTGGTGCGCTGGGCGGAGGGCGGCTCCTGCCGCCACGACGCCATCCTGCGCTACTTCGGCGACGAGGCCGAGACGCTGCACGGCTGCGGCCGCTGCGACGTGTGCGTGGCGCTCGCCGCCGGGGGCGGGGAGGGGGCCGGGGAGCACGACGCGGAAGCGGCCACGCTGATCGTGAGGAAGGCGCTGTCGGGCGTGGCCCGGGTGCACGGCCGCTTCGGCCTCGCCACCGCGGTGAAGCTCATCCGCGGCGAGGGGGAGCCGCGCCTCGAGCAGGCCGGCCTCACGCGCGTGCCCACGTTCGGTAACCTGCGCGATCACGGGGAGGCGTGGCTGGTGGCGGTGCTCCGGCGCTGCGTCGCCGCCGGATGGGTGAGCTTCACGGGCGGCGATCGGCCGGTGGTCGTGCTCACCGACGAGGGGCGCGCGGTGATGAAGGGGGAGCGGCCGGCGCGGCTCCTGCTACCGCCCGCCGCAGGCCCGCGCGCCACCCGGCGCGGGGACGGCGCGCGCCGGCCCGCCGGCCCACCGACGCGCACGCCGGCGCCGCACGATCCGATCGCCGCCGCCGCCGCGGAGGCGCTGTTCGAGGCGCTGCGCCGGCACCGGCTCGGCCTGGCCCGGGCGGAGGGGATCGCGCCCTTCATGGTGGCGAGCGACCGGACGCTGCGCGACATCGCCCTCCTCAGGCCGCGCACGATGGACGACCTGCTCCTCGCCCACGGCATAGGGCCGCACAAGGCCGAGCGCTACGGCGCAGGCTTCCTCGAGGTGGTGGCGCAGCATGGCTGAGCCCACGCGCCCCGCCGCCGTCGCTCTGGAGGGCATCGCCAAGAAGTTCGGCGTGTTCATCGCGCTGCGGGGCGTGAGCCTGTCGGTGGAGCCCGGCGAGTTCGTGTGCTTCCTGGGCCCGTCGGGCTGCGGGAAGACGACGCTGCTGCGGATCATCGCCGGGCTCGAGCGGCAGAACTCCGGCGCCGTGATGATGGCCGGCCGCGACGTCTCCACGCTGCCGCCCGCCGAGCGGAACTACGGCATCGTGTTCCAGTCCTACGCGCTGTTCCCGAACCTCACCGTGGCGCGCAACGTGGGCTACGGCCTGGAGACGCGCAAGACCGGCAAGGCGGAGATCGGCAGGAGGGTGGACGAGCTGCTGGGCCTGGTCGGCCTCCGTCACCATCGCGACAAGTATCCCGCCCAGCTCTCGGGGGGCGAGCAGCAGCGCATCGCGCTGGCCCGCGCGCTGGCGCCCTCGCCCGCGCTCCTCCTCCTCGACGAGCCGCTGTCCGCCCTCGACGCGCGGGTGCGGCAGTCGCTGCGCCACGAGATCCGGGCGCTGCAGCGCCGGCTCGGCATCACCACGATCATGGTCACCCACGATCAGGAAGAGGCCCTCGCCATGGCCGACCGCATCGTGGTGATGAACCACGGCGTGGTCGAGCAGGTGGGCCCGCCGCACGAGGTGTACACGCGGCCGCGGTCGCCGTTCGTGGCGCGCTTCGTGGGCCAGATGAATTTCCTGGCCGCGGTGGCCGGGCCGCCGGGATCCGCGCGGCTCGGCGGGGTGGATCTCGCCTACGTGACGGGCGCGGGCGCGAACGAGCCGGTGGCCGCGGGGCAGCCGCTCACCCTGGCCATCCGCCCCGAGGAGATCGTGGTGGGGCCGGCGGCGCGCGGCGCCCGGAACCGCCTGGCCACCCGCATCCGCAGCGCGCAGTTCCTCGGCTCCTTCACGCGCCTGGTCCTGGTCCTCCCGGGCGACGACGGCGCCGTGCTCGAGTGCGACGTCGCCGCCAACGCGTTCGCCGAGCTGGGGGCGAAGGAAGGCGGGGAGCTGGAGCTGGCGCTCAGGCCGGAGGCGCTGCGCGTCTTCGCCGCCGAGAGGTGAGCGCATGGCGATGATCGACGCGGATCTCGGCGCCGCCATCCCCGACCGGACGGTGCATCACCGGTTCGGGAAGGAGGACGTCGTCCGCTGGGCGCTGGTGGCGGGCTTCGCCGCTGTCCTCTACCTCTTCATCCTGCTCCCGATGGCCAAGATCGTCTGGCGGAGCCTCCTCGACAATGACGGCCGCTGGATCGGGCTGGCCAACTACGCCCGCTACTTCGGCACGCCGGCCATCGCCGCCTCGATCACCAACAGCCTCTTCGTGGCGCTCCTGTCCATGGCCCTCACGGTCGCGCTGGCGTTCGGCTACGCCTACGCCCTCACGCGCACGCAGATGCCCGCCAAGGGGCTCTTTCGCGTGATCGCGATGCTGCCGATCTTCGCGCCGTCCCTCGTGCAGGCCTTCGCGTTCGTCTACGTGTTCGGCAACAACGGAATCTTCACCCGCGCGACCGGCCTCAACGTGGGGATCTACGGCGCCAAGGGCATCGTGTTCGCCGAGGTCTTCTACTGCTTCCCCCACGCCGTCCTCATCTTGATCGCGGCGCTGTCCGCCACCGACGCCCGGCTCTACGACGCGGCCCGGACGCTCGGCGCGTCGAGCCCGAAGACCTTCCTCACCGTCACCCTCCCCGGCGTGAAGTTCGGGCTGGTGAGCGCCTGCTTCGTGGTGTTCACCACCGTGATCACGGACTTCGGCGCCCCCAAGGTCATCGGGGGGAAGTTCTCGGTGATGGCCACGGAGATCTACAACCAGGTGTCGGGCCAGCAGAACTTCACGATGGGCGCCACGGTGTCGGTGGTGCTGCTCGTGCCCGCGCTGCTCGCCTTCGTGGTGGACCGCATCATCCAGCGGCGCCAGTACGCGCTCGTCACCGCGTCCTCCAAGCCGTTGATCCCGGCGCGCGCGCCGCTCGCCGACGGCGTGGCCACCGTCTACTGCGGCCTGATCGCCGCCGTCATCACGGGGATCTACACGGTGATCCTCATCGCCTCGCTAGTGCACCGCTGGCCGTACAACATGGGGCTCACGCTCAAGCACTACGCGTTCGACACGGTGGGCGGCTACACGCCGCTCTGGAACAGCCTCCACGTCGCGCTCTGGACGGCGGTGGTGGGGACGGTGCTGACCTTCGTGGGCGCCTACGTGGTCGAGAAGTGCCGGACCGCGGCGAGCGGGCCGCTCTATCTCCTGGCTATCCTGCCCGTGTCGATCCCCGGCATGGTGCTGGGCCTCGCCTACATCTTCACGTTCAACGCTCCGGGCAGCCCGCTCAACCGGTTCTACGGGACGCTGGCCATCCTCGTCGTCTCGAACGTGATCCACTACTTCACGGTGGGGTTTCTCACCGCCACCGCGTCGCTCAAGCAGATGGACGCGGAGTTCGAGAACGTGTCCGCCTCGCTGGGCGTGCCCTTCTACCGCACGTTCTGGCGCGTGACCGTCCCGATGGCGTTGCCGTCGATCGTGGCCATCAGCATGTACTTCTTCCTCAACGCCATGGTGACGCTCTCCGCGGTGGTGTTCTTGGTCGCCCCCGGGACCGAGCTGGCCGCGGTCGCGGTGCTCTTGATGGATGACGCGGGCGACACCGCGCAGGCCGCCGCCATGTCCGTACTCATCATCGGCATCGGGCTCGGGGTGCGCCTGCTCTACTGGGGGGCCATGAAGGGCGTGACCCGGCGCACCCAGGCCTGGACGCAGGCGGGCGCCGTGCCCGTCGCGGGAGGACAGCCATGACGAATTCGGGACGGGCGGGCGGCGGCGTGATCGACACGCGACGCTTCCGCGGGCAGTACTTCGAGATCATGCAGGACACCGGGCGCAGCCAGACCGCGGTCATGACGGTCGGCCCCGGCGAGGACGCGGGGCCGGAGGAGGTCCACGCCGGTGATCAGATCATCTACGTGATCGAGGGCCGCGCGCGGGTGCGGGTGGGCGACGTGGAGAGCGACGCCGGGCCCGGCGCGTGCGTCATGATCCCCGCCGGCACCCGGCACCACGTGGACAATCCCGGCACGGCGCCGCTCTTCTGTCTCACCATCTACGCGCCGCCGGTGTACTAGGAGGCCCTCGTGTCATTGATTGGCCGCACTGCCCTCGTCACCGGCGCCGCCCGCGGCATCGGGCTCGCTATCGCCAACCGCCTGGCCGCCGACGGCGCGCGCGTCGCCCTTCTCGACCTCGACCGCGTGGGCGCGGAGGCCGCGGCCAAGGCCCTCGGCCCCGAGGCTTTCGGCCTCGCCGCCGATGTCACGCGCTCGGGTGAGGTCGACGCCGCCGTGGCCCAGGTCGTGCGGCGCTGGGGGCGGCTCGATGTCCTCGTGAACAACGCGGGCATCACGGGGCGCTCCTTTCCCATCTGGGAGCTGACCGACGAGGACTGGGCGCGCGTCATCGACGTCGACCTCGCCAGCGTGTTCTACGGCTGCCGCGCCGCGATCAAGGCCATGCTCCCGCAGGGGAGCGGGCGCATCATCAACATCGCCTCGATCGCCGGCAAGGAAGGCAATCCCACCTTGGTCCCGTACTCGACCGCCAAGGCCGGCGTTATCGGTCTCACCAAGGCCGTCGCGAAGGAGGTCGCCACCCGGGGCATCCTCGTCCACGCGGTGGCGCCGGCGGTGATCGGCACCGAGCTGCTGCAGCAGATGGAGCAGAGCACGGTGGATCTCCTCGTCTCCAAGATCCCCATGGGCCGCGTGGGGCGTCCCGAGGAGGTGGCGGCGCTGGTGGCCTGGCTCGCCTCGGACCAGTGCTCCTTCAGCACGGGCGCGGTATACGACCTCTCCGGCGGTCGGGCGACGTATTGATGCGCGGCGAGCCGCCGCCGAAGGCCACGCGAGGGGATGCATTGACGATCGATCGCGCCGGCGGCGGCGGACTCGCGCTGCTCGCGCTCTGGGTGCTGTGGGAATGCCGCCGTCTGCCGCTCGGCAGCTGGCGCGAGCCCGGCCCCGGCGCGTGTCCCGCCGCGCTCGCCCTCGTCGCCCTGGGGCTCGGCCTCGCCATCGTGGCGGCGGGGGGCCGCGCCGCCCGCCTCGCCGCGGTGGACTGGGGCGAGTCACGGCGCGCCCTCGTGATCGTGGCCGCCTGCGCGTTCCTCGCGCTCGGCCTCGAGCGGCTGGGCTACCGGCTGAGCGTCCTCGTGACGCTGCTCTTCCTGGTGGGCGCGGTCGAGCGCCGGGGCCTCGTCACCGCGGTCAGCTTCGCGGCCGGCATGGCCTGGGGCTCGTACTTCCTCTTCAACACGCTCCTCAAGGTCCCGCTGCCGGTGGGACCGCTGGGATTCTGACGGCGTGGGAGAGACCCTCCAGAACCTGGCGCTGGGCTTCAGTGTCGCGCTGCAGCCGCCCATCCTCCTCTACGCCTTCGCGGGCTGCGTGATCGGCACCCTCGTCGGCGTGCTACCGGGCGTGGGCCCCCTCGCCGGGATCAGCCTGCTCCTGCCCGCGACGTTCGGCCTGGACGCGACGCGGGCCATCGTGTTGCTCGCCGGCATCTACTACGGCGCCATGTACGGCGGCTCCACCACGTCGATCCTCATGCGCATAC
>Ga0075423_10007052_pt1 | contig 10587 bp, 6 predicted proteins | sample SoiMethybrSBSTD2_FD_80114 | JGI IMG/M metagenome (GOLD analysis project Ga0075423, IMG submission 80114) | Bulk soil microbial communities from a Populus tree surrounding site in Tennessee, USA - Soil MetaG P. TD hybrid SBSTD2 | ecosystem: Environmental > Terrestrial > Soil > Tree plantation...
CTTAGTACTTAGTACACGCCAAGCATAGCCATGTAGGCTTCGTAAATCAGTTGGAACGAAGCATCAGTACTTTCGTCGGTAGTGGTGGCCGGCGGCGGCGGCGGTGGCGGGTCCGATTTGGCTGGTGTCGTCATATCGCCGGCCAATGTTGGAACTGCTAGAACAGACACAAATAGCACCGCAAGTGCGAACTTTTTGACAAGTTTCATTGATCTTCTCCTCAGATTTGTAGTCAAAGCCGTGAGGGTGTGTGTAACCAAGCTCGATAAATTAGTTGGTTATGATAATATCCGCACAACGAAAGGCTTGCAAGGTTCCTTACCTATATCTAAAACTGGAGTTTTAATATGGAGTTACAGAGACCGTTTATTATCACACACGAGGCTATCTCGCGAACCGCGGAAGACGTGCTTCCGCTCTGTGAGTTGGCAAAGAGCTTGGAAGAGGCTGGTGAATTTGAGCAGGCATTTGAAACTCTTAAACCCTTTTGGCAAGGGGTGGGTCAGCGGCCTTCGACTGATAATTTGTCACCTGAAGCGCAAGCCGAACTGCTGTTGCGTAGTGGCACTTTGACTGGATGGTTAGGTGCGGCACAGCAGATTCCCGGAAGTCAGGATCTTGCAAAGGATCTAATTAGCGAAAGCGCGTCATGCTTTGCACAGCTTGGTCTAACTGAAAAGACTGCGGAAGCGGGCGTTGACCTCGCCAGGTGTTATTTGCGCGAGGGTGGACTTGATGAAGGTCGGGTGACGCTCAAGCATGTCCTTGAGACGTTGGGTGAATCAAAAAGTGAACAGCGATTACGTGCGCTATTGAACAGCGCAATCATCGAAAACCTTGCAACTCGAGATCTCGAAGCCTTGCGTATTTACAAGCGGGCAGTACCGCTCTTTGAGGAAAGCTCCAACCACGCGTTGAAAGGAAAGTTTCATAACTCTTACGCAACGCTACTTAAGAGTCTTGGTCTGGCAGAGAATCGCGAAGAGTACATTGACAATGCTTTAGTTGAATTCGCGGCCGCCAGTTTTCACTTTGAGCAAGCAGGTCACAAACGCTTTCAGGCTCGAGTTGAGAATAACGTTGGGTTTCTCTTCGCCAGCTTAGGACGCTTCCAGGAAGGAAACGAACATCTCAGCCGTGCGCGATCACTTTTCTTGAGTTTGGGTGATCATGGCGCTGTCGCCAACTGCGACGACACTCGTGCGCAGGCATTCTTGCTTGAAGGCAGAAACGTTGAAGCGGAAAAGACCGCCGCGAATGCTGTACGTAACTTAATGGTCGGTGGTGAGCAGACCATTCTCGCCGAAGCTCTGACAACACATGGAAAGGCGCTGGCTCGCCTTCAACAGCATCAAGCTGCAAAGTCGACCTTGGAGCGGGCGATCGAAGTTGCTCGAAATGCCGGCGATCCTGAGCGCGGCGGAATCGCAGCAGTTAGTGCAATTGAAGAATTGGGCCGAGGCCTTTCACCGGACGTGCTTTTGGAGTATTACCGAACTGCTGAATCGTTGCTTACTAATTCGCAAAACAGTGGCTTGAAGGTTCGTCTGGGCCAATGTGCCAGAACAGTTTTGTCAGCAAGTGTTGAGGACAAGCGCGCGATTCCACCCACTGGCTTCTCACTCGAAGAAGAAGTGCTGAAGTACGAGGGCAACATGATTCGTGCTGCCCTTCAACAAACAGGTGGCAGCGTTACTCGTGCCGCGCGTTTACTTGGTGTGACCCATCAAGGCCTCGCGTTCATCTTGAATGGACGACATAGCGACCTGCTAGCCATTCGAACACCGGTCAAGCGTCGTCGCAAGAGCATCATTAAATTCCACTAAAAGCTCAGGTTCGATATTTTCAAATAGCGCTGCCTTACAAGGCAGCGCTATTTGCTTATTTGTGCTCTAACAACAGTTCTCTTATTATCGATTGCCTCCCTAAAACGACATCGATCGAGCGAGACTATGAAGAATCGAATCGGCCCCCTGATCCTGGTTTGTGTTTTGGTTTCATCCGTTACTGTTGCTCAAAAAACGCGGCGAGGCACTGTTCGACAGAAGCCAGCTGTTACTGCAGCACAACCAACACCAAGCCCGCAGTTATCTACAAACACACCGCCCGCGCCAGCTAAAAAAACAGTCACTCCTGTTCCGTTGGTTGTCCTTAATGGACAAACATTGAGCACGGCGGATTTGGAGCCGGCAGTTCGCGAGCAGGTGGATAGCCTCGAAGATAGGCTCGCGGCTGCGAAACGGAGTGTCTTAGACCTTCAAATCAATACGATTCTGCTTGAGATCGAAGCAAAAAATCGTCACCTGGATACACATCGACTCTATGAGATCGAGGTCTCAGGGCGAGTGCCAACGTTTACTCCCGCTCAAGTCAAACAGTTCTTCGACGACAATAAGTCGCAATTTGAAGGAGTTGATCCAGCCACCGCAAACAAGCAGATACAGGCGTACCTTCATGATGAAGCGGAGAACCGGCTTGCCGATGAATTGGTGGCCCGATTGCGCAAAGTTATTCCAGTGTCCATGGGCGTGGATGTCTTAACTCCGAACCTGGCAAACGAAAGTGTGTTGGCTACGGTGGGAGGAACTCCGATCAAGGCTGGGCTGTTGAATGAGAGGTTGAAGCCCATCATTTACAAACTCCGACTGGAGACATACGAGATCGAAAAACAGCAAACCGATCAGTTAATAGATAACCAATTGTTGGTTGCAGAAGCTGGGAACCGCCAGATTGGTCCCGAAGAGATCGTACGAGCCGAGATCACCGACAAGGTGCGACCTCCGACCGACGCTGAGGTCGCGAAGTTTTACGACGAGAACAAGGCGCGTATCAGTGGTGATCTCAACTCCGTTCGCAATCAAGTAGCAAGCTACCTCGAAAATGAGCAGCGGCAGCGTTTGGAGAAAGAACTCTCCGGCCGTCTAAGAAAGAATGCCCAGATACGTTGGCTAATCTCCGAACCAACCCAACCCGTGCAGGCAATCAGTGTTGATGATGATCCGGCGATTGGTCCAGCTAACGCGCCGGTAACCATTGTTGAGTTTACTGATTTTCAGTGTCCCGCGTGCGCGGCAATGTATCCGGTACTTGACCAGGTTATAAAGTCATACGGTGATAAGGTGCGGCTCGTCGTCCGCGACTTTCCGCTGAATCAGCACGAATGGGCCCGCCAAGCTGCAGAAGCAGCAAATGCCGCTAACGCACAAGGTAAATTCTTCGAATATGCGGCATTGTTATTTCAACGACAGAAAGCTCTCGATGTAGCATCACTCAAGAAATATGCGAGTGAACTTGGTCTCGATCGGACAAAGTTTGACGCCGCGCTGGACAGGGGGATCTATGCAGCCGAGGTCAAGCACGACATAAACGATGGTGAGTTGTACGGTGTGGGAAGCACACCCACGATCTTCATCAACGGCGTGCAACTGAAAACTCTGAGCGCCGATGCTTTACGTGAAGCGATTGATCGAGCGGCAGCAGCTACCACAAAGCCGCAGTAATTAAGATAGTGTCCGATATGTCGGACAGTTACAAACAAGCCCTCTGACGGAAGCATGCATGATGCGCCAGAGGGCTTTTTTGTGGCCGTTCGACAAGCTAAAGCATAGCGCGGACATTGGACCAAACTTTGTGTGACTCTTCCGTAAGACTTCTGTCGCGAACCCGACAACAACTGGGCCTAAAAATCTCTTGCAGGGTCAATTTTCAACCGTACTGAGCTGGGGTAGGGAATGGCAATTCTAATAAAGCCCGATCGACTCAAGCGCTACAAAGACGTAGCCATGCTGCTGGTGAAGCACGGACGCTCCGATCTCATCAGCAAGGCCGGGCTTGATAACACTGTTCTTCCCGATCAAATTGAGACCTCGACTGTCGCATCCGCCGATGAATTAGCCGCTGACCTGGAAAAACTTGGTCCCACCTTCATTAAGCTCGGTCAACTTCTTTCAACGCGGGGAGACCTTCTCCCCCAGCCTCACCTGGACGCGCTCTCGAGGCTTCAAGACAGCATTGAACCGTTCACCTTTGACGAGGTCGAAAGAATAGTTACAACTGAGCTTGGTGTCAGGATCTCGAAAGCGTTCGTTGACTTTGATCCAACGCCGACAGCGGCTGCGTCGCTCGCCCAGGTGCATCGCGCCACGATGCGCGACGGGCGTGCAGTTGTAGTGAAGGTGCAAAGGCCGAATATTCGCGAGTTGATAGTTGATGACTTGGAGGCATTGGGAGAGATTGCCGGGTTTCTCGACTCGCACACTGAGCTGGGCAGGCGCTATGAATTTACGAATATGCTCACTGACCTGCGCAAGAGTCTTCTGCGCGAACTCGACTTTACGATCGAAGCTCAGAACCTGATTGCCATTTCCGACAACCTGAGCGAGTTTGAGAATATCGTCGTACCTGACCCAGTAGAAGACTTCACAACAACTCGCGTCCTCACGATGGATTATGTTCAAGGAAAGAAGATTACCGACCTCACTCCGCTTCGACTTCTCGAGATAGATGCACTGGGTCTTGCCGGCGAACTCTTTCATGCCTACTTGAAGCAGATACTTGTTGATGGTCTGTTCCATGCTGATCCTCATCCAGGTAACGTCTTTCTCACACCCGAAGATCAAATTGCCTTACTTGATCTCGGTATGGTCGGACGCGTCAGTCAAAGCTTTCAGGACAATCTACTGAGACTGCTGCTCGCAATCAGCGAAGGACGTGGTGAGGAAAGTGCGGCGGCTGCTATCAAGATGGGCGAGCCAAAGGAGGGATTTGATCGGACAACCTTTACTCGCCGGGTTAGTGACCTGGTAGCCGATAATGCCGATGCGGTGTTGAGTCGTTTGAACGCGGGAAAGGTCGTGCTTGAGATCACGCGAATCTCTGCTGATTGTTGGTTCAGGCTGCCGTCGGAGTTCACGATGATCGCCAAAGCTCTGCTGAATTTGGATAAGGTTGTATACACACTCGATCCAACGTTTGATCCAAATATTGTCATCCGTGAACGCGCAACAGAGATTTTGGAGCGCAACATCGTTCGGAGTATTTCACCAAGCAACTTGTTGGCGGGCGCAGTCGACGTCAAAGAGTTCGCTGAAAAATTGCCTTCACGAGTCAATCGCATCTTAGACGCCATCGGAAACAACGACATTCGATTCAAGGTTGATGCTATTGATGAAAAGGTGTTACTGGATGGACTTCAGAAAATTGCGAATCGAATCACGCTCGGCCTGGTCGTTGCCGCATTGATTGTGGGGGCGGCAATGTTGATGCGCGTTGAGACTTCATTCCGAATTTTCGGTTATCCAGGATTGGCAATGATCTTTTTCGTGATGGCTGCAGCCGCCGGACTGGGTTTAGCCCTCAACATCCTCTTCTACGATAAAAAACCCGACGATTGATATACCAGCCTCGGATTACGATCAGTCTTTCCTTCGTGTTAATTCGTGTGATGCGCGTGGATCGCCCGTTCGGTTGCAGATAAAGGAACCACGAAACGACACGAATTAACACGAAAACTCTAGTGTCGCTAACGGGCCTCAACCGGCCAACCGTGTTTAAAACCTCAAGAATTTCTCAACCCGCGCCGGCTACAAATAACAACAGAGAACGCGTCTCAGTCCGACAACCCCATGTCCAACGAACAACTCCCAAACGAAAACGCCGGACATCAGTGGAAGCTGATTATGGAGAAAATCGCCGCACCGTCGCCCACGGCGAGCCTTCGCAGGCCGAGACTGGTCGCGCTGCTGGATCAAAGTCTGCATTCCTGCACTTCGACAATCATTACTGGCCGGGCCGGATCCGGAAAAACTTCCTTAGTCGTTGATTTCGCTGAACACTGCGACCGCCGCGTTGCCTGGTACAAAGTGGATGCCCCTGAGACTGAGCTCAGGATTTTCTTTCAATACCTCATTTCCAGCATCCAGGCGCAACGACCTGGTTTTGGAAGCTATGCACTTTGCTCGTTTATAGAGCAGCCGCTGGAACCAAGCCAGGTCCCACTCCTGGCCGACATGTTTGTTTACGAGTTGGAGCTTCAACTTGCCAGTCGACTATTAGTCGTAGTGGATGACCTGCACCTCGTGTGTGATGCTGAGTGGTTGGTTCCTTTCTTTAGGCGGCTCCTGCCGTTATTGCCTGCGGACGTCCACATGATTATCACCAGTCGAACTATGCCGCCTGCTTCATTCTGGAGGATGCGCTCGAAGCAAACACTTTCAGTTATCGATGAAGAGGTGCTGTTGTTTTCAACGGAAGAGGCAGTCAGCCTTTTTGAGCGTTACGGATTAAGTCGCGAGCAAGCGGGTGTTGCGTGGGAACACTCTCGAGGACGCGCCGCGGTCCTTTCCGATCTGGCGGCCACACTGCATTTCGCCGAAGCAGCGACGCGCAGGAACCAGACTTCTCTTGTCTGAGCAAACGGAACGACTCGTTCTATATGAGTTTGCACGACGAAATCGCTCACCCCACAACAGCTCACAGTGCCTCGCCATACGGTGGAGCACTGGGATTTCGCTATGCTAATCTTCGCATCTCCGATAACAAGACCCAGAGGCACAGGCCAATGCCGCCGAGAACCCGACAGGGTAAACCTCCCGCAGCTTCGATCGACGCAGCAAAATCGAAGTCTGCCGCAATTCGGCCCAATTTCTTTCTTCGCACCAAACTATTGCTGCCTCGCCCGGCGCCGGAACTACTTTCAAGACCCCGGCTGATCGACCGACTGCTTATCAATCTCACGAATCCATTAACGCTGGTCACCGCCAATGCGGGATCGGGCAAGACCACTCTCGTCGCCGACTTCCTGCGAACGCAGGACCGGCAGTTTGTTTGGTATCAGCTTGATCATACGGACGCCGATGCTTTTGTCTTTCTGGGTTATCTCACGTTTGGCATTCAGCAGATTGTTCCAGACTTTGGCAATGCCGTGTTTGCGTATCTCAGGGAAGCTTCAGGCGAGCTGGCACAAAATCCAGAACGAGCAGTTGATGTCTTGATCAATGAAGTGTTGGAACGTGTCGAGCAACAGATCATCGTCGTCCTCGATGACTATCACCATCTTGGTCAGGACACTCCTGTGCACGCGGTACTCGACAGGTTGCTTGCCTATCTGCCAGACGTTCTTCACATCGTCATGATCTCTCGTGAAATGCCGCCGCTGGCGTTGGCCCGGCTTCGTTCTCAAACACCAGCTTCAGTAATCGATCGGTCGGATCTCTTGTTTACTGACGAGGAAACGCGCGAGCTATTTCGGAAGGTGTTTGATTTGGAACTCACGACCGAGCAACTGGTTGAATATCGCGAGCGCACACATGGTTGGATTACGGCGTTACAGCTGGTCCGCCAGGTAGCCCAGAAGACCGTTGCGAATCTACAGGACGAAAAGACTGATCTGGTCGCTGTTTTGCGGCAATCAGAACGAGACATCTTCGACTACTTCGCCGAAGAGGTTTTCACCGAGGAGTCTGAACAAGTGCAGCAACTGCTGTTGAAAATAGCATTGCTCGACAACATCGAACTCGATACCTGTGCTGCATTGTTCAAAGACATGAATTGCTCCCGGCTCCTGCCCACGCTTGTACGTCGCAACGTTTTCATCACCGTCGCCAGCGACGGCACTGGCGAAGAATATCGGTTGCACCCTTTGTTTCAGAGTTTTCTGCGACGGCGTCTGCGGAGCGAGATCGGCAGGAGCGGAGTAGCCGCCGAACAACAACGATATGCCGAATACTTTTTGAGACGCGGGCTGTGGGAACAGGCCGTCAGACATTTGCTTGGCGCAGAGGACTTCAATCGAGCTGCTGAAGTGATCGGGGAGAAAGGCGCTCAATGGATTTCGTCCGGCGCCTTGAACTCACTGGCAGCGATGGCAGACATGCTGCCGCCCGACGTTGCTGAAGTTTATCCAAGAACTATCGTGCACCGGGCTGAGGTTGCGAGACTTCGCGGGGAATACGAATCAGCGCGTTCACTGTTCAGACGAGCTGCTTCACTGTTGCAGCAGCAGGGAGACGAATCGGGCGAAGCGGAGACGCAACATTCGCTCGCCACCCTGGCTCGTCGTGAAGGTGATTACGCATCAGCTCTGACGTTCCTCGACCGGGCTTTGGAGCTGACTGACGATCGTGCGCTCCGGGTGAAGTGTGCAAACACGCGAGGGTTGTGTTTAGTGTCAGCCGGCGAATGGACTGCGGCCGAAGTTGAGTTCCGAACCGCCCTACAGCTCGCTCAGGAAGCAAATGATGAACGCTACGTTCGGTTGATTACGCATAACCTGGGACTGCCGGCAATGATGCGCGGAGATTTTGGCGAAGCGCTAAGGTGGCTGCGGCGCATGTTGAGCGACGGCGTGCCAATTCCCCAAGAGGCCACCGCTCACCTGAATATGGCCCATTGTTACCTGTATCTGGGTGACCTGGCTGCCTGCGAAGGGAATTTGGATGAAGCGATCGAACGATGTCAGCTCTTTAATCTGGTTGCTGCGCGAGCCGACGCGTTCGAGACATATGGAAATCTTTACCGCGAAAAGGGTGAGATCGAGAAGGCGAATGAGTATTACCAGAGAGCAGCGCGCGCTTACGATGAGGCAGGCGTCAATCTCGCTCGCACCGAGCTCATCGAAGAACAGGCACTGCTAAGTTTGGCAGTCGGCGACGCGGTTGCAGCTCGAAACCAGATCGAACGGCTGATCGAAGCTCGACCCTTAGCGAAGAATGAGATCGGGTTTTACACCGCCAGCTTGGCCAAGGCCCGCATTATGATAGCTCAGGGCGAGTTTGACGCTGCGCGAAGCCATCTGATCGAAGCCCAGCAGTACTTTCACGACCACACGCTTTTTTACTATGAAGCACAAGCGGCATTTGCGCGTGCGTTGACCGAGTTTCGCTTGGGTAACGAACCGCAGATGATCGAGTGTTTGCGCCGGGTCGTTGATTTAGCGTTGCGGTTTGATTACGAGTATTGGCTGAGGCGTGAAGCGCTGGCCAATCATGAGCTGTTTGCAACGGAAGAGGCCGCCGAACTTTTACCTTCGGATTTAAGGCGTCAACTTGCGGAGAGAGTAACCAGGCCTGTCGCCGCTCCGGTAGGCAGTGAAGTCACACTTCATGCGGAGCCGGTGCCCGACCTCACCGTTAACATGCTCGGTCCGGTTGAAATCTATCGAGAGTTTTCGCGGCCACTGGCGCCGGACGCGTGGGCCACCCGCCGGGCACGCGACATTTTGTGCTTCATCGCGTCTCGCCGGCATCGCCGTGTGTCGAAAGACACAATCATCGATACTTTCTGGGGCGAAACTGATCTGGCAGTTGTCGAGAAGAACTTTCATCCGACTATCTCCCATATCCGCAAGGCGCTGAACAGCAACAAATCGTTGAAACAGAACTTCATCCTTTATCGTGATGGCGACTACCAACTGAATCCCGACCTCTCGTACCGCATCGACATCGAAGAGTTTGACCGGTTGGTTGCGTTAGGTGAGACTGCTCGACGGTCGAGGCAGTTTGATGACTGTATCAAGGCCTACGAAGAGGCGATAGCGGTCTACCGGGGAGACTTCGCGCAGGGAAGTTACGAACCGTGGGTGGATGAGCAACGAAGTTACTACCGAGAGCAGTATCTGCATTTACTCGAATCCCTGGCCGCCGTGGCTGAGAAGCGGGAAGACTGGTCCCGGTCCTTGCAACTGGCGCAGCAGATCCTCCACGAAGATCAATTCCGTGAAGACATTCATTGCGTCGTGATGCGGGCCCACGTCAAGCTGGGTAATCGCGGCGCTGCCAGAGATCAATTCGAAACCTTAAAGCGTTTGTTGGAACGAGAACTGGGCGTGGAACCAAGCCGCGAAACCAAGAAAATCTATCGAGAATTGCTTGGTCAGGAGTGAACAAATCCACGGCTTTTTTCGGAAAAACACAAGCGTACCGCAACAATACATGACTTCAGTGAATCTAGAATACGCAGCAATTCTCGAGGCGCTAATTGAGAATGGAGCTAATGGTAGTCGGTGTTGCCCGACCGACACAGCGCGAATGCCGAAAAGTATCGGCTCTCCAGTATTATCCAGAACATCGCCCCCGCGCCAACCCCTAGCATGCTGCGCCGATAAAACCCGACTGAGGTGATAGTTTGCTTAACTTTCGCTCGTTGAGTTCCAAGCTTACAAGTCACTGCCGCAGCGCGGTCGCGATTTTCCTGGTCTTCGTGCTCAGCGCTGGACCAATCCTGGCTGGGATCACCGTTGCTGGGTCGAATGGAATAACGGCCACCGGTGCCGATGGAGTTCAGTTCACAGGTGTTTCGGGAATAACGGCCACGGGTGCGGATGGCGTCCTTACTTTCGGTCCAAACGGCATCACAGCGACCGGCGCTGATGGAATCACCGCAACCGGAGCCGACGGCATTACAGCCACTGGCGCGGATGGGATCACCGCTACGGGCGCAGACAGCTTCACCTATACGGGCGCCAACGGCATTACCGCAACTGGCGCAGACTCCCTACTAATCAATGCCGCTGATGGAATCACCGCTACTGGAGCCGATGGCATCACGGCAACCGGCGCTGACGGAACAACCTATCAGGCTGATTCCATC
>Ga0075423_10007055_pt1 | contig 10585 bp, 7 predicted proteins | sample SoiMethybrSBSTD2_FD_80114 | JGI IMG/M metagenome (GOLD analysis project Ga0075423, IMG submission 80114) | Bulk soil microbial communities from a Populus tree surrounding site in Tennessee, USA - Soil MetaG P. TD hybrid SBSTD2 | ecosystem: Environmental > Terrestrial > Soil > Tree plantation...
CGCGACGATGTAGACTCCGCCCACGCGATGGCCACTCCTCGCGGGTCGCGAACGTTCCATACGCTCGCCGCGCCGCTGCTCTTCCTGATCCTGTTGCTCTCGCCGATTCCCGCGACGCCATACGCCGTGCGCGGCGGCATCGGCCTGCTGCTGTGGATGTCGTGGTGGTGGCTCGCCACGCCGGTCGACCTCGCGGTCACGGCGTTTCTGCCCCCGGCGATCGTCGCGCTCTTCAACCTGATGCCGATCGGCAGCGTGCTGTCGGCCTACTCCGATCCGCTGGTCTTCCTGCTGCTCGGCGCGAACATGCTGTCGACGTTGTGGGAGCGCTGGGGACTGGATCGACGCATCGCGCTGCTGTCGTTTCTCTCAATCGGCTCGAGCACGCGCCAGCAAGTGGCGACGTGGTTCATCGTCTCGGCGCTGCTCAGCTCCGTTCTGCCCAATGCCGTCGTCGCCGCCACCCTGATGCCCGTCGTCATCGCCATGCTTCGCTTCACAGGGATCGAGGCGGCGGCGAAAAGTGCGTTCGGCTCCGCTCTGCTGATTGCCATCGCCTGGGGCACGTCCATCGGCGGCGCCGGCACGCCACTCGGCGGCGCGCACAACTTGATGACGGTGCAACTGCTCGAACAGCAACTCCTCCACCGCGAGTTCCTGTTCACGACGTGGGTGGTACGCCTCGCGCCGCTCACGATTCTCACGACGGTCGCCTCGCTGGCGTTCGTCGCGTGGGCATTGACACCGGAGGTTCGCCGCATCGAAGGATCGCGCGCCTACTTCAGCGGCGAGCTCCGCGCGCTCGGACCGATGTCGATGCCCGAACGTCTCGGGCTCTCGTTCTTTCTCGTTGCGATGCTGCTGTCGTTCACGCGGCAGCTCTACGCCGGCTGGCTCCCCGGACTCACGCCGGCGTTCGTGTTTCTCGGGTTGGGCGTCCTGAGCTTCGCCATCCGACATAACGGGACTCCGCTTCTGGAGTGGGGCTACGCGCAATCGAAGATGGTGTGGGGACTGATCTTCCTCTTCGCGGGCGGATCGGCGCTGGGGCAGGTGCTGAATGACACCGGCACGGCGCGCTATGTCGCCGATCGACTCGTGCCGCTGGCGGGCGGTGGCGGCTTGCAGGCGATCGTCATCTTTACGTTTCTCGCGATTGTGATCACGCAGATCACCAGCAATACGGCCGCGGCCGCGATTCTGGTGCCGATCGTCATCAGCACTTTCACTCGGCTGGGGCTGAATCCGGTGCCGTTCGTGTACATCGTCGGCGTCGCCATCAACTTCGGCATCATGCTGCCCTCGTCTTCGGCAGGTCCGGCAATCGCAGCGGGCTACGGCGTGGATCTACGGACGATGTTCTGGCAGGGGGCACGCCTGGCGGCGCTGCTTTTCGCGCTGCTGGTGGGCGCGGGATATCTCCTGGCGCGATTCTGGCCCGCCTTCGGGATCGCGTGACACTCGAGATGCCAGAAACCGTCCACGACGCGGCCGCCCTGAGCTAGAATCCGGCCAGCGCCCGCCGCTCTATTAGGCGCATAATCACCGTCACTCGCGGTGGCGCCATTCATTCGGCGAGGGGGGAGGACCACCATGGATCTTGGTCGACTTGTCCACCGTAGCGCGAAGCGCGAAGGTGGAAGGATTCGTTCGACACGCCTCGCGCTCGCGCTCGTTTTCGCGATCGGCTTGGCGATGACGGCCGCCGCGCAGGCGCCGGCCGGTGCGCAGGGTCCGGCCGGTGCTCCGGGCGCGGGACGAGGTCGGGGCGGCGATCCGAATGCTGGTGCACCCTACACACCCGCAGCGGGCGCCAAAGATCTGCGAGCCGTGCTCTTCAACTGGATGTGGGGCCAGGGCATGCTCAAGGGCACTGACGAGCGCGACATGGTCGGGACGCTCGAGTATCAGGCCAAGGGTGGCACGATTCAGGTGGACGGCCAGCCGTGCACGCTCTCGAAGTATCGCGCGAGCACCAACTACCAGACGCTCAGTCAGCGGGTTCAGTACACCTGCACGCGCGCGAACAAGCAGACGTACTCGAATATCGAAGTCGTCAGTTGGCAGTACGCGTGGAACGAGGACACTCCCGGCGCAGAGATCGCTGGAACGAAAGGCAAGGTTGCGGCGATGCCGGCAGCCGTGCAGGAGCGGCTCATTCGCATCTGGGCCAGTCCGCAGGGCGCGCCCAAGTCCGCACTCGCCGGCACCATGGACACGTGGACGTTGGGCGCCAACCCGGGCACGACGGTCCCCGACGGTGTGATGAAGGCGGGTAACACGTCGGTGTCGTGGGACGCCGCGGGCAAGCCGGTTGTGACCTTCCCGATCCCTGGCGTGCCCGGGGCAACCGGAACCGCCACGCTCGATGCGAAGTACATGACCGAGAAGGTCGTCGTCACCCAAGGGCAGACGACCACCGAGTTCACCTACAGCGATTACAAAGACTGGAACAACCCGCTCAACCACATCGAGGTCTTCTACGCCGGCAAGATGATCGAGAAGAAGAACGGCGCGGTCGTCCGCGATCTGACGACGGACGTGACGGAGACCGGCAACGTGTACGTGGTTGCGCCCGTGCCGCCGAGCGTGGCGAAGGCGATGAACGTCACGACGAAGGCTCCCACGATCGTGTTCGCAAAGCAGGAGCCGCCGGCGAACACCAAGGCAACGACGCCGCGACTTGGCGCACATCCCGACCTGACTGGCGCGTGGGCGTGGAATGACTGGATCGGCAACTACATGGGGAACGGCGGACGCCGCTGCGGTCCGACGCAGCAACGACCGTGCAACCGAGGTACGAATCAGACCGAGGATTTCGAGCTCTATTCACCCTCGCGCTTCGGTCAGTTGGGTCGCCCGCTGTACAAGCCAGAGCACTGGGACAAAGTGCAGCAGCTCGACATGTGGACGAACAAGTACGATCCCGTCATGACGTGCCAGCCACTGGGCGTTCCGCGCCAGGGGCCGCCGCGGCGAATCTGGCAGACCGAGAACGACATCACCTTCCTGTATATGGGCGGCGATGCCGGCGGCGGATACGGCGAGTACCGCATCATCCCGACCGATAACCGCAAGCGCGGCGAGAACGCGGATCTCGAGCAGAATTACATGGGCAACACGGTCGGACGCTGGGAGGGCGACACGCTTGTCCTCGACTCGATCGGGTTCATCGACACCACCTGGATCGGGCGCGGCGGGTACTTCCATTCAACGGACATGCATGTCGTGGAGAAGTTCAGGCGAGAGGGCGATGCCATCTTCTACGACGTAACGGTTGAGGACCCAGAGGTGTTGGCGGAGCCACTGGTCTTCCCGACACGAGTGATTCGGCGCAACACGGGTGCGAACGCAGCTCTTATTCGAGAACGAGGCTACTGCGAGACGAGTCAAGAGACCGAAGCGGCCGCCTCACAGATTCGACACTGACGTACGTAGGGGCCGCCTTTGGGCGGCCCGTAGTAGTGGAGGATGTACTCATGGCTAAGTGGACTGTGCGTTCCGTCGTCGTCCTGTGCGCGTGCCTCGTGGCGAGTGCATCGCTGTACGCGCATCATTCCCTCGCCGGTGTCTACGCGTTGGGAAAAGAGTCGAAGGTCACCGGCACGTTCAAGGCATTCAGGCTGGTGAATCCCCATTCGTCGTTGAGAATCGACGCCAAGGGCCAGGATGGGAAGACCGTCGAGTGGGCGATCGTCGGCGGCAGCGTGCAGCAGATCGCGAGGCTCGGGCTCGGCAAGACCGGGGGACCGAATGCCCTCCACCCCGGGGATGAAATCACGGTGACGTTGACGCCGGCCCTCGATGGAAAGAGTCCGGTCGGACTTCTGATCGCCATCACCTACCCGGATGGCCACACCGTACGGTTCCGCGGCGTGGATGAATAGCTAGACGTGATTTAGATAGACGTGGGGGCCGCCTTCAGGCGGCCACATCACAACGTGGGGGCCGCCTTTAGGCGGCCCTTCGCGTTTCAGGCTCCCGCGATGCTGGGCATCGCCTTATCGATCGCGCGACGGCGGTGTGACTGCGTCCTCGCTCCGGTTCGACGCCGCGGAAAAACGACCGCTCGGCGTGGGTGCTGACGGTTGCGGCGGCGGCTGGGGAGATGTAGCCGTTCAAGCTCGGGACCAAGTACCAAGAACCAAGGCCCAAGGACTAATTGGGCGTCGGATGCTCGATGCGATCGATGACGATGAACTCGCGCGAGCCCTTGTCGCGATCGAGCTTGAGCCCAAGCTCCTCTTCGACCGCGGTGAAGATCGTCGCTGCGCGCGGGATGTCGGATGGCTCCGCAGGCCCGGGCGGATCGAGACCGGGCACGCCCGGCGCGTTCTCGTCGACGACGAACTCCAGAACGAAGTTGTAGCGGTCTTTCATATCGGTTCGATCCTGGACTCGAATGCCGCCTAAGCGAGAGCCGAGCACCTGCACGAGTGCGGTGATGGGGACTCCGCCGCCCACGAAGACGATGTTCGGTCCATTGCGCTGGAGCATCAGTCCGCACGACGGTTTCTGACCGTTGCGCACGTCAGCGAAATTGCGAGGCGGCGTCCGCGGGCTCGCAGGCTGTCCATTCAGCGCTGGCGATCCAGGTGGAGGCGCCATCGGTTCGCACGCGCCTTCCGGCGTCGGCTTGAGCTTGGGTCCGCCTCTCGCCACCGAGAGCGCGAATGCCGGTACCTGCTCGGATTCGATGTGCGCCTGCAGTTGAAAACGGCGCTCGAGCAGACGCTGAAGCATCGGTCCACGCATCGCATTCGTATCGACCTGAACGCCGTCGCCTGCGATCGCGTTGACGGTATACCGCTCGGACCGCACCCATTCGGGTCCGCCTCTCACGCGACGGCCGTCCTCGACGCCAAGCCCGTACACGCTGCCGAAGTTCATCCCGCGCATCGGTCCGCGGCCGACGATGAAGTCCAAATCGACGGGGCCATAGCCGTACGCTGTTCTGATCAGCGTCGCCACAGTCATGCACAGCGCGTTGACTCGGCCTGGTGTCATATAGAAGCTGTTGGCGCCTCCGCCACGCCCACCACCAGGCGCCTCGGGCAGATTATCGGGGTCGCACTGGCGTATCGACGCTTCTTCGAAGTCGGGACGTTCGACTTGCGCGGCGGCAATCGGCGCAACGGCATTCGACGGCCGTGCGAACGGCTGCAGCGGACCGGCGGTTTGCGTCATCCCCTTGCTGAACGCCGCAAAGATCGCATCGGCGTTGCGGCTCCAGCTGATTTCATCCTTCACCGCGCGTTTCGCGAGCGCAGTACTGGTCGACACCTGCTCTCCCGGGTTGAGTGTTCTCTCGAGCGCCCCTTCTCGCACGCGCACTTCACCTTCGATCACGGTGACGCGCGAGCCGCTCTCTTCCGCGTTCACCACGACCATCGTCCTGGCGACTGCGACGGTCATGTCCTTGGTCTGCACGTAGAGATGACCGTCATGCTGTTGCGCGGCGTCGACGATGAGCCCGCCGGTGCGGAGATGGATGCCGATGCCATCCGGTGTGCGATCGAGCGACAGCTCCGATTGCGATCGCATCTCGACGCGCGATCCGTCTTTCAACGTGAGCATCGTTCCCCGCGGGCTGTCGGATCGAAGCAGCGCATTCGGCTGCAGCGTGTAGTGCGACCCATCGGCAGCTTCCACCGTCGCCAGCCAGTCGGTCTGCGGCGATGGCGCCTTCACGATGAACGCAATCACGCTGGCAGCAGCCGCGAGCATCAGACCGACGCCAAACGTCCTTCGAAAGCGGGATGGGCCCACGGCCGTCGATACCTCGCTCATCGCGGCGTCGCTCTGCGAGCGTAGGCGTTCACGCACACGCCCGCGCGAGGCCTCGATCTGGTTGGCGGATGGCGAGCCGAACAGACTCAGGTGCTGACGCAGGATCTTGTCGAACGTATGGCGATCAGGTGTCATCACTCATCTCCCAATGAGGCGTCGAGCAGCTTCTTCAGCCGCGCGCGAGATCGATAGAGCGTGACGGCGATCACGCCGCGCGACGTGCCGAGCAGCTTGGCGATGTCGGCGTCGCTGTAGTTATGCAGATAGCGGAGGATCAAGATCGACGCTGCCTTCGGCTTCAACTGCGCGATGGCTTCGTAGAGCGTGCGATGCAGCTCCTCGGCGCGGCTCGATGCCCGCGCAGGAACCGACGCCGCCAACTCCTCGTTCGCTTCCGTGCGTGCGCGGCGCTGCCTCGTCTGCACGATCGTCAGCGATGCGTTCACTGCGGCGCGATAGAGGTAGCCCTTCGGGTTCTTCAGGAAATCATGTGGCCGGTCGCGTTGGAGCAGGCGCAGGAAGACGGTCTGCACCACGTCCTCCGCATCCTCCACTCGGCCGGTCACACCGTAAGCGGTGCGGTAGACGAGAACGTAATGCTCCTCGAACAGGTCTTCGAGGTCCTGCGGAAGGGGCTCGGGCATGCCGGGAAAGCTGACCGCCTGCATGTGTGCTCACTCTATAGACCGATGTCTCTCGCGATTGTTAACAGGCGCGTATACTACGGCGGCTCTCGAGGTGATTCGATGCTCTCTCTCAGCAAGTCGGGTCTGAGGACCCGCCTCTACGCGATCGGCAGTACCTGCCTCGCCTTTCAACTCGTGGCGATGGCTCAACAGACAGTGCCTTTCGATGGCGGTATTCCGGTCGCACCCGCCGGATTCGAGCCGCTGCCGATTCCAGCCGAGCCGATTGAATTCGACACTGCTGAAGTGATGCGCATCCGCGTGGTGCCTGTGGCACGTCAACTCGTGAATCCGTGGAGCGTCGCGTTCCTCCCAGGCGGCGACATCCTCGTGACCGAGAAGGAAGGACGACTGCGGATCATTCGCAACGGCGCGCTCGATCCGAAGCCCGTTCCCGGTGCGCCCACGGTGCGCGTGCAGGGCCGGTCAGGATTGCTGGACATCGCGCTGCATCCGCAGTTCGCAGCGAATCGATTCGTCTACTTCACGTATCTCAAGCCGGTCGACGAGAAACAAGCCGCATTGACTGTCGCGCGTGGACGGTTCGCCAATTCAGGCGAGACAGCCGCGATCTCCGAGCTCAAAGACATCTTCAGTTGCGGCGCCGGCATCGCCGGCCCCTCGCGGCTGGCGTGGGGACGTGACGGCAAGCTCTATATGACGACGCCGAGCAGTGGCAACGGCAGCAGCTCGCAGGATCCGTCGAGCTATGCCGGCAAGGTGCTTCGGCTCAACGACGACGGTACGGCGCCCGCGGACAATCCGTTCAGCGGTCGCGCGGGACATAAGCCGGAGATCTATACGCTCGGACACCGCAACTCGCTGGGACTAGCCGTGCATCCAGGAACCGGCGCGATGTGGCAGAACGAGATGGGACCGAACGGCGGCGACAAGATCAACGTGCTCAAGCCGGGCGCGAACTACGGATGGCCGATTGTCAGCCTCGGTCGCAGCTATCCCGGACCATGGCAATCGCCGACCTTCTCGAAGGAAGGGTTCGAATCGCCGGTGGTCTACTGGATGCCGTCGATCTCGCTGTCCGGAATGACGTTCTACACCGGCAGCAAGCTGCCGAAGTGGAAGGGCGATATCTTCGTCGGCGGACAGCGGACCGGCGAGATCCCCGGCACCGGTCATCTGGAGCGGGTTCTCGTCAACGACAAGCTGGAGGAGTTGCGTCGCGAGTCGCTGCTCGTTCCGCTGCGCATGCGCATTCGCGACGTGCGCCAGGGGCCCGACGAGCTTCTCTATGTGATCGTCGATCACGATCAGAACGGCGGCGTATTACGGATCGAGCCGTCGGCGACGCAGCAGAAGCCGACGACATACCCGACGCGGCCGGCTCGCTGATAGTCCTTGGGCCTTGGTTCTTGGTCCGTGGTCCGTGGTCCGTCCTTGGTCCGTCCTTGTCCTAGCAGCCTCATTCAGCTGCCGGGCGCTCAATGTGCTCCACCGTGTACACCGGCACGGTGGCTTCTTGCTGTTTCAGTTCGAGACCGAGTTTGCCGAGCACGGTGAAGATGGTGGGGAGATCGTCGAAGTTCGGGGCCTGTGGGAAGCCTGGCGGACGAGGCGGCAGCCGCATGGGCCTCCAGCCTTCGGTCTCGACGGCGAACAGCCCGCTGAGTGTCGTGCGGTTCACCACCGGCAAGTCTGTCCAGTTCTCGATGTAGGAGGCAAGGTCGTCGATGGTGATGGCCCTTGCATTCAGGGCGTGGAAGCCCCTGCCCTCGGCAAAGTTATGGCAACTTTCCGGAGTGCCCGTGTCGAAGGTGCAATCCTTCTGCTCGATAGTGGACTTCTGGAGATTCGGACCTCCGCTTGCGACGGTGAGCGCGTAGACGGGAATCGTTTTCTGCTCAACCCGCATCACGAGCTTGAAACGATCGGCGAGCAACCTGCGAACCATTCCCTGCATTCGGCGCCGCTTTTCGCCGTCTGGAAGACCGGCGGGAACGGCGTTGGCGGGTGCCTTCGCCTCGATATCGTACGTCTCGCGCCAGCCAGGAAGACCTGAAAGGCGCGGCGAGGGATTCACCGGCACGTCGTACGCGTATTGCACAAGCAAGAGCACGGGCACCGCGCTGGCCGTGAGATCACCGTTTGGCAGCACTCGCATGCGCATGTTGCGCGGGTCGCCTGAGCGAGCGGGCTTTATCGAGACCGCTTCAAAGGTCTGCGACTGAGCGACCGCAGGCCACGCCAAGAGCAGGAATACGATCGCCTGGCACAACGTAGACATAAGGTCCACCGCCGTTAGACCCCGACGCTCCCGAACGGTTCCACGGACCACGGACCACGGACGGACCAAGGACCTAGGACGGACCAAGGACCTAGGACGGACCAAGAACCAAGCACCAGATACCGAGAACCATCAGACGGTCGGCAGTGGCGGACACAGTTCACCAAGCAGTCCGCCGCCGCCGCAGTACTTCACATCCTGAATCTGCATCGCGAGACCATCAGGGTCTGTGAAGTACAGCTCCGGCGTGCCGCCTTCGGCGCCGCCGCGATTCGGCATGCGCAGCGAGATGTAGGTGACCAGCGGCGATCGTCCCTGCCCTTCCTGCTGTTTGAGTCCGTAGCTCACGAGCAGCTTGGTCACGGCTGCGGAGTCGAAATGCTCGATTGCGACGCAGGAGTGATCGATCCCCGCGGCACGCGCCGGTGCGGCGCCGCCGCCACCGCGACCCGCTCCAGGCGGAGGCGCAGCCGCGCCGCCGCCGCGTGTCGGACCGCCACCGCCGATGAACATCAGGAAGTGGACACCGGTTCCAATCTGCCACGCGGGCGCAGCGGCCTGATAGACCATCGGCTTCAGACCGAACAGCTCCATGTACATCGGCACGGTGTTCGGATCGCTCGCCGCGATCGTGAAGTGGCTCGTGTCCTTCAACGCCATGAGACCCGGCTTGGGCGATCGCTCCGCGACAGGGCACACGTTGCCGAGTGCGCCGCTGCCGCCGCAATAGCTGACGTCATGCAACTGAAAGACGAGGCCGCTTGGATCGGCGACGAAGAGATCGCGCGTGCTGCCGTCTGGCGATCCGCCGTCGTCCTGCCGCCGCGTGCGAACCAGCACCTGTTTCGGTCCGGGCTTGTCGGCGCCGGACGGAGCGGGCGTGATGCCGTGCGCCGCGAGCGTCTGCATCGCGCGATCGATCGAGAAGTCCTGCACGCCGAGGCCGAAGGCGCTGATGCTCGGACGTTCGCCCGACGCCGCCTGCTTCAAGGCCAGAAACCTGGGACCGTTTCCGATCCGTAGAAGAACCGCCGATCCCTGCCGTGCCTGCACCGGCATGCCGAAGAGCCCTTGATAGAACTCGACCGATCGCTTCACGTCGGAGACCGTGAGCGTGATCTGGCTCAGTCCGTTGACGCGAAAGGTCGGCTGCGCCGGCCCCTGCGCCAGCAGACGCGGCGCCATGGCCAGTGCGGGAAGTGAAGCGAGGAAATCGCGGCGATGGATCGATGACGTCATGCCGCGAATTCTACCGGGATCGTCGGCAAATCGTGGGCAAATCTCCTATCCCGACCGATTGGTCGGTGTGAGACGCCAATGGTAGACTCCGCGTCGCTCGCATGAGGAAGACCCGCATGTCCACGCTGAGAGTGCGCCGGGTGCTCGCGGTGCTGACCATCGCCGCCGCGTGCACCGCGAGCGTCATCGTTCGTGGTGCGGGTCCCGATCTGTCCGTGATACAGCAACGTGTCGATCGGCTCGAAGCGCTGACACAACGCGTCGAAGCCCTCTCGGCGATCAAGCGACTTCAACATGCCTACGGTCACTACGCTGAGCTGGGGCTGTGGCACGACTTCGCGGATCTCTTTGCCGACACCGGCATCGGTCACTACACGACCGGCGCGTTGAACCGCGAGCAGATTCGCGCGCTCTTCCTGAAGGATGTCGGCGGCGGACAGCTCGGTCTCAAAGATGGTCGCATCTATCCGCATATCAGCATGCAGCCGGTGATCACGCTTGCGCCCGACGGCCAGTCGGGCCAAGGCCGCTGGCACATCATGGCGATGCTGGGCGGATACCAGACGACGGCATCGTGGGCCGGCGGCATCTACGAGAACGACTACGTGCTCGAGCGCGGCGTGTGGAA
>Ga0075423_10007057_pt1 | contig 10584 bp, 10 predicted proteins | sample SoiMethybrSBSTD2_FD_80114 | JGI IMG/M metagenome (GOLD analysis project Ga0075423, IMG submission 80114) | Bulk soil microbial communities from a Populus tree surrounding site in Tennessee, USA - Soil MetaG P. TD hybrid SBSTD2 | ecosystem: Environmental > Terrestrial > Soil > Tree plantation...
CGAGCATCCTCGCCGCCTCGCCCTTCTGGAAGATGTACGCCTCCATATTCACGGAAGACTCGGCGGCCAGGATGGCGTCGCGCATCGCCGGATAGAACTGCGCGCCGTTGGTGAGAATCTCGACTTTGTTGCCGACATGCATCGCAGCCTGACAGGTCGCCTCGAGGACGTGCAGGAATTCGTCGCTGTCCGGCCGGGTCGGGTGCGAAACCTTGTAGTCGATCCGGGGCGTGAAGAAGAGCACTAGTACGAACCACACGATGAATCCGAGGCCGATGATGGTCCAGCCCACGCCTACGCCGCCTCCAGAAACGCGATTGGAAAATGCGCGAAGACATCCGCCGCACGGATCCACGTCCGCCCATCCTGTTCGGCGACCGCTGCGCATGCTCCGGTGAAGACCTGCCGGTAACAGCGCGGGGCCTGCTCCGGGACGGAGATCCGCGTATCGCCCCAGACATCGCCGATCGGCGCGTTGCCGTCGCGCGCAAGCGTCGCGACCAGACGCGGGACACACACGAGGACCTGCCGCTGGCCGAGCACACGTCCGAACGCGAACAGGTGCTGCCGTGCTGAGCCTTCCACCGCCAGTGGCTCATAGCGGCCGCAGCGGAACACGTCGTACGCCGCGCGTCGCGCGCGCAGCATCGTTGTGGTGGCAAAGAGCTTCACGCGGTCGTCTTCCGGATGCTGAAGCAGTTCGGACGCCAGCGACAGCCGCTCGTCGACAGAGACTTCGACTGCGTCGAGCAGTTCGCGGCACTTGCGGTAGTCCACGGGTCTCCGATTATCCGGATCAACCAGACTGAAATTCCACAGCTCGGTGCCCTGGTAAAAGTCCGGTACACCCGGCGCCCCAATCTTGATGGCGAGCTGCGCAAGCGAGTTGTAGATGCCGAACCTCGTCACGCGGCGGACAAATTCGCCAAAATCCGCGCGGAATGCCACGTTGGCAGGCGAGAGTACCATCGCGACGAAGCGGGCCATCGCGTTCTCGTGCGGTTCACTCGGGTTCAGCCAGCTCGTGACGACTTTCGCCTCCCGCATCGTCTTCAACATGTAGTCGTGGATTCGTTCGTGGTACTCACGTTCCTGATCGTGCGTCATCGCAGCTAGCGGCCACGTTCCCACGAGTGTCTGATAGAGCAGGTACTCTTCGTTGCGGCTCGGGTACGACTCGCCGTTAATCAATGAACGCGCCTTCCGGTTCATGCGCGCCCAGCGCTGTGTCGCGGGACGCCACTCGCCGGCCAACTCTGACAGCACATTGATGCGTGCGCGAACGTCTTCGCTGCGTTTGGTGTCATGCGTCGAAGAGGACGACAACCCGTGCGGCCATTTGGCAGCCCTGTCGGCGAGCCACGCATGCAGCGCGTCGGGTGCAACGCCGAATTTGTCCGGCTCGCCGCCGACTTCGTTGAGCGATACCAGCCGGTTGTAGAGATATAACGCCGTGTCCTCGATGCCTTTGGCGGTGACGGGACTTGTCACCTGCTGGAACTTGCCGACGAACTTCATATGCTCGCCCCGTTCTTCTTCGGGGATGTAGTCGGCCTTCTTGAGCAGCAGGCCACGGACGAACTCGAATACAACGGCCGGATACTGCGGATTGCGTCGCTTTGCTTCGTTGACCGCGTGATCGATGTAGCGGCGATCGTGCGCCGTGACGTCGTCACGCCCGTTCACATATGTCCGGTAGACGGGGAACGACGCAATGATCTCCCGTATGGCGTGGAGCAACAGATTCAGCGTGAAATCGCGGAAGTGGCGATTCCGCTCGGAAAAGCGCGTCAGGTCGTGCGCGAGCACCTGCAGCTCGCTCGCCATGCTCATTCGCAGAATCAGCTGCTTGCTCCGGTACGCGAATTCACGAAACGGTGCCCGCAGCCGCGTGAAGCGTTCAAACGCCTCGTTCACCGCACGCTCATTTGCCGAGTTGACGAACAGACCGTTCACACGAACGAGAAATTCATAGCCCGTCGTTCCTTCAACCGGCCAGGCGGGCAACCACTCGTCCGAACTCAGGATTTTTTCCACGACCAGATAGAGGCGGCGATCGTCCGCAAACAAATCGGGTCGCACCGCCCGCGCGCGCGACTGCACCCGTTCGAGATAGTCGCCCGGATCGAACAGTCCGTCGACGTGGTCAATCCGCATCCCGTCGATGCATCCGTCGCGCAGCAGCTCAAAGGCAAACGCGTGCGTCTGTTCGAAGACGTCTGGATCCTCCATTCGCACCGCAGCGAGCTCGTTGATGTCGAAAAACCTCCGGTAGTTGATCTCTTCTGCCGCCACACGCCAGTAGGCGAGCCTGTACCGCTGCGCGGAGAGCAGCGCATCGAGGCGATCGAAGCTTCTTGGATTGCGGGGCTTGCCGTTCAGCGTGGTGACGGCGCGATTGATGTGCGCCAGGACTGCCGGCGACTCGGCGGTCAGACGCGCGAGACGGCGCTTGATGACTTCCTTCTCGCGGGTCCACTCCTTGCGCAACTCCGGTGTCTGCGCCTCGCGCCCCGGCAGATGCCTGATGGCGGTGAGGATGCTGAGAAACTCCATTCCGGCATCGGTTCCCTCGATGTCCGCGAGCAGTTGGTCGAGATCGATGCCCAGGATGCGGTCGTAGGTGCCCGGCGCAATCGGCAGTACGGTGTCGAAATAGCGCGCGCTGAAGGCTCCGGCGAGATATTCCACCGTGATCTGCTGGCGTTCGAGGACCGCACCGTACGAGTCGCCAAGGATCGGCAGCAGCACCTTGTTCTCGAGTTCCGGTTTGAGGGGAAGCCAGTCGATATCGAAAAAGGATGCGTACTCCGAGCTGGGGCCGTTCTCGAGGACGTCCTGCCACCACGGATTCGCCGATTTGGCGATTCCCATGTGGTTCGGCACCAGGTCCACGATGTGCCCCATCCCGTGTTCGCGCAGTGTTTCAATCCATCGGTTGTAGCTCGCTCGATCACCAATCTCTGGATTCAGCTGCGTCGGATCGGCGACATCGTAGCCATGCGTGCTTCCCGGCACCGCCTTGAAGTAGCTCGAGGCATAACAGTGAGAAATGCCCAGGCACTCGAGGTATTGGACGATCTCGGTGGCATCGTCGAAGGTGAACGCCTTGTTGAATTGAAGCCGATACGTTGCGGCTGGAACGGAGGCGGGGAACATCTGGCCGAGGTATCGAAACCAAACTGAGTGCCAGCGCACACCGTTGGAACACAGCTTGCTGAAGAGGTCGTGTGCCTACCCGCCTGACCTCAGCTGTAGCCGCGATCTTCATCGGGGCGGCGGCGTGCGGTGGCGCAATTACGATTCAACCGCCGGCTGAGCCACCAAGCGCTGACAGCATCAAACAGCTTTGGGTCGATCCGGGGAGTGAACCGCGCGACCTGTTCTGGGGCATCGGCGGCCAGAAATACGCACCCAAACCGGACGCCGTCTACACGTTCAAGGAGCGCGACGCCGCTGGGTTCAGCACCAAGTACGTCGTCAAGGATCCGGACACGACCGAGTGGAACGCGAAAATCGGTCCCGAGGCGCAGGTTGAGGTCGTGCTGTCGCGCATCCTTTGGGGACTCGGGTTCCACCAACAGCCGATTTATTACCTGCCGTCGTGGACCATGGACGAGAGCGGGATCAAATCGACCATCAGCGAGGCACGGTTCCGGCCGAAGCTGAAGGAATTCGAGCGGCTCGATGAGTACTGGTGGTGGCAGCAGAATCCGTTCGTCGGCACTCACGAATTGAGCGGGCTGCTCGTGGTCCTGTTGATGTTTAACAGCACGGATCTGAAGAACGACAACAACAGCTTCTACACCTTCGAGGAGCCGGTCGAAGGCGCGACGCGCTGGTTTGTGGTCCGCGACCTCGGCGCCGCATTAGGCGAGACGGGGAAGCTCTATCCCAAACGCAATTGTCTCCAGTGTTTCGAGCGGCACGGGTTCATCACCGCAGTCAAGGGGGACAACATCGAATTCGATTACGCCGGACGGCACCGGGAGTTGATTTCGATGATTCGGCCCGCCGATGTGCGGTGGGCCGCCGAGCACATGGCGCGCCTGACCGACACGCAGTGGCACGACGCCTTCCGTGCCGGTAATTACTCAGACGCTGACGCACAGCGGTTCATCAACAGGCTCAAGGAGAAGATTGACGACGCGTTTGCGCTTCGGGCCCGACCTGTCGATCAAGCGACCCGCTGAAGCACCCGCCCGACACGACCGACATGCAACCCCCACCTCCTGAGTTCGCGCAATCGCTGCCGCAGGTACTCGAGTCGCATTTCGACATGGTGGAGCGCGCGGTCCTCGCGCTGCCGGTGGCGACCGCGCTCGGCGCGGCGCTGGCGTTTCGGCCGCGGCGCCGCGGCACACCACCCCGATCGGCGCCCGTCATCGAAACCCAGATCGTGCTCGCCGTGGTTGGCGCAACCGTCATGCTCGTTGTCGGATCGAGCCTCGCTCGCGCCTTCGGCATCGTCGGCGCCGCGAACCTGATTCGCTATCGAGCCAAGATCGACGATCCCAAGGACGCGGTGGTCATGCTGTCAACGTTGAGCATCGGGCTCTGCTGCGGCGTCGAGTTGTACGGCCTGGCGCTGTTTGCCACCGTGTTTCTGCTGGGGGTGCTTTGGGCCGTCGAATCGATCGAGCCGGAACTCACGAAGCATTTCGAGCTGAAGGTCACGACGCCGGATCCGGCAGCCCTTCGGAACGACATCGAAGGCATCCTGCGGCGCTATCACGTGAAGTTCGAGTTGCGCTCGGTCGGGCAGAAGGAAATCGTGTACGACTCGGAGCTTCCGCTCCATACGCGAACCGATCGCATTGCGAACGCGATTCTGGCGGTCGGCAAGAACGGGGATACCGAAGTCGCGTGGGACGAGAAGAAGGCGAAGAAATGATTACCCGCGATAGTTGCCAAATTGCAGCGCGACGCCAAAGTCCTGCTCCCGCAGCAATCGCATCACCTCCTGCAGATCGTCTTTGGACGCGGAAGTGACGCGCAGTTGATCGCCCTGAATAGCCGCCTGGACCTTCCTGAGCTTCGAATCCTTGATGAACTTGACGATGTCCCGCGCCTTTTCCGTGGGGATCCCCTGCTGCAGCGCGATTTCCTGACGGACCGTGCTGTTGGCGGCCGGCTGCGCCGAACCTCGCGTCAGGTTCTTCACCGGCACATTGCGGCGGACCAGACGGGTGGACACGATTTCCCAGAGCGCATTCAGCTTGAATTCGTCGTCGGCCACGAGCACCAGCTTTGACTCCTTCGGGTCGAAGTCGATTGAGGCTTTGGACCCTTTGAAGTCGTATCGCTGGGCGACTTCCTTTCGCGCCTGGTTGAGGGCGTTGTCGACTTCCTGGAGATCGACGTTGGAGGTGACGTCGAACGAGCACTGCGTCGCCATGCGCATCAATGCTAGCGCAGAGCTGACTTTTGGCTGTCTTTCGATACCTATTCGGTGAGATCGCGCCTCGGAATCACGGCTGAGCCTGAAGGGGCTATACGGTCTCAACTCTCTTGGTCTGTTGTACTTTCGCGCGATATACTTCGGCGGTTCGCGTGAGCTTCGTGCCGGGCATCCTGCCTGCAATCGCGCGACGAGAGGCCAGCCCATCACACGATCCGCATGCCGACCGACCTGACAGGGAGTCCCAACCGCGGCAATGCCGGGCTGGTCGACATTCTCGATCGTGTGCTCGACAAGGGCCTGGTCGTCGCAGGCGACATCAAGGTGTCGCTGGCCGAAGTCGAGCTCCTGACGATTCGTATCCGTTTGATGATCTGCTCGATCGACAAGGCAGAGGAGATCGGTCTCGACTGGTGGAAGTATGACCGTCATCTCTCCCCGGGACGCGAGCAGCTGCTGCAGGAAAATCTTGAACTTCGCGAGCAGCTCCAGCTGCTCGAGCGGCGGGTCGCGTCCCTGACGCGCGCCTCTGGTCGGCGCGGGCGAGTGACCGGCAAAGGACTGATACCCGATTAAGGAGTCTTCACGATGGCCGTCGAACGTGCTGCTGGCGGAACAAGTCTCATTGACGTTCTCGACCGCGTTCTCGACAAGGGAATCGTCATCGACGCGTGGGTGCGTGTGTCGCTCGTCGGGATCGACCTCATCACCGTCGAAGCCCGTGTCGTCGTCGCCTCGATCGACACCTACTTGAAGTACTCCGACGCGATCGGTGCAGCCGCATCGGCGGCACGTCCGACGATAGAACCCCCGCGGCCGTACGATGAGATCGCCGCGGAAAACGTCTCGCTGCGTGCGCAGCTGGAAGGAGCGCCGGCAACATCAACACGAACACCCGCCGGTACCCGCCGGCGCACGCACAAATAACGGTCGGGCGCCGCGGGGCGGCGCCCTTATGCCACGGACCGCAGGTAGGACATGAGCTCGCTTCAGGCGCGGACTTTCACTCGACCGATCGGCAGTGGCGTCAACCACGCCGCACGCCTTGAGCTGCTCGAAAACTATCTTTCGCATCACGAAGACCTTCTCCGCTGCGCGCACATGAGCCTGGAGTGGCTCGCGCGGTACGCCGGCGTCAAACAGTCAGCCTGCCTCGCGGTGGATGCGGAATCGAACATGTTGGTGGGCATTGCCGCCCACGGCGTCGCCGGCGACGACATCGAGCTCTTCTCCTGGCCGCTGTCGGATACCTACGATCCGCTCATCGGCGCATTGCAGTCGTCGAGGCCTGTCCAGTTTCGCTCCTACCGCCCCAACGGCCACGCAGCCCCGACGCCGCTTGGTCGCGGAGCATTCACAGCCATTCCATTGGGCTTGCGCGGCAGCAATGTCGGCGAGCGCGACGATCTGGCCCCCGGACTGCTGCTGCTGCGCGCGCCGGCCATCACCGCGGACATCAACTGGCTCGTCATGGTTCTCGGCCAGAAGATCGATCAGGTGCGCGGACGTGGCAGCCTCGCGGAGGAAGCACGCAAGCTGCGGCGGGAGCGGACGCTGTTTTTCACGATCATCAACGCCGTTACCGACCCGATCATGCTGACCGACACCGACGGCCGGCTGATTGTCGCCAACGCGCGCGCGGAAAAGCTGTTTGCGGCAAGCGAAGAGGAAAGCGAGGGGCGGCGCCGCGCCATTGAACTGAACAACATGCTGTTCTCGGCGGCGCTCTCGAGGTCGGCCGTCGAAGGCCACCCCGAGGCGCGCGAGCTCCTGCTGGTCGATCCGAGCGACGGATCGGATCTGCTGTTCGAAGTGCTGTCGACCGCCGTCGAAGATCCGCGCGAAGGCACCGGCATCGTCTCGGTGCTGCGCAACATCACCGACCTGCGACGCGCAACCGAGCAGATTGAGGAGAACTATCAGAAGCTGCGCGTGGCCGAAGCGGCCGTGCGCGCCGAGCGCGATCGACTCAACCTCATCATCGACTCGGTTGCCGATCCGATCATCGTGACGGACGCAACCGGCGCAACGGTGATGATGAACTCGCCTGCAGAGGACCTCTTTACCGTGGTCGCGGGCGCTACTGAATCGGCGTCCCGCACGGTACAGGCCAATGACGCGCATTTCTCGTCCTTCATTTCAGGCCTGCTGCTCGGAGAGACGGGACCGGGCGAAATTCGGCGAGGGGAAATCGGGTTGATGAATCCGTCATCGAGCGAGCCGATTCCGGTCGAGGCGATTGCCGGTAAGGTGCTGACCGAAACAGGCGAGCTGACCGCGGTCGTCACCATCCTGCACGACCGGCGCGAGGCGCTGGAACGCGCCCGATTGTATGAACAGTTGAAAGCCGCGTCCGACGAACTGCAGGCGCGTGTGCAGGCCGCCACCGCCGAACTCGCGACGCAGAACGAACTGCTGCGACGCCAGGCGATCGAGCTCGAGCAGGCATCACGTCTCAAATCGCAGTTTCTCGCCAACATGTCGCACGAGTTCAGGACGCCCCTAAACGCGATCCTCGGCTACACGCACATGCTGCTGCAGGGAGTCGCGGGCGATCTGCTCCCCGCGGTGAAGCGCCAGCTGCAGCGCATCGACTCGAACGGCCGGCATCTGATGACGATCATCAACGAGATCCTCGACATCACCCGTATCGAGGCCGGCAAGATGCCGATGCAGCTCAGCGAGTTCAACCTCAACGAGCTCGTGCCGGAGGTGATGACGGAGCTCGATCCGGTGATTTCGCGATCCAAGCTGACCGTGGCGCCAAAACTCTGGCTCGACTTGCCGACCGTCTACAGCGATCGGCAGAAGGTGAAGCAGATCATCGTGAATCTGCTGAGCAATGCCCTGAAGTTCACCCATGAGGGCGGCATTCAGATCACGGTCGGGTACAACCCCGTAGAGCGGACAGCGAGTGTCGCCGTAGCGGACACGGGGATCGGCATTTCACCCGAGAATCACGAGAAAATCTTCGAGGATTTCAGGCAGGTTGACGACTCGCCGTCGCGCCATTACGGCGGCACGGGTCTTGGACTCGCCATTTGCCGCCGCCTGGCAACGGCGCTGGGCGGACGCATCACCCTTGAAAGCACGATGGGTGTCGGTTCGACGTTCACGCTGACGATACCGGTCGAAACGGAACAATGACGCAACCAGATGCTCCCCTGATTCTCGTTGTTGACGACTACCAGGACGCGCGGGAGATGTACGCCGAGTATCTCCAGTTCTCCGGCTTCCGCGTCGCGGAAGCGCGCAACGGCAATGAGGCTGTGGCACAGGCGTTTTCGCTCCGTCCTGATTTGATCCTCATGGACCTGTCCTTGCCCGGCATGGACGGATGGGAAGCGACGCGGGTACTAAAAGCCGACGAACGGACCAAACATATTCCCGTGGTGGCGTTGACCGGTCACGCGCTGGCAGGGGCGTCGGAAGGCGCCCGCAGAGCCGGGTGTGATTCGTTTGTGACCAAACCGTGCCTGCCCGATGATCTGGTTGTCGAAGTGCGGCGGATGCTGGACACTGTCAAGAAGGCCTAACATAGGAATCGAGATGGCGAAGGCTCAAAAGCAATCGTCCGCGCGGAAATCCACCGTTCGCCCGTCGCCGGCGCGGCCCCGGCCGGTTGCCGCCACACGTTCGCCGAAACGCGGCAACAGTCTGGCGGGGTCGGTCCGCAGCGTCAGACCGCGAAAGCGGGACGCCGACATCGCAGTGACTCGTGTGACGCACGAAACAGAGGTGCGCGGTACCGAAACCCGGGTGGAGCGTGTCGTCGAGCGTTCACCGAAACCGACGTTGCCGGACGTCGATCGCGCGGCCGGCCGCGGACGTTACGTCTACTGCATCATCCGGGCAAGCCAGCCGCTGAAGTTTGGTGCCATCGGCATGGACGAGCAGTGGCCCGAGGTCTACACCATCAACTTCAAGGACATGGCGGCGGTCGTTTCCGACATCCCGCTGGCGCCGCTCGATTCGACCCGTGAAAACGTGCTGGGGCACGAGCGCGTCAACGACACGGTGATGCGCGATCACACGGTAATTCCGATGTCGTTCGGCACCATCTTCAAGACGCGCGACGACATCGTCGAGCTGCTGCGCTCGGCCTACGACGCGTTTGCCGATGTGCTGTCGAAGATGCAGGACAAACTCGAATTCGGTCTCAAGGTGCTGTGGGACCGGGATGAGATCGTCCGGCAGATCGAGCAGGAGGACGAGGACATCCATCGCCTCAAGATTGAGATTTCCTCGCAGAAGGGGTCGACGTATTTCGCTCGTATGCAATACGGCCGATTGATCGACGGCGCGCTTCAGCAGCGGTCCGAGCGGTATGTGGCCGAATTCCTGCAGCGGCTGCGCGATGTTTCGGTCGCCTCGCGCGTGATCCGAGCCATTGGCGACAAGATGATCATGAATGCCGCGTTCCTCGTACAGCGCGATCAGGACGCGGCCTTCGATCGCCGCATCAAGGAGATCGCGTCGACCTTCGACAAATTAACCTTCAAGTACACGGGTCCGTGGCCGCCGTACAACTTCGTCAATATCAGACTCAAACTGGAGCGCGCGGGCCAGCATTAGGGCCAATGTTTCTTCTCGACTCGCTCATGATCGACGGCATCTCCTGGGTTCTCAGGACGGTTACCACCGCCGCCGAAGCCGAGATGAACGACGACACTGCGCTGCGCGAGCAGCTGCTCGCCGCCGAGATGCAGCGTGAGCTGGGAGAGATCACGGACGAGGAGTTCGCTGACATCGAACGCGACCTTCTGACGCGCATCCGCGAAATCAAAGAACGCAGCGAAGGCGGCTCGGGCCCGCTCGAATTTGGCGCCGGCACGCCAATCGAAACGGACGAGGACAGTCACTTCCAAATCGAGGCGACAGTGTCCGGCGATTTCCACGAACCTGCGGATGCCCCTCATACGACGATCGTCAAGCAACTGCCGCCAACGCATGGAATCATCGGCACCGAAGGTGGTCAGGTCGAACAGGTGCTCGACATCGAACCGGTCGACGCGGTAACGATCGAAGAACCCGCCCTTCCGCTTCCCACTCAGAAATCGACGCGAACGAGAACCAAACGGCCCGTCAAGCGAACGACTCGAACGTCCCGAACGACCCGAACGACCCGAACGAGTAAGATTCGCTAATTGTGCTGAGCTATGTCTTCTGCCTGATTCGAAGCA
>Ga0075423_10007060_pt1 | contig 10582 bp, 5 predicted proteins | sample SoiMethybrSBSTD2_FD_80114 | JGI IMG/M metagenome (GOLD analysis project Ga0075423, IMG submission 80114) | Bulk soil microbial communities from a Populus tree surrounding site in Tennessee, USA - Soil MetaG P. TD hybrid SBSTD2 | ecosystem: Environmental > Terrestrial > Soil > Tree plantation...
CACAGAGGCACAGAGGCACAGAGAGAGACGCGTAACACGTGCGACGGGCCCGCGGAGCGGGCGACGAAACGAAAAAAACGGCGCAACTGCAAACGGGCTCAACACGGTCGTTTGCAGTTGCGTCGTTTTTTTCGTTTCGCGCAGGCCGGCTCCGCCGGCCGCCCGTCGCACACAGCGCGTCTGCTTTATCACCGAGCTCAGCCCGCTCCGCAGTCGCTTTTTTGTATTTCTCTGTGCCTCTGTGCCTCTGTGCCTCCGTGCCTCCCACTCAATCGGGTGTCGCCTGGCAATCGATTGACGTCACCGCCGGAATGTCGATCGACTCACGCGGCGGATCGTGCATCTGCCGCGGATCGTAGATATTGATGCCGCGCTTTCGGAAGCGTGCGAGGGGGCGCCAGGCGAGGCGGCCCTCTTCGCTCGCTGACGCGAACTGCTCCTTGAACTGCGTCTCCTCCCAGTCCTCCAGCACGATGAACGGCTTCCATCCGGCGCGCTCGAGATCGTCGAGGGCGCGGTGGAGATCGACGTTGATGTAATCGAACCGGAGGCTCGGCCGTCCCGTGTAGTAGCGCAGGCTTCCGCTGTGCTGCAGGCTGATGAAGGCCGCGTTCGACGGCGTAGCGCGCGCGGCGAAACGGCCGACGGCAACGTATCGCTGCTCGGCGGCGCGGAGCTGCGGCACACCGGCCTCGATGGCGACTCGAATACCGTGAGCGATCAGCCACGTGCCGAGCGTCACGACGGCCACCGCTCGCAGCGCTCCCGGCAGCGGGCGCACGGCCCAGTCGATGAACGCAGCCATCGCGATCAGCGCGACCGGCAACGCCGGAAGCAGAAACCTCAGATACGACCAGTCGTCGAACGGCGCGTACAGGAGATACGAACCTGCGACGATCGCAATGACCGCCGCAAACGCGATCGCCGCGTGACGATGGATGATCCGTGAGTGGGTTCCGATCGACAGAACGAGCGCGACGAGCGACAGCGCGATGAGCGGTGTTTGTGTGTCTCTGAGCCAGCGCGTATACGTCGCCAGATTGACCGGCACGTGATCGATCGAATACGCACTCGAAAGATCGCCGTATCCCGATCGCACGAACGATCCGTACAACCGCCAGTTGAACAGCGCGTCGCCGGCGAGCGCGACCGCGACCGGCGCGGCAAAATACATGCGCGCCGCGCGTCCCGCCGCACGGTATTCGTCACGCGAACTGCACCACCAGACGAGCGCGCCGGCGACGATCGCGAGCGGCGCGATATTCGGCCTGATCAGAATGGCAATCGCCGCGCAAACGCCGGCAAGCGCCGCGCCGAGGCGCGTGGGCCGCAACGCGAAGAACAACGCAGCGGTCCAGAACGCCGCCGACGGCACGTCGCTCATCGGCAGTGCGGACTGATAAAGGAATATCGGACTCGACGCGAGGAGCAGCGCGGACAGCATGCCGGTGAGCGTCGACGATGAGCGGCGGCCGAGCAGAAACGTGATCCAGACCGCGGCCGCTGCGACCGCAGGGACGACGTAGTACGGCGCGCAGTCGCCCGCGATCGCCGCAGCCACCGCCATCATCATCGGGAGCCCCGGCGAATAGGTCGGCACGATCGCGTGACCGGCACGTGCGGCTTTATAGCCAAGCGGTGCGAACGCGGCGTCCGCCGCGGGCCAGGTCAGCTCCGCGACGCGCGGAGTCTCGATTCGGAGCGTGCCGGCGCGCCACAACGCTGACTGGCTGACGTACCCGAACGCGTCCGCGCCGCTCGCCGCGAACGTCCCCCATTCGAGCGCCGCAACGACGACCGCCGCCGCGGCGAGCACGACCAGGAGCGCGCCAGCTGTGCGGGCATGTCGATCACGCACCTCGATGCCGCGATCGAAGTCACGGCCGAACGCGATGTAGCCAACGGTGACGAGCGCGGCCGCAACGAGCGCCGGCCGCAGCGGATCGTGCGACGCCACGCGAACTCGGCCGATCGTGTACGCGAAGCCGCCGGTGACGGCCACGACGGCCGTCCATGCGCACTCCGCAAGCGTGACCCACATCAGCACACGGGCCGTCAATCGCATTTGCTTCGCCTGATCGCGCACGGGCACGCCGTTCCACAGGCTTGCGGCTGCCCGCTACCGGAAATATGATGCGCCTGAGGATCACACATCACTCCGTCCGGGGGCTTCCTTTATGAAGGTCTACGACGCGGCCAGTATCAGAAACGTCGCTCTCGTCGGTCACAGCGGCTCCGGTAAAACCCAACTCACCTCGGCAATCCTCTCCGCCAGCGGCATGGTCAACCGATTCGGCAAAGTCGACGAAGGGACGACCGTCACCGATTACGACGAAGAGGAGATCGCGCGAAAGCACACGCTGTCGGCGGGTCTCGCGTACGCCGAGTGGAACAAGCACAAGATCAACCTCATCGACACGCCGGGGATCGGCAACTTTCTGAGCGACGCGCGCGCCGCGCTGCACGTCGCCGATGCCGCGCTCGTCGTCGTCGACGCGGTGTCCGGCGTCATGGTGCAGACCGAAAAAGTGTGGGAAGCCGCCGAAGAGCTCGCGCTGCCGCGCATCGTCGTCCTCAACCGCCTCGATCGGGAGCGCGCGAGCCTCGAGCGATCGCTCGCCTCGCTGCGCGAAGCGTGCAACCGCACCATCATTCCGATTCAGCTGCCAATCGGCGAAGAGAAGACCTTCAAGGGCGTCGTCGATCTCGTCTCACGAAAAGCGTTCACCTTTCAAACCGACGAAAGCGGGAAGTTCACCGAGGCGCCGGTGCCCGCCGATATGACGGCCGCGGTCGAGAGCGCGCGCGAAGCCCTCGTCGAGATGGTCGCCGAGAACGACGAGCAGCTGATGGAGAAGTTCTTCGAGGCGGGCACGCTCACCGACGAAGAGCTCGTCTCGGGACTGCGGGCCGCAACGATCGGCGCGAAGGTGTTTCCGCTCGTGTGCACGTCGGCGACGCTGAACATCGGCGTGCCGCAACTGCTCGACGCGATTCTCGCGTACCTGCCGTCGCCGGCCGACCGGCCGTTCAAAGGCCTCGGCAAGGACGGCGAGGAGACGACGCGCCAGGCCGACGACAAAGCGCCGACGGCAGCGTTCGTGTGGAAGACCATTGCCGATCCGTTCGCGGGGCGGATCACGATGTTCCGCGTCGTGTCGGGCGCGGTGAAGGCCGATTCGAACGTTCACAACAAGACGCGCGACGTCGCGGAGCGTCTCGGCCACCTGCTGCTGCTCCAGGGGAAGACGCAGACGAGCGTCCCGGAGATCAAAGCGGGGGATCTCGGCGCCGTCGCGAAGCTGAAGGACACGCTCACCAACGACACGCTGGGCGACAAGGCCGATCCGATCACGTTCCCGGCCGTCAAATTCTCCGAGCCGGTGCTGTCGTATGCCATCGAGCCGAAGAGCCGTGGCGACGAGGACAAGATCAGCACGTCGATGCATCGGCTCGAGGAAGAGGATCCGTCGATCAAATATAGCCGCGATCCGCAGACGAAGGAGCTGCTGCTGTCCGGTCAGGGCCAGCTGCACATCGAAGTGACCGTCGCAAAGCTGAAACGCCGGTTTGGCGTCGACGTCAACCTGAAGCCGCCGCGCATTCCATACCGCGAGACGATCAAGGCGTCGACCGAGGCGCACGGCCGCCACAAGAAACAGACCGGCGGACACGGTCAGTTCGGCGACTGCAAGATCAAGGTGGAACCGCTGGCGCGCGGCGCCGACTTCGAGTTCGTCGACGACATCTTCGGCGGCTCGATTCCGCGCCAGTTCATCCCGGCGGTCGAGAAAGGCATTCAGGACGCGCGGACGCGCGGCTATCTCGCCGGCTACCCGATGGTCGACTTCCGCGTCACGGTGTACGACGGCTCGTACCACGACGTCGACTCGAACGAGCTCTCGTTCAAGCTCGCCGGATCGCTTGCGTTCAAGGACGCGATGACGCGCGCGCGGCCGACCATTCTCGAGCCGATCATGAACGTCGAGGTGTACGCGCCGTCGGACTTCGCCGGTGACCTGATGGGCGATCTGAACGGCCGCCGCGGACGCATCAGCGGCATGGACACGCGCGGCGCGATGACGATCATCAAAGCGCAGGTGCCGATGTCCGAGATGCTGACCTACGAACAGCACCTCACCTCCGCGACCGGCGGCCGCGGGTCGTATCACATGGAGTACTCGCACTACGACGAGGTGCCGGCGCAGCTCCAGTCGAAGATCATCGCGGCCGCGAAAGCGGAGCGCACCGGAGTGGAGGTGGAAGAGGTGTAATGCAGAATCGGAAGTTGGAAATGAGTACGCATTCCAAATTCCAAATTCCAAATTCCAAATTCTTACCGCGGGACGAACACGACGTCGACCCAGTAGTTCGTCGACTGGAACGTCGAGGTCGGAAACGCGGTCGCGCCGTATCTGAAGACGCCGTTGCCGCCGCTCGCGCCGTTCGCGAGCGCATGGAGCGGCAGCGCGTCGACGCCGCTCGTCGCGAAATACGCCGACGTGTACGCGTAGTTGCCGACGTTGGTGTGATACGACACCACGTAGACGGTGTTCGCGGTGATCGTCACCGGCGTGCTGAGCGTCACCTGCTGCCAGCCGGATCCCGTCTCGCCCGTGAACGTTGCCGACGCCAGCTTCTTGCCCCTCGCGCTCCAGAGAGCGGCCGTGTGCGTCCCTGTCGTCGTGGCGGCTTTGTAGAAGCGGACGCCGATGACGCTGCCGGCGACGTCGGACCGGAACTTCAGCCCGAGCTCGACGGCCGACGAGTCATTGGTGGCAATCGCCGCCGGCGCCGCTGACGCGCTCCAGATCGTCATTCCGGCGCCGGTCGTGAACGACCACACGTAGTCGCGCGCGAGCGCGTTGCCTGCGAGGTCCGTCACGCCGCCGCCGCCGCCGCTGATTGTCGCCGTGTAGGTCGTCGATCGCGCAAGCGATTGCGACGGCGTCAGCGTCGCGACGCGGCTGGCCGCGTCGTACGTGACGACAGCCGGAACAACGGTGTTCGCCGGGCTCCGCAGCACGAACGTGCTCGTCGTCATCGTCGACGGTGCGATCGCTTCGTTGAACGTCGCGTTGATCCTGGTGGCGGTGCTCACGCCTGTCGCGCCGTCGGGTGGCGCACTGCTCACCACGAACGGCGGCGTCGTGTCCGGAGGGTTCGCGGTGATGAAGACGAAATCGCCGCTGCTCGCGCTCTCGCCCGTGGCGAGCGCGCTCGTCACGCGATAGTGATACGTCGTCGACGGCGCGAGGGCCGTCAACGGCTCGCTGTGACCCGTCATCATCGCCGCGTCGACGGCCGTGGCGCCGTACGCGATCGTGGTGCCGTAGTCGACACGGCTGTCCGCGGCGACGTCGGTCGTCCACGTGATCGTGGCGGTTGTCGCCGTGACGTTCGTCGTGGCGACGTTCGCGATCGTTATCGGCGGCGGCGTGGTGACGGTGACGGTAGCAATGGCGCTCGCCGAGCCGGCGTCGTTTGTCGCGATCAGCGTGTACGTGGTGGTCGCGGCCGGCGAGACGCTCACGGTCCCGGACGAAGCAACCGCTCCGATGCCTTGATCGATCGTCACGCTCGCGGCGTTGGCGGTGTTCCACGTCAACGTCGCGCTCTGGCCTTTCTGGATTGCCGACGGAGAAGCGCTGAACGAGGTGACGGTCGGAGCAATCGGACCCAGCGGCGGAATCGGGCACGTCGGGCCGTTGATGCCGGGACGCGTTGCCGGCGCGCAGCCTGCGGGCGGCCGGGGCAGCACGACGGAATCCGGATGGAACACCTGGAAGTTGTCGGCGGCATCAGCGTTGTATCCGTACACGTTCATCACGTCGAGCTTCGTCAGGCATTCGGGAGCGCTCGCCACGTCGCGGTCCATGGTGATCGTGTTGAGCGGCCGTCCCGGCGGCGCATCGAATCGCGTGTTGATGGCGACGACCAGCTTGTCGGTCATCCAGCAGCCGTTCACCGAGCCGACGGTCGGGACGTCGAGATTGAAATCATTTCGCAGGTACGAATTCTCGACCGTGAGGTTTGCCTCGGGACCGAATCCTGCTTCGGGCGCCGTGATGCCGGCGTTCATCCCCTGAATGTCCGAGTTCCTGATGACGATCGCTTTCGAAGAGTAGTCGGCGAAGAACACGCCGTTTCCGCAGCACCGGCTCGCGGGGCCGAAGCTTCCCCGGATCGTCAGCCGGTCGAACGTCACCTTCTGCGCGGGATACATGTACACGGTCTTGTTGTAGATGTTCCAGAGCTTCAGGTTGGTGATGAGCGTTTCCTGCGCGTCGGCGTAGGGTTGCGGGTCGAGCGAGTTTACCCACCAGATCGTGAACCCGCCCTGCATCGCGCCGTACGCTTCGTTGTTGTCGAACTGGAGCACCGGCAGGTTGTTGCCGTTCTTCACCGTCGCCTGCGCGGGATCCGACGTGTCGGCGCCCTGGAAATTCGGGGTGGCGATGTCGCCGAGGAAGCGGAACTGGAACACGAACCCATATGCCGCTTCGGTCTCCGGATTCTGAAAGTTGGCCGCGACGTTGTTGCGGACGTAGTTGTTCGGGCCCCGGAACCAGAACCCGACACCTTCGGTGCCCATGGCAATCCGCGCTGCCGATACGGAATCGTTCGGCTCGCCCATGCCGCGCAGCACGAAGTTGTGATCGAACACGTTGAAGCTCTCCGATCCATCCTCGGTCGCAATCGCGGCGCCGTTGTAGTTGTAGACGACGTTGTCCTGCACCACGCCGTAGTGGCTGGCGTGAACCGTGATGCCCCATTTGAAGTCGGTCTCGACCGACCCGCCGTCGACCGCGTTGCCCACGAGTGTGAATTGATATCCGTTTGACGGCATCGCCTGCGGCCCGCTCAGATGGTGGATGTGGACCGGGTATCTTCCGATGTGATTCGTCGTCGCGTTCAGCGGCAGATACGTCGTGCGTCCGAGGTCCCTGAAGAGCGTGTAGCGGATATCGACATCCGCCTTGCTGATCGCCACCATGTGTCCGCGTGTGCCGGTCGCGTTCTCCGATCGCACGATGACATTGCGCGTGAGATTGCCGACGTGCGGCAGGAACTCGAGAACGCCGTTCAAGTTGCGTGCGCCGAGATGGTCGTACTGCAGACCGGCGCTGAGCGTCACCGTCCGGCAGTCGCTCGCAATCCCCTGAATCGTGCGTTCCTCCCACTGATTCACCGCGTTCACCCAGCCGCTGCCCGTCACTTCCGTCTGCTGGATATGGCGCGTGTCGGGCAGCACGATGCGATCGCCGACGCTCCATCCCGCCACCGGTTCCGACAGCGCAAGGGTGGTGTCGCCGGCTCGCGGTTCGGTCGCGAGCCGCACGAACGTCGGCGTCCGCACGCTGCCGTGCATCGATACCTTGCCGAATACGATGAGACCGGTGCCCCACTGGTCGGGATCAGGGACGCCGCCGCCTGGCGGAGTGTTCGCGATCACGATCTCGGCCGACACGCCGGCTGCGACGGGATTCGCAACGCTGCCGACTTCGAGGATGCCGGGCGCACCGAGACCCATGTCGCCGGCCATCACCTGAAGGTTGGTCACGCTCAACCGCGTGTTCACGGTCGTCGCGAACGTCAGCTTGCCGTCGACCGCCACGGTGTTCGCGGCCGCCGAGATGTCGTCGATGGTAACGACGTGGCCCGCGCTGATGCGGACGATGTGGTTCGCGGTCGGCACTTGTCCACCCTGCCATGTCGCAGGGCTCGACCAACTGCCGCTCTGCACGCTGACAACCAATGGACGCGATGCGTCCTGCGAGAAGTCGGGGATGTTCTCAGGAAGCGCGACACCGGCAGCCGTCAGAGCCGCCGGCACCGAATGCACAGCGTGAGCGCGAACGGAGCTCGTGGATTGCGCCACAGCGAACGACGCGTTCTCGAGCGACAGCATCAACGCAAGGATCAAGCGCACGCGCATGGCGGCGATGATACGTGCGTGGAGTTTTCGGGAGTGAGGACTTTCTGGTGGAGAACGTTCGAAAAGATCGACGGTGGCCCGCCGACGCGTCGATCGACGCGTCGGCGGTGATCGTTGTTGCGCCAGACGGCGCGTTACTCTTCGTCTTCGTTCTTTGTTGTCTTGCGACTCCGCTTCTTCGCTTTCGAGGCTTTCGGCGCTTCCTCGGATTCGGCTTCGTCTTTCTTCTTGCCGGAGCCGCGCAGACGCTCGGCCGCGGCGCGGAGCCGTCCGCCGACGCCCTTGCCCTGCGGCTTCGCGCTTTCCTTGGCCGCTTCGGTGTCAGCCTTCGCGCGCGGGTTGAACTCGCTTCCGACGAGCTCCACCTGCGCGACTTCCGCGCTGTCGCCCTTGCGGTAGCCGACGCGAAGCAGACGCGTGTAGCCGCCCGGCCGCTCCGCGAAGCGCGGCGCGATCGTGTCGAACAGCTTGCGCACGACCTCGCGGTCCTGCAGATCCTGCATGACCACTCGGCGCGCCGTCAGAACTCTGCCGTCGGCTTCCTTCGCGCGCGATCGACCGTCGCCGGGCGCGATGCCGCGCTTCGCGATGGTGATGATGCGCTCGACGAACGGCCGCAGCTCCTTCGCGCGCGGTACCGTCGTGGTCAGATGCTCGTAGCGAAGCAGCGCCGTCGCCTGATTCCGCAGCATCGCGATGCGATGCGCCGTGACGCGGCCCAGCTTCCGATGTGCAACTCTGTGTCTCATGGCTTGTGCAGGTCTGGTTGGTCAGGTAGGTCACGCCGGTCAGCGAGGAGGTTTCCCCACCCGACTCACCTGACTTACCCGACCGACTCGACCCTCCTTATTCGTGCGCCGCCGAGGCGGGCTGATCCACGCGCATGCCGAGGCTCAGGCCCATCGTGTGCAGAATCTCCTTGATCTCGTTCAGGCTCTTGCGGCCGAAGTTCTTCGTCTTCAGCATCTCGGCCTCGGTCTTCTGCACCAGCTCGCGGATCGTTCGAATGTTCGCGTTCTTGAGGCAGTTGTACGAGCGGACCGAGAGCTCGAGCTCCTCGACGCTCTTGTCGAGATTCTCGTTGCTCGCGCCGGTGCGCGGCACGTCGGCCGTCGCCTCGGCCTGCTGCTCGGCGCCTTCCTCGAGGTTGATGAAGATGTTCAGGTGATCGCGAATCAGCTTCGCCGCGAGCGACACCGCGTCGCGCGCGTTCACCGATCCGTTCGTCCACACGTCCACCGTCAATTTGTCGTAGTCGGTCGTCTGTCCGAGGCGCGCAGCCTCGACGAGGTAGTTCACCTTCTTGATCGGCGAGTGGACGGAATCGATCGGGATCCAGCCGATTCCGAGATCTTCGTCGAAGTTCTTGTCGGCCGACACGTAACCGCGGCCGCGCTTCATGCGCATCTCCATGTGGAGCTTGCCGCCTTCGGCCACGGTCGCGATGTGGGCATCGGGCTCGAGGATCTCGATGTCGGCATCCGCCTGGATGTCGCGCGCCCGCACCTCGCCGGCCTTGTCGATGCGCAGCGTGAGCGTCTTGGTGTGATCCACGTGCAGCTTCAGCGGAATCTGCTTGAGATTCAGGATGATGTCCGTCGCGTCCTCGACGACGCCGGGAATCGGCGAGAACTCGTGGAGCACGCCGTCGATCTTCACGGCGGTAATCGCCGCGCCTTCAATCGACGACAGGAGAACGCGCCGGAGCGCGTTGCCGACCGTGGTGCCGAAGCCGCGTTCGAACGGCTGTGCGTAGAAGCGGCCGAATCGATCCGTGAGAGTCTCGCGCTCGAACTCGAGGCGCTTGGGACGCTGAAAACCTTTCCAGAGCATGGCGTAACTTCCTTTCTCATCCGGGATAATTCCCCGGACTCGCTGACGGGCCCGCAGACGGGCCTCCAGACCTGCAAGTAACCGCCGGCCTCCCGCCGCAGGTCTGTGTAAGGCTGCGGGCCGGCGGATGCGACACGTGCAATTTGGAATTTGGAATTTGGAATTTGGAATGCGTTCGGAATTCCAAATTCCAAATTCTGACTTCCAAATTGCTTACTTCGAGTACAGCTCGACGATCAGTTGCTCCTGGACGGGCAGATTGATCTGCTCGCGCGTCGGCATCGAGTTGACGCGGCCGGTCAGGGAATTCGGATCGAACGACAGCCATTCGGGGATGCCGCGTCCTTTCACTTCCTCCATTGCGTGCTCGATCGTCGGGTTCTTCTGGCTTCTGCCGAGGACCGTGATCACGTCTCCTGCCTTCACCGAGTACGACGGGATGTCGACCTTCTTGCCGTTCACCAGGAAGTGGCCGTGGCGCACCAGCTGCCGCGCCTGCGGGCGCGACGTGGCGAGGCCGAGGCGATACGCGACGTTGTCCAGGCGCCGCTCCAGCAGCTGCAGCAGCGTCTCGCCCGTGATGCCGCGGGTCCGTTCGGCCGCTTCGAAGTAGCGGCGGAACTGATCCTCGAGGACGCCGTAGATGCGCTTCACCTTCTGCTTCTCGCGAAGCTGCAGCCCGTAGCCGGCGAGCTTCGCTTTCCGCGTCTTGCCGTGCTGCCCCGGTGGGAAGTTGCGCTTCTCGATGGCGCACTTCTCCGTGTAGCAGCGCTCGCCCTTGAGGAACAGCTTCATCGCCTCGCGGCGGCA
>Ga0075423_10007062_pt1 | contig 10581 bp, 10 predicted proteins | sample SoiMethybrSBSTD2_FD_80114 | JGI IMG/M metagenome (GOLD analysis project Ga0075423, IMG submission 80114) | Bulk soil microbial communities from a Populus tree surrounding site in Tennessee, USA - Soil MetaG P. TD hybrid SBSTD2 | ecosystem: Environmental > Terrestrial > Soil > Tree plantation...
CGTCCGGCCGAGCACCCGGGCCGTGTCTTTCATCGACTCCTTGTGGCCGATCTGTGAGCCGGACGGCTCCAGGTACGTCACCTCGGCACCTTGATCGTGGGCCGCCACCTCGAAGGCCGTCCGTGTGCGCGTCGAGGTCTTCTCGAAGATCAGCGCGATGTTCTTGCCGGCGAGATGTTGTTTCTCGTATCCGCCGTACTTCTCGGCCTTGAGATCGGCCGAGAGCTTGAGCAGGAACCTCAGCTCCTCGGGGGTGAAGTCCAGCTCCTTGAGGAAACTCCGGTTCCGGAGGTTGAACGCCATGTCGCTCCTCCTACGCGGCGACCGCCGCGGGTTCGGGGCCGGCCGGAGCGCTCTTCCGGTCACGCCGACGGATGAAGACCTTGATCACCTCTTCGACCACCACCAGCGTCATGGCGATGCCCAGGCAGATCCCCCACTGTGCGAGCGTGAGGTCGACCACCGAGAAGACGCGCTGCAGGAAGCCGATCTCGGTCACCAGGATCATGGCGGCCAGCGCGAACCCGTACCGCCGCAGCTGGGTGGCGCCGGGCACGAAGTCCCGCCGGAAGATCGTGTTCACCTGGTCGCGGGCGAGCAGGCCGGCCGCGAGGTGGTACAGCGACAGGGTGCTGAGGAGCATCGTGGAGGCGATGGCCACGTCGAAGTTGGCCTCGCCGATCTGATAGGCAACCAGCGTCCCCACGGTCATCACGGACCCCTGCACGCACAGCCGGACCCAGTTGGCCGTCGACAGCACCGGGGCGCCGACCGGCCGGGGCGATCGCTGCATCAGGCCACCGCTCGGCTCGTCGAACCCGAGCGCGATCGCGATCGGGACGTCGATGACGAAGTTCAGCCAGATGATCTGGAGCGGGTCGAGCGGGATCCCTCCGGCGATGTCGAAGATCCCCGCGCCGATGAAGATCGCGATGTAGGCGATCAGCGTCGACATCTGGAACCGCAGGTACTTCAGGAGGTTGTCGTACAGACCCCGGCCGTACTCGACCGCCCCCACGATCGTGGCGAAGTTGTCGTCGGTCAGGATCATCACCGCGGCCTGCTTGGAGACCTCGGTGCCGGTGATGCCCATCGCCACGCCGATGTTGGCCGACTTGAGGGCGGGGGCGTCGTTCACGCCGTCGCCGGTCATCGCCACGATGTTGTCGCTCTGCTGGAGCATCCTGACGAGGCGCACCTTGTCCTCGGGCGCGACCCGCGCGATCACACCGATCTCGCCGAGCTGTCCGAGCAGCTCCTCGTCGCTCATCGCCGCGAACTCGGCGCCGGTGATCGCGCGGCCCTCGATCCCGAGCTCCGCGCCGATCGCACCGGCCGTCGTCGCGTGGTCGCCGGTGATCATGCGTACGCGGATGCCCGCGCTCTTGCACTTGGCGATCGCGTCCTTCGCCTCCGCTCGAGGCGGGTCGACGATCCCCACCATCGCGAGCAGTGTGAGGTCCTGCACCAGGCTCAGCAGGTCGCCGTTCGGGTCGAACGACGCCGGCTCGAATTCCCGCTGCGCCACGACCATCACGCGTTCGCCGCCCTCGGCGATGCGGTCGTTTGCCTCGAGCGCGAGATGCCGGTTGTCGTCGGTGACCGGGACGATCGTCCCGTCCGGGTTGCGGTACGAGCCGCCCTTGGAGATCAGCACGTCAGGCGCGCCCTTCACGTAGCAGCGCACGACGGTACGGCCATCCGTGCCCGTCATCTCGTGGAACGTCGCCATGAACTTGTACTCGGAGTCGAACGGCACCTCGGCGACGCGCGGGTAGGCCTTCCGGGTCTCCTCGATATCCAGCCCGCCTTTGGCGCCGAGCACGATCAGCGCGCCCTCGGTCGGGTCTCCGATGAGACTCTCACCGTCGAGCACGGCGTCCGCGCACAGGACCATCGGCAGCAGGTACGGGTCCAGGTCGAAGCGCGACCCGCCGACGTGCTTGATCTCGCCCTGGATGCCGTAGCCCTCGCCGGAGACCGTGAACCGGTTCTGCCCGGGGATCGCCAGCTCGCGGGCGGTCATCTTGTTCAGTGTCAGCGTGCCGGTCTTGTCCGAGCAGATCGCCGAGGTTGAGCCGAGAGTCTCGACCGCGGGGAGGCGCTTGACGATGGCGTTGCGCCTGGCGATCTCGCGCGTGCCGATCGACAGCAGCGCCGTCACGACCGCGGGCAGGCCGGTCGGGATCGCCGCGATCGCGAGCGTCACCCCGGTCACGAACAGGGTGTCGAACGAGTCCCCGTTGATCAGCCCGAGCACGACGACGATGACCAGCGCGACCGCGGCGATGCTGGCGATGATCTTCGACAGACCGTCGAGCTGCTTCTGCAGCGGCGTCTTCTCGCTCTCGGTGTTCGCCAGCATGTTGGCGATGTGACCGATCTCGGTCGCCATGCCCGTCTCGGTCACGACGAATTCGCCGCGGCCCCGCGTGACCGAGGTGTTCATGTAGGCCATACAGATCCGGTCGCCGAGGGGCACGTCGTCGCCCGCGACGGGTTCGGTCTCCTTGGCGACCGGCAGGCTCTCGCCCGTGAGCGCCGCCTCCTCGATCTCGAGCGTGGCCGCCACGACGATCCGCCCGTCGGCCGGGATCAGGTTGCCGGCCTCGACCAGGACCACGTCGCCGGGCACCACCTCCTGCGCATCGATCTCGATCGCCTGCCCGTCGCGCCGGACGCGGGCGATCGTCTTCATCATCTGGGCGAGCGCGGCGACGCTTTCCTCGGCCTTGGCCTCCTGACGCAGGCCGATGACGGCGTTCAGCACGGTGAGGCCGGCCAGCAGGATCGTGGTCCCCGCCTCGTCGGTCACCAGCGCGTTCACGATCGCGGCGCCCAGCAGGATGATCTGCATGAAGTCCTGGTACTGGCGGATGAACGCCTTGAAGCCGGACTCCTTCTTGGCTCCGGCGAGCTTGTTGGGGCCCTGGGTGCGCAGGCGGTCCGCGGCCTCCGAGGCGCTCAGGCCCCGGCCGGGGTCGACACCGAGCTGTCCGGCGACGGCGTCCGCTTCGATCCCGTACCACGGAGGGTGTTCCTGTCGGGCCTGCGACGCTCGGTCGGTCGTTACCGCGTCACTCAGAGACGGTCCCCCGTCCGCGTACGCCAACAGCCTGCAGGCACGGGCGGATCATAGCGCGATCGCTTCGGAGCAACGGCACGGCCCGCGCAGCGTTCGTCTAGTGGGTGGAGAGCCCCACCTTCACGGACACGACCACCACGGCGATCGCGAGCGCGACCAGGCCATCGACCAGCGCCCTCGTCCTGCCTGCACCCGAACCTCGCGAGGCGGCGAACGCGGCCACGCCGATCAGGGCTGCGACCACGAACGCGGACACGCGCAGGGCCGGCTTCAACGCGAACAGGACGAAGGGGATCGTGACGACCAGGGCCACCGCCGCAGCCGCCGCGAGCTGCGCCCAGGCGGCGGCCCGGACCTCCGGACTGAGCCGCCCCCCGATCAGCAGCTTGGCGGCCAGGTTGAACGCGAACACGTGGGCGAGCGCCAGGCCGACGGCGGTCCCCCAGATCACCTCGACCGCGAGGAGCTCGCTCTCGGCCTCGGTACCGGCGGCGACGAACTCGGCCGCGAGGACGAGGCAGACGTAGAGCACCATCGTGACGGCCTCGCGGAGGGCCTCGCTCGGGGCCGGGCTCGCCCGGGCCGGTTCCATGTTCGGTCGTCCTTGCACCATCCGCCTCCTCCACGGATGATGCCGCGAGATGGCGGAGGACGCGAAGACCGGTTCTACATCGAAGGCCTCCCCCGGTAGCACGCGGCTCTCGATCCTGCTCGCGATGGCGATGTTCGTGCTGGTCGTCGACACGTCTCTGATGAACGTGTCGATCTCCGCGGTGGTCCGGGACCTACACACGACCGTGAGCGGCGTGCAGTCGGCGATCGCGCTCGAGGCGCTCGTCTCCGCCGCCTTCATCCTGATCGGGAGCAAGATCGGAGACCTGTTCGGGCGCAAGCGCGCGTACGTCCTCGGGCTGCTCGGGTACGCCGTGGGTGCCCTGGCCATGACCCTCGCGCAGAGTCTGTTGCCCATCATCATCTTCTGGGCGATCGTGGGTGGGCTCGGCGCCTCCTTACTGCTGCCGGCCATGCAGTCGCTCGTTCACGGGAACTTCGAGGGCGCGGCCCAGCGCAAGGCCTATGCGATGGTCGGCGCCTCCGCCGCGATCGCGGCCGCGGTCGGCCCGCTGCTCGGCGGGTTCATCACGACGTTCCTATCGTGGCGCGTCGGGTTCCTGCTCGAGGTCGTGATCATCGCGGTGGTCCTGATCAACATCAGGCTCGTGCGCGACGCGCCGTACACGGGCGACCGCCACGTCGACCCGGTCGGCGCGGTGCTCTCGGTGATCGGCATGGGCGGCATCGTCCTCGGCATCCTCGTGTGGCAGGAGGGCGGCGAGGCCGTCGCCGCCCTGATCGCGCTGGGCATCTTCGGGCTGGGGTCCCTGGCCTGGTGGCTCGTCCGGCGAAAGCGCAGGGGAAGGGCCGCCCTCATCGACCCCGACCTGTTCCGTTCCAAGCCGTTCCGCCTGGGCATCTCGAACCAGATGTCGCAGCAGATCGCGCTGGGCGGCCTCATGATCGCCCTGCCCATCTACCTGCAGATGGTGCTCGAGTACAACGCGATGCTGTCGGGCCTGTCGATCGCGCCGCTGTCGCTCAGCATGTTCGGCGTCGCGCTGCTGGCGGGCAGGCGGGCGGGCAACCGGCGGCCGAGCGCCATCATCCGGTTCGGGTTCGTGCTGCTGTCGCTCGGCCTGCTGATCCTCATCCCGATCGTGCCACGTGCGGACTCGGGATGGTGGCTCACGGTCCCGCTGCTGATCGCGGGTTCGGGCCTGGGCCTGCTGGTGTCGCAGCTCAACAACTACACGCTCGCGCCGATCTCCGAGGAGCGAGTGAGCGAGGCGGCCGGGGTGAACTCGGCGGCGGGCTCGTTCGGCCTGTCGTTCGGGCTGGCGTTCGCGGGCGCGATCATGCTGGCCACGCTCTCGCTGGCGTTCACCACGATGGCCGAGAACAGCGCGGTGCTCTCACCCTCGGAGCAGCAGCAGGTGTCGACGGCGCTCGAGAACGACGCGGAGCTCATGAGCAATACGCAGCTGGAGGAGGTGATCGTAGGCCAGCCGGCGGACGTGGAGGCCGAGATCATCCGGATCAACACGGACGCTCGGCCGCTCGCGCTCCAGGTGGCGCTCGCCATCCCGCTCCTGGCCGCCCTGGCCGGGCTGTTCAACGCGTTCCGGATGACGCGACTTCCCGAGCCCGAGCCCTCCGGCTCGGCCGAGGGCATGGCCTTCGGCTGACGTCAGCGCCAGATCGGTCGGCGTCGCCTGGACAACGCACGGACGAGCAGCACCAGGACGACGGCGACCCCGATCGACGCGAGCCAGTCCACGCCCTCGGTCTCGGCGAAGAAGGCGCCGGCGAGCCAGCCGCCCAGCACCGCGCCCGCGATCCCGATCACGATCGTCCCGAGGATGCCGATCGGGTCTCGTCCGGGTACGAGCAGACGAGCCAGCACGCCCACGATCACCCCCACCACGACGTAGCCGAGGATCGAGCCGATATCGGCGTCGAGCCGGATCGCATCGCCCTTGGCGAGGAACGCCGGCGCGACCGCGAGCACGACCAGGGCGGCCTCGGGTCTCATCCGTCCATCTCCCATCACGGCATCCATGTACCCCTCCCGAGTGGTCGCGAATCCGTCGCCCGGTATGGCTCGCAGGCATGCCGGATCGCTCTCCTGGGTACCCGACCTCGGCGATGACGAGGCCCACATGACGAGGAAGACATGAAGTGGCGCAGGCTCCGGCGTCGGCAGGGCGGCGTCATCGACCGGCGCGGGCAATCGTTCCCCGGGGCCACCGGCGCCCGCGGCCTCGGCGGGATCCCGATCCCGATCGGCGGTGGCCTCGGCGCCGTCGTGTTGCTCGTCGTGGTCGTGCTCGCCTTCCAGTTCTGCTCGGGGAGCGGGTTCGGCATCCCGGGGAGCACGGATCTGGGCGGCGCCGACGAGGCCCCGGCGGGCGGCTCAGGTCCGGACGCGGACGGGACGCTCCCCGAGCGCATGGACGCCGTGTTCGACGACATCCAGACCACGTGGGATCAGGACATCTTCCGGCCCGCCGGCCGGACGTACCGCGACACGTCGCTCGTGCTGTTCACCGACCGAACGAACTCCGGCTGCGGAACCGCCTCGGCCGCGACCGGTCCCTTCTACTGCCCCGCGGACCACCTCGTGTACCTGGAACTCGGATTCTTCCGCGAGCTCACACAGCGGTTCGGCGCGCCCGGAGACTTCGCGCAGGCGTACGTGATCGCGCACGAGGTCGGCCATCACGTGCAGACGCTCCTGGGCACCAACGCGGCCGTGCAACGCGAGGCACGGGAGAACCCGTCCGAACGCAACGAGCTGTCGGTCCGTCTCGAGCTGCAGGCCGACTGCTACGCGGGGGTCTGGGCGGCCTCCGTCTACGCGCGCGGTGTCCTCGACCCGGGCGACATCGACGAGGCCCTCACGGCGGCCGAGGCCGTGGGCGACGACCGGATCCAGCAGCAGACGCAGGGGCGGATCGATCCGGAGACCTTCACGCACGGGACCTCCGAGCAGCGCGCGCGATGGTTCCGAACGGGCTTCGACTCGGGCGATCCGACCGCGTGCGACACCTTCAACAACGACATCTGAGCGATGGGGGTCGCGAAACGGTTCTTCGACCGGGCCTATCGTCGCGGACGGACCCCGTGGGACACGGGCATCACGCCGCCGGAGGTCGTCGAGGCGGTCTCGGCGATGGAGCCAGGCCGGGCCCTCGACCTCGGATGCGGGACCGGAACGAACGTGCTCTGGCTCGTGCAGCAGGGATGGACGGCCGTCGGCGTGGACTTCTCGTCGCTCGCGATCGAGTCGGCGCAGCGAAAGGCGGACTGGATCTCGGGCGCCGAGTTCGTCGAGGGCGACGTGACCCGGCTTCACGAGCTCGGCGTTACGGGGCCGTTCGACCTGTTGCTCGACATCGGCTGCTTCCACAGCGTCCCGACGAGGCGCCGGGACGACTACGTGCGAGGGGTCTCGGCGGTCGCACGGCCCGGGGCCCTGATGATGATGTACGCGTTCGGCGGGTGGGTCCGGTGGCCGGGTTCGACGCGCACGCGCGAGCCGGAGATCCGGCGGCGCTTCGGAGTCACGTTCGAGCTCGAGCGCGTGGTTCGAGGACGGACGCCCGTCGGCTCGGCCTGGTTCTCCTTGCGGCGCCGCTGAACGCCCTTCTTCGAAGAGGTCAAAGCCGCGGGAGCGTGACCACCCCGATCAAGGCGACCAGCATCACGACCCCTGCGATGACCGTCGCCGTTCGCCGGACCGCTCGGTACGTGAAGCGCTGGGAGATCGCGATCAGGAACAGCACCGTCGCGAACAGCACCGTCTGGCGGACGTAGCGCTCGGCGTTCTCGCGCGCATGGGTGCCGTCGTCGAACACGGCGGTCGACTGCTCGTTCAGCACGGCGGCGTGCTCCGTCTGAGCATTGCGGTATTCGGGCATGAAGCTCGGCCCCGGCGGCGCATCCGGGTTCGTGAACGGCATCGTCGCCAGCCACGCGTCGAAGGCGACCTTGTACTCGGGCGAGAACCGTTGAACGTACAGCTCGGCGATCTCGTCCCGCCCCTGCGCGTGAGCGATGATCCACGTGTTGAACGTCGTGATGTCCTGGATGCGCTGCTGTCCGCCGAGCGTCGCCGCCTCGCTGGCTTCGACCCTGAGCCTCGTTGACTCCCCGTACAGGAATGCCTCTCGACCGTCCCACTTCGCCGCCTGGTAGCCGCTCCAGGCCGTCGCGACCGCCACGATGGCCAGGATGATGACCTCGAAGATCTCGCCGACTTCACGAGGACGACGTCGTTCCTTCTCGGCCACGCCGCGCTCGCTCAGGCTGTAGGCGGCCTCGACGTTCATGTCCTCGGGCATCAGCGTCTCCGAACGTAGGCGGGCGCGACGGACATCGTCGCGCGCCTCAGTCGTTCCCGACGGTCCGCAGCATCGAGCGAAGCCAGGCCGCCAGCTGCTCCTGCTGCTCGGGGTCCAGGTGCGTCGTGACCGCCACCTCCTCGGCGTTGAACCTGGGGAAGAGTCGCTCGATCTTGCGACGGCCGGAGGACGTGAGCGAGACCCGGACGAGTCGGCCGTCCTCTGCGGTCTTCGAACGCCGGACGTACCCGCGTCCCTCGAGCGTCGTCACGACGCCCGTCGAGGTCGGGCGGCTCACGCCGATCGCGGCCGCGAGGTCGCGCGACTCCATCTCGCCCCACACCCACAGAACCCACAGGGCGACGAACGAGGTCCACGAGAGCCGGTCACCGGCCAGGACCTTGGCCTCCATGTGGCGGCGGATCGCAGCCGAGGCCCGGAATAGGTTCGACACAGCGGCCATCGCGCGGAAGTCGAGCGGGAGATGACCGAGCTCCTCGACGACCTTGCGTTCCGCTGGCAGGAGGTCGTCGGCGTCGGGGATCACGCCCGCATCGTACCGGCGGGGCCTTCGTTGTTCAGGTCGTGGTCAGGGAATCGCGCTCAACAGGAGATGGCGACGTCAGCCCCGGCCCCGCTGGTACACGTGTCGTTGCCGGGCCCGCCGTCAAGGCGGTCGTTCCCGTTGTCGCCGCGCAGCACATCGTCGCCCAAACCGCCCTCGAGCACATCGTTGCCGTCACCCGACTGCAGGAAGTCGTTACCGTCGCCACCGAACAGCTTGTCGTTACCCTTGCCCGATGCAACCAGGTCGTTGCCGCCGCGGGCGTCCACGGTCAGCGCCCCCGTGAACGTCCCGGCCGAGATGAATCCACCCCCGTCGCCACCCGTGATCCTCACCCGTTCGATCGAACGGATCGTGTTGTCCGCGACGTTCGTGTTCCGCAGCAATGAGTTGTTCAGGAACCAGTTGCCGTCTCCGGCAGACGAGACGGTGTCCTTGCCGTGGCCGCCCACGATCTCGCCCGGGCCTCCGCCGGGGTCGAACCGATCCTTGCCGTCGCCGCCCCGCAACGTGTCGAAGCCTCCTCCGCCGTTGAGCGTGTCCCCGAGGCGCGACCCGATCAGCGTGTCCTGACCGTCCTCGCCTTCGGCAGACACGTCCTCGAGCCCGCCGAACGCCGAGCGCGAGACGTCGGCAAGGCTCACGTGGTCCGAGCCGTCGCCGGCGAACACCCGGATGCGAACCAGGTCGGAGCAGGCGGCGGACCCACCCGATGGATCCGCGTCGTTCACCGTCACGTTCCCTGCCTGGCAGGCAAGGGTGATCCCGTCGTCGCCGGAGGTCCCGTTCACCGTCAGCACACCGTCCACGACGTTCGCATCGATCGTGCCGCCCGATGCCGGCAGGGCGAGCACCAGCGAGCTGGCCAGGGTCAACACGATGAACAGGGAACGACGTCGCACGCCACGACGCTAGCGCGGCGAACGGCAGTTTCAACGACCGGAAGGCCTAGTCTCGGCAGGTCCGCCGTCTCGGGGACATGCCCCGAGGGTCAGAACTCGGTCTCGGTGTGCTCCCGGTACTCGTAGGCGCTCATCGCGCGACCGGTCGTGCTCTTCCACTCCCGTTCGGCCTCGGGAACCTTGCCCAGCGCCTTGGCCATGGCCCGGACATGTCCCTGGACGCTGCCGCAGCACGACCCGATGTAGTCGACCCTGCCGTCCCTCGCCCCCCGCGCGAACTCGGCCATCTCGTGGCGCGAGAGCTGCATCGGGTCCAGCGCGTACGGGAAGTTCGGGGACTCGGTGAAATCGGGCTCCTCCGCGCTGGTCCGGTACGCGACCGGCTGGGTTGCCACGAACCCCCCGGTCGCCGAACGCATCTCGAGCGCGATCGGCAGCTGCTGCTCGGGCCCGTTGAGGCAGTTCACCCCGACGATGTCGGCGCCGGCGTCGGCGAGTCGCTTCGCGCACTCGCCCGGCGTCTCGCCTTCGTAGGACCTGGGCACCGACTGCTCGAAGCACATCGTTGCCATGACGGGGAGGCCGGTCGACTTCGCCCGCTCGACGAACAGGAGCGCCTCGCCCAGGTACGAGAAGGTCTCGCCGATCCAGAAGTCTGGCGGCCCGGCGTCGAGCTGGTCCTGCAGCTGTCGATCGAAGAGCGCGCGAACGCGGTCGGGGCTGGACGCGTCCTCGGGCATGTATGCCCAGGTCAGCGAGAGGTTCCCGGCTACCAGGGCGTCGCCCTCGGACGCGACCTCGCGCGCGATCTTGACGGCGTTGCGGTTGATGTCGTCCACCTTGCCCTGCATCCCGACCGTCGCGAGCTTGTCGTCGCTGGCGTAGAAGGTCATCGTCTGCAGCACCTCGGCGCCGGCGCGCAGGAACTCGCGATGCAGCTGCGCCAGGGCGTCCGGATGCTCGATCACCACCTCGGGCGTGAACGGCCCGGCCTGCACGTACCCGCGCTTCTCGAGCTCGAGCAGGTACCCGCCGTCTCCGAGCACCGGCCCTTCGGAAAGCCGCTCCAGGATCCCCTTGGTCATCCGAACCTCCTCCGACCTGCGGAACCTACCGAGAGCCGGGCGC
>Ga0075423_10007065_pt1 | contig 10578 bp, 12 predicted proteins | sample SoiMethybrSBSTD2_FD_80114 | JGI IMG/M metagenome (GOLD analysis project Ga0075423, IMG submission 80114) | Bulk soil microbial communities from a Populus tree surrounding site in Tennessee, USA - Soil MetaG P. TD hybrid SBSTD2 | ecosystem: Environmental > Terrestrial > Soil > Tree plantation...
CGTTCTCGACGTCGGGCATCGTCCAGCGCTTCGTCGGGGCCCGGGCGCGGATCGGCGATCGGAGCGTCGTCGTTCAGCGGCTCGTGATGACGCCGGCGCGCAGCGAACGTACAGCCGCGATTGTGCGCGATGCGAAAGACGAACGTTCGCTCCGACGCGTCGCCTCGAAAGCGCGGAAGCGCCTGCCAGATCGCCACGAGGATGTCCTGCAGAAGATCGTCATGATCCGCAGCGCCGTCGACGTAGCCCCACGCGACGCGTGAAAGTGCTTCCCCGTACGTCCGCACGATGCGGTCTAATGCGACATTGCTCATTCAACCGCTGAATCGATCGCGCGTCACTCCGTTCGCAATGCTGCCGCCGGGTCCAGGCGCACCGCGGTCCGCGCCGGGATCCAAGACGCGATCGCCGTCACGATGAGCAGGACCCCTGTGACTGCCAGGCCAATCAACGGATCGCCGGGTGCGACCTGAGAGATCTTCGAACGGACGAACGCGGAGAAGCCGATCGCAAGCGCGCCGCCGACCGCGATGCCTGCACCCGAGATTGCGAGTCCGCGTCCGGCCACGATCCAGACGACAGCCGCCCGGCTTGCGCCGAGCGCAACCCGGATTGCTATCTCGCGGGCCTTGAGCCTCACCGAGAACGCCAGCACACCATATAGCCCCACCGCCGAGAGCACGAGTGCCAGCGCGGCGAACACGCTGACCACCATCGCCCCAGTACGCGGCACGAACGTCGACGCCGAAATGTGCTCGGCCAGCGTGCGTGCCTGAACCGCGGGGAGATCCCGGCTCACCGATGCCAGCACGCGTCGCACCGGCTCGGCGAGCGAACGCGGGTCGATTGCGGTCCGCACGTGGATCGTCATTCCTGGGAGGAACCACTGCGCGGTGGGCACGTAAACGACAGGGTGCGACGGCTCGTCGAGGCGGTCGTACTTGCCATCGTGGAGCACGCCCACGATGGTCGCCCAGCCGCGGCCCGCGTCGACGCGACGTCCGATCGCATCGGTGCCCGGAAGGAATTGCCTGACGAACGCTTCGTTCACGAGGGCCACGGGCAGCGCCTCGGCACGATCGTCGTCGTGGAGGTCACGTCCTCGAACAACGGTGATCTTCATGGTCGCCGCGTAGTCGGGGCCGACATGTGCCCGCTCGACGGACATGTTCTCGTTAGGTGCGGCCGCATGCCCTTCGACTTTGACCTCCACGATCCGGCGGCCCCCGAACCCGAGCGGCACCATCGACGCGACCGTCGCCGACTGGACCCCCGGAAGCGTGCGGAGCCTTCGCAGCATGAGGTCGAGCGCGGAGACTCCGGTGGCGTCGGTCAGGCGTGCGGCGCCGAAGTCCGTGTCGACGAGGAGCACGTGCTGCGGATCGGAGAAGCCGACGTCGACCCGCGACGCTGCCTGGAGCCCGCGAACGAACATCCCCCCAAGGACGAGCGCGACCACGGACAGCGCCAACTGCGCAGCAACGATCGCGGACCGCGCTCGGGACGACCTGCGCGTCAGACCGCGGCCGCCCTCCCTGAACGCTCCGTTGGCCGCGACGCGTGTGGCCGCGACCGCCGGCGCGACGCCGCATGCGACGGTCACGGCCACTGCGGCGCCGAGCGCACCGGTCAGCACGCGCCAGCTCACGGGGATGTCGAGCGAGATCGGGAACGTTCCGCGCGGGATGAGCACATACAGCATCCCGCGAGCGACGTACGCCATGGCGACACCGATAGCGCTGCCGGCGATCGCGAGCATGGCGGACTCGATGAGCGTTAGGCGTACCACGCGCCATCCCGAGGCGCCGATCGCGCGGCGGATCGCGACCTCGCGGCGGCGGGCGTCGCCCCGCACGAGGAGGAGACTCGCCACGTTCGCCGAAGCGAGCAGAACGAGGAGCCCCGATACGGCGAGCATCGCGGCGAAGAGGGGTGAGAGCGTGGCGCCGAGGAATTGAACGCGGAGGGGCATCACGACGGCGCCGGGCGCCGGAAGGTCGCCGTACGAGGCGGTGATGCGTTTTGCCGCAGCGTCGGCGTCGTCGCGCGCAACGCCGAGGGACACGTTAGGCGCCAGGCGGGCGAAGACCAACCACGACCGAAGCTTCCGATCGTCCAGCGTGTTCACACCGCTCAATCGGGGCTGCAGCGTGAGCGGCACGTAGAGATGCGGTACGACGCCGGTGTAGACGCCGGCGAAGCGCGGCGGGGCGATGCCTACCACCGTCACTGGGTGACCGTTCAGCAGCAGCGTCTTGCCGATCACCGACGCGTCGCCGTGATAGCGGTCCATCCAGTACTGCGCGCCGAGCATGGCGACGGGTGCGACGGTCCGGACGTCATCGTTCGAGATGACGCGACCGATCGCCGCCCGCACGCCTAACACGTCGAAGTATTCGCCGGAGACGGTGGTCGCGAGCAGTGGCGAGGCTCCGACATCGCCGGGCTCGCGCGTCGCGACGCGGATGATGCGCCATGCTGCCATGCCGGTGAACGAATGCGTTGCGTCGCGCAGCTCCCTGAAGGTTCGATACGACCACGCGCCCATCCCGCCGTTCGGGGGTCCGACTTCAATGCCGACGAGCCGGTCCTCGTCGGCAACGGTGGGGAACGGATGGAGGACAGCGGCGTCCATCCAGCTGAAGACCGCAGCCGCGGCACCAATGCCAAGGCCGATCGAGAGCGCGGCAGCGATGGTCACCGATGGCGCGCGACGCAACGCGCGTGCAGCGTACCGGAGATCGAGCCAAAGCGTGTCCATGAAGCCCCCGTGAGAGGCGACCGAGCGAAGCGTGCGAGAGCCTGTCCCTTGCTCTCTAGTCTCACGAGGACTGGAATTCTTTCTTCACGGCCAGCGGCGTCATCCGAACCGGGGACAGGCCTGATTCGATCTCGCTACGCCGCCTCGCGAGGCAGGCGCGGTTGCACGACAGCAGCCTGCGGACCCTTCGGCCGATAGGCCTCCTCCGGAATCTCGGCGAGCGTGGACGGCTGCACGCGCTCGCCCAGACTGTAGAACTGCTGGAAACTCATGATCAACGGCCGCCACCGATCGGGATCGATCCGGTCCGGGTATCCCGCGAGCCGGATTCCTTCGGACACATGCACGCGCTTGATCCGGACCTCCAGCGCAACGAGTGCCCCGCGGCGCAGCGGATCACGAACCGCAAGCGGATGAATCGCCTCCAGCGTCGCCTCGAGATTCACGGGACACTCGGCCACACGAGGAGGTGCTACATCGTGAGCCGGGACAGGGGTCAGCCGGGCGAGGCTGAAGCGATCCGCTTCGTGCCGATATCCCATCGCCACCTTGTGAGGCGGAACGGGATTGGAGCCGGTGGTTCGAGCGAGACGATTCACCGCCGCTGCCTCGTTCACTGATGGAAGATTGAGCACGCACTCGCCCGTCCGCTGGATGTTCGCCGGTGTCTGGGAGCGGGCCCCAAAACCGAGCACGCAGCTTCGGCCGAGCCACCAGGCCGAGGACATGGGCGCGAGGTTCGGCGAGCCGTCCGGATTGAGCGAGCTGACGAGGATGACCGGTGTGCCGAAGTAGAGAATGGCGGGATCGATGACGGTATGCATTGCACGCGGCTGGCGCAGGTGAGCTGACAGGGATACCAAGGAAGTCTGCTCACTCTTGCGCGCGCGGTCGACCCGATTCTTGCGAGCTCGGACTCGTGCGAGCTCGCGTTTCGTTGTCAGGTCCGCGTTCGTTTCGTCGTTTACCTCCTTATAGATTGCATAGTTGATCTGCCGCGCACTGGCGTCGGCCGAGAAGGAGGTGCCATGAAATTGCCACGAACGCTCCTCATCGCATTGACCCTTGCGGCATGCTCTGATGTAACTGCCGTTCGCGAGCCGACTTCGCCAGGTTCACCGCCGGCCGCCCCGCCCACTTCGAATTCTGATGATCGGCCGGCCTGGGTTTGGGCGATGGTGGTCACCGAGAGTGGAGTCTGCATCCCCGGCGCGAAGGTCGAAGTCGTGAAGGGTCAGGCCCTCGGCCAAAGCCTCACCCAGGACGAGCCGTGCAACGCCTGGGGATATGGCGGTGGCGTGATGTTCACGCATCTGAAACCCGGCGTGGAAATGGTCCTTCGCGCGTCCGCACCCGGCTTCGTTCCGGAAGAGAAGACCATCTATCCATCGGCCGGGCCGCAGACGGCAGTCATCTTCGGGCCGGAGCCAGAGCACCGATAGATCAGTTCCCTGGCTGCCACCTGCGCGCCGTCTCCCCGTGTCTCGCCAGCGACGGTTCGTGCACGCTCCGTCACATCTGACTGCAGCGTACGCTCCAGCGCACTCGTCAGCGAAGCAGTGGTCGGTATGCTCGGCGTGTGCGACGTCCCGATGCCGAGTTGCTCGACGCGCTGCGCCCAGTAAGGCTGGTCATAATGCTGCGGGATGACGACCTGTGGCGCGCCAGCTCGGGCGGCCGCGGTCGTCGTACCCGCGCCGCCGTGGTGGACGACGGCCGCGACCCGCTCGAACAGTGCCTGCTGATTGACCTCGCCTACACTCAGGCAGTCGGGTTGTTCGTCAACGAGCGAGAGGTCCGCCCATCCGCGCGATACGATTGCCCGGCGCCCGAGACCGCGAGCCGAGTCGATCATCATCCGGCTCAGGTTTTCAGGCGCGCGGATGCTGCCAAAGCCGAAATAGACGGGCGGCTCGCCGTCGTCGAGAAACGCCTCCAGCTCGGGCGAGAGTGGACGATCATCTCGCAGGATCCACGCGCCGGTCTGGAACACGGCGTCGTCCGTGTGATCCGGCCACGGGCCTAACGTGGGGTCGGCGGCGAGCCACGGCCGGTTGGTGAGGATGTGGCGGTGAACATTGCCGACCGGAGCGAGGCCGAGTAATGCTCGATGTGTGTTGAGCAACTCTCGCCACGTGTCGTTCCAGCGTTTCGAATCCTGGGCCCAGAGCTCGCTGTAGTCGGCCATCGCGGGCGCCGGCGTATCTCCCCGCATGGTGAGCACTGGCGGCGCGTGGTGTGGTGACGTGAGCACCGCCGGGCAGTACGCGGCGAAGATGTACGGAATGCCCATCCGCTCCGCGATCGACGGAGCGGCGATTTGAAGGGCGGTCGCTCCCACGATGACGTCGCACCCTTGGGCGGCCGCCCCGATCGTCTCGAACTGGGCGGCGACCGTGCCTTCGATCATCGCTCGCCGTTGCTCCGGAGTGGGTGGCGCGGCGGCGGGATTGGACCTGCCGGTCGAGCGCAGCTCGGGGCCGATGGGCGTGACCGGCATCCCGAGCCCTTCGATCCACTCGCGAAAGTCCGGTGGCACGCAGAGAAGCACGTCCTGGTCGAGAGCCTTGAGCGCCAACCCCAGCGCTGCGAGCGGCTGGACGTCTCCCCGCGAACCGATGGTCGATAGGAGCACGCGCATGAAAGCGATCCGCCTGGAGGAATTGGGCGCCCAGTCTACACCCCGACCGGGGGCTTGCCGCAAGTCTCCCTCGGGGCACTATGTTCCATTGGGCAATGGGACATGCCGGAAGCTCGCCCGTACCAGCGGGAGTGAGCCGGGCCTAACGAGTCCGTTCGACGACACGCAGAAACGGCCATCAATCCTCGACAGCGAATGGCCGGCAAGTTCCTGATCGATCTCACCGACGATCGCTTCCACGTGGCCGGCAACGAGGACGTGCTCGCGTTCGGGCGGCGCACGAACCCATTCGCGCATTCGGACGTCGGATCGCTCCTTCTCGAGCTGGGCAAGGGCGTCCCCGGTTCTCGGGCGTACTCCCCGTCCTTCGCGCAATATGCCTACGTGGTGCTACACACCAACGCCTGGCGAATCTTCGCGATCGCGTTCGGGCAGCGCGGACTCGCGTTCCGCCTGGCGCCGGTGTCGCGCGATGCAGCGTCGTCGGATGGCGGCGTCGGTGCGTCCGACATCGGGCCGGACTGGCTGTCGTTCGAGCCGTGGCATCCTGACATACCGGGCGCTGTTCAGCGGGCTCGCCTCGAGCGCTGGTGTGCGCGGGCGTTCGCCGAAGCGATCACCACTACCTAACGATGCGATTCGTCCCCCGGGCTCTGTCGGATCGCTGCCTGTTGGTCGCGTGCACGGTGCTACTCGCCGCATGCGCCAGTGCGGCGCGCAATCCCGTCCTCGACAAGTATCCGGCGGGCGTCACCGGCAGGACGACGGTGTCGTACTACGACATCCACGGTCGCACGTTCGAGGAAGTACGCGCGGACATGCACCGTCTTGGACCCAAGGTCGACGGCACCACCTTCGTGGGCGAGACGCGCTCGCCCATGCGATGGAGCTGGCACATGGAAACGATGGGAGCATCGAGCTGCTCGATTCGCGACGTCAGCGTCGTGGTGAACGCGCAGATCACGCTGCCGCGCTGGACCGCGCCGCCCGACACGGAACCCGGACTCGTGGCCGAGTGGAAACGGTTCATCGCCGCGCTCGAAACGCACGAAGCCGGGCACAAGGACATTTCCGCCAAGGCGGCTCACGAGATCATCGAGAAGCTGCATAGCGTTACCGGGCCCTGTTCAACGATCAGCGCGCGCGCGAACGATATCGCGCATGCAATCGTCGAGCGGGCACACGAAGAGCAGCTGGCCTACGACGCCGAGACGCGGCATGGATACACGCAGGGCACGGCGTTCGGCATCCGTCGTTTCAACGGCATGATCGTCGGTAACGTGCCCGACTCGCCGACGCTCCTCGCAGGACCGCGGGTTGGGACGGTTCGCGGATTTCTCCCCGCGTCGCTCGAGCGTGCGTGGGCTGCTATGCCCGCCGCCTTCGCGGCGAGCGGTCTCACCATCAACGCGACCGACAGTTCGGCGCACGCCGTGGGCGATTCAGTCATCGCTCGTGGAACCATTGGTCAGCTGCCGGTGAGCGAGCTCGTGGACTGCGGCACGGCACCCGCCGGCCTCAACGCGGACTCGGTGACCGTCGCGCTGTTCGTCACGTCACGCCTGGTGCCGAACGAGCCGTCGACGACTACGGTAACGAACACCGTGCAGGCGTCCGCCCGCCCTCCCGAGGGTGCGCCGATTGCATGCCGATCGCGCGGTGTGCTCGAGCGCCGGCTGTTCGAGGCGCTGCTCAACCAGGTCGCACGTTAGGCACCATGTCCGGCCCCAAGCTGTTCACGCCGATCACGGTCGGCAATCTGGAGCTCGCGAATCGGATCGTCATCGCCCCGATGTGCCAGTACTCGGCCAGCGACGGCCGCATGACCGACTGGCACCTCATGCACCTTGGGCATTTGGCGTTGTCGGCCGCGGCGCTGCTGACCATCGAAGCGACTGCCGTGCTGCCCGAAGGGCGGATCTCCTACGCCGACGTCGGGCTGTGGTCGGACGAGACGGAGGACGCAATTGGTCGAACGCTCGCGAGCGTCCGCCGCTGGTCCCGCATGCCGATCGCCATTCAGCTCGCACACGCGGGACGCAAAGGGTCGAGCGAGGTCCCGTGGAAGGGTGCTAAACAATTCGCGCCGGATCACCCGAATGGTTGGCAGACCGTGTCCGCCTCGGCGGTCCCATTCGGCGAGGGCTGGCACACCCCCACGGCGCTCGACAGCAGAGGGCTGGAGCGCGTCCGAGATGCGTTCGCGGCGGCAGCTCGTCGCGCGGCCCGACTCGGCATCGACGCCGTGCAGCTGCACAGTGCGCACGGCTACCTGCTGCACCAGTTCCTGTCGCCGCTGTCGAATCGGCGTGACGATGAGTATGGCGGGAGCCTCGAGAACCGGATGCGCTTTCCGCTGGAAGTGTTCGACGCCGTGCGTGCGGCCTTCCCGACGGAACGGCCGGTGACGATGCGCGTGTCGGGCACGGACTGGGCGGAGGGTGGCTGGGACATCGAACAGACGGTTGCGTTCTCGCGCGCGCTGGAGCGGCGCGGTTGCGCGGCGGTGCACGTCTCGAGCGGCGGCCTAACGCCGCTGCAACAGGTTCCGTTCGGTCCGAGCTACCAGGTACCTCTCGCGCGCGCGGTGAAGCAAGCGACCTCCATACCCGTCGTCGCTGTTGGATTCATCACCGAGTTCGACCAGGCCGAAGCGATCGTGAGCGCCGGTGATGCGGACATCATCGCGCTGGCACGCGCGATCCTCTTCAACCCACGATGGCCCTGGCACGCGTCGGCGCACTTCGGCGTCCGCGTTCGCGCACCGAACCAGTACCTGCGATCGCAGCCGCCCCAGTACCCTGATCTCTTCGAAGCCGCGGAATGAATTCCGCGCTTGCTCGACCTTGGGCCCGCCGCCAACTTAGCGGGTGAAGGCTGAATATCGTTCGCCCGGAGGTAGCCGTGCATCGCCGCATTCCAATCGAGTCCGCCCCCGAGGTCCTGTCCAAACCGGTCGCCGAGCGGCTCCTCGAGCGCGCTAGCGAGTTGGACGCCGCTCTCCGCGGCACTCTTGCCGTCTCCGAGCTTCGCCTGGCGGCAACCGAAGCGGGGATCTCGCCGCAGGCATTCGACGCAGCGCTCGCTGAGCTTCGTCGCGAGGAAGGCGCGCCGGCGCCTAACGTGACGGCGCAGCCCGTGCGTCGGTGGAGGTGGGCCTGGGCCGCCGGCGCCGCGGCCCTGGTCGCGGTCGGCTCGCTCGGCATTTCCCGGGCGTTCCCGTCCGACGCTGCCGGAGCGCCAATGATTGAAAAAGCGTTCCTGCTTCGCTGTCTGTCGGCCGGTCAGGCGGCTGCGCTGATACGTCCGGTTCTCGATCTCCCGACGAACACCGTCGAGTCCTCGCCGGCTGCCCCCGGCGTGCTCACCGTCCGCGCGACGTCGTCACAACTCGAGAAGGTGCGGTCCGTACTCGATCCGTACGAGGGCGCGGGGTCGCCGGCGTGCGCCCGCACGCCTCCGCCGACGATTCGGTGACCTGGCCGCGTCACGGCCGACCCTTGTCGCGAAGGCCATCGCGCCGACGCGGCTTGTAGTCGGCGCGATGTTCGCGGCTGCCGAGCACGCCGTGCAGGTTACCCGAGTTGTCGCTCGGACCGTCGGCACGACCTCGTCGCGTCATCTCGAACAGTCGGGCACGCTCGCTGTTCTTCTCGCCCTCATCGTGCTGCTGCCGGTCTTCGACGAGCCGGCGTTTGCCTCCGAACGCAGCTCGTATCCGATCGAGATCCGCGCGTGCGGCCGCTGGCAACTCGGCTGGTCGCGACTCGAGCTGTTGGGTGATGCGGGCCTGGGTCTTTGGCCCGTGTTCGCCTTCGGCGTGAGGCGTTGGTCGTTCACGACGCTTGCCCACGGTACGCTCCCGCGGAGGTGATGGAGGAAGGGCCGACGCGGCCGGTGATCGGGATCGCGCAGGTGCTGGCGAAGGAGGAACTTGCGGCTACACGACTCATGCCACGAATGCCACACTCACCAATCTTGTCAACTGAAGCGACGCTCCGCGAGTTGCAGATCCGCTGGATGGACGCGTGGCGGCTTGGCGACCGCAGCGGCGCGTTCTTCGAAACGCTGCTCGCGACGCCGGCGCCTAACGCTCAGCTCGTCCCCAGCGACAGCTGAGCCGGCTTGGATGCACTGAAAAAATACGCAACCGATCAGTTGCATTTCGGGATGTCTCTGGCTAGCATGCCATGCAACCAGGAGGTTGCATATGGCCAACTCGACGCCCGTACCCACGATGAGCACCAATTCCATCGAGAAGCAGATCGTCCTGCGGGCACCCAAGGCGCGCGTGTGGCGCGCACTCACCGACACCGCGGAGTTCGGCACGTGGTTCGGCGTTAGACTCGAGGGACCATTCGAAGTCGGGAAGCCCGTGCGGGGACGTATTACCCACCCCGGGTACGAACACGTCGCCTTCGAGATGGTCATCGAGCGGATGGACCCTCAAACGCTGTTCTCGTACCGCTGGCATCCGTATGCCGTTGAGCCGGGGGTCGACTACTCGACGGAGCCAACGACGCTCGTCGAGTTCAGGCTCGAGGACGCCGAAGGCGGTACGATGCTCACGCTCGTCGAATCGGGCTTCGATCGCATCCCGCCGCATCGCCGTGCCGAGGCGTTCCGCATGAACGATCAGGGCTGGACGCAGCAGATGGACAACATTCGACGCCATGTCGAAGCCTAACGCCGCCGCGTCTGGACCGCTCGTACGCGATGCCGCCCCGCTCTTCGCCGCCCTCGGCGACGAGACGCGCCTGCGGCTGGTCCTCCGGTTGTCGTCAGGAGGCCCCGGATCGATCACGCAGCTGAGCGCGAAGTCGGCGGTGTCTCGTCAGGCGATCACGAAGCACCTGCGCGTGCTCGCGGATGCTGGTCTGGTCCGCAGTACGCGCCGAGGGCGCGCGCAAGTGTGGGATCTCGAGCCCGGGCGGCTCGGCGATGCGCACGACTACCTCGACCGAATCTCACAGCAGTGGGACGAGGCGCTCGCGAGGCTCAGGAGTCTCGTGGAGGAATGAGAGTCCGACACTACAGAAACAGCGCAACAGCCGTGAACGGCGCCAAATCCCAAACGGCGCCAAATCCCAACGGCGCCAATCCCAGACACCGCCAATCCCGGACACCGCCGATCCCAAGGGAGTGACAGTTCATGCATCGCCGTGAATTCGCCAAG
>Ga0075423_10007066_pt1 | contig 10578 bp, 8 predicted proteins | sample SoiMethybrSBSTD2_FD_80114 | JGI IMG/M metagenome (GOLD analysis project Ga0075423, IMG submission 80114) | Bulk soil microbial communities from a Populus tree surrounding site in Tennessee, USA - Soil MetaG P. TD hybrid SBSTD2 | ecosystem: Environmental > Terrestrial > Soil > Tree plantation...
GGAATCGCCACAATTCAAAATGGTTTCGATACTTCGGCACTCAGCGCCAATGTAACAGGTAGTGCATCTAACGCCGGCATTCCTGGCCAAGGAGCGACGACCGGTTTCGCTACCGCTGGAGCTCTGGTCCGACTGAACAGCCAGGCAAACGGGCGCGGCGCGCCATACACTCCGTGGACGTTGTCCTATATCGACAACGTGACGTGGTTAAAAGGAAGACATAGTTTCAAGTTTGGCGGCGAGGTCCGGACGGTAAGATTCTACACGGATCGAAACGGCGGAACGCAGTACACCTACAGCAGCGTTAACGATCTTATTACCAATAACATTACCAATGGCGGCAATGTTCGCTTTGTCGGAGACTTGTCGGACCCTAGCGTGTTCAATAATAACGCGACGGGGCAACGCAAAGGCGAGCAGGAGTACTACATTGCGTACGCCCAGGATGAATGGAAGGCCGCTCGGAAACTCACGCTGACCTACGGTCTGCGCTACGAATACTACTCTCCACTTCGTGAGGCGAATGATCTCAACGTGCAGTTTGATATCAACAACGGCGGTCTCTTTCCCCCAACTCGTGACTTCTACAAATCTGTTACAACCAACTTCGGTCCACGCGTTGGCGTCACTTACGCTCCTACGCCGAAGACTTCGCTTCGCGGTGGCTTTGGAATTTTCTACGGACCTGGCCAAACCGAGGATCTTCTGCAGCCGATCGAGAGTGATTTGATCAATACCGTAATTTCCAGCGGGGCGCTCGCTGTCTTTCCCGCTGATCTGAATGCCATTAAGGCGAATTTCATTAACAATCCCAACAATCGGTCGTACACACCTCGCGCGTATTCGCCGGACTATAAAGTTCCGGAGCGGATTTACCAATACAACGCTTCTATACAACGGGAAATGCCCGGCCATGTCGTCGCGACGGCGGCGTTCGTGGGGAGCCAGGGACGTAACCTGTTCTTGAGAAGCATCGCCAACCGCATCGTCTCAGTCCGGACCAACACGAATCCCGCAAGTTCCGGCATCGTCATTCGTGAATTCGATACCGATCTGGGCGTCAACACCGTAAACCGACCATTCGGAGAAGTCGATTACAAAACGAGTGGAGGCCACGACGACTACAGAGCCCTGCAGCTGTCGGCCATGCGTCGATCAAACAGCGGTCTTACGTTGAATGCGCAGTACACACTGGGACGAAGTTTCGGCAACAGCGAAGGCTCCAACGAATCGGATACCGCAAGTAATAATGCGAGGGCGCAGAAAGAGTTCGATTTCGAAGAGGCGTACAACAAGTTCGACATTCGTCACAATTTCAACGCCAGCGTCATTTACGCGGTTCCTAGTGGTAGTCTCAATGGCATTACAAAAACCATTTTCGGAAACTGGGAAGTCGGAGGCATCGCGAATGCACGGAGTGGAGTGCCCGTGAACGTCTTCATAACGCGGCCCGACATTGTATACAGGGACACGGCGACCGGCAATTTCTTCACCGGCGCTGCCGCAGGCCGTGAGGCTGTAATCAACACCCCAGGCGGCGGTGCCACCCGGGCAACGCGCCGCCCAGACTTGGTTGCAGGCGTCGATCCGTACCTGAACCAGGACCGGACGCTCTTCAATCCTGCAGCGTTCGCGATTCCTGCACCTGGAACGTTCGGCAACCTGCCGAGAAACTATCTGCGTGGTCCGCATTTCCGACAGATTGACCTGATCCTGGGCCGCAAGTTTCCGTTTGCGGAAACCCGAAATGTCGAGTTCCGGGCGGAATTCTTCAACATCTTCAATCTGACGAACTTTGCCGCTCCGCCATCGACGCTCGGCCCCACACTAGGAACCGCCAGCGGACAATTCCAACCCGGCCAGCCGCTATCGTTCAGCGGCAGCTCGGCCTTCGGAACTATGACCTCGACGGTAGAACGAAGCGTGGGTCTCGGAACCAATCGGCAGATTCAATTCGCTTTGCGACTGAACTTCTAATCCGTTCGCTCCCTCCTTAGCCGGCGCAGAGTGCGCCGGCTTTTTCTTGTTGTCCTTAAGACTCGTTCGCGTCGATTGTTACAAAAGTATTAATGACTGATTAAAATTTGCTGTAAATCTCACGGCCCATCGAGTACAAGTGTGTGCCAGAGGTTGTAACGATGGGAAAATCGAGGTTTCTTGCGTGTCTGGGCATTGTGGTGAGTTTCTTTGCCTCTCTGCCTGAGTTGACCGCGGAAACACGCTTGGAAAGCGCACTCTCTTACGTCGAACTTGGTGATAAGTTCGCACACCAGGACGACTGGACCCGCGCAATCGGCGCATACAATATTGCGCTTCAGTTCGAACCGGCTTTCGCTCCTGCGTACTTCAAACGCGCCATTGCTCAAGAGGCGGTAGGTGAGTTTCAAAAAGCGATCGACGATTACACCAAGACTCTAGAGCTTGGTTCTCAAAGTGCCGAAGTCTTCTACAATAGGGGCAATCTTCGATTCAGGCAGGGCGATCTGGACAGTGCCCTGGCTGACTTCGACAGTGCATTATTCAGCGATCCACGTTACGTGGGTGCGTACAACAACAGGGGAATTGCGCGCATTGCCAAAGGAGATATCGAGGGAGCGATCGCCGATTTCAGTCAAGCCATCCAAATCGATTCACGATATCCTGAAGCATACGCTAATCGTGGATTTGCTCGCTTACAGCAGAGAAACAAAACCGACGCAGACCGCGACTTTGCCCGATCTATTGCCCTTAGGCCCTCGCTAAAAACCATTATCGAGTCTCGTATAGTCGAAATCAGCGCAAACTAGCCGATTTTGTTCCGCGTGCTATTTTGAGGTATGCCTTCAGTCGCACGCGGAACTTGCCATGCAATCTTCGTTTACGACATAGCCTTTTCCATCGACCTACTCCAGGCCGAAACACGAATCTCCACGAGCACGAGAGAAACCATTAAACACAAGCGCCGGGCGCCGCGATATTTCGAGTATCGTCCAGCGCCCCTACGTTTCAGCCAAGTCGTCGAGTCCGTCCGTCTCGATGAGACATTTGCAACGGATCGGAATGTGGAGCTTGTTGTTTATGATTTCGGCGCCGTAATCGTCATCTACCGAATCGGAATAGACGGTCCCAACCGGAGCCTGTTACCGCTCAGTGAAAGTTTGTACGAAAACGAACTGTTGTTGGCAGATTCTCGAACCCGGGTCGAGGAGTTGCTGAAGTTGATTGGCCCGGCCGTCTCGAAGGCCAATATCTCGAACTCTGTGGAAGATTATGTGATCTTTCAGATTGAGTCCTTCGCAGAGCCCACAAGCGTTCAAGATCTCACAACTAGCCATGCCCAACACGTGGCGCAGATACTCAGAGCCGAGCTTCGCGAATTGTCGGCCGACGAAGTCATGGATGCGCTGTCGCACCGCATTTCATTTGGTAAAGACGATGTCGCAATTGTCGATTGGAATGCCGCTCTCGTCGTCGACAAAGATGCAGAAGACATTCTGACGGTATTGGAATTCGCAAACGTCGAACTCCTCGAGATGCGATTCCTCGATCAACGCCTGGATGATGCCTTAGCTTTGGCCTATGAGCGTTTGTCCAAGCGTTCTCGAAAGTGGTTTCCGTTCCGCTCGAAGCCGTCGGACTTGCGCGATATTTCCCAGTGGCAGATGGACAGCGCGATTCTATTCGAAGGCGTCAATAACGTTCTAAAGTTGTTGGGCGACCAATACCTCGCGCGACTGTATCGATTAATCGCGCAGCGCTTCCACCTGACGGACTGGGATTCAAGCATTCTCCGAAAACTGGAAACTCTCGAGAGCATCTATCAAAAGATTTCCGATCAGCTTGTCAGTCGGCGGATGGAAGTTTTGGAGTGGATCATTATCGTTTTGATCGCGATCTCGATTATTCTCCCTTTCCTGTCTCTAAACGTTCACTGAGGTGTTATAAATCTGAAATGTGCCATTGATTCTATTGAAGGCTTTCCTATGCAAGAGCGCAAACACACCAGTAAACAGTACGAGCAACAGCTGCAAAACCTGAAAGACAAGCTTCTTTTGATCGGCTACAAGGCGGAAACTGCCATCGCCGATTCCACGCGAGCGCTCGTTGAACGGCGGCCCTCCCTGGCCCAACGCGTCATCGACGAAGACGATCAGATTGACCGGCTGGAGCTCGAAATCGACGACATCTGCTTGGAGATCCTTGCGCGTGAGCAGCCTGTAGCGTCAGACCTTCGGTTCATCACAACAGCAATGAAGATTGTCGCGGACATCGAACGCATCGCGGACAATGGGGTAAATATCGCCCGGCGGGCGCTCGAAATCATGAATGAGTCCGAACTGAAGCCCATCATTGATGTGCCCGTCGCGGCGGCAGCCGCTCAGCGCATTCTCAAACAGAGCCTGGATGCCTTCGTCAACAACGACGCGGAGATGGCAAAAAATGTGATCGACGGGGACAAATACATCGATGATGTATCCCAGCAGATGCTCCGAGAGCTTTTGACGTACATGCTCGAAGATCCGTCCACGATCACGCGCGCACTACGATTGATTTTCGTCGCACGAAACTTGGAGCGAGTCGGTGATCACGCAGCAAACATCGCCGAAATGGTGATCTTTATGGTCCAAGGGCAGGACATCCGACACCGTCACGCCGCTAGTTCGACTTCGGTTTAGCCGCAGTTTCCATTTCAAGCCTGGGACTCTCGACGTTCGATACAGCACCGGCTGCGTGAATGCTCTCGATGATCGGCTTCAACTTCTCTGACTCAAGCACGTGTTCGAACGACGCAGCCGAGTCGTTGATTTTTTTCAGCAGGTCTTCTTTTTTTTGGGTTAGCCGGTCTAGAACAGGTACAGCAGCGATCTTTTTTCCTCTTTTCGCGGCCCAACGCTCCAGTTCCGCACGGAGTAGTTCGACATCACGGGTATCGCCCAAAAGTTTTTGGAACGTCTGCATATCCCGTGCGCGTTCCTTAGCCGAATTACCGAGGACCGGCAGTGCGGCCTCGACCGAGTAGCGATACTTCTTCAGCGCAATTCGCATCTTATGCAATGTGTCCGCGTCGGCAGGTTGAAATCGCCGCCTCGATGTCAAAAACTCGTTTCGCCTCGCCTTTAGCGTCCGCTCTATGGACCGATGAATCGCATCATCGTTAAGCTTCTGCTGTAGACGCGTGAATTCCGATCGGACATCCTTAACTCGCACCGCCAACCGCCGCTTCGCATGCTTCATGAGCTGCTTGCGGATCTTATCGACTGCGCGACGCTCTCGCCTTTCCAGGGTTCTTTTAAAATCCTGCACCAGACCGGCCTGACGCAGTCGGGAAACAGTTCCGAGCTGTACTTGGAGATCGCGCAGGGGTCCCATTCGCTTGAGTACTTTCTTGAAACGCCGCTGTAACTTCGGTATGTGATTATCTTTGGACAGGGCTTGCGTCATGTCGAGCATTGCAATCAATCGCCGGGTACTGACGCGAAGATCATGGACCGATCCTTCGGAGGTTTTACTGCGCGCTTTCTTCCAGGCCGTGGAAACTTGCTTCCAGGATTTGTCAAGAGAGAGTAAGAGTTCCTCAGAATGTGTCATAGCGGCGCAAAATCATATCAAGAACTTTAACAAAACTGTAACGTCTGTGTAGAGACTGATAGAGGAGCGGCTGTGAAAACGTTGCTGGTAATTTTTGGATCGGTGCTGCTTGCGGAATTGGGAGACAAAACACAAATGGCAACAATGCTTTACGCTACTGACAAATCGGTACGGCCGCTCTCTGTTTTTGTAGCGGCTTCGAGCGCGCTTGTCGTCTCCACACTCCTGGCAGTTCTGTTCGGCTCGACAATCACGCGGTTTATAGCTCCGAGCACTCTGAAGCTAATTGCGGGTGTGGGGTTTATCGGTGTCGGCATCTGGACAATTTTGAGCGCGCGATAGCCTAGTTAGAGTCACAGCTCACATAACCAGTGCAGATGAGCTAGCGCTCTCGGGCCCGATGCCTCAAGTGGTCGAGACAATGAGGGTGATAAATATTTCGCATCACCCGAACTGCCATTTCATAAGGCGCAACGCGAAGATGACAGATGCCGCACCAGACCGGCACCTGCAACGGACCCTGGCGCAATCTTTTCTTTGACGGCCTGACTCCCATCGATACCCCCATCTGAAAAGTGCAACTCGAGGAAATCTTCGATGGCAGAGATTGCGGGAATGTAAACAAGAGGTGAAATTAAAATGCGGAATCGACCGTCTACGACGATTCCTCTTCGGTTGTGGCCGCCTTCTTCCGCGTTTTGCGTCCGGCCGCAGTGGTCGTTTTTCGAGACGCAACGGTCTTACGCTGGACGCCGGGACTCGCGCGACGCTTACGGCTTGGTTTTTCCGCCTCGGCCAGGGCAGCCTCTTCAATCACTCGGGGCTGTTCTTCCACTTCAGGTTGAAGGTCCGCAATAACGTCTTCAACCGGGGCTGCAATGACTGGCGGCTCAGGCTCCGGTTGTTGCTGAAGCGTAATGTCATCTTCAACATCGTAGGGTTTTCCACCTTCACCAAATAGAGGAGCTTCTTCGCTACGAGGTGTTACCGCAGGCCGCATCTGCGAAATGAGATTTCCAGGATAAACCCGCAGGATGCCTTGCCGGTTCCGTTCCAATCGGAACAAACCTGCCCGTTGCGCCGATCGCACGGCTTCAAGAAAACTGTGGAATCCATAGCGATGCTCGTCGAAGGTAGGCGACGAATTCTTGATGAACTGTTTCACGTTTCTCAAATACATCGGCCAATGGGGTGTGACTTTCGAGTTCTGAAACGCATCTTGCATTGCTCGCACAGCCTCTTCGGATTGAATTGGGGCCGGCGGGGCCGGCGGGGCCGGCGCAGATGTTGGTCCCGGAACCACGTTGACTGGCTCCGGCAGCTGGCCATTCGCCGGCACACTCGCAGGAGTCTCCTTTTCACCTTCCTCCTGGTCGGCTGGCGCTTGGTCTTTGAGTTCGACCAGCAAGCTCCGGTCTACCTGCTTTAGCTTGACGTAGCCGGCAGCCGCCATCTTTTCGATAAAATCCCGGAACGTGCTTGCGCCGTAGTTGCGCTCTGAGAACGTTGAATCGAGCTGAAGCAGCGTACTCTTGAGAAGCCCGAGTTGCGGCGAGACCTCACGATCAGCAAGCACCTTCAGCGCCCGGCGTATGAGTGGAAAGGCCTTCGAAAGATTTGGATCCGCCACGGAGGTACGGGTGCGCTCCGCTTGCCGGCGCTGGCCAACCTGTGGAGCGATCAAGTTCTCGTACGCGATGAATTCATGGCAGTTCTTTTGAAGAATTGCGCTCGTAAAACTACGTCCGCCAACAACGAGAACTTTCTTGTCGTACTGTTTGAGTTTTTCGACGAGCGCGATGAAGTCGCTATCGCCGCCGACTATGACAAATGCGTTGATATGATTCCGCGTGAAGGCCATCTCGAGCGCGTCCAGCGCGAGATTGATGTCGGCTCCGTTCTTGTCACCACCGGGCGTGAGATTCCGCTGCACCATCTGAATTGCGTGCTGGGTCATGCTGCGGCTTTGGTCGCCTGCCCGTTTCCAATCTCCATAAGCGACTTTCGTGACAACTTCGCCGCGTTCCTTTATAGCCTCCAGAACCGCGCCAATATCAAAATGGCGATTCAGCGTGCTTTTGACTCCGATCTCGATGTTGTCGAAGTCGACGAATACAGCAATCTTTAATCTGTCCTCAACCAATGTGTTTTAAAACCCCCGAAGGAAGAGAATAGCGACAAAAATCACAAAAAACACAAAAAGTTGTGAGGACAATTCACTTCGAAATCTCAACAATACCTACCTTATTCGCACCGCTGGAAGCGATGTAGATCTTGGTGCCTTCTTTGTTAACCACAAAATGACGTAGGACCTTACCGCCAGAAGGAATAGGCCAAGTCATAAAACTGTTGTCCTTGGGATCGAACCGGACCATCGTGTTCGGCGTCACGTTGGATTCGCTGTACCAGATCGTACCGTCCGGCAAAGCTGCTATCGCATACGGCCTCGACGATGGACCTCCGGGGGACGGCCACTCGTCCACTTTACCGGTTTTTGGATCGAGCCGGCCGAGATAGCCTCGCTGATGATCGGAATAATAGATCAGATCGTTCGCCGCGATTGCGAACCGACGAGGCCGCGCACCCTCGGGCAGCACGTATTCCTTGATGTCCATGGTATTGGGATCGATATGCGCGATCTTGTTGCTGCCGAATTCGCAGTACCAGGGATCGCCTTTTGAGTCCATCCTCAGCCCATAAGGATTGGAACGTGGCGTTGGCGATTGCTTCAGCGTGACCTTGCCCGTTTTTGGATCCAGCCTGCCAACCAAGTTGCCCTGCTGGACGGTGAACCACAATGTACCGTTCCGATCAAACAGCGGAGTGTGTGGATCTCTCGCGGCGGGATCAGGCATCGGATACTCCACGATCTCCCCTGTCTTCGGATCTAGTTTCCCGATGTACGCCTTATTGTTCGCTGTAAACCAAATGTTTCCGTCTTTGTCGGCCACGAGCCCATGCGGGCCTGAATCCGGAGTCTTCAACTTGTACTCTTGAATTTTTCCGGTGGCCGGATCGAGACGCCCGAGCAGGTTCGCGTATTGACCGGTGTACCAAAGGGAACCGTCCGGCGCGATTTCAGTGTCGTGGGGGTGCGTATTCGCCGACGGGGTATCCCATTCCTTGATCGTGACATTCACATTGCCGGCTGCAGCTAGAACACTGGTAGAAACAAGAACCACAATGATGCTTCGCAGAAACATCTGAACCTCCTGCAGAGACCCTAACGTGATCGGATTATTTTTTGAACAGGTTATCGAATGCGCTTCGAGCGTCGGATGGCTTCGTTACCGGCGCCGGAGTGCCATTACCGCCGGAATCTCTAGTTTCTCGCTCGATGGAAGTCCGAGCCATAAAAAATTCGCACTGATTCCGCAGATCCTTCTTGGAAATCCGTTCAGGTATCGCCTGTGTGCATTCGAAGCGCGCCGCCGTATCAAAATGACGGCAATTCTTACAAGCGTGGAGGTCGGCCTTGCATTTTGGACACTGGCTATCGGGCTGGATATCGATTGGCGGCGGAACTATGGTCCCGCACAGGGAACAGCGCAGGACTTCCTGAAATCCGGGCATTTTTAGAGGACGCGGCGCTTCTCTGGCTTTGGAACCGCGCGGACCCCCCTTGGGTTTTTCTCGCGGCTTTTCACGTTCCCGTTCGCCGCGCTCGCGGTCGGACTCTTGATAACCGCGCTGACCGTATTTTCGTTCCATAGATTTTTAGAGAGAGAATGGATCCCCAGTATGAATCAGATTACGGCGACTGTACCCTTAAGGTTACATCTAGATTTCGCCACACAGTCTCTTGACCTGTTTTTCAAGCACGCCAGTGATCGCCGCATACGGGTCGGCGGTGTTTCCAAAGCTGTGAGGATCGATAGGATCCCCGAAATGAAACTCAACGGGATGAAGCCCAAAACTGCCGCCTCGGGGCCACGATTCAAAAGTTCCCCGGATGCCAACGGGCACAATCGGCACTCCCAATTCGTAAGCTAGAATTGCCGCACCTTTCTTGAACTCAGCCACATGTCCATCAATGGATCTCGTACCCTCCGGGAAAATGAGTAACGCGCGGCCTCGCTTCAGACCGAGGGCGCCTACCTGCATCGCCCGAACGAGATTTACATTCGGATCAATCGCGACAATCTTGCAAAGCTGCGCGATGCGACGCGAAAACGCACTTTCCCAGTAATCGCTGTAGCCGAGAATGAAGATATTGTAGATGACTTTGCGGGGCAGAATCGAGATTAACAGTGGTCCGTCCAAAAAAGATTCATGATTCGGACAAATCAAAAAAGGCGTAGTCCGCGGCAATTTGTCCAGGCCAAAGCAACGTAATCGGAGCAAAAGGCGGGCAATGAGCTTAACCAACCGCATCGCAACGAACGAGGTCGGATTGAGTAGCGGACGCTTACCGAAGATATAGTGCTGATCAAATTCGGCTACAGGTGCAGACTCGAGAATTTCTTTCCAGGATCTGCCGACGACAACATTGGACGCTGTGGCCGCCTCAAACGCGTCGATCAATTCTCCCAAGGTGTAGATTCGTGTTGCTTGATGTTCATCAATGTGTATGCCCAGTTGGGCCTCTGCAAGCCCGAGGAGCTCGACACGGCCAAGCGAGTCGAATCCCAAGTCCAGCTCGATATTCATAGCGGGATCGAGTGCTCCGACATCCGGCTTCGACTCCCGTATAAGCTTGGCGAGTACAGACCCGACACGGCCGCGAAACCTCTCGTGGTCCACTTCCGGCAACCGCTTGTTCTCATGCGTCTTGCGCTGGCTGGCGTCGCGGCGGTCGGCCTCTTCACGCTCGATTTCGAATCGCTTCAGTTTGCGCGTAACTGTACGTGGAAGAGAATCATTTCGAAGGGATATGGAATGGATCCGATAGTAGGACGGCACCTGTTTCGAAAGATTCTCAATTTCGAATCGGATCATCTCCATGATCGCAGTCTGGCCCCGGTTTCGAAACTCGTCCATGTCCGGCACGACAATGGCGTGCAGACTGCC
>Ga0075423_10007069_pt1 | contig 10576 bp, 9 predicted proteins | sample SoiMethybrSBSTD2_FD_80114 | JGI IMG/M metagenome (GOLD analysis project Ga0075423, IMG submission 80114) | Bulk soil microbial communities from a Populus tree surrounding site in Tennessee, USA - Soil MetaG P. TD hybrid SBSTD2 | ecosystem: Environmental > Terrestrial > Soil > Tree plantation...
CGGGCTTGAAGTCGGGGCCGAAGTTGGAGAGCGCCACGCCGACGCGCAGGCTGCCGAAGCCGACGTAGTAGATCGAGCCGACGTCGACCAGGATGTTGTTGCTCGTGCTGCCGCCGACCTCGAGGCCGAGGTTCTCGTGCACGAACTTGCCGGTGAAGCCGATGAGCAGCTTGTCGGTGAAGCGCCGCGCGTACGACAGACCGCCGACGAAGTCGGTGTACTGGAACGTGCGGCCGGTGCCGTAGGGATGCAGCTCGTCGGTCTCCGCCATGTCGGTGCGCAGCGCGCCGAGCTGGAAGCCCAGCGAGCCGCCGAGCTTCTCCACCGGGAGCACCGCCGCCACGTAGTCGTACTGGATGTCGGCCGGCCACTCCGTGTGGCTGAACGTGATCTCCTTGCGCAGGAGGCCGGCGAGCCCGGCGGGATTCCAGTAGATGGTCGAGGGGTCGTTGGCCACGGCGACGAACGCCTCGCCCATGGCCACGGGCCGCGCGCCCACGCCGATCTTGAGGAACGTCGCCGCCGAGGTGCCGACGCGCTGCCCGCCGAGAGACGTCTGGGCGGACGCCGGCGGGGCGGCGGCGAGCCCGACGACGAGTACGGCCAGGACGAGATGCCTAGAAGTCATAGTCGAGTCCCAGCCGCCAGGTCGCGCCCGGCAGGTAGTTCGAGGGGTCGCCGAGCGTGCCGACGAGGCGCGCCTGCCGCGCCGCGTCCGACGACAGCTTGGCCAGCTCCTCGGGCGAGAACAGGCCCTGGCCCGCCTCGTAGCCGCGCCCGGTGAGCGGGTCGATGCGCCGCGGAATCCGCGCGTCGAGGATGTTGGTGGCGTTGAGCGTCAGGTTCATGCGGCGGCCGCCGCCCAGCCGGAACTCCTTGTTCACGCGCAGGTCGAGCGTGACCTGGAACGGCGCGTTCTTCGAGTACGGCTTGGCCGCCTCCTCGCCGATCTGCACGACCGGCGTGTAGGCGCGGCCGGACTGGCCCTGGGCCGAGAGGTTCACACCGAAGCCCTTGGGCAGCGAGGCGCCCAACAGCTTGGGCGGATCCTGGTCCCAGTCGACGCGGAAGTCGACGTTGGCGGTCACGCGGTGCGGCCGGTTCCAGAACACGAACACCTCGCCCAGCCGCGTCTCGGCCGCGTCGCCGCCGTTCTCCTCGACCAGCTTGGCCTCGTTGGGATCGGACGACTTGCCGCTCGAGATCGAGTAGCCGTAGTCCAGCTTGTAGCGCCAGTACTGGCGGCGGCGCTTCTCGAACTCGATCTCGAAGCCGCGCGAGCGCGCGTAGTCCTGGTTGCGGTAGACGAGGATGTCGACCAGCTCGACGCCCTGCGTGCGCTTGAACGTGGTCGCCGTCGGATAGTCGTAGATGTCCTTCCAGAACGCGGTCACGTTGCCCGCCAGATCCTCGCGGAACGTGTGCCGCGCGCCCACCTCGTACTGCACCGAGACCTCGGGATTCAGGTTGGCGTTGCCGAGGATGGGGAAGCTCTCGCTCGACACCGAGGTGAGCTTCGAATAGACGTAGAAGTACGGCGGGAACTGGGTGAACTGCCCGTAGTTGAAGAAGAAGTTGTCCTTGGCCGTGATCGGATGCGAGACCTGGATGCGCGGGCTCAGATGGCCCTTGAAGCGCCGGCCGAAGATCGACTGCGTGTCGCGGTAGAAGCCGTCGCGCGTGGTCTGCGTGATGTTGTGGTTCGCGGTGTCGGCCACCGCCTTCTCGAGCTGCTCGCCCGGGAACCAGTAGTCGTAGCGCAGCCCGGCGTTGGCGGCGAAGCCCTCGTACTCGATCTGGTCCTGCAGGTAGAGATCGCCCTGGTGCGGGTAGACGTGCCACAGGTCGTGCGACGAGCCCAGGCTGTCGGGGTCGAAGTCCCACGGGAACTCGATGGTCACGTACTGCACGTTCTGCACGTCGTGGCGCAGCCCGGCCTCGAGGGCGTGGCCCTTGTACTTGCGCGTCGTGTAGGCGCCGTTGATCGAGAACACGTCGGAGTACGTGTCGGCCCAGCGGAAGTAGTCGCCGGTGTCGATGAAGAAGAACGTGTCGAGGCTGTCGGGGAGCGACGTGTCCTGCGGGCGCTGGTAGCGCTTCCAGCTCTCGCCGTTCACCGACGCGTTGTAGCCGTTGAAGTAGTGCGAGAGCTGCAGGTTGGTGAACGAGGTCTTGTCGAGGATCCGCGTCCAGGCGATCGACTGCGTGTTGTTGTCCTCGGTCACCGTCGGATAGTGGTCGAGGCGCCGCGTCCACTCGAAGGGGAAGCCGATGTCGAAGCCGGTGAAGTCGGAGAACGGCCGCCGCGTGAAGCCCTGGTCGAAGGCGATGCGCTTCTGCGCCGAGAAGTCGAGCTTGTTCGACGTCGTCGGCTTCCACGTCATCTTGTAGAGGCCGCGCCAGGTGTTCTCCTCGCTCGGCGTCCAGAAGTCGCCCCACTGGAAGCGGTGGCCGAGGAAAGAGTCCGTGTAGCCGGAGCGCAGATGCGCCGCGTACGACAGGTCCTTCATGCTGGGCAGGTAGGTGTCGCTGAAGTCCGCCGACACGTCGACGAGGAAGCTCGCCGTCCCGGGCACGTGCAGGCCGAGCCGGCGCAGGCCGCCGGTGAGCCAGTCCGGCCCCGAGGTCTGGCCCGACAGGTACCAGGTGCCGAAGCGCCCGCCCTGCGACGAGAAGCCGCCGTGGTAGCGGTCGCTCCCCTCCTTGAGCTTGACGTCGACCACGCCCGAGAGCGCCTGGCCGTACTTGGCGTCGAAGCCGCCGGTGATCACGTTCACCTCGGCCACCGAGCGCGCGTTGATGTTGCCCGCCGTCGACTGCCCCGAGATGAGGTTGCGGTTCACCACGCCGTCGACGATGAACACGGTCTCGTCGGCGCGCCCGCCGCGGATGTGCAGCTGGTCGTTCTCGCGGCTCACGCCGGCCTGCTTCTCGAGCACGTCGCCGAGCGTCTGCACCGGCAGGTTGGCGATGTCCTTCGAGGTGATCGAGCGCACGCTGGTGCCGACGTTGACCTCGACGAGCGGGCGCTCGCCGGTCACCACCACTTCCTTCTCCTGGCGGACGACGATCTCCTTGAGCGCGAACTCGACGCGGGCCGCACCACCGGCGGGCACGGTCACCGTCTTCGTGTCGTCGGTGTAGCCGAGGAACTGGCACTTCACGGTGTAGGTGCCGGGAGGAACGCCGGTGACCAGGAACTCGCCCTTGGAGTCGGAGAGCGCGCCCTTCTTGGCCTCGACGACGGCGATGCTGGCGAACGGCAGCGCGTGTCCCGAGCCCACGTCGCGGACGATCCCGGTGATCCGGCCACGATCCTGGGCCAATCCGGGCGAGGCGACGAGAAGAGGCAAAAAGAGGGCGATGGCTACGAGCGGGGTTCGGGTCATCCGGATCCTGGGGCGGAAACGGTTGGACGCGGTAAGCGGCTCTGAATGTGGGCTGGAGACTAGGGCCTGGTGGCCATCGGGTCAAGGCGTTTGGAGGCGCTCCGCCTGCTCGAGCGCCCGCTTTTCCGCCGGCAGCCGGACCGCGAGCCCGAGAAGGTAGAGGCCGAGCCCCACGAGTGCGGAGCGCCAGGCGCCGAAGGCGAGAGGCACGAGCACGACCTCGGCCGCCACGGCGACGTAGTTGGGGTGGCGCAGCCAGCGATACGGCCCGCCGGCGACGAGCGGCTCGCCGTCCACGCGCACCACGCCCAGCGTCCAGCGCTCGCCGAGCGTGACGATGGTCCACAGGCGCAGACCCTCGAAGGCGAGCGCGAGGGCGGCGAGCGCGGGCCACGCGCCGGGCGCGCGCGTGCCCAGCGCCAGGGTTTCGACCGGCCAGGCGAGGAGCCACACCACGTGGGCAAAGACGAGGAGCGCGAGCCCGCTCTTCGCCACCACGCGGCCGCCGCGCGCCACCAGCGCCTGCTCGTGACGCCGCGACACCTCGAGCTCGACGATGCGCACGAGGACGATCAGGACCCAGGCGAAGAGGAGCGCGCCCAGCCGCAGATTCATGCGCCGAGCGCGGAGAAGAGGACCATCTCGGCGGCGAAGCCGGGTCCCACCGCCGCCATCAGGATGCGCTGGCCCGGCGTCACTCCGCCCTCGAGCAGCCGCTCGAGCACGAACAGGCAGGTGGGCGACGACATGTTGCCGAACTCGGCGAGCACGCCGCGCGCCGCCGCGAGCGACGCCGGCGCGATGCCCAGCTCCTCCTCGTAGGAGGCGAGCACCTTGGGACCGCCGGGATGGAACGCGAGGTGGGCGATGTCGCCGAAGCCGAGCCCGCGCGCGGCCAGGAACTCGGCGAGCCGCGGGCCCACCCACTCGCGCACCAGGCGCGGGATGTCGCGCGAGAAGACGACCTTGAGCCCGTCGTCGTTCACGTCCCACCCCATGACGCCCAGCGAGTCGGGACGCAGGCGGCTCTCGGCGGCGTCGAAGGAGAGCCGCGGCGAGGGATTCCCCGCGCCCAGCGGCCCGCGCCCGTTCAGGCCGCGCGCCGCGCGGTCCCCGACCACGAGGGCCGCCGCCGCGCCGTCGGCGAAGAGCGCGGTGGCGACGAAGTTCTCGCGCGAGAGATCGTTGCGCTGGAAGGTCAGGCTGCACAGCTCGAGGGCCACGAACAGCACGCGCGCATCGGGGTCGGCGCGCGCGAAGTCGGCGGCGCGGCCCAGGCCGGCCGCGCCCCCGGCGCATCCCAGCCCCCACAGCGGCGTGCGCTTGCAGTCGGCGCGGAAGCCGACGCGGTTCGCGAGCCGGGCCTCGAGGCTCGGCGTGCTGAGCCCGGTCGTCGAGGCGACGACGACGTGATCGACGTCGGCGGCGGCGACCCCGGCGCGCTCCAGGCACTCGTGGACGGCGCGCGCCGCCAGCTCGAGCGACGCCTCCACGTAGCACGCGTTCTTCTCGGCGAAGCTCCAGTCGCGCTCGAACCACGCCAGCGGCATGGCGACGTGGCGCGTGCGGATGCCCGAGGTGTCGAACACCTGCCCGAGGCGCGGCGCGTCCGCGCCCAGGCTCTCGCGGAACAGGGCGTTCACGAACGGCTTGATGTCGGCTTGGGCGAGGACGTGCGGCGGCGTGGCCTTGGAGAGTCCGGCGAGAACGGGCATGCCGATCAGGGAACGAGGCTCACGGCAGGACGACGAGCGTTCCCTTCATTCCTTTCTTGGCGTGCGAGTCCTTGTCGCAGTAGAACGGAAACTCCCCGGCCTTCGAGGGCGTGAACATCGCCTTCTCGCCGTCCCAGAACATCCCCAGCTCCTCCTCCACGTGGATGCCGGCTTCGGGGGCGTCGCAGGTGAGGTTGTGCGGGATGAACGGGCCGCCGTTCTTCACCCGGATCTCGACCGGATGACCGGCGTGCACGACCACGCGATTGGGCTCGAACCAGAACGAGTGCGCGGTGATGCTGACGCGCTGCACGCCGTCGGCGTCGGGGGTGACCTGCACCTCCTTCACCGGACGGCCGATGCCGGACGAGCAGCCGGCGGCCAGGATCAGGATTCCCACTCCCACGAATGCGAGTCGCGACCGCATGCTCATTGTCTCCCTCCGCGCGGCGGGTCGGGGGCCCGGCCGACGACTCCAGGGTACACCACCGGGCGGAGCTACAGGACGCTGGCCGCCCGGTCGTAGGAGTCGGGGAGCGCTTCCATGAACACGTTGTCGATCTCGACGATCACCTGGCGCAGGAGCCGCGCCTTCTGCGCGTAGGGCAGGAACGCGCTCTTGAAGCCCGAGATCACGATGCGCTTCACCTGGTACGGCGAGAGCCCGAAGGTGCGCACGGCGCGCGCGTACTCCTTGGAGACCGTGGTGTTCGACACCATGGTGTTGTCGGTGTTGAGCGTCACGCGCACGCCGGCGTCGAGGTACTTCTTGAACGGGTGCCGCGGCAGCGACGGCACGGTGCGCGTCTGCACGTTCGAGGTGAGGCACACCTCGAGCGGGATGCGGTGGTCGAGCACGTATTGCAGGAGCTCGGCGTCCTCGTGCAGGCGCGTGCCGTGCCCGATGCGGTGGGCGCCGCAGTAGTGGAGCGCCTGCGCGATCGACGGCGGCCCGAAGCCCTCGCCCGCGTGCACGGTCGAGTTGATGTTGTGCGAGAGCACGATCTCGAACGCCTCGCGATGGTGCTTGGCCGGAAATTCCTTCTCCTCTCCCGCCAGGTCGAAGCCGACCACGCCCTTCTTGCGGTAGGCCACGGCGAGCTCCGCCAGCTCGACCGAGCGCTTGGGCGAGATGTTGCGCATGCCGCAGAGGATGACCCCCGTCGACAGGCCGAAGTCGCGCTCCGCCTCCTTGAGCCCCTGGATCACGGGCTCGAGGATGCTCGGCAGGTCGAGGCCGCCCTTCTGGTGGAGGATGGGTGAGTAGCGCACCTCGGCGTGGCGCACGTTCTCGCGCGCGCAGTCCTCGGCCAGCTCGTAGGCGACGCGGCGCAGCGCCTCCTTCTCCTGCAGCACCGAGAGGGTGATGTCGAAGATGCGGAGGTAGTCGGCGAGGCTCCGCGTGCGCTCGCCGGCGCGCAGCTTCTTGGCCAGCGCCCCCGCGGTCTTGGCCGGCACCTTCACCCCCTGCTCGCGCGCCAGCTCCCACACCGTGCGCGGGCGCAGCGATCCGTCGAGGTGCAGGTGCAGGTCGGTCTTGGGGAGGCGGCGCAGCGTTTCGAGAGTGACGGTCATTCCTTGCCTTTCTGCGAAGCGGTCTCCATCTCGCGGATCTTGGCCACGCGGCGCGCGTGGCGCCCGCCGGCGTGCGGTGTGGTCAGGAACAGGCGAACGAGCGAGCGCGCCACGCCGCCGCTCACCACCTTGCTGCCCAGCGCCAGCACGTTGGCGTCGTTGTGCTCGCGCGCGTTCCGGGTCGTGGCCTCGTCGTGGCACAGCGCGCAGCGCACGCCCGGAACCTTGTTGGCGGCCATGGTCGAGCCCACGCCCATGGCATCGACGACCACGCCGTAGCGCGCCGCCCCGCTCGTCACCGCCACGCCGACGCGGCGCGCGATGTCGGGGTAGTCGACCGGGCTCTCGTCGGGCGCCCCGCAATCGATGACCGGATGGCCGAGCTCCTCGCGCAGGTAGCGCACGATCTGGCGCTTGAGGGCAACCGCACTGTGATCGGCGCCGACGGCGACGGCGGGCTTGGGCTTGGCACCGGGCCCGCCGGCGGCGGGCAGCGGCTCGGGGAAGGGCTCGACGCGCGGACGCGGCGCGGAGGGCGGAGCCGCGGGGGCGGGCACCCAGCGCACCCAGCGCGCGCGGGCGCCGCCGGTGCCGTCGGGAGCCGCCGGCGGCGCGGGCGCCGGCTCGGGCGCGTCGGCGGGAACGAGCCGCCCCACCGTCTCCTCCACGAGACGGCGGAGCGACGCGCGATCCCAGCTCGTAGACGATGGCGATGCAGGCATGCGATCCAACTGGGCCTCCCGGCGGCGAGGCGCCAGTGTATCAGTCCCGGCAAGCCGGCGAGCGCCCGGTCAGTCTCCCGGTCCGCCGGCGCGCCCGGACAGGTTGATGCCGTAGTTCTTGAGCCGCTGGTAGAGCGAGCTGCGCGGCACGCCCAGCCGCTGCGCGGCGCGTGCCACGTGCCCTCCCTGCTCGTCGAGGACGCGCAGGATGTAGCGCCGCTCGATCTCGGCCAGCGGCAGCCCCGTGGTCATGGGCAGGGCCGCGCCCTCGGGCGCGTTCTCGAAGCGCAGGTCGCGCCGGCGCACTGTCTCCTGATCCGACAGGAGGAGCGCGCGCTCGAGGACGTTGCGCAGCTCGCGGATGTTGCCCGGCCACGGATAGCTGCCGAGCGCCTGCGCCGCCTCCGGATCGAGACGCACCTGGGCGCGTCCCAGCTCCTTGCCCAGCGAGGCGAGCAGGGTTTCGGCGAGCGTGGGAATGTCCTCGGGCCGGTCGCGCAGCGCCGGGATGCGGATGGGCAGCGCGTTGATGCGGTAGAAGAGATCCTCGCGGAACTTCTTCTCGCGCACCAGCTGGTTGAGATCGTGGTGCGTGGCGGCGATGAGGCGCACGTCGACGGTGCGGTCGCGCACGTCGCCCAGCCGGCGGAAGCGCTTCTCCTCGATCACCTTGAGGAGCTTGGCCTGCACCGCCGGATCGGTGTCGCCGATCTCGTCGAGGAACGCGGTACCGCGATGCGCCACCTCGAAGAGCCCGGGCTTGGGCGTCACCGCGCCGGTGAACGCGCCCTTCTCGTGCCCGAACAGCTCGCTCTCGAGCAGCTCGCGCGACAGCCCGGCGCAGTTGAGGTCGACGAACGGCTCGTCGGCGCGCGGCCCGTGGTCGTGCAGCCAGCGCGCCAGCACGCCCTTGCCGACGCCGGTCTCGCCGAGCAGCAGGATCGGGCTCTCGGCCGCGGCCACGCGCGACGCCTCCTCGGCGGTGCGCCGGATGGCGGCACTCGGCCCGGCGAAGGGATCGCGCCCGTTGCGCGCGTTGATCTTCTGCATGGCGCGCTGCCGTGCGCGCTCGCGCCGCGTCTGGAACAGGCGCTCGAGCAGCACGGCCAGCGCGTCGAGCTCCACCGGCTTGGTGAGGAACTGCTCGGCCCCCTCACGGATGGCCTGCACGGCCAGCTCGATCGTTCCCTTCCCGGTGAGGAAGAGGATGGGCACGTCGGGCTCGACCGCCTTGAGCCGCGGCAGGAGATCGAGGGCCGTGGTGTCGGGCAGGGCGAAATCGAGGATGACGACGTCGGGACCGAACTCGACGAAGGCCTTCTCGGCCACGGTCCCGCTTTCGGCCTCGGCGACGTCGAGTCCGAGGGAATCGAGGAAGCTCTTGACCGCCAGCCGCACGCTGGCGTCGTCGTCGACCAGGAGCACCCGGTCCTTGGGCGCGGTCGCGGCGCGATGCACGTCCGTTGCCATGTTCCCTTCCTCCCGCACGGGTCGGAGGGCGGGGGCCCGGCGAATTCGGTGTCGAGCGGGACCGGACGCGAGGGAGGGAGGGGACGGCCGGCGCCGCTGGCTCTTCATCCACCATAGAAAGGGCCGAGCCATCCGGCAACCGGACAAACCACGACCCCAGCTACGGTAAATCCCTGAGGTTGACCCTCGCCGGCGCCAACCCTAGGTTTCCCGCCATGTCTCCTGCGGGCAGGCCCATCCTGATCGGCATCGCCGGTGGCTCCGGGTCGGGGAAGACCCTGGTGGCCAAGACCGTCTTTCGCGAGCTGGGCTCCGAGAAGGTCGTCATCATCGACCAGGACAGCTACTACAAGGATCTCGAGCAGGTGCCGCTGGCCGAGCGCGACCTGCGCAACTTCGACCATCCCGATGCCTTCGACACCGAGCTCCTGCGCCGCCACCTGCAGGAGCTGCGCGACGGGCGCCCGGTCGCGCAGCCGATCTACGACTACACGCGCCACGCCCGCACGCGCGAGACGCGGCCCATCGGCGAGCACGAGGTGATCGTGCTCGAGGGCATCCTCATCTTCTGGGATCCGGGGCTGCGGGCGCTCATGGACATCAAGGTGTTCATCGACGCCGACGCCGACGTGCGCTTCATCCGCCGCCTGCAGCGCGACATCCACGAGCGCGGCCGCTCCCCCGATTCGATCATCCGCCAGTACCAGGAGAGCGTGCGCCCCATGCACCTGCAGTTCGTCGAGCCCACGAAGCGCTACGCCGACATCATCATCCCCGAGGGCGGGCACAACCAGGTGGCCATCGACCTCCTGAAGGTGAAGATCAAGGACCTGCTGCGGGAGCGCGGGGCGCTGTAGTACGCTCCGTCCGGCTCATCGCGCCGGAGGAAACGCCCCTTGAACGAAGCCAAGCCCCCCGCCACCGGCTGGATCGAGGTCATCTGCGGCTCCATGTACAGCGGCAAGACGGAGGAGCTGATCCGCCGCCTGCGCCGCGCCCAGATCGCCCGCCAGAGGGTGGAGATCTTCAAGCCCGCGATCGACGAGCGCTACGCGCGCGACCAGATCGTCTCGCACAGCCTGCAGAGCATCCCCTCGCGCACCATCGCCGACGCCCAGGAGATCCTGCGCTACGCCGACGAGGCGCAGGTCTTCGGCATCGACGAGGGCCAGTTCCTCGGGCCGTCCCTGCCGCAGGTGTGCGAGGAGCTCGCCAACCGCGGCAAGCGCGTCATCGTCGCCGGACTCGACCAGGACTTCCGCGGCCGCCCGTTCGATCCCATCCCCGAGCTCCTGGCGGTGGCCGAGTACATCACCAAGACGCTGGCCATCTGCGTCGTGTGCGGCGCGCCGGCCAATCGCACGTACCGCAAGGCGCAGGACATCGACGAGCGCGTGGTGGTCGGCGGCGCCGAGCTGTACGAGGCGCGCTGCCGTCTCTGCTACGCCACCCACGCCCCGACGCCGACCGACGCGCCCGAGCCGCGGGCGCGCGTCGCCGGACGCTGAACCCCTTCGGAGGAACCGTATGACCCGCCGTGCCGCGAGCCCTCGCCGTCTCTCGATCCTCGCCGCTCTCCTGCTCGTGGCCGGTGGTGTGGCGCCGGGCTGCTCGGCCAAGAAGGAGGACGCGGGCGGCAAGCCGGCCTCGCTCCACGTCGGCCTCGTGTTCGACGTCGGCGGGCGCGGCGACAAGAGCTTCAACG
>Ga0075423_10007072_pt1 | contig 10575 bp, 6 predicted proteins | sample SoiMethybrSBSTD2_FD_80114 | JGI IMG/M metagenome (GOLD analysis project Ga0075423, IMG submission 80114) | Bulk soil microbial communities from a Populus tree surrounding site in Tennessee, USA - Soil MetaG P. TD hybrid SBSTD2 | ecosystem: Environmental > Terrestrial > Soil > Tree plantation...
TGACGACGCTGTCGATGCATATTTTTCTCGACAGCAGGTATTGGAGCGTCTCCGTGACGTCGATCTTCCCCCGGGTGTTTCTCCTGACCTGGGTCCTCTGGCGACGCCCATAGGCGAAATCTACCGATATCGAATTGCAGGAGACTTGTCTCCCACGGAGATGCGCACCATCCAGGATTGGACTGTGGCGCGCCAGTTGAAGACGGTTCCGGGAGTGGCAGACGTCGTGACCTACGGCGGCTTCGTAAAACAGTATCAGGTGGAACCCGATCTCGCAAAAATGAAAGCATACGGCGTGACGCTCCAGCAACTTTTCGCCGCGCTTGATCGTGGCAGCGCCAACGCGGGCGGAGGCTATGTAGAAAAGGGTGAGCAACAGTATCTGATTCGAGGAATCGGTCTGCTGAAGTCTGCCGACGATATCGGCAACATCGTTGTCACTCAACGAGGTGGGACGCCACTGTTAGTGCGTGACATCAGCAGCATCGAAACCGGCGGATTGCCGCGGCAAGGCCTCTCAGGACAAGACCATGAGGATGACATCGTGACAGGTCTAGTGCTGATGCGCAAAGGCGAGAATCCCTCCGAGGTTTTGAAAGACCTGAAAGCCAAAATCGAAACCATCAATTCCACGGGCTTGCCCCCCGGCGCTCGAATCATTCCCATTTACGACCGTACCTGGCTGATTGATACCACTCTCCACACTGTATTCAAGAACCTCATGGAGGGCGCCCTCCTCGTGACGTGCGTATTGCTCCTTTTCCTTGGCAGTGTGCGCGCGGCCCTGATTGTGGCTTTCATGATTCCGCTCTCGTTGCTGGCGACATTCACCGGGCTTACGCTGCGCGGCATCCCCGCCAATTTGCTCTCTCTAGGTGCAATGGACTTCGGGATTATCGTTGACGGCGCCGTCATCGTTGTTGAAAACATCTTTCGCAAGCTTGCCGAACATTCAACACGCCAGCGTGAATTCAAGCGCGACCGCCGATCTTTGAGGGCAGTGATCCTTGATGCAACGACGGAAGTCGGCAGACCCACGTTTTTTTCGATGCTTATCATCATTACGGCGCATATTCCGATATTTACGCTTCAACGGCATGAAGGACGCATCTTTGCACCAATGGCTTGGACCGTGACGTCTGCATTGATTGGATCGTTGATCTTGTCCCTTACTCTTGTTCCATTGCTGTGTTACTTCTTGCTTCGCGGCGGCACGTCGGAAAAAGAGAACATTGTTATTCGTGCCTGCAAGCGGGTTTATCGTCCCGCGCTGTTATGGGCCCTAACGAATCGCGCGGCGGTGATCGTTGTTGCCATCGTTCTTCTTGGCGCCAGCGCAGTAGCCTTGACTCGTCTCGGCAGCGAGTTCTTGCCCGAACTGAATGAAGGCACGATGTGGGTCAACATCTACTTCCCTCCAGGGATTTCGATTAACGAGACGAAGCGGCTTGCAGCAAAAGTACGGGAAATACTGCATAGCTCCGAGGTTGTAAAAACGGTGACGTCCAAAGCGGGACGTCCCGACGATGGTACAGATCCAAAGCCAATCAACATGGCTGAATTCTTCGTTGATTTGAAGCCGCCCGCGGAATGGCCAAAGAACCTTACCCGAGAAAAACTCATCGATGAATTCGGAAAGCAACTCGACGCGCTTCCAGGTGTCGAGCCGTCTTTCTCGCAACCGATTCGCGACAACGTCCTGGAAAGCATTTCACAAATCGATGGACAGATTGTGATCAAGGTGTTTGGTTCCGACGGAGATGTACTCCAGCAACAAACGCAGAGAGTGCTGCAAATTGTTTCCGGAATTCGAGGTGTCGGCCGCGCTTACATCGATCGATCTGGACGCGTGCCCCAACTTCAGATCGAGGTGAATCGGGCGAATTGTGCCCGTTACGGATTGAATGTGTCTGATATCCAAGACGTCGTTGAGATCGCTCTCGGCGGGAAGCAGGCGACGGAGATCTGGGAAGGCGAGAAGAAGTTTGCAGTCGCCGTGCGCCTTAAGGACCAGGAGCGCCAGATGGACAACGTCAGGAACATCCCGGTCGATACGCCGGACGGACAGCGCATTCCACTCGCTCAACTCGCCACGATTTCTGTACGCGACGGCGCAATGAACATCAGTCGCGAGTTCGGAACTCGGGTCATGGCAATTGGTGTCTTCATCGAGAATCGCGATATGGGCAGCCTTGTGGCGGAAATGCAAGATCGTGTGAATAGAGAAGTAAAACTGCCGTCAGGATACTACATCACCTGGGGCGGCGAGTTTGAGAACCAGCAGCGCGCAATGAAGCGGCTGGAATTGATCGTACCCGTAAGCGTGCTGCTGATTTTTGCTTTGCTCTTTAACGCTTTCGGTTCCGCGAAGCATGCCGCATTGATTTTACTGAACGTGCCATTCGCCCTCGTTGGCGGCATTTTTGCGCTGCGCGTCACGGGCATTAACCTCAGCGTCTCGGCCGCGATTGGATTCATTGCTCTGTTCGGGCAAGCGGTGTTGAACGGTGTGGTGATGGTGAGCTACTTCAACCAATTACGTGACGAAGGCATGCGTACATTCGATGCAGTTCTGAATGGTGCGCTGATTAGACTTCGAACGGTTCTCATGACGGGAACACTGGCCATGCTGGGGCTGTTACCCATGGCACTTTCGCACGGAATCGGTTCTGAAACACAAAAGCCACTTGCCGTCGTCATTATCGGTGGCCTCATTTCTGCCACGTTGCTCACGTTGTTCGTGCTGCCTGTCGTTTATGTTCTATTTGCTGGGAAGGAAGTTCATCTTGTGCACCGGCAGGAGGCGGTGGGTATGCGGCTGTAGCGTTTGGACTGGATCAGATATGGCCCGCCGCGTGCAGCGATAACGGACATGAGAGCAATGACGATTATTGGGATCATCCTTATCGTTTTTGGAGTTTTCGTGCTTGCGGCGCAAGGCATCTCGTACACGAAAAAAGAAAAGGTTATTGATATCGGCCCGATTGAGGCCACAGCTGAGCACAAGAAGACCATTCCTGTACCACCGCTGGCCGGGGGCGCTGTACTTGCGGCCGGTGTAGTTCTGGTGTTTGCTGGTTGGAAACGCCCCTGATCTACCAAGCCGCTGGAGGCTTTCGCGTCCTATTTCTTTAACGACGGATGAACGTATCCTGCCGGCAAAACGCGATCGGGATCGGGACGCACGCTCAGGTAGTCAACATGATCTGCGATGTCCGTCCAGCCGTGCGGCACGGTAGCTGGAATGATGACGATGTCTCCCGGATTGACCACGCGCTTGACAACATCGTCTCCAGCAATCACGCCGCTGCACGATGGGCCGTTTAATACCTTGGTGACATCACTGTCCGGCGCGGATTTACGTCCGTTCACGATATGGCCGCCGGTGACGAGAGTTCCGCTCCCTGAAAGAATGACGTACGTCTCGGTTTGGTGGTCATGGGAAATGCCGCCGGCAACACTGCCCGATGGAGGCGTACTGGCCTGTTCTCCGCACGCCTGGCCTGCGGCAGCCGGAGCCGGATTTGCAGGAGCTGCGCCGCGGCTTGCGGCCGCGGCATTCGTCGGCCCTCGATGAATGACTCCGACGGCTTCATTCAATTTCCCGATGTCGACACTGACGATCTGACGATCCACGCCAGGCAGCGCATTCACAGCTTTTACTTGCGCATCCGTGATGTACGTTGCACTTTTGGGTGCCTGCGCAATTGCCGTAGTTGAAACCGTTAGAAACACGACTTGCGCCACAAGGCATTCAAGCTTCTTCAAGAGAACCTCCTCTAATCCCATCCTCACGGAGGAGGGGTGGCTGCGCCATAAGAGAATGTCGCGAAGCTACCCGAAGCGGCGCAAACGGGGGTGGTCGCTCACAACGCAACGTGGCTTGTGAGCGACCACCCCGTCCGCTCCAAAGAAAGTGGCTTCGCATCATTGTTCTTGATGTCGCGTCCACCCCTCCTCCGTGAGGAGGGGAATATCGCGCATCCGACCAATTCGTTCACGCCCTCATAGACCGCGCCTGCAGTCGACTACATCACCAATTTACAACGGCAGCGAGCCGCAGAATCCTGCCCTGTAGGATGCTGCTTGGCTGTTTGTACGCTGCACCAGGTACTGTGCTGTATACCATGGATCGTACCGCGTAATAGTCGCTTGAGTTGAACGCGTTAAACAGATCGAGTTTCGGTTCGAAACGAAACCGCTCAAAATTTATTCGTTTGCTTAGGCTGAAGTCGACTTGATTCAGACGCGGTGTCAGTTCCGTTCCTGGAGCAATCAGCGGAACATTCAGCTGCGGTTGGATCATAAAGGGAATTACCAAATTTCCAACGACACACCCTTGCGATGCGGAGTCACCTGGACACACGGTGTAACGTGTACTCGGGGTCACCTGAAATACAGTACCCGCACTGTTCGGGTTGTTCAACGTCGCATTCGGCGAAGCCACACTTCCTTGCTGCAGGACGGGCAGGGCGTTGTTGTATAGAACATAGCCGGGCAGAGCCTGCAGAGCACCGCTGAATTGAATACCCCACCACGGCAACGGATACGTTCCAATCAGTTTGAACTGAGTGCGCCACGGAATATTACTCTTCGATTGGTCGCAATTTACGAGGATATTCGGATTCGTCGTTGCAGCACCGCACACGTTGGCTATAGAACGGTCCGTAGATGAACCACCGAAGAGCCGTCCGCCGCGCGGCAATTTGGCATTGAAGTTAAATTCGAAGCCATTGTAAACCGCCTTCATCTTTGGGTCGTTAGTATCGACGTATGAGACGGCCTGTTGAACGGCCGAAGAAACCGGGTCGTACATTGTGATTTGTTTGCCGTCGATCGGGCTAAAAACATTGACTGCCCTGTAGTTCGGGTTGTCCACGGTAGAAGGTCCAGTCAGAGTACCCGGTCGCAGAACGTTGTTTCGCTCCAGAATATTCTTGAGCTCGCTGTGAAACCACTCGACCGTTACGGCCACGCCCGGAAACAACTCGTGTGTCACACCAAGGTTGTACGCGAGGGCATGGGGGCGTTTCAATTTGGGATCGAATTTCGCCAGCGAAATCGTACCGAAATTCTTGGGGACCTGTGCGAAATTGATTTCACAGTCGGGCGCGTTCTGGAAATCGCAACCCGTAGATCCCTGAGCGATATCGTCCTTGTTTTTGTCGTTCCACGTCGGGGACGATGTCACACTGACGGCGTTGCCCGGATCATAGAGTTCGGCAAGTCCAGTCGTGGCCGACATCCCGAAGCGGTTAAAACCGAACCGGACTGCCGTCTTCCTGTTTCCAAACAAGTCATAGACCACGGCGGTTCGAGGCGAGAACGATCTCCAAATCGGCAGGTTGATATCATTAAAGGCGGGAATGTTGGCAAACCGTCCAGATTGTGCTGGCTGCCCAACGATCTTCTCGCTGACATATTCCCAACGCAATCCGACGGTGACCGTCAATCGCTTGATCGTCCAGGCATCCTGGGCATAAATTCCCAGGTTCGCGTTGAGTTTTTCCTTCCAGTTTGCCGGCGTGGGCAAGAGCGTCACGGTATTAGGCTGGCCATTCTGATAATTCTGGTACAAGTCGGCGTTCGCATATGCCCATCGACGGAATGGCCCCCAGGAGTCTTGAAAACCGACTTTGATGTTGTGTCCGCCGCGGACGTATGACATTGAGCCCTGCGCGTTGTAGCGATCCGGATACACTCCACGCTCGTAGACCGATGCGCCGTTCGAAGTGCCGAGAATGCTGTCCACTCGCCGCGCGCCTGCGAACCACTCTGGCGAGCCGTAGTCTTTTCGAACACCCGGCGCATACAGATTGTTGTATCGCTCGAGGTTGCTGGAGTAACCACCTTCAACCAGCAGCCGGTTCGTCAACGTCGAAGTCCACTTGATCGTATTGGTCACATATATCGGCGAATTCCACCGGATGCCTGCGGTCCCCGGGTCATCACCGCTCGTAAGATCGCCTAAGCTTCGGCTCTTGAAAAGACGGTCCATATATGCGGAGAACTTGTTGCGCGGGGAGACCTGCCATGTGAGCCGCAAGAGAACGCTGTTGATTTTCTGGTCATCGACGGCCTGTTCGCATGCAACCACACCGCTGATGCAGTCTGCCTGCTTGTAGCCTGGGGGGAGCCAGAATACATTAAGAATCGGTTTATTGACCGTGAAGAGGCGGCCTGAACCGAAGAACCACAGCTTGTCCTTCTTGATTGGCCCCCCTAACGTGATGTCGACGTCGCGATATTTGCCGATCCTATCCACAGCTTTGACGCCTTTCGCGGCCAAATCGGACGACAGATTGCTGCTCTGCAAATCGCTGCTCTCATATCCGATGAAGAATGAACCGTGGAGGCTGTTGCCGCCTTCTTTCGGCACCATATTCAGTTTGAGCCCGCCGGCCGGGGAGTCGGCCGTCCCGCCACCCGTCTGATAGACCATCTCCTGGTTGCCGGCGTCATTCAAATAGCTCTGAATGCCGCCATCACCTTGCAGACCGTTGATGATCATTCCGTCCATCAGAACGGCAGTTTGAGCCGTTCCTGCTCCATGAACCGTGAAATAGGTCTGCTGCATTGCTTGTGAGCCCGCGACGTCGGGCAAATTCATCTGGATGCCAACAACCAACTGACCTACAGACTGGATGGTATGAGCAGTGGGTACGCTGTCCAGCACCTCGCGCGGAAGAACCTGGGCCTTGAAATTGGTTTGCAAGTCGACGACGGGGGATTCCGCGGAAACTGTGACTGTTTCTTCAACGGTGCCGACTGTTAATTGCGCATCGACCGTGGATGTGAAATTAGACGGTAACTCTACCTCCCTCTTAACGGTTTTGAATCCCGGCAGGGAAAACGTTAGCGCGTAAGTGCCCGGACGAAGGTCAATTATCCGGTAAACGCCGCGCTCATCGCTAACGGCGGACCGGGCTCCCTCGATCAATACCTCACTCTTAGCCTCGATCGAGACACCCGGCAGGACAGCACCACTCTCATCTTTGACGCTGCCTGTGAATGCGCTCTGTGCAAGACCATCAGGCGTCAATACGGTTAAGCACACGAGCGACGTGAAGACGATCAGAAAAACGGAAACTCTCATAGGCTTCCTCCCTCCTACATCACCGAGACGGACGTTGGACAACTTTCGATTTTGCCCCTCGTATATAAGCAGCGGGTTTGCGAGTCAACATTGCTGAAGGGGGCGCGACAATTGCTTACAAGTCGGCCAATCGAGGAAATTCCGCAGGAGAATTTTATGTTGTCTAATTTTCTAGCATGTGTGCTATAAAATTAGACAATAAAAAAACAACAATGCCACGAGCATCTCGACACTCACCAGCACACCTCAGCCGCCGCGAGAGGCAAATCATGGACATCGTGTATCGTCTCGGCCGCGCGACGGTAGCTGACGTCATGGGGGAACTTTCGGGACAACCCGCCTATTCAACGGTTCGGGCACAGCTTCGCGTGCTCGAAGAGAAAGGCCATGTTCGCCACGAGGAGCACGGGCTGCGGTACGTCTATCTTCCAAAGGTCCCGCGCCACCTTGTGCGCCAATCGGCACTTAAACATCTCGTGGATACCTTCTTTGAAGGATCGGCAGGAAAAGCCGTAGCCGCGTTGCTGGGTAAGGAAGGTTTTAAGATTTCCGAAGAAGATCTCAAGAGGATTTCGGACTTAATCGAGGATGCCAAGAAAGAAGAGAAGAGCCAATGATCAAGGCTACTGTCGTTCTTCTTGTTGCGTTTTGTATCACCTCCGTCTTAAAGAGACGATCCGCCGCGGAACGGCATCTCCTTTGGGTCGCGGCAATTGCAGCGGCGGCCGTACTTCCGCTACTCGGTCTTCTCGTACCTACCTGGGAACCGGCATTTGCACAACGAGTGACCGCCGCGCTTCCCACGATCTCGACGACGTTTTCAAACCCGATATCGACGGATTCCCAAGTGACATTCCGCTCCGAACGAATAGAACCCGTGTTGCTGGGCCGTGTTTGGTCGATCATTTGGTTCGCCGGGTCGATTATTGGACTCCTTATCGTCGGAACAGGCTTTATCCAACAGAGACGGATTGCCCGTCAAAGTGTGGCTTATGTGGATTCAAGGCTCAGCAGCGAGATGACGGAGATGGCACGCCGAATCGGCTGCGATCGAAGCGTCCGGCTGAAGCGAGGACCCGACGGATCGATGCCGATGACGTGCGGCACGTTACGCCCGCAGATCTTCATACCGGATTTTGCAAAGGAATGGTCACGTGAACGGATGCGTGTCGTCGTCGCACACGAGCTGGCACATGTACAACGCCTTGATCGGTTATTCCAGGTGATCTCACAGATTGCTTGCGCGGTTTACTGGTTCAATCCTCTTTTTTGGATTGCGAGTAACCGGCTATATCAAGAAAGCGAACAAGCCTGTGATGACGTTGTCATCAAACTTGGTATTGATGCCAGCGAGTATGCTTCGCACCTCCTGGAGATCGCCCGAAACTTTCGGTGTATCGAACGCGTCTGGTCGCCAACACTACCGATGGCTAAGCCATCGACGCTCGAAAGACGTTTCGCGGCTCTACTCAAGTCCAAATCAAATCGGAACGCGGTGACACCAAAAGGCGTCTTATCGGTCGCAATCGTGACATTGCTTATTGCCCTTCCGCTCGCTGCAATGCACGTTTCGCACACGGCCGTGGCATCCGATTCCGACTCTGCGGTTCCAACTGTGGATCAATATACGATTCCTCCTTTGTATAGCGATGAAGCGCGAGCTCAGGGCATTGAGGGGAACGTCACGGTCGAAGTGCGCATCGCCGGCGAGGGCGTCGTAAAACGGGTTCAAGTTGTGAAAGGACTAGGCCATGGCCTCGACGAGAATGCGCTATTGGCAGTCCGTGATTGGCGATTCATTCCGGCCCGGCGAAACGGAATTCCAGTCGAGGCATCGACGCAGATTGATGTTGAATTCAACTTGCGCAATGCCGAACTGAACGAAGAAATCGCCAATGATATGGCAATGCGCATCGGTCCGGGAGTCGTCCCGCCACAAATCGTGCACCGGGTCGAACCACAATATTCGGTGGCCAGCGTAGAGGAACGTACGGGCTCGGTGATTCTTGATGCCGTGATTCTCGAAGACGGCATTCCAAAGATCATCCGCGTGATCCAGTCCATGAATTGGGAACTCGATGAAGTCGCGATAAACGCGCTCAAGCAATGGCGATTCAGTCCGGCAATGAAAGATGGCACGCCTGTGAGAGTGCGAATGAACATCGCTGTCGCTTTCAATTCGAAATAACAGGGGGATTTCAATGCTGGTTCAACGAGCCGCAGACATTCGGTCGTCGGAAATCACTCCCGAGAGGATCTATCGGAATCGTCGGGAATTCATCAAAGCCGCTTCTGCTTTCTTGCTGCCGACAGTAGCGGCCCTTCAGTCGAGGTCTGGCCCTTACGATACCAATGAGAAGATTACGCCGTATGAAGACTCCACGACATACAACAACTATTACGAATTCGGCACAGACAGAAGCGATCCTTCTAAGAATTCCGTCAACTTCAGGGTTAAACCCTGGACTGTGTCCGTTGAAGGCCTCGTCAAGAAGCCTGCCACCTACGATCTGGATGACTTAATTAAAGGGCTCGCACTGGAAGATCGCGTCTACCGAATGCGATGTGTCGAACGGTGGTCGATGGTGGTTCCATGGAGAGGCTTTCCCTTAGCCAATCTGGTAAAACGCCTCGAGCCGACCCCTTCCGCACGGTATGTTGAATTTAAAACAATCGTGGCCAGAGACCAAATGCCGGGGCAGCGTTCGAGATTTGTAGGCGGCGGACTCAACTGGCCATACACCGAAGGCCTTCGCATGGATGAAGCCATGCACCCGCTAACGCTGATCGCTACCGGTATGTATGGCAAGCCTTTGCCTAACCAAAACGGCGCGCCGATGCGATTGGTGGTTCCGTGGAAGTATGGGTTCAAAGGAATCAAGGCGATCGTATCCATTCGATTTGTCGAGAAGCAGCCCGTCAGTTCGTGGATGGAATCATGGCCCCAAGCCTACGGTTTTTATGCCAATGTCAACCCTTCGGTCGATCATCCGCGATGGAGCCAGGCCCGCGAGCAACGCATTGGTGAAACGCGAAATATTTTTTCCGGGTCCGGAATCCGATCCACCCTCATGTTCAACGGATATGCGGACCAGGTCGCTCACTTGTATGCCGGAATGGACCTTCGTAAGAATTACTGACGGCGAACCTCATTTCGATTACCACAGGACGTTCAAGCCGATACTTTTCATAACCTGCCTGGTGCCGATGTCCTTGCTGGCTTGGGCAACCATCAGCGGCCGGTTGAGCGCAAATCCGCTCGAGGACATTCGAGATACAACTGGATTGTGGACGCTGCGATTTCTGATATTGACTCTGAGCATCACTCCTGTTCGGAAGGTTAGGGGTTGGCATGGCCTTATACGATTCCGGAGAATGCTTGGCCTCTTTGCGTTTTTTCACGCGGTTTTACATTTCGTTACGTACGTTTGGTTGGATCAATTCTTTGCCATTAATGAAATGGTTGGCGACCTGACGAA